>JAABUJ010000601.1_pt1 | contig 67046 bp, 65 predicted proteins | sample 5559131 | NCBI WGS metagenome assembly JAABUJ01 (sample SAMN10711875, study PRJNA513366) | rock metagenome | isolation source: Antarctica rocks | place: Antarctica: Victoria Land, Mt New Zealand nord | collected 2016-01-07 | reverse complement strand
CAACCCCCAGCCGGCCCCCGAGAGCCCGGCTGTAGACACACGGGCCCGTTCCCCCGAACACACAAAAAGCCCTGCTCACAACCACTACTCAGCGTGCCCGTGTGCCCATCATCTGCGGAACTCCGGGTCGCGGTAGGAGGCGTGGAAGTGGGGCCGGCCGCGATGGTGAATCTCGTCGTGGTACATCCAGATCACAATCCCGTAGAAGGCGCTGATCCTCGGCATCGCCGCCGGATAGTGCCCAGCGGTGCGGTCGCTCTGGTCCAATGTGAGCTGACGTGCGGCTTCAAGCGGTGCTTTCGCAGTTGTAGCCATTCGCGGCCCGGCGAGACGCAAGCGCCGTCATGGATCTTGCTCGGCTCGAGTCGGCGCCATTTGCCAGCCGCCCTGTTCTCGGCTGGCAAGTCGATGCTGAGCCCGACGCGACGCGGTAGCCGCATTCGCGGGTCGGGCGCGCGCCCGACTATCTGGCCCCCTTTCACTCTGGCCGACGCGCGCGGGGATGCACTCGTGCGAGGCGATCCGCCTCCGCGTGGCGGCGAGCGCCAAGAGCCGAACCCCGCTGTTACTGCCACCCGCGGCGGCACTCTGCGGCTCGAGGCCGACCGGGTCTCCGGACGAGGCGGAGCGGGCGGCGCTGGAAGCGCTCGCCCCCGATCTCGAGCGGAACCCCCGCCCTACCCCCGCGCCGTCTCCACCACCAGCTCGTGTCCGCGCACCCTCGTCCCGCCGACCGCGGAGACGACGCGGGCGGCCTCGGCCGCCGGCACCTCGGCGAGCGCGAAGAACTGGAGCACCCGCACGTTGCGCACCGCCCCGCCCTCCAGTCCCGCCCGGCGGGTGATGGCGGCGACGAGGTCGGCCGGCTCGATACCCGCCGCCTGCCCGCCCGAGAGGATGAGCTTGGCCATCGGCGGATCGTCGGGGGCCGACCCACCCTTCTCCCCCATCTCCACGTCGGGCGCCGCCACCTGGGCCGGACGCTCGCGGCGCGGCTTGGAGTGGCGTCGGGGCGGCTCCTCGAGGGGCACCGGCGCCACCCGGGCGCCTTCCGCCCACGGCGCCACGCGCGTGTTGGCGTGGCGCTCGATGGCCTCCAGGTCGCGCCGCTGGCGCGGCTCGACGAAGGTGATGGCCCGGCCCCAGCGCCCGACGCGGCCGGTGCGCCCGATGCGGTGCACGTAGACGTCCGGTGAGGTGGGGATGTCGAAGTTGACGATGTGGGTGATCGTCGAGATGTCCAGGCCCCGGGCGGCGACGTCGGTGGCCACCAGGATCGGGACGCGCCCTCCCTTGAACGCGATCATCACCCCGTCACGTGATCCCTGGCTCATGTCACCGTGCAGCTGCCGGACGTTTGAGCCCTTGTCGCGCAGCGTGCGGAAGAGCTGATCGCAGCGGATCTTGGTGCGCACGAAGACGAGGGCCTGGGATGGGCGCTCGGCCTCGAGGACGCGCACCAGCGCTGCCACCTTGTCCTTGGCGTCGATCTCGAGGGCGAACTGCTCGACGGTGTCGATGGTCAGAGTCGCCGCCTTGACCTTGACCGTGACCGGGTCGAGCAGGTAGCGGTCGGCCAGCCCCCGGATCTCCGGCGGCACGGTGGCCGAGAACAGCGCCGTCTGCCGCGAGCCCGGGGTCATGGCGATGATCTTCTCGACGTCCTCCAGGAAGCCGAGGTCGAGCATCTCGTCAGCCTCGTCGAGGACGAGAAAGCGGCATGAGCTGAGCATCAGCGAGTGGCGCGAGATGAGGTCGCGCACGCGGCCCACCGTCCCCACCACGATCTGCGCGCCGGCGCGAAGCTGGGCCTGCTGGGAGCGGATGGGGGCCCCGCCGAAGACGGCGACCACCCCGACGCCCTTGCGCGCTCCGTAGGCGCGGATGGCCTGGGTGACCTGGATGCACAGCTCCCGGGTCGGGGTGAGCACGAGCCCCTGGATCTCGTTCTCCCCCGGATCGACGTACTGGAGCATCGGCAGGCCGAAGGCCGCCGTCTTACCCGTCCCCGTCTGGGCCTGACCGATGACGTCGCTCCCCCCCAGCAGGAGGGGGATGGTCTGCTCCTGGATGGGCGAGGGCGTCTCATAGCCCACGTCCTCGAGGGCCTGGAGGAGCGGCTCGGACAGGCCGAGCTCGGCGAAGCTCGTCACCGCGCCGGGTCGAGCAGGAGCTTGCCCTGCGTCCGCCGGCCCTGGATGTCCTCGTGGGCCCGCCGAACCTCCGAGAGCCCGTAGGTCGTCGAGATGACCGGCCGCAGCTCGCCCCGGGCCGCGCGATCAAAGAGGTCGGCCAGCGGTCCGCCCACCATCTCGGGGCGACCCAGGCAGTGCGCCAGCCAGAAGCCGACGACCGCCCGGCTCGTGCGCATGAGCTTGGCGTTGGACACCTTGCGCTGCTCGCGGGAGGCCATCCCGTAGGCCACGAGCCGGCCGAACGGCGCCAGGACGTCGAGGCTTGAGTCAAAGACCGCGCCCCCGGCCATCTCCAACACGACGTCCACCCGCCGGCCGCCGTTAGCCTCGCGCAGGGCCCCGGCGAGATCCTCGCTGTTTGAGTCGACCGCCGCGTGGGCGCCGAGCTCGAGGGCCAGCTGGCGCTTGTCCTCCGAGGAGGCGGTGGCGATCACCCGGCCCGCGCCGAACGCCCGACCGAGCTGGACAGCGATCGACCCCACCCCGCCCCCCGCGGCATGGACAACGACCGACTCGCCCGCTCGCAGCTGGGCCGAGGTCCTGTACAGGTGCCAGGCGGTGAGCCCCTGGAGCACGAGCGACAGGGCCACCGCGTCGTCGAGGCCTTCGGGGATGGGGTGGGCGCTGGCCGCGGGCACGCTCGCATACTCGGCGTAGCCCCCCGACGCCAGCAGACAGACCACGCGCTGGCCCTGGGCCAGCGACCCGTGACCGCGTTGCACGATTCCGGCCACCTCGGCCCCGGGAATCAGCGGGAGCTGCTGCTCGGCCAGGTAGGCGTTCTCCCGCGTGTGGGTGTCGGCGAAGTTCATCCCCGCCCGCGTCACGCGGACGAGCACCTCGCCATCGGAGGGCTCGGGCGTCGGGACGTCGACGACCTCGAGCACGTCCGGGCCGCCAAACTCGGTGATCTGGACCGCGCGCACTCACCTGACCCTATCCGCTCGCCAACCCCGCGCCGGGCAGGCTGGCCGTCGCGCGGGTAGGCTGCCGCGCCGTGGCCCTGACCGTCGTGGGATCGATCGCCTTCGACGCCGTGCGCACTCCGCTCGGCGCCCGTGAGCGGATGCTGGGCGGATCGGCGGTCCACTTCGCCCTGGCCGCCTCGTTCTTCACCGAGGTCCGCGTGGTCGGACCGGTGGGGGATGATTTTGGGGAGAAGGAGCTGGCTGTCCTGCGCCGGCGGGGGGTCGATGGCGAGGACATCGAACACGTCGCGGGCGGCGAGACGTTCTTCTGGCGCGGTCACTACGACGAGGATCTCAACACCGCGCACACCGAGGAGACCCGGCTCAACGTCTTCGCCGACTTCGAGCCCAAGCTCTCGACGGAGTCGCGCGAGGCCGACCACCTCTTCCTGGCCAACATCCAGCCCGACCTGCAGCGCCGGGTGCGCGAGAAGTGTCCAAACGTCCGCTTCGCGGCGATGGACTCGATGAACCTGTGGATCGACATCGCCCGCGACTCGCTGGTGGCCACCGTCGCCTCGGTCGACGCCGTGCTGCTCAACGACGCCGAGCTGCGCATGCTCACCGGGGAGCCCAACACGCTCCGCGCGGCCCAGGAGGTGCTGGCCATGGGCCCGCGCGTCGTGGTGGCCAAGCAGGGCGGCTACGGCGCTGCCATGTTCACGCGCGACGGCTTCTTCGCCCTGCCCGCCTACCCCCTCGAGCGGGTCGTAGACCCGACCGGGGCGGGTGACTCCTTCGCCGGGGGGTTCATGGGCGTGCTGGCGGCCCACCCCGATGCCCAGGCCGACCACGAGCTGCTGCGCAGCGCCATGGCCTACGGCACGGCGCTGGCGTCCTTCAACGTCGAGGACTTCGGGACCGAGCGCGTTGCCGCGCTGAGCGGTGAGGAGATCGCCGCGCGCGTGGCCGAGCTCGAAGCGCTGACGCGCTTCTCGGCGCCGGCCGGGCTGACGCTGCGCTAGCGGCTCCGGGCTCTGGCCCGACGCGCGCGGGGCGCCCACGCCGTCCGGCGTGAGCGCCCCGGGGCGCTGCGGGCCATCCTGCCCGGTGCAGGACGGCGAGATGGGCTGGCTGTGCCCGCCGCGGCCGGTGCTCTGGACCAGACCGGTCGAGAGGGCCGGCGCGGGCGTCCGGATGGTCATCCGGACGCCCGCAGGGCCGTCGTCGGCCGGAGGGGGTTAGCCGACGTTCAGAGAGCCGACTCCCTACGGGAGCTTCTTCGGCGAGACGAGGAAGCCGGTGCCGGTGACGGCCTTCTTGGTGCCCTTGTAGCCGACCGGGAGGTCGAACGGGTTGGGAGCGATGGGGTTGCCCGTGATCGAGGCGATGGCCCCGGTGTGGCGGGCCTCGATGGTCACGATCGACAGGGCGACGAGCAGGATCTTCGCCGACTTGATGTTCGGCGCCTGACCCGGATACGCGGCCGTACCGGTCTTCTCCAGCGCGTAGGCGGTCTGCTGGAAGGTGCCCAGGTCCCGCGTGGACTTGCCGAAGTTGAACTTCGGCGCCGCCTTGCGGAAGATGTTCTTGGATCCTAGGGCCGCACGCAGCTTCTTCACGTGCTCGTTCTCGTCCTTGGTCACGACCTGCAGGAACGTGTTGGTCTTCCCATCCGCTGCCGCGACGTTGTTCCTGGTCGCCTCGTTGTAGAACGCCTGCTCGAGCAGCTCGAGGGTGAAGGCGTAGTTGAGGATGCCGAAATCGCCCTTGCCAAAGAACGACGGCGGCCGATCGTGGCTGCCCTTGGAAGCCGCGATGGCCTCGGACGTACCCAGAGCGCCCAGGATGGCGCCACTGCTGGCCAGTCCGGCCGCGCCGACGCCGGCCTTCTTCAGGAAGGATAGGCGCGTGTCCTGCATGGCCTCTTCGGCCGACTCGCGCAGTGCGCCGTCTGAGTCGATCTCTTCGATGTTGAGCTCGTGCATTGATGTGACCTTTCGTTCGAGTGACGCCCTAGCGGACGACGACCTGCCCCTGCATGGCCGCGCGCCCCACCCTGGGGGCACTTCCTCTGTTTGCGCCGAGCCCTGGCCAACGGATCACTCCGGGCGCCAAACGCCCTGTTAAGGCTTCGCAACACGAGTCGTGGCCGAGCCGATGCGGGCCCCGGGCGAGCGACAGGATGCGTGCACTGCGTGGGGGTGCACAAGAGGCCGCAAACGAGCTAGCATCGGCCTAGCCCATGACCTGGACCTTCCTGTGGATGATGCTGGCCCTGAAGATCCCGATCGCCGCGCTGATCTACCTGGTCTGGTGGGCCATCCACCAGGAGCCCGACCCGGTGTCCGAGGAAGGGGGCTCGGCCGTGCCGCGCCCCGACCCGCGCCGTCACCCGCGGCCGCCCCGTCCCCGCCGGCCCCGGCGCGGGCCCAACCACGGTTCCACCGCTCCGCTCCCGCCCCCGCGTGTGCGCAGCGTGCGCGCCCGCGCGCGACAGCTCGAGCGCTGAGCGCTCGAGGAACCCGGCCCCCGGGTTCCGAGCGCAGCCAGCCCTGGGCCCGGGCCGGCGTCGCCCTCATCCGCCGCGGATGCCAGACTGGCCTGGTGGGCGCCGTGCTCTCCGACGCGACCATCGCCGCTCTGGTCGAGGCCGAACGTATCCGGATCGACCCCTGGGACCCGGCACTCGTGCAGCCGGCGAGCCTGGACCTGCGGCTGGGCAGCTCCTTCCGGGTCTTTCACAACCACCGGGCGTCGGCGATCGACCTGCGCGAGCCCCCCTCGAACCTGACCGAAGAGGTCGTGGTCGGCCCCGACGAGCCGTTCGTCATCCACCCAGGGGAGTTCTGCCTGGGGGCGACCCTCGAGTGGGTCGAGCTCCCCGACGACATCGTGGCTCGGATCGAGGGCAAGTCGAGCCTCGGGCGCCTGGGCCTGATCGTCCACGCCACCGCAGGCTTCTGTGATCCCGGCTGGCGGGGAACGCTGACCCTGGAGCTCAACAACCTCACCCGCATCCCCATCCGCCTCTGGGGCGGGCTGCCGATCGCCCAGCTCTCGTTCATGCGCCTGGACCGCCCGGCCGAACGACCCTACGGGCACGCGGCGCTGGGGAGCCGCTACCAGGGACAGATGGCCGCCACCGAAAGCCGGTACGGCACCGGCCGCGATGAGCTTTTGCCGCCTGCGCGGGGTCGCGCCGAGGCACCTGGCACCCGCGTCGGTTAGGCTCGCGCCGATGAGCAAAGTGCCCTTCTACGTGGTTGGCGGCTGCTTCGCGGCCTGGGCCGTGGTCATCGCCTTCCTGGGCTTCTCCCGGCCGGACTTCCCGCGCGGGACGGGGGCGACGCGGCTGGTCATGGCCGTCAGCGCGCTGCTGGCCATTGGCGCGATCGCCACCGCCATCCTCGGCGGCTGACGCGGCCTGCGCGGCTCGCTCGCGGCCAGCGGCGTGCGCTCGCGGCCAGCGGGCGCTCCGCTCGCCGCCCAGCGGACGCGCCAGACTGCTGGCTGGCCGCACTCCTCGATCGGGTATACCTCGACGACCGGCTGACCCGGCCGTCCCGGAAGCGACTCGAGAGAGAGCGATCATGAGCAGCCCCGAGGTATCCGCCCAGGACCAGCAGGCCACCAACGGCTCGGGTTCGGACCGCGACTCGCTCTCCGTCACCGACAACCGCACCGGGCGTCAGTACGAGATCCCCATCGAGAACGGGACGATCCGGGCCCCCGCGTTGCGCGAGATCAAGGTCTCCGACGACGACTTCGGCCTGATGTCCTACGACCCCGCGTTTCTCAACACGGCGGCGTGCAGGAGCGCGATCACCTTCCTGGACGGCGAGGCGGGCGTCCTGGAGTACCGGGGCTACCCGATCGACCAGTTGGCCGAGCGCTCGTCCTTCCTGGAGGTCTCCTACCTGCTCGTCTACGGCGCGCTGCCCACCGCCGACGAGCTCGCGCGCTGGACGCACCACATCACCGTCCACACCTTCGTGCACGAGAACGTCAAGGGGTTCATGCAGGGCTTTCGCTACGACGCGCATCCGATGGGGATGCTGCTGGCCTCGATCGGAGCCCTGTCGACCTTCTATCCGGAATCCAACGACATCAAGGATCCCCACAACCGCGACATCCAGACGATCCGGCTGATCGCCAAGATGCCGACGCTCGCCGCCTTCGCCTTCCGCCACTCGCTCGGCCAGCCCTACGTCTATCCCGACAACGACCTCAGCTACGCCGGGAACTTCCTCTCGATGATCTACAAGATGACCGAGCTGAAGTACGAGCCCGACCCGCGGCTCGAGCACGCCCTCGACGTCCTGTTCATCCTCCACGCCGACCACGAGCAGAACTGCTCGACCAGCGCCGTGCGCGCGGTCGGCTCCTCCCAGGTCGACCCCTACTCAGCCGTGGCCGCGGGAGTCGCCGCGCTCTACGGGCCGCTGCACGGCGGGGCCAACGAGGCGGTGCTGCGCATGCTGCACCGCATCGGCTCCAAGGACAAGGTCTCCGCCTTCATCGCCGGGGTCAAGGACGGCAAGGAGAGGCTGATGGGCTTCGGGCACCGGGTCTACAAGAACTACGACCCTCGCGCCCAGATCATCAAGCGGGCGGTCGACGAGGTCTTCGAGGTGACGGGGACCAACCCCCTGCTGGAGATCGCCCAGGAGCTCGAGACCATTGCCCTGGAGGACGACTACTTCGTCGAGCGCAAGCTCTACCCCAACGTCGACTTCTACTCGGGCCTGATCTACGAGGCCCTCGGGCTGCCCATGTCCATGTTCCCGGTGATGTTCGCCATCGGGCGCACGCCGGGCTGGGTGGCTCAGTGGCGCGAGATGGTCGAGGACTCCGAGCAGAAGATCGCCCGCCCGCGGCAGGTGTACACCGGTCAGCGTCAGCTGGAATTCAAGCCCGTCGACCAGCGCTGAGGCCCACCCTCCGGGCCGCAGCCGGCTCCGCCCGCGCGTCGCGACCGGGCCGGGCCAGCCCCTCCGGCGGCCGCAGGCCTCGCCAGCGCCCCGCGCGTCGCGACCGGCCAGCCCCTCCAGCGGGCCGCGCCAGCGTGGCCGGTGGCGCTTGTCATCATCGCGGCCGTGAGCGACCGCTGGACGCTGACCGTGCGTGCCGGCGCCCGCACCCGGCGGGTCCGGCACGACTCCCTGGATGAAGCGCTGGCTGCGCTGGGTGTCGCCGTGGAGCAGCTCGCGGTCGAGACCCGGCGCCAGACGGTCAACCTCGGGGTCCGCCGCTTCGAGCCCGTCCAGCAGGTGGCCGCGCGGGCCGAGCTCCGGGGTCCCGGGCGACTCTGGCGCGGGTCCCATGGCGGAATCGACATCCGTGGGGACGGCTCGCAGGAGGCGTTCATCGGGCGGGCTCGCCGCGAGCTCGTCTCCCCCCAGCGGGACGAGTCGCAGGTCGCGGCGCTCGGGCGCCTGCTTGCGCAGCGTCGAACCGGTCGGGCCTAGGATCCAGCATCGGCTCAGCCATCCCCAGGGAGATCCGGCGGTCGGGCCCATCACCTACTGGGGCGTCGCCGACGCTGATGCCGCGCTGCGGTGGCTGCTGGAGCGAGGCGCGACGGCCCGGTCCCCCGTCCAGGAGGTTGGCGGGGGCATCCGGGTGGCCACCGTGTTGGAGGCGGGAGGGGCGGTACTGGGCATCATCGAGAACCCGCACTTTGAGCTGCCGGCCGCGGCGACGTCAGCGGCGCCGGCGCCCTGGAGTGCACGACCTCGCCAGGCCCGCAGCGCCAGCGAAGCTGGCGAGGCGATGCAGGCCAGAGCTGCAGGATGCGCGCCGTCGCGGTCAGTGGGGCCGTCGGCGGGGGTTGGGCGGCAAACGACGAAATGGCGGACGCAACCCACCCAACCCCTCCCTACCCCTCACTCGCGCCCCACGACGGCTCGGCCCCGACCATCACCTGGGCGGCGTCCAGCGCGGGGCGGTAGGTGGGGTCCCGCAGGAGCGCCTGGCGCACCCCCTCGCCGAGGATGCCCCCCTCCCCGCGCGAGGCTCCGACCACCGACCAGCTCGACTCGTGGCCGTGGCGATCGGTTCGCGTGGCTCGCAGTCCGCCCGGAGCCCGATCGAGCGAGATCGACATCCCCGAGGCCGTCTCGATCGACACGCCGGCCAGCCCCCGAACTTGCTGGTACGGCGCCGCCTCCAGGCGCAGCGCCACCTCCTGGCGCCGCGCCCGCGCGCGACCGTGCCAGCCCTTGCCGCCCGGGACGAGCTCCTCCACGCGCCAGCCCAGCCGCGAGGCCAGCCAACCGAGCAACAGCAGCCCGGCCACCCCGGACTCGGGGTGGTGGCGCACCGTAACCGCCGAGATGCATTCCAGCTCGGCGCGCCACGGGTCGGGGTCGAAGGTCGCCGCCACCCGCTCGCGCCAGGGCGTGGAGCGCAGCCAGGCGAGATCCACGACGTAGAGGCGCTGGGCCAGCTCGCTGACCCGGGCCAGGGCGGCGACGATGTCGGGCTCGTCGACGGAGTCCAGCAGGATCACCTGGCTGAGGCTGGCCAGGCTGTCGACCGCCTCGGGGTGATCGTGAGGAGACCAGAGCACGGTGGCCAGATCGGTGACCACCAGCGGGTCGACGATGGTGTCCAGGTGACCCACGTGGTCGGGGCCAACGTTCAGCTCGACCCGCTCGGTGAGCACGGCGAGCTCGCCCGCGTGGGGCTCGCCCTCGGAGGACATGCTCACCACGGCATCGATCGTCTTGCGGCTGGGATCGACGCTGCAGATGATGGTACGGGAAGCGTGATAGCGCCCGACGCGCTCCAGGCGGTTCTCGATCTCCCCCTTCCAGTCGCGATCGACGACCACGACGAGGTTGAGCACCCGGGCCGGGACGTAGGCCTCGTCCTCGGCGTGGCGCTCGACGACGAGCTCGCGCAGGGCCGACTCGATCTCCGTCGGCGAGGTGTCCTGCGCGCTCCAGAGCTGATCGGACATCGGCCGCCGCCCGCGGCGTCAGCCGGCGCCCGTCGGGCTTCGGCGCCCCACGGCTCTCGCCCGGCCTCGGCACCCCGACCGCGCCTCGGCGCTCACCCCGCCCCGGCCCCCCAACCGCCCCCCGGCACTCACAGGCACCCCAACCGCCCCCCGGCACGCGCCCGGCCTCGGCACCCCGACCGGCCCCACGGCGCACGCCCGGCCCCGGCCCCCCAGCGGCCTCACAGCGCCCGCCAGCGGCGGCCCTCATCGAGGAGCCTGTCGGCCTCCTCGGGGCCCTGGGAGCCCGAGGCGTACTGGGGCAGGGGGTCGGACATCTCGTCCCAGGTCGAGAGGATCGGGTCGATGATCGCCCACAGCGCCTCGACCTCGTCGTCGCGGGTGAAGAGCGTCGCCTCCCCGCGCATGGCGTCGAGGATCAGCCGTTCGTAGGCCTCGGGCGACTGGGACATGAACACCGTGCCGTACTGGAACTCCATGTTCACCGGGCGGATGCGCATGGTGGCACCGGGGATCTTGGCCCCCAGCGACAGCGACACCCCCTCGTTGGGCTGGACGGTGAGGATGAGCTGGTTGGGCTGGACGCCGACCGAGCCGGGGTCGCGGAAGGCGAGGTGGGGGACCGGCTTGAGGGTCACGGCGATCTCGGTCACCTTGCGGGCCAGGCGCTTGCCCGTACGCAGGTAGATGGGCACGCCGGCCCATCGCCAGTTGGAGACCTCCAGGCGCAGGGCCGCGTAGGTCTCGGTCGTCGAGTCGTCGGGGACGTCGCTCTCCTCGAGATACCCCTTCGCCGGCGCTCCGCCCGAGACCCCATCGCCGTACTGCGCGCGCACGGTGCGGCGGCGCACGTCGTCGGGGGTGGGCGCGGCGATAGCCTGCAGGACCTTGACCTTCTCGTCGCGCACCGGCCGAGCGCTGAACGCCGACGGGGGCTCCATGCACAGCAGGGCCAGCAGCTGGAGCATGTGGTTCTGCACGAGGTCGCGCAGCGCCCCGGCCGAGTCGTAGTAGCCGGCGCGGGAGCCGATGCCGATGTCCTCGGCGGCGGTGATCTGGACGTTGTCGATGAAGTTGCGGTTCCACACCGGCTCGAACATGGTGTTGGCAAAGCGGAACGCCAGCATGTTCTGGACGGTCTCCTTGCCCAGGTAGTGGTCGATGCGAAAGACCTGGCGCTCGTCGAAGTTCGCCAGCACCGTCTTGTTGAGGGCGCGCGCGGAGGCCAGGTCGGTGCCGAAGGGCTTCTCGATCACGCAGCGCACCTCGGCGTCGTCGTCGTGGCAGTTGAGCCTGTGCTGGCCCAGGGCCTCGACGATGACCGGGAAGAACGAGGGAGCGGTGGACAGGTAGAAGACCCGGTTGAAGAAGATCCCTGCCTCTTTGTCGAAGCGGGCCAGCTGCTGGCCGAGGTTGTCGTAGGCCTGCCCGTCGTCGAAGCTGCCGGGGATGTAGCGGACGTGCTCGAGCAGGGCGTCGAGCACCTCGTCGTTGGGCTCGCGCCGCGAGAAGCGCTTGATCGCGTCGCGGGCCAGATCGCCGTAGTCGGAGTGCTCCTTGTCGGAGCGTGAGAAGCCGATGAGGTTGAAGCGCTCGGGCAGCGCCCCCTCGTGGGCCAGGTTGTAGAGGGCGGGCAGTAGCTTGCGTTGGGCCAGGTCGCCGGTCGCCCCGAAGATGACCAGCGACGTGGGGTGGACGGGCTGGCGCTCCAGGCCCTCGGCGAGCGGGTTGGCGGAGGTGGCGGTGGCCATGATGAGTCGTGGTCCTGGCGCTGGTCGCTCGACGCCGAGCCCTTCCCAGCGCCCTGCCCCGACTTATACCCCAGACGCGCCGCGAATCGACAGTACTGGTGGGTCAGGGCGGCTCTCGGCGTCGATGATCCCGGCATGCTGGTCGTCACCTGGGACCGCGAGCTCGCGAGCGCCGCCCGCGCCTGCGGGCATCCTGTCGCGCCCGCCCTCGCTCCCAAATAGCGCGGGCGATGAGGCGGTCGGGGCCTTGTCGGACGCGGACCTCGAGCAGGAAGTTCGCACCGAGCTGGAGGAGCTCCGCACCCAGGTTGCCGGGCAGGACGCTCCGCTGGTACGGACGATCCATGGCGCGCTCGCGCAGTTGGGAGAGCCAGCGCGAGATAACCAGGCGCAGTCCGACGTCCAGCGCCGGTCGGCGTCGAAGATCGCCGTAGCGTCGTGGCCATGTCGGCCCCTCGCTGTCAGTCGTTCTGCCGGTGGCGGCCGCCGGGCGCACCGGGCGCACCGCCTCGACTACCGCCTGCCTGCCGCCGGCTCAGCCATCACGAGCCGGGCTCGGCGGTTTTGCCCGGCGCATCCCCAGCCGCCGCCCTCACGGCATGGCCGCCGAACTGGTTGCGCAGGGCGGCCAGCACGCGGGCGGTGTAGTCGCCGTTGCGGCGCGAGTAGAAGCGGGCGTAGAGCGCGGCGGTGATCACCGGCGTGGGGACGTCGTGGGCCATGGCGTCCTCGATCGTCCAGCGCCCCTCGCCCGAGTCGGCCACCCAGCCTTCGAGCTTCTCCAGGTCGTTGCCCTCGGCCTCGAAGGCGTTGGCCGCCAGCTCGCACAGCCAGGAGCGCACCACCGAGGCGTGGTTCCACAGGTGGGCGATCTGGGCCATGTCGAGGTCGTAGTCGGATGCGTGCATGGCCTCGAAGCCCTCGGCGTAGGCCTGCATCATCCCGTACTCGACACCGTTGTGGACCATCTTCACGTAGTGGCCCGCGCCCGAGTCGCCCATGTGCCCCCAACCGTCCGGTGGGGCCAGCACGTCGAGGATGGGGGCGACGCGGTCCACCGCCTCCTTCGAGCCGCCGACCATCATGCAGTAGCCGACCTGAAGGCCCCACACCCCGCCGCTGGTGCCGACGTCGACGAACTCGATCCCGTGCTCGCGGCAGGCGGCGGCCCGGTCGCGAGACTCGCTCCACTTCGAGTTGCCCCCGTCGACGATCAGATCGCCGTCGCCCAGCAGCCCGACCAAGGTGTCGATGGTCGACTGGGTCGCCTCGCCGGCCGGGACCATGATCCACACCGTGCGCGGCGCGGACAGCTTCTCCACCATCTCCTCCAGCGAGGACGCGGCGCTGGCCCCGTGGCTCTCGGCTTCCTTGACGGCATCGGCCGAAAAGTCGAAGACGACCATCTCGTTGTCGGAGTCCCGGTGGACGCGGTGGACCATGTTCCCGCCCATCTTGCCGAGGCCGACGAACCCCATCTGCATCAGCGATCCCCCTCTTGGACGGTCATAGAAGTTCTCAACACCAACACCGCAAACCGTCAGCCGGCCAGGCCGGCAATGCGCTCGGCCAGCTCCCGGGCGCCGGCGGCCAGATCGCCGGAGAGCACGATCCGCTCGGCGGGCAGGTGGTGCTCGCGCAGGGTCTGCAGGTCCCCGGCCGACTGGGCCCCGATCAGCGTTACAAACCCGTAGCCCGCCTCGGGGATCTCCAGGTCGGAGTCGGGCTCGTGCACGAGCTGGAGGAAGCGTCCGGTGGCCGGCCCCCCCTTGTGGAACTGCCCGGTGGAATGCAGGAAGCGCGGTCCGTAGCCGAAGGTGGTCGCCGCCCCGGTCGCCGCCCGGATCGCCTCCCGCAGCTGGGCCACGGCGGCGTCGAAGGCCTCCGACGGGGGCACGTAGGCCATGACCGCCACGTAGTGCGGCGGCCCGGCGTCGGCCAGCAGGGCCGCCAGCGCGTCGTCGTCAGCCGTCTCGAGCTCGGGCAGGTGCCCGTCGCGGGCCACGCCGTCGAGGACCTTCTTGGTGTTGTCCTTGGCCTCCTGGACGTTGGGCTGGTCAAACGGGTTGATCTCCAGCGCCCAGCCCGCCACCGCCACGGCGAACTCGGCGAAGAAGAACACCCGGCCCAGGTCCGCCGCTCCGTGGACGGCCATGGTCACCGTGGGGTGACCCGCATCGGAGAGCGCGGCAACCTTGGCGTCCAGCGCCGCGTCGGGGTCGTCGCCGTTGCGCAGGTAGGCAAAGACGCGATCGGAGCCGTAGGCGTCGGGGTCGCCCAGCGGCTCGTCGGCCACGGGCAGGATGCCGCGCCCGTGCTTGCCCGTGCTCTCGGCCACCAGCTGCTCGACCCACAGTCCGAAGCTCGAGATCGGCTCGGAGACCACGAAGGTCAGCTTGTCGCGGCCCTGGCGGGCCAGCTCGCCCATCATCAGGCCCAGCCACAGCCCGGAGTTTGACTCCGAGGAGTCATAGCTCGTGCAGTTCTGCTCGGCCACCTGGGCCCGGTGCAGCAGGGCGTCCATGGCCACGCCCATGAGCGCGGCGGGGACGAGTCCGAAGTAGGAGAGCACCGAGTAGCGCCCACCGATGTCCGGGTCGTTCTCGAACACGCGGCGGAACCCGTGCTCGCGGCCCAGCTCGACCAGTGGGCTGCCCGGGTCGGTGACGGCGACGAAGTGCCGGCCGGCGTGGGCCTCGCCCACCGCCTCGGTCACGCGCGCGTGGAAGTAGCGGAAGTGCGAGAGCGTCTCGATCGTCCCCCCGGACTTGGAGGAGACGACGAACAGCGTCTTTGTGAGGTCGAGGCGCCCCTCGAGCTCGGCCACCGCCCGGGGGTCGGTGGAGTCGAGGACCGACAGGCGCGGAGCACCATCGATCTCCCCGTAGGAGCGGCGGATGACCTCGGGCCCGAGGCTCGAGCCGCCCATGCCCAGCAGGGCGACGTCGGTGATCCCCGCGGCCCGGACGTCTGAGACGAAGGCGTCGAGCTCGGCCGCGTGCTCGAGCATGGTCTCGTGGATGGTCAGCCAGCCCAGCCGGTTGCCGATCTCCGGGGCCGGGCCGCCCCACAGCGTCTCGTCACGGCGCCAGACGCGCTGAGCCACCTTGTCGGTCTCGGCGCGCTTGACCCGGACGGCCAGCGACTCCTGCAGCTCGGTCGGAATGGCCGCCTTGATGGTCGGGGGCCGGTGGGTGACCACCGCCTCGCGCCGATCCTCCACGCCCCCGAGCAGCTCGCCCATGGCTCCCTCGAAGGTCTTGATCCCGTCCTCGAGCAGCTTCTGGGTGACCTCCTCCATGTCGATGCCGGCCTCGGCCAGGGCCTCGAGCACGGAGGTGGGGTCCTCCGAGCCCGAGCCCGGGCGCGGTTCGCCGTGGTCGGCCACCGCGTGCAGCGTGGGCATGGGCATGGTGTTCACCGTGTGGGGGCAGACCAGCTGGTCTACGTAGAGCGTGTCGGGGTAACGCGGGTTCTTGACGCCGGTGGACGCCCACAGGGGTCGCTGGACGAAGGCGCCGGCCTCGCGCAGGGCGGCGAAGCGCTCGCCCTCGAAGATCTCGGTGAAGCGGGCGTAGGCGGCGCGGGCGTTGGCCAGCGCCGCCTTGCCCAGGAGCTCGTCGTGACCGCCCATGGCCTCCAGGCGCCCGTCCACCTCGGTGTCCACGCGCGACACGAAGAACGAGGCGACCGAGTGGATGTCGAGGCTCTTGCCCTCCGCGTGGCGGCGCTCCAGGCCTCGGATGTAGGCCTCGGCCACGTTGACGTAGCTCTCGGTGGAGAACAGCAGCGTCACGTTGATGTTGATGCCCTCGTAGATGGCCTGCTCGATCGCCGGCACGCCGGCGGTGGTGCCGGGGATCTTGATCATCACGTTGGGGCGATCGACCCGCTCTGAGTACATCCGCGCCTCTTCGAGGGTCTTCTCGGTGTCGTGGGCCATGTCCGGGGAGACCTCGAGCGAGACGAAGCCGTCGGCGTGGTCGGTGCGGTCCCAGACCGCGCGCAGGACCTCGGAGCCCAACTGGACATCGCGGACGGCGATCTGGCGGTAGATCTCGCGGGCGTCCAGGCCCTCGCGGGCCATGGCCTTCAGCTCCTCGTCGTAGTCGTCGGAGCCGAGGATCGCCTTCTCGAAGATCGACGGGTTGGAGGTCACCCCCTGCAGGGAGTCCTCCTCCACCAGCCGCTGGAGCTCGCCGCCCTCGATCAGCGCCCGCCGGATCTGGTCCAGCCAGATGCTCGTGCCCTCGGCCGTCAGGCGGGCAAGACGCTGGTTGACCGATGCGGTGGCGCTCATGAGAGGGGTCTGCCTTTCCTGGATTCTTGGGTGAGGGAGAAGGGGTGGTGGCCCGGGACGAGCGCATTCCTCGGCGTTGGTCCACCCGGCACGCTAGACGGTGAGGGTCGCCCCGTAGCGGAGCAGCCAGCGCTGGGGCTCGCGATAGGCCGGCCGATGACCGGCCAGCAGCCCCCAGAAGCGTGGCGAGTGATCGGCCACGGCGAGGTGGCAGACCTCGTGCCAGACCACGTAGTCCAGGACGTCGGCCGGCGCCAGGAGCAGGCGCCAGTTGAAGCTCATGGCCCCGCTGGTCGAGCAGCTGGCCCAGCGCGTGCGCTGGTTGCGGATGGTCAGGGCGGTGTGGGGTCCCAGGCCGGTCTGGGCACAGGCGGCGGTGAGGCGAGGCTCGATCTCGGCTCGGGCCCGGCGGCGGTACCAGCGCTCCAGCGCCGGACCCTGCTGCGCGGCTGCCGCGGGGATCCGGAGCGTGTCCCCGACCCGGTGCACGCGGGTGCGGCCCGGCTCGGGCGCGAGGGCGAGGGTGGCCCCCAGGTAGGGCACGGTGCCCGCCGGGCGCTCCTGGTCGGCCCGAGCGGCCTCCAGCGCCCGGCGCCGGCGCTCGATCCAGGGGGCCAGCTCGAGGACAGCGTCGTCGGCGGCGCGGACCGGCGCTCGCCGCGGGAGGGTGACCGTGAGCGCGCCGTCGGGCTCGACCGAGACGCGGACGCGCCGCGCGCGCTCGGAGCGGCGGACGGTGTAGCCCGGGTGCAGGAGCGGGGCGGCCACGCAGCGGGAGGGTAGGCGGCTAGGCGGCGGGGTGAGGCGGCGGGATCGCCGCGCGCCGTGCTCGCGGGCCTGCCAGCATCGGGAGATGGCCGAGCGCTGGCGCGTCACCCTTCCCGCCCAGGTCCGCGAGCCCTTCCAGGTCTTCGTCAACGGGGTGGCCCAGCGCGAGGGGATCGACTACTCGCGCCAAGGGCCCACCCTCCTCTTCGACCGCCCGCTGGAGAAGGAGAGGCGCCTGGGCGCCGGGCGCTGGCTGCTGGGCGCCTTCGGCATCGGCACCTATGGCAGCAACGACTCGGTCGACGTGCGCTACGAGGTGGCGGGACGCCCCCAGGTCGCCCAGGGACTGCCCATCGAAGCGCCCGAGCCGCGGGCGCCCTGTGCCGAGGGCTGAGCCGGCGGGCGCCGAGGCGCCCCACCAGGCCCGGGCCGACCGGGTTGCGGCGTCCCAGCTCCCTCGCCCCGCGCCCGCCCCCTCAGGTGCTCAGGTCGATCACCGGGCTGGGGACCGGGATCGGATCAGGGGTGGCCACCGGCACGATCGCCGTCCCCACGCCGAAGAACTCGATCACGTGGCTGCCCCAGCCGTGGCTCTGCTCCTGGAGCTGGACCCCGACGATGCCCTCGGCATCGAGCTCCTGGGCCTCGCTCTGCATCCGCTCCATGGCCAGCTCGCGGGCGTCGTACATGGCCTGGGTGAAGTTGGGCAGCTCGACGTTGCGCCCGGTGTTCTTGAACGCCTGGCGCATCGACTGGTGGGCCACGTGGTAGACGCAGCTGCCCATGACCATGCCCACCGGGCGGTGACCCGTGCGCAGCAGGGTCCAGAAGTCCTGGCCCGATAGATCGCTGGTGAACGGCCGGCCGTTCGGCGCCCGGTGCAGGACCCCTTCGCGGTGCTTGATGGCGGTGCCCAGGGCGATGAACTCCGCCATGTTCTCGCCCCGCGTAGCGGTTGATGGTCAGGCGCACGCCCACCACGCCGTCGGCGCCGAGCTGATCGGCCTCCTCCTCCATCCGGGTCATGGCCAGGTTGCGCGCCTCGTACATGGCCTGGGAGAGGACGGTCAGCTCCATGCTCTGCCGGTAGCCAGCCACCTGAAGGCCGACGTGGTAGATGGAGCTCCCGACGACGAAGCCGACGGGATCGAAGCCCGCCTCGCGGACCACGAGGAACTCGTTGACCGACAGATCCGAGGTGAACAGGCCGGCCTTGTTCTGCTCCAGGCGCGCGCGACCGGCCTCGGGCACCCCCTCGACCGACCCGGCGCGGTACTCGGAGCCGGCGGCCGGCACATCGGGCGGCGAGGCGCCGGCCGTGGTCGCCGGCGCGTCCGCCGGCGGTGCGCCAGCGGCGTCAGCCACCGCGTCCTGATCGTCGGCGCCCTTGCGATTGAGAAGGCCCATGTCGCTCCCGTCAGCTCAGGAGCCGCTCGAGCTCGGCGCGGGCCCGTGCGGTCTCGCCCGAGGAGGCGTCCAGCTCCTCGGTCAGGGCCGCCAGCCAGTCACCGAGCATCAGGGGCTCGCGTTTTATCGATATGCCACCCACCACCTTCTGGCGCCAGCAGGCGATCTGACCGTCCCCGTTGTCCAGCCGGAAGCTGGCGGCCGGAAGGCTGACCTCCACCTCGCGCACGCGCCGCTCCCGAGACAGCAGACCGCGGGCCCGCCGCCGGACGACGGTGCGCCCGGGCAGCGTCAGCTCGAGCTTGGCCGCCAGCGCCTCGACGACGGTGCCCAGCTGCGCACCATCGGCCCGCAGGCTCGCCGCGCTGAGATCGAAGTCCGGCGGAACCTGCACCGCAGCGCAGGCTACCGGCCGCCACCCTGCGGCCGGGAGAGCGCTACCCGACCGACCCGGCGCCGGCCAGGCGGGCTCGGTCCCACGGCCGGTGCAACCGCAGGGCCGAGAGGATCGCCCGGGTGGCCGGGGACTGGTTGATCGTGTAGAAGTGGATGCCGGGGGCTCCGCCGGCCAGCAGCTCGGCGCACTGAAGCGTGGCGTAGGCCACGCCCAGCTCGAGCACCGCCTCGGGCTCCTCGGCCCGCCGCTCGAGGTCGACGAGCAGGCCGGGCGGGATCCGCGCGCCACACATCGCCGTCATCCGCTTGATCGACGCAACGCTGGTGATGGGCATGATCCCGGGGATGATGGGCACGTCGATGCCGGCAACGCGGGCCTGCTCGACGAAGCGGAAGTAGTCGGCGTTGTCGAAGAACAGCTGGGTGATCAGGACGCTGACGCCGGCTTGCACCTTGGCCGCCATGTGCTCCAGGTTCGCCTCGGCGCTGGCCGCCTCCTGGTGAGGCTCCGGGTAGCAGGCGCCGACGACGCAGAACGGGTAGCGCGCGGCGGTGACCAGCTGGGCCAGGTCCGACGCGTAGCCCAGGCCACCCTCGGCCCGCTCGAAGCGCTCGACGCCCTGGGGCGGATCGCCGCGGAGAACGAGGACGTTCTCGATCCCGGCGCGCTCGATATGGCGCAGCGATGCGTGAAGATCCTCGACGGTCGCGCCCACGCAGGTGAAGTGGGCCATGGCCTCCAGCCCGTGGCGCTCGCGCAGGTTGGTGACGATCTCGATCGTCTTCTCGCGCGTGGAGCCGCCGGCGCCCCAGGTGACCGACACGAAGTCCGGGCCCAGCGGCCGCAGCGCCTCCAGGGCCCGGTACAGCTTGGCCTCGCCCTCGGGGGTCTTGGGAGGGAAGAACTCAAACGAGAAGACGGGCTCCTCCCCGGCCTCGAGGATCGCGTCGATCCGCATCGATTCAGGGTAGTGCGCGGGCGCCAACCAGGGCTGAGCGTCAGCGTGTCCGAGGAGGACGTGGCCCTGCTCGATGAAGTACGCCCGTACGTCCGGCCTCCGATCTCGCTCTGCGGCGCTCCAGCACGCCATCCGCCTCCTTCGACACGCCGACCTGGAGCAGGACTACGCCGCAGCCCGCAACGAGCCGGCGCCAGTGGGCGGATAGGCTGGCGGCCGCGTCGCCCGTCCGGCAACCGAGAGCGAGGAGTCAGAGCCATGGAGTCCGCCACCCCCGCCGAGAACGACACAGCGACCGCCGCCCGCCGCTACTTCGACGCCCTGGGCGCCCGCGACCTCGACGCAGCGGCCGCTTGCTGGGCCCCGGACGGGCGCGACCACATGATCGGGGTGGCCGAGCTGGCCGGCCCCGCGGGGGTGCGCGGCTTCTTCTCCGAGATGTTCGACGCCTTCCCCGACTTGCATCTCGAGGTCGTCGACCAGCTCACCGAGGGTGGCCGCTCGGCCGTGCGCTGGCGCGCGAAGGCCACCTTCGCCGGTCCCGGCAGCTGGCAGGGCATCGCCCCGACCGGCGCCCGGATCGATCTGCAGGGCTGTGACGTGTGCACGGTCCGCGACGGCAAGCTGGTGGCCAACTTCGCCTACACCGACTCCATGTCGATCGCCCGCCAGCTCGGCATGATGCCTCCGCAGGGCTCGACCGGCGAGCAGCGCATGACCGGCGCGTTCAACGCCAAGACGCGGGTGGCCCGCAGCCTGGCCGCCGGGGATCCCGAGCCCATCGCCGACGGGGTCTGGCTGCTGCGCGGCGGCTTCCCGGGCAAGACGATGAACGTCTATCTGGTGGAGGACGACGGCGGGGTGACCGTCTTCGACGCCGGCGTGCGCTCGATGTCCAAGGCGGTGGTCTCGGCCGGCGTGCGCATGGGCGGGGTGCGCCGCGTGGTCCTCGGCCATGCCCACGAGGACCACCGCGGGACGGCTCCGGCGCTGGCCGAGCTGGGCGCCGCGGTCCTCTGCCACGAGGCCGACCGCGCCGACGCCGAGGGCGACGGGGGCCGCCACTACTTCGACATGGCCAAGCTCAACCCGGTGGGCCGGATGCTCATGCCGCGGCTGCTGAGCTCGTGGGACGGAGGCCCGGTGCCCATCGCCGGAACCGTCGCTGAGGGCGATGAGATCGCCGGCTTCCGCGTCGTGCACCTCCCCGGACACGCCCCCGGGCTGATCGGGCTGTTCCGCAAGTCCGATCGGCTCGCCCTGGTCAGTGACTGCTTCTACACCCTCGATCCCCAGACCGGGCGCAAGGGCCCTCCCCGCGTGCCCCACGCCGCCTTCAACCTCGACACCGAGCAGGCCCGGGCGTCGATCCGCAAGCTCGCGGCGCTGGAGCCCGCCGCCGCCTGGCCGGGCCACGCCGACGGGCTGACCGGCGACGTACGCGCCCAGTTGGAGCGGGCGGCCGACACCACCTGAGCGTTTCCCGGTGGGTCGCCGTCAGCGCCAGCGCTCCCGGGACGCGCTCCGCGCGCCCGAGGCCGAGCACGTCGACGCCGACGGCAACCGGCTCGTGCTCCGGGGGGCGCTTTCGCCCGGGAGCCGGCGGGCCTACGCCGAAGCCCTGACCGGCTCGCCGCTCTCTCAGGAGGATGCCTGGCAACGGGCCACCGAGCTGCTGCTCGAGCGGCTGGCGGTGCGCTGGGAGGTGGCCGGGGTGAGCTACGAAGCACCGGCCGAGCTGCTGGCCCGTTACCGGATGGCCTCGACCGACGAGCGCCGGGCCGTGCGGGAGATGCTGCGCGTCCACGTGGCCGAGCACTTCCCCGAGCTGGAGGCGCCGTAGGCGCTCGCCCGAGACCACGACCCACCCGGGGATCGTGGCCTGACGCGCCACGGTCGGGACGACGGCAACCCGCGGGGCCGCATCCCGCACCCCCTTCACCCAACCCTCACCGACTCGCCCGCCCGACCGGTTAGCGTGGGGCATGTCCATGCGCCGGACCAAGATCGTCGCCACCATCGGTCCGGCCTCCCGCGACCCCGAGACCCTCGCCCGGATGGTCGAGGCCGGCCTCGACGTCGCGCGGCTGAACTTCTCCCACGGGTCGCGCGAGGAGCACGCCGAGACCATCGGTCGCGTCCGCGACGCGTCCTCCCGGGCCGGACGCCAGGTCGCCGTGCTCCAAGACCTCCCGGGCCCCAAGCTGCGCATCGGCCGGGTGCGCGATGACATCGCCGAGCTGGCCGCCGGCGACAGGCTGATCCTCAGCACCGGCAGCGACGAGGAGGGCGACCAAGGCCGCCTGAGCGTCTCGTGGGGCGGACTGGCCGCGGCGGTCGGGCCGGGCGAGATCATCTACCTGGCCGACGGGGCGGTCCGGCTGCGGGTCGAGTCGGTCGACGAGGACCGCGGCCAGATCACCACGATGATCGAGGTCGGTGGCGCCGTGGCCTCCCGCCAGGGCCTCAACGTCCCGGGGGGCCTTGAGTCGCTGGCCTCGGTCCCCGAGGACGACCTCGACCTGCTGCGCTTCGGCGAGTCCATCGGGGTGGACATGGTCGCCCTGTCCTTCGTGCGCCGGGCGGAGGACATCGACAGCGTCCGTTCCCACACCCGCCTGCCCCTGGTGGCCAAGATCGAGAAGCCCCAGGCCGTCGCCGAGATCGGCGCCATCCTCCGGGCCACCGACTGTGCCATGGTGGCCCGCGGGGACCTGGGCATCGAGCTGCCCATCGCCGAGGTGCCGATCGTGCAGAAGCGGGTGATCGCCCTGTGCGGGGAGCTGGCCCGCCCGGTGATCACCGCCACCCAGATGCTCGACTCGATGGTGCGCTCCCCACGACCGACGCGCGCCGAGGTGGCCGACGTGGCCAACGCCATCCTCGACGGGACCGATGCCCTGATGCTGTCGGCCGAGACGGCGGTGGGCGACCACCCGGTGGGAGCCATCGCCATGATGGCCTCGATTGCCGATGAGACCGAGAAGGTCCTCCCTCACGAGCAGTGGACCGAGCACCGGGTCCGCCGCGGCTCTCGTGACCCGGCCTACACCGTCGCCCACTCGGCGTGCAAGGCGGCGAGCGAGCTCGGGCTGGCGGCCATCGTCGTGCCGACGCTCTCGGGCCGCTCGGCTCGGCTGGTGTCCGCCCACCGGCCCAACGTGCCCATCTGCGTCCTCTCCCCCGGTCGCGAGACCGTCCGCCGCTGCGGGCTGATGTGGGGAGTCCAGGCGGCCCGGATGGATCGCCACGAGGTGACCGAGGAGCTGATCGCCGACGCCGCCCGCCGGGTTGTCGAGTTGGGGTGGGTGCCCCATGGCGAGCGGGTGGCCATCACCGCCGGCCTGCCGAGCGGGCGCCCGGGGACGACGAGCCTGCTGCAGATTCAGGAGGTATGAGGCCGGTCCGAGCGCCGGGCGCGCCGGCCGGCTGCCCACCGGCCCAGGCGCCCGGCCTGGTCGCGGAGCTCGGGATCGCGCGAGGCGATGATCAGGCCGACGGCGCCGAGGAGGACAAGCGCGGCGATCGACGCGAGTCCGGCCGGCGAGCCCAGATCGTGCAGCGATCCGCCCAGGGCGACGTAGGCAAACGTGCGCGGGGCCGAGCCCAACGCGGTGGCCAGGACGAAGGCGCCGAGCCGGATCCTGGTCAGCCCGGCCGCGTAGTTGATCAGCGTGTAGGGCAGGCCCGGGATGATCCTGGCGTAGAGGACGGCGAGGAAGCCGCGGCGCTGGATGAGACGCCGCACCTGGAGACCGCGCTCGCCGAGCAGCGCCTCGACCGCCTCTCGGGCCGCGACCCGGCCGATGAGAAAGGCCGCCGTCGCCCCCAGCACGGCGCTGGCCAGGTCGACAGGGAAGCCCAGCGCCGTGCCGAACAGCAGGCCGCTGGCTCCAGCCAGGACAGGCCCGGGAAACAGCACGGTGCTCAGCGCGGCAGCGGCCACCAGGTAGACCAGCGGGCCAACCGCTCCGTTGCCGGTGAACCAGCCCTTGACCCGGTGCGCGGAGAAGCCGCTGGCCACGGTGACGACGACGAAAGCTGCGAGGATGACCCCGGCCAGCAAGGCCAGCCGCAACCATGGCGTGGTCCTCGGCGGCGGCGCTCCCGGCGGCTGGTCGGTGGCGGAGCGGCGCACCCCGCCGCCCCGGCTCACGCCGGGGCTGAGACGTAGAAGCCGGCCTCGGCCTCGCCGAGCTCGGTGACGGGCGGCTCGGCGTAGATCCACTCGCGCGCGATTCGATGCCAGTTGGCGCGCGCTCGCAGCTGGGAGAGCACGGCCAGGGTCAGCAGCTCGGTCCGCCGGCCGAAGAGGTGGTCGGGAGGCAGGGTCTCGTGGCGCATCTGGTCGAAGTGCTGGGAGCGGGGATCGGACATCTCGATGGCCACGCGGGTGGCGATGCTCGGCTCCAGCGCGACCTCCTCGTCCCGCGTGTACCACCATGTCGACTGCAGGAGCTGATCCAGCACGCGCTGCGCGTCGAAGCGCTTGGGCTCGCGCAGGAAGCCCGAGTCGGCCAGGAGCCCCAGCAGCCGCTCGCCGTCCCCCTCGATCCCCGCGCGCTGGCAGGACAGCTCGAGCTCGGCCGCCTCGACAGGCATGCGCTTGAACAGCCCGAAGTCCAGGAAGGCCACCCGACCGTCGTCCATGAGCAGGAAGTTGCCGGGGTGAGGGTCACCGGAGAACTGGTGCAGGCGATACATGCAGCCGAAGAAGAAGCGAAAGACGATCTCCCCCATCCGGTCCCGGGTCGCCTGATCGCGAAGCTTTATCTCCTCGAAGCCGACTCCCTCCACGAACTCGCAGACCAGCACACGCTCGCGGGAGAGCCGTCCGATGACCTCGGGAACCGTGATGAACGGGTGGGCGCGGAAGATGCGGGCCAGGGTCCGCTGGTTCTGGGCCTCCAGCTCGTAGTCGAGCTCCTCGCCGATGCGGGCCCGGATCTCCCCGCCGATGGCCTTGGCGTCGAGCCCGGGGGCGATCCGCCGCATCAGGCGCAGGATCAGCCCGAGGTTCTGCAGATCGGCGCGCACGGCATCGGCGACGCCGGGGTACTGGACCTTGACCGCCACGTCGCGGCCGTCGTGCAGGCGCGCCCGGTAGACCTGGCCGATCGACGCGGCGGCAATGGGATCGGGGTCGAAGTCGGCAAACGCCTCGCGCAGCGGCCCGTCGAGGTCGGCCTCGATCACCTTGCGCATGTCGTCGAAGCGCACCTTCGGCGCGGAGTCGCGCAGGGCGGCCAGCTTGCGCTGGAACTCCTCGCGGTGCTCGGGCGGGACCATCCCCAGATCCAGGAAGGACATCACCTGACCGATCTTCATCGCTGCGCCCTTCATCGTCCCCAGGGCGGCGACGATCTGCTCGGCCGCCTCGAGCTGGCGGTGCTCGAGCGCTTCGGCGCGGGCGTCGTCGGTGCGGCCCAGGTTGGCGGCCCGCGTCCCCAGCTCTCGCGCAGCCTGCCCGGCGGCCAGGCCGCCGATCTTCGCCGTTCGCCGCACGCGGGAGGTGGGAATGCGGTCGTCGGCCATCGGTCCGACAGGGTAGGGCCGCCGCCTCGTCGAGACGAACCGTCGCCATGCAGGCGGGCGGGGGGGCCGCTCAGGCCGTGCGCTGGACCTGGGAGCCCGGCACGATGTCGTCGCGGCCGTCGGGCCAGCGCACCCAGGCCTTGTGACCGCCGTCGTAGTCGCGCGCAAGCAGGACCAGCCGGGCGGGCTCCCCGAACGCCGTGCACGGCTCGTCGCCCTCGGGGTCCACGCCTCGCCAGATGCGCACGAACGGGTTGGACTCCCATTCCTCGCCGACCGTCGTGGGATCGGTGTGCCCGGGGCGGATGCGCAGCTGGTGGGGCAGGACCATCAGGCGCTCCATCACCGAGCGGCGAAGGTCGTCATAGCTCGTCGAGCCGGGAGCGCGAACCCCGCCCACCGAGCCCCGGAACAGCGTGTCGCCCGTGAACAGCTCGGCGTCATCGACCACGAAGCTCAGCATCCCCGCGCTGTGGCCGGGCGTGGCGATGGCGTGGATGCGCAGATCCCCGAGCGCCAGCGTGTCGCCATCGGCCAGCACACCGGTGACCCCCTCGACGTGCTCGGCCTCCAGCGGGTCGGCCAGGATGGCGATTCCCCCGTAGCGCCGGCGCAGGCCCTCCAGCTCGGCCACGTGGTCGTGATGGTGGTGGGTGAGCAGGACATGGGTCGGGCGCAGCCGGTGACGCTCGACGGCCTCGACCAGCGCCTCGATCGGGCCGCCGGCATCGACGAAGACGCCAGTACCCCCCTCGGCGTCGCCCAGCAGGTAGGTGTTCGACGTCCAATCCGGATGCAGCGAGCGTTCGAAGATCATGGCCGGCAGGCTAGTGGGGCCGCTGAGTAGGGACGGCGGCGGCGGGGTAGGCTTGTCCGTCGTGGAGCTCGCCCACACCTGCTACCGGATCGGTGACATCGAGCGGTCGGTCGCCTTCTACGAGGCGCTCGGCTTCGAGGAGCTGGGCCGGATGCCGATCCGCGACGAGGCCATCAACGTGTTCATGGGCCTGCCCGGCGACGGTCCGCGGTTGGAGCTGACCTACAACCATGGCGTCGACTCCTACGAGCTGGGGTCGGGCTACAACCACATAGCGCTGACCATCGACGACCTCGATGCGACGCTCGGCCGGCTCGCCGATCACGGGATCGATCCCGAGAAGCCGCCGTATCGCGTCCGCGAGGGCGGCTCACGCCTGTGCTTCGTCCGGGATCCAGACGGCTACCGCATCGAGCTCATCGAGCGCGGCTGAACCCGGCCTCCTCCGCTGCCCAGCGCTCGATGACGGCTGAGCCCGAGCGGCGTACCGCTGTCATCGACCTCGGCTCCAACTCCTTCCGGCTCGTCGTGTTCGGGGCGGTGCCCGGCGCCTGGTGGCGTCGCACCGACGAGATCTACGAGCCCGTCCGCCTGAGCGAGGGGATGGGCGAGGATGCCACGCTGGGCCAGGCGCCGATGGATCGGGCGCTGCGGACCATCGAGCTGTTCTCGGGCTTCTGCCGGGCCAGCGGACTGGCGGCCCCAGACATCCTGCCCGTGGCCACCAGCGCGATCCGCGACGCGGCCAACCAGGGGGAGTTTCTCGAGCGGGCCGAGACGGTCTCGGGCCTGGAGATCCGCGTGCTGTCCTGGGCCGAGGAGGCGCGCTACGGGTATCTGGCGGCCATCAACTCCTCGACCCTGGCCGACGGCCTGGTGCTCGACCTCGGCGGTGGCAGCCTGCAGCTGGTGGCCGTCGCCGGGCGCCGCGATGTCGAGCGCGGGTCGTGGCCACTGGGGGCCGTGCGCATGTCCGAGCGCTTCCTGCCCGATCCCTCGCCACCGTCGAAGAAGGTGCTGCGCGCCCTTCGCCGCCACGTGACCGAGCGCCTCGCCGCCGAGCCGTGGCTGGTGAAGACGGCGGCGGGCGGGCGCATCATCGGCCTGGGGGGCACCGTGCGCAACCTGGCCGCCGCTGCCGGGCTCGCCGCCGGCCTGCCCTCCTTCGGGGTCCAGGGCTTCGGACTGACCCGTGAGGCGCTTGACGCCCTGGTGGGCGAGCTCGCCTCCCGGCCGGCCGCGCGCCGCGGCGAGGTTCCGGGGATCAAGCCCGAGCGCGGGGACATCATCCTGGCCGGGGCGGTGACTGTCCAGGCCGTGCTCGACCTCGTGGGGCTCGAGGTCCTCGAGGTCACCGAGTTCGGTCTCCGTGAGGGCGTCTTTCTCGAGGGCCACCTGGCGCCGGCCGACCCTCCGCTGGTCCGCGACGTGCGCGCGGCCAGCGTCCGCAACCTGGCCGCCCAGTACGGCGTCGATCCGGCCCACACCACCCACGTGGCCGAGCTGACCCTGCAGATGTGGGACGCCCTGATCGCCGGCGGCGTCTTTGCGGCGGGCCGGGACGAACGCGAGCTGCTCTGGGCGGCCGCCCTGCTGCACGACATCGGCCAGACCGTCGACTACGACGACCATCACAAGCACTCCCGCTACCTGGTCACCAACGCCGGGCTACCCGGCTTCACGCCTCGCGAGGTGGCCCTGATCGCCCAGATCACGCGCTATCACCGCAAGGGATCGCCCTCTCTGGGCTGGGTGGGGCCGCTGTCCACGGCGGACGACGACGCTCTGCTGGCGCGCTGCTCGGCCCTGCTGCGCCTGGCCGAGCAGCTCGAGCGTCCGCGCGACCAGCTCGTCCGGGCGGCCCGGGTCACGGTCGACGACGGTAGCGTCGGGCTCGAGCTGGTCTCCGAGCGCGACGTCTCGGTGGCCCGCTGGGCCGCCGAGCGCCATCTGGACTGCTTCGAGGCGGCCTTCGGACGACCGTTGGAGTTGCGCGGATAGCGCGGGGCCGAACAGACACCCGAACGGTCGTCCAGCCTCTCGGGCCGGGGGCCTCACAGGGCGGCGCGCAGGGCTTTGAGAAGCTCGGTCGGTGGGCTATTGCGCGATGAGGGCCTCGGTCGCTCGGACACGGCCGGGCAGCCGATTACCTCATCCGCTGGGACGCCCGTACCGATCTGCGAGGGGCCGTCGATGGCGGTGGGTCCAACGTGGCATACTCATGGCATGGCTCGCACACGCTTGAGCACAACAGTGGACGCGGACCTCCTCGACGGCGCCCGGCGCGTGCGCTCGGGAGTCACCGACGCCACGCTCATCGATGAGGCCCTCCAGGCGCTGCTCGTTCGCCGCCGTGCCGCCGAGGTGGACGCGAGCTACGCCACCTACGACGAGCACCCGCTTGACGAGCCGGACGAGTGGGGAGACTTAACGTCGTTTCGACAGGCTGCCGCCGCATCGTGAACGCGCTGCCGGCCCGGGGAGAGCTGTGGTGGTGCGAGCTGGCCGAGATCGGCCGGCGCCCCGTCGTCATCTTGTCTCGTGACGCGGCGATCCCGCGGCTTCGAAGAGCACTCGTCGCGCCGTGCACGACAACGATCCGAGCGCTGCCCAGTGAGGTCGTCCTGGAACCCGGCGACGACCCGATCCCCGGGCGCGCGGCGGTTAACCTGGACTCGGTCGAGAGCGTGTCGATCGCCGTGCTCGTCAGGCGACTCGGCCGGCTGGCCGATGTCCGCATGCGGGAGATCTGCGGCGCCCTCGCCATCGCGGTCGACTGCCGTCAAGGCTGACGCCGCAACCCGTCGCCGGTGACGGTCCCGGTCTTTCCGAGTGGCGTCGCATAAGCGGATCGCTATGCGGGACGAGGCGTCGTAGTCGGGAAACGCCGTGGGCAGAGGTTCCGGCGGTCCGGACTCGAGACGGGCGCGGCCTACTCGTGGGGCTCGCCCGGGCGTACCGGGAGCATCGGCACCTGGCCGGGGCCGACGGGCATCTCGACCGGCTGCTGCTCGGCGATGACCTGCTCCAGCTCGTCCTCGATCCCGGTGGCCGACCCGTCGCACTGGATGCGAAAAACCTTGGGTCTGATGCTCTCGTCGGGCAGCACGGGCACCCCCCACAGCTCCTCCCAGCCGAACAGCTCGTAGTTGCCCGGGTTCAGGAGGATCGCCTGAGCGGGCATGGGGCAGGACTGGTTGTGGTGGTCGAGTCCCTTGCGGATGAACTCGAGCATCTCGGCCTGCAGGGACACCGGGCGGATTGTAGGACCTGGCGGCGGTAGCGATCAGCTCAACCGCACGATGCTCGTATGACGCGTCCCGGCGCCTGTGGGGAATGCGCCTGAGCCCTACGCGGCCCTGAGCACAACCGCCGCGGCAACGCGGGGCTGAGCATGCTCCGCGGTCGCATGGCGCCGCTCGACTTCGACACCCGTCGACCGCAACGCAACCGACGTCACCCTCTTCGGCGAGACGGTCCGAGTCGCCAGCCTCAAAGCCTCGTCGGCTTCAAGGGCCTCGCCGCACGCCCGCACGATCGGGCAGATCCCCAGGAGCTCAAGGCCATCCACGGTGAACTCCCGATGACCCCGATCCCGGGCCTCGACGCGACCCCTGACGACACGGGCCGGCCGTAACGCAGTCGCCTGGCGTGGCCGACTACGCGGGGGCCGGCACCCCGGCGCGCTCGCCGACTCGCCGGGCCAGCCGCTCGATGGTCGCGCAGGACAGGCCGTGGCGGACGGCGGCGCGCATCACCGCGCCGGCGATGGCATCGAGCTCGGGCTCGCGACCGGCGGCCACGTCCCGGCGCATCGAGGACCCGAGGGTCGGGTGGAGCGCGTCGAGCTCGGCCAGCGTCTGCTCAGCCGAGATCTGCGCCCCCTCGGCGTTGGCCGCCCCCACGGCCTCCTGCACGCAACCCTCGAGCGCGGCCCGCATGGTGGGATCACTGCGGATATCACCGACCGGTCGGTCGAAGGCCGTCGTGGTGCAGGCGATAGCGCACAGCCGCGCCAGCTTGGTCCAGAGCACCCGGGCCTCGGACTTCCCCACCTCGGCGTCGATCCCCGCCGCCGACAGCCGGGCGGCCAGGGCCTCCAGCTCGGGCCGGCGAGCAGGATCGTCGTCGGCGAGCTCGATGCGCACGCCGGGACTGGAGTGAACGACGAGCCCCGTCCTCGGCCGATCGGACTCCACCCGCACCGTCCCCACGCACGCCCGGGGTCCGAAGCGCGCGCGCACGAGCGAGACGTGGTCGAGCCCGTTGAGCAGCGGGACGACCAGCCGAGGCGCGTCGGGCGCGACGCGTTGCAGGGCGCAGACCAGGCCCGCTGCCTTGGTGGCCACGATCAGCGCGGCGACGGGCTGTTCGAGCCGGGACGTCGTCGCCGGCCGAGCCGTCCAGTTCCCCAGGCTGTCGCTGCGCACGCTGAGGCCGTCACGCCCCAGCACCGCCGCGGTCTCCTCGCGAGCGACGACGAGGACGGGCTCGCCGGCGCGGTCCAGCGCCGCGGCCACCAGCCCGCCCACCCCGCCGGGGCCGAGGACGGCGAGGGTCTGCGCGCTCACGCGGGCCGCGCGGCGACGGGGTCCACCAGCACGCCGGGGTTGAGGATCGCCGCGGGATCCAGCTCGGCCTTGGCCGAGCGCAGCGCGGCGGCAAACGGATCGGGGCGCTGGACGTCGTACCAGGGGCGATGGTCGCGCCCCACCGCGTGGTGTTGGGTGATCGTCCCGCCGGCGGCGATGACCGCGTCGCTGGCCGCCTGCTTGATGGCGGCCCACTGCTCGAGCTCCTCGCCGGGTCGCGCGGGAGCGAGGACGGTGAAGTAGGGGGCGGCGCCGTCGGGGTAGAGGTGGGTGAGCCGGCAGCTGACCTGCCCGGCGCCGCAGCGCTCCAGGACGGCGGCCTCGGCCGCACCGCGCGCACGCTCGATGAAGTCGGCCGCGCGCTCCCAGGTGATCGCCGTCTCGAAGGTCTCCGAGAGCACGCCCATGGCCACGAAGGTGTCGCGCAGATGAGGGGCGCGCAGGAAGGCCTCGCGCCACGCGCCGGCCGACCCCCCGCGCGGTCCGCTGCGCTCACCGGTCCCGCCCTGCTCGGCGCACAGGCCCAGGGCGCGACCCAGCGCCGCCTCCACCGGGTGATCGGCGGACTCGAAGCCGAGCACGAGCAGGGTCTGCAGTCCATCTCCGGCCCCGGTGGTACGTGCCTCGAGCGCGTCGATGAGCCGGCAGTTGGCCGGGTGCAGCTCGGACTGGGCGATGGCCCGCGCCCCGTCCAGCCCAGCGGCGAAGGAGCCGAAGCGCACGGTCGCGCCCGCCCGGTACGCCGCTCGTGGCCGCACGCGCACCCAGGCCTCGGTGATGATCCCCAGCGTCCCCTCCGATCCGATCAGCAGCCGGTCGGGGCTCGGGCCGGCCGAGCCGGGCAGCCGGCGCGACTGCCACACCCCGGCCGGCGTCACCGCCCGCACCGACTCGACGAGGTCGTCGATGTGGGTCCAGAGCGTGGCGAAGTGGCCACCAGCTCGGGTGGCCACCCAGCCCCCGAGCGTTGACAGCTCGAAGGACTGGGGAAAGTGACGAAGGGTGAGCCCGTGCTCGGCGAGCTGGGCCTCCAGCCCCGGTCCGGTGGCCCCCGCGGCGATCCGGGCGGCCCGGGAGACCTCATCCACCTCGAGCACGCGGTCCAGGGCGCCGAGGTCGAGGGAGACAGCGCCGGCGTAGCCGACCCCCCACCACGGGCTCGACACCGCCGACGACGCTGGTCCCGCCGCCGTAGGGGATGACCGCGACCGCGGCGCCGGTGGCCCACTCGAGCACGGCCTCGATGTCGTGCTCACTGCGCGGTGCACGACAAAGTCGGGAGGCGACGGGTAGGACCCAGAAAAGCCGCGGACCACGTCGCCGTAGCTCTTGCCGTAGGCGTGCGAGGCCCGCGCGTGGACGTCATCGGAGCACAGGGCCGACAGTCGCGCCGGCGCGGCGATCCGCGGCTCGGGCAGGTGGAGATCGGCGAGGGCCACGAAGGGCAGCGGCCGGGGCGAGCCGAAGCCCAGGTGGGCGGCGATGGTCGGCGCCATCTCGGCCAGCTCCTCGGCGGAGGGCTGCTCGTCCTCATACCCCCAGCCCCAGTGCTTGCGCCGCCGCCCGCTCACCGCGGCCCGAGTCTACGGTCCGCGGTGAGGTGGGCGCCGAGTCTACGGCCACTAGCCTCAGTCCCATGCACGACGCAACCGGTCTGCTGGCCCGCGGGCCCTGGTCGGTCGATCAGGTGGAGGCGGCCTGGCTGCCGCGGCCCTACGAGCCCGACGCCGCCGCCGACGCGGCGGCCGACGCCGCGGTCCGGGCGCTGCGCGATCGCGGCTCGCCCAGCCACGACGGGATGAGCGCCCGCCTGGCCGGGTTCCAGTCGGTCCCCGGCCGCCTGCGACTCGAGCTCCAGCCGGCGCGGTGGTCGCTGCGCCTGGTCGAGGACCCGGCCGACAGCCTGTCGGTCCTGTGCATCACGCGTGCCGCCGACGGCCGCTGGCTGGCCGGGCGCCGTGCGGCCTGGCTGGCCTCCTGGCCCGAGCGCTGGGCGCTGGGCGCCGGCGGCGCCGTCGAGGTGGGCGAGAACCCGGCGCACGCCCTGGGCCGCGAGCTGGAGGAGGAGTGGGCGGTCATCCCCGAGCGGCTGCGCATCGAGGCGCTGGTCCGCCTGCCCAGCCGGCTGCTGCTGCTCGTGGGGGTGGCCTGGCTACCCGGGGGCGCCGAGGTGACCCCCGACGAGGAGCACGACGACCACGCCTGGTGGCCCCGCGACCCCGATGACTGGCCCCCCGAGGCCGACGCCCCGCTGCGGCGCATGGGCACCCTGCTGGCCCAGGCGTGATGACCGCTGCGCTGCGGACGGCGACGTCCTTTGCCTTCCTGCGCGCGCTCTCGTTCACCAACTCAGCGGTCTTCTGCGGCCTGCTCATCCTCTGGGTGGCCGGCAGCCCCGAGCCCGTGACCTTCGCCTTCGGCCTGACCCACGGCCTGATGTGGATCACCCTCTCGGTCCTCTGCCTCCTCGCCATCCGGCGGAGGACCATCCCGTTCTGGCTCGCCGTGCTCGTAGCGGTGATCGGCGGGCTGGGTCCGTTCGCCGGCAGTGCCGGCTTCGTCTGGGTCAAGCGGCGCTCGGCCCTGCACCCCGGCAGCACGCACCCCGACGCCGCGCATTAAGCCCTCGGTCAGCCCCATTAGCCCTCGGTTAGACCGGGCCTGTGGCGCTATCGCCCTGCGCTAGGTTCAGCAGTGCCGATATGGCAGTTGGCACCACCACTCAGGTCCTCATGCCGCAGATGGGCGAGTCGGTCACCGAGGGCACGGTGCTCGAGTGGCACAAGCACGAGGGCGACGCCGTCGCCGTCGACGAGACCCTCGTCGAGGTCTCCACCGACAAGGTCGACGCCGAGGTTCCCGCCCCGGTGGACGGCACGCTGATCCGGATCCTCGTGGCCGAGGGCGAGACGATCGAGGTGGGCGAGGCGCTGGCCGAGATCGGCCTGGAGGGCGCCGAGGGCAATGGCCCGACGCCCGATACGGCGCCCGCTGCCGGCCCGACGAGCGGCAACGGTGCGGGCAGCGCGCCGGCGAGCAGCGAGAGCTCTCCCTCCCTTTCCCCCCCCAACGGTGGCGGCGCGGGCGCCCGCCTCGTCGAGCTCGTCATGCCCCAGATGGGCGAGTCGGTCACCGAGGGCACGGTCCTCGAGTGGCACAAGGGTCCCGGCGAAGCGGTGGAGGCCGATGAGACGGTCGTCGAGATCTCCACCGACAAGGTCGATGCCGAGGTGCCCGCCCCGGTGGCCGGGACCCTCGCCGAGATCCTGGTCGAGGTCGGGGAGACCGTCGAGGTGGGGCAGGCCCTGGCCCGGATCGCCGTCGCCGGCCCGGAGGCGGGGGGCTCCGCCCGGCCCGCCTCCACCTCGTCCGCGGCGGCCCCGGCGGCGGCGGGCAACGGCGCCGCGGCCCCCCCGAGCGCTGCGGTCGGGCCGACAGATGCCACCCCGGTGGCCCGCCGCGCCGCCGCCGCCCACGGCGTGGACCTCGACGGTGTGCCGGGCACCGGTCCCCGCGGCCGGGTCCAGCGCGACGACGTCCTCGCCCATGTCGGCAACGGCGCGGCGAGCGCCACCGCTCCGCGTCCGGCCCCGGCGGCCCCGGCTCCGCCGCCCACGCCAGCCGCGGTCACGCCCCCCGCAGGGGCTCAGCCGATTCGCGGCGCGGCGGCCGCGCTGGCCCGCTATATGGACGAGAGCCGGCAGATCCCCACCGCCACCTCGTTTCGCACGGTCACCGTCACCGTCCTCGACGGCCGCCGCCGTCAGCTCAAGGCGGCGGGCAAGCGGGTCTCCTTCACCCACCTGATCGGCTACGCCATCGTCCGGGCGGCCACCGACATCCCGGTCATGGCCCATCACTTCACCGATGTGGGCGGCAAGCCTCACCGCGTCGACGATGGTCAGGTCAACCTCGGCCTCGCCGTCGACGTGGAGAAGAAGGACGGCTCGCGCACGCTGATGGTCCCGGTGATCCGCGACGCCGGACGCCGGCCCTTCGCCGACTACCTGACCGCCTACGACGCTCTCGTCGACAAGGCACGAACCAACTCACTCGCGGCCGACGACCTCACGGGGGCGAACGTCACGCTGACCAACCCCGGAGGGCTGGGGACGGTGGCCTCGGTTCCCCGGCTCATGGCCGGACAGGGAACGATCGTGGCCACCGGCTCGATCGCCTACCCCCCCGGCCTGGCGAGCATCGGCGCCGAGATCGGGGCCGAGAAGGTCATGACGGTGACCTCGACCTATGACCACCGCATCATCCAGGGGGCCGAGTCCGGGCGCTTCCTAACCCGGATCGAGGCGCTGCTGGGGGGTGAGGACGCCTTCTACGAAGACGTCTTTGCCTCGCTGGGGGTCACGCCGGACCGTCAGCCCCAGCCACCGCGCGCGGCGCCCGCCGCGGCCCGGGCCGGCGCCACCCCCGCTCCAGCCGCCACCACCATCGCCGCGGCCGGCGCCACCTCCGCTCCGGCCGCCACCACTTCCGCCCCGGCGGGGACCAGCTCCGCTCCGGCCGCCACGACTTCCGCCCCGGCCGGGACCACGTCCGCCCCGGCCGCGCCGGGCACCGCTGTGGCTGACGAGGAGCTGATGGCTGCCGTGCAGGCCGCCATGTCGCTGCTCAAGGCCCACCGCATGCACGGACACCTGGCCGCGCGGCTGGACCCGTTGGGAACCCCGCCGGAGGGCGATCCCGCGCTCGACCCCCAGCCGCTGGGCCTCACGCCGGAGCTGATGGAGCGCATCCCGGCGCGGATCCTGCGCACCGGCGTCCCCGGCGAGACCCTCGCCGATGCCCTGCCCCATCTGCGCGAGACCTACTGCGGCACCATCGCCTACGAGATCGAGCACATCTCCTCGCACCGCCAGCGCACCTGGTTGCGCGACAAGGTCGAGTCCGGCGCCTTCCGCAGCCCGCTGGCCCCCGACGAGCAGCGAACCCTGCTGCGCCGGCTGATCGACGTCGACGGTCTCGAGCGCTTCCTCCACAAGGCCTACCTGGGTCAGAAGCAGTTCTCCATCGAGGGCGTGGACATGACGGTGCCCATGCTCGACGAGATGATCCAGCTCGCCGCCGGGGTGGGCGCCCGCGAGGTGGTCATCGGCATGGCCCACCGGGGCCGGCTCAACGTCCTGGCTCACAACCTGGGGCGCCCGCCGGAGACGATCTTTGCCGAGTTCGAGGGCGCTTCGACCCTGGAGGCGGTGACCACCATCCCCCAGGGCGGGACCGGCGACGTCAAATACCACCACGGCGCCGAGGGCTCCTACCAGCTCGGCGAGGAGCGCTCGATCATCGTCCGGCTGGAGTCAAACCCCAGCCACTTGGAGTTCGTCCACCCGGTGGTCGAGGGCGCCACCCGCGCGGCGCAGACCGCCCGTCAGGGCCCCCACGCCCACATCGACTCCAACCTCGCCTTTCCCGTCGTCATCCACGGCGACGCCGCCTTCCCCGGGCAGGGGGTGGTGGCCGAGACGCTCAACCTCCAGTCGCTCGAGGGCTACCACACCGGCGGCACGCTGCATCTGATCACCAACAACCAGGTCGGCTTCACCACCGAGCCCGGCGACGCGCGCTCCACGCGCTGGGCCTCGGACCTGGCCAAGGGGTTCGACGTCCCCATCATCCACGTCAACGCCGACGATGTGGCCGCGTGCATCTACGCGGTGCGCCTGGCCTTCGCCTTCCGCCAGGAGTTCGGTCACGACGTGCTCATCGACCTCATCGGCTACCGGCGCTTCGGCCACAACGAGGCCGACGAGCCCGCCTACACCCAGCCGGAGATGGCCGCCACGATCAAGACCCACCCGCGGGCGCGCGAGCTCTACGCCGCCCGGTTGATCGAGCAGGGCGTGGTCACCCAGGAGGAGGTCGACGCCCAGCTCGAGGAGGCGTGGTCGCGGCTGGCCGACCTGCACTCCGACCTGAAGGAGCTCTTGGCCGCCGCCTCGCACGAGGACCAGCCCACCGGCGAGTACCAGCTCGACCGCACCCCGAGCCCGGTGGTCACCACCGCGGTCTCCGCCGAGCGGCTCAAGGTTCTCAACGAGGAGCTGCTGCGGGTGCCCGAGGGCTTCACCGTGCATCCCAAGCTCGTGCGCCAGCTCGAGCGCCGCCGTCAGGCCCTGGGCGCCGATGGGGGCATCGACTGGTCCCACGCCGAAGCGCTGGCCTTCGCCTCGCTGCTCACCGAGGGCACGCCCGTGCGCCTCACCGGCCAGGACACCGAGCGCGGCACCTTCTCCCAGCGCCACCTGGTTCTCCACGACGCGCGCACCGGGCGGCGCGTCTCCCCGGTCCAGAACCTCCCGGGCGCGCTGGCCACCATGGAGCTGCACAACTCGCCGCTGTCGGAGATCGCCTGCCTGGGCTTCGAGTACGGCTACAGCCAGGAGGCGCCCGAGACGCTGGTGCTGTGGGAGGCGCAGTTCGGCGACTTCGCCAACGGCGCCCAGGTGATCCTCGACCAGTTCATCGTCTCGGGCCTGGCCAAGTGGGGGCTGAGCTCGCGGCTCACCCTGCTGCTGCCCCATGGCTATGAGGGCTCGGGGCCCGAGCACTCCTCGGCTCGGCTCGAGCGCTTCCTGCAACTCGCCGCCGAGGGCAACATGCGGGTGGCCAACCTGACAACCCCGGCCCAGTACTTCCACATGATCCGTCGTCAGGCGCGGGTGGCCAAGCTGCGCCCCCTCGTGCTGATGACGCCCAAGAGCCTGCTGCGCCTGCCCCAGGCGACCAACCGCATCGAGCACCTGTCCCAGTCGCAGTTCCTGCCCGTGCTCCACGAGCCCCGGGTGGTGGAGGAGAAGGTCACCCGCCTGCTGCTGTGCACAGGGAAGGTCTACTACGACCTCGTCGGCCATCCCGCCCGGCAGGCCAACGAGCGCGTGGCCGTCGGGCGCATCGAGCTGCTCTATCCGTTCCCCGAGCGCCAGGTGCTCGAGCTCATGGCACGCTACCCGAACCTGCGCGAGGTCGTCTGGGTGCAGGAGGAGCCACGCAACATGGGGGCTCGGGCTCACATGTCGCCCCGGCTCATGCAGATCATGCCCGACGAGCTGGACTTCGGCTACATCGGCCGCCCCGAGCGGGCGAGCCCGGGCGAGGGCTATCCCGTCGCCCACGTGGCCGAGCAGGACCGCATTTTGGGCACGGCGCTCAACGCCGACGACCCTGTGTCGCAGTACCCGCGCAAGACGCCGGGCGAGCGGTAGCGGGCCTATGGAGCGGTTGCCCTGCGCCGGGCGGGCGGGGCGGGCGCGGGCGGGGCACCTGATGGGCGGGAGGCCCCGGCGGATGGGCACGCGGGCGGCCGTGCCAGCGGGCCTGGGCCGCGGCCGCGGGCACTTGGCAGGCGGGAGGCCCCGGCGGATGGGGGCATCCGGGGCGGGCAGCCGTGCCAGCGACGTAAAGCGGGGGCAGAACTCGACACGATCCGCCCGCGACGCGCTTCGTGTCGAGAACTCGCTGACCGTCAACCGCTTCTCGGTACCGCCTGGCGGCCGCCGGAACCCTTCACCGCCCGCCCCGCCGCAGCCAATCGGCGAGCTGCTCGCCGGTCGTGGCCAGGCTCTCGCCCAGGTCGCGGAACGTCACCGAGAAGCGCTCGGCGTAATGATCGGCGGCGCCCGCCGCCTGTGCCCGCGGATCGACCGGGTCGCCCCGCCGCGCGTACTCACCGGACACGATCCGGTCGTACTCGCCTTCGCGCACCCAGCGCATCACCTCCTGGGCGCGGCGCACGGGGTAGGCGTGGGTCATGCCCAGCTCGCGCCACAGCCGCGAGACGCGATCGAAGCCCCAGCCGGACTCCTCGTACTCGGCGGCCTGGGTCAGGAAGGCATCGACATCGAGCTCCTGGCCGACGAGGCGCGGGCGTCCCGCAGCGACGTGCATCAGCGCCCGGCAGACGAGGCGCGGGTCCCCGACGACCAGCGCCGAAGCCCGGTCGCAGCTCAGCTCGCTGGCCCGCAACCACTCCAGCAGGGCCATCTGAACCGCGCGCAGGGGCAGCGCCGCCAGCCCGGGCAGTCCCCCAGCCGAGGTCAGGCGCAGCAGGATCTGCAGCGCGGTCCGAAAGAGCACGTGGCCGGAGAGCACGTGCCCGGCCTCATGGGCGAGGACCGCCTTGGCCTCGGCCGCGTCCAGCACGTCGAGCAGCGCCGATGTGAGCAGGACCATGGGGCGACCGACGCCGATGGTCATGGCGTTGACCTCGGAGTCCTGGACGAGATAGAGGTCCGGCGCTTCGGCGACGTCGAGCGTCTCGAGCACATCGAGGTGGGCGGTGTGCAGTCCGGAGAGCTGACGCGGGCCGAGCCGCACAGCGGAAGCAAGTAAGTCCTGGCGATAGGCGCGCTCGTAGCCGAACTCGACCAGTCGCGTGACCACCGTCTCGAGCATCGGGATCTGTGCGAGCGCCGCGGTGGCCGCGCGATCGGCCGGGTGCTCGTAGGCCTTGGGCGAGATGCCGGGGAAGCGCCGGGGCGCCGTGAGCACGGGGGCCTCGACCATGGACAGGACACTAGTCGCCACCGCTTGCGGGTACGGTAGGCCGCCGTGTGGCGCAGCGCCCAGATAACCCTGCTGCCGCGCGAGCGGGGCATTCACCTGGTCACGGCCGACGTGGTCGAGGGCCTGGGAGCGTCGCTTCAGGAGATCTCCGTCGGGCTCTGCCACCTGCACCTGGCCCACACCTCGGCGGCGCTGACCCTCAACGAGAACGCCTCGCCCGAGGTGCGGGGCGACCTCGAGCGCTGGTTGGACCGAGCGGCACCGGACGGCGCGCCGTTCTTCCGTCACACCCTCGAGGGCCCCGACGACATGGCGGCCCACGTGAAGGCGTCGCTGCTGGGCGTGGGGCTGCTGCTGCCGGTGCGTGACGGGCGCCTGGCCCTGGGCACCTGGCAGGGGATTCAGCTGGTCGAGGCGCGGGACCGCGGCGGCGCGCGGCGGATCCTGGCCACGGTGTGGGGGGAGGGACGCTGAGCGGGGGCTGGGCGATCGTCGAACCGAGCGCCACGACTGTGCAAGTACCAACCCGGGGCATACGTCCGCGTGGGCGATCCCGGCGGTGCGCTGGCCGTGAGCGGCTACGGGAGCCCATCCTCGACGGCCAGCGCCGGCGCGTCGGGGAACAGCGCGACGAGCGCGTCTGCGAGCGCCTCAAAGTCACCGCGGTTCTCTGTCGCGACGTCCAGCCCAGCGGCGAAGGCGGTGGCGGCAATCTCGATGTCCAGCAGCCAGGACGCCTGGCGCAGGGTCTTTGAACGGCGGTCGCGCTTGGGCGGCGGATGGGGCAGAACGCCGCGCAGGCGCCCGGCGACGAGCGCGGCCCGGCCGTCGAGGGCGACGACCGAGAACGCGTCGCTGGCGAGCAGGCGCGTGAACCAGGCCAGCAGTTCGCCGTAGCGCGCATCACCGGAGGCCATGCGCTGGTAGCCGTAGGCGATCTCCAAGACCGCCGGGGCGGCGACGCGTACCGGCGTCCCCTCGCCAAGCTGGTCGATCACGTAGTCCAGAACCTCGCCGTGGGGATGCAGCCGCGATGCCAGCGTGGTGTCCCACAGCGCGCTCACGGCGCGGGCTTGGTCAGCTCGCTGGCGCTGGCGGTTGGTCGCGGGCCGCGAGGATCGCGTCCCGCGCCTCCCCGGTCGAGGGTAAGTCGGCGTGGTCGACATCGGCGACCCCGGGAACGACGGCGGCCCAGCGCTGCGCGCCGCGCAGCGCGATGCTCTGCTCCTGCTCATAGAGCCGCGCGCCGCGCGCCGCGAGCCGCAGCAGCGCATCGTTGCGCGAGATGTCCAGCTCGCGCGCCAAGCGCTCAGCCACGCCCGCCAGCGCATCGGGCAGGCGCAGCGTCGTGCGCGGCCCCTCGCTGCGCGGCGCCCGCGCCGGCGTCCGCTGCGTCACCTGAGCGCTGCGCTTGAGCTCATCGAGCCTCGCCGCCCCCACCGTGTCGCACTCGCGGATCCGGCCGTCGGCACCATGGACGACTACATCGACGCCACCGCTCTTCAGCGCCAGCCGCCGTCCGGCCGCGACGGCCTCAGCCTGCGTACGGTGCACCGACGATGCCCGCTCCGTGCCCGAGCGCGTGACCACCCAACCCTCCGCGGACCGCTTGGTGATGTGGACGGCCTTGGCCATGCGTCGATGCTAACGCATCAGCTGATGCGCCCAGTCCGAGCCCGCCCGCATCGGCCAACTCAGTGCTCCAGACACTCACCCAGAGCCCCAAGCTACGGCGTCGCGGGCAGCCTCGCGGCTCGCGACGTCATTTTCGCAGCGGCGCTGGCTGCGTTGGTGTACCGGCCGTGAATGGAGCCGGTACGTGATGTGTTCGTGTCGAACCTGCGTCGACGAGCCGGTGGCCGCTGATAGGCCTTCAGCACAGGAGGCATGCCAACTTCGTCGTCTCGGGCCTTGAGTGCCCAACGTTACGCCCCATAATGCGTCCGACAATGCGGAAGACCAGCGTGTACCTCGACGACGAGCCAGAGCGCTTGGCCCTCCTCGCTCGCCAGGAGGGACGGTCGCAGGCAGAGATCCTGCGTCAGGCCGTCGACGCCTACCAGCCCCCACCGCCGCGCCACCGAAGCCTTGCGCTGGCGGCCGGCTTTCACCGCATCGACGACGATCCCCGCCCGATCTCACAGATCCCGGAGCACCACGACGGCTTCGGCGCTTGACGCTGCTGATCGACGCCTGCCCCCTCGTCGCGCTCGCCGATCCCGGCGAGCCGACTCAAGGCTGACCCGCCGAGCTTGCGCCGAATCACATGTGCAGGCGCCCGAATGGCGCTATCCTCCTCGCTGATGCCGAGCCTCCAGATCAAAGGCGTCCCCCCGGAGGTCCACCGCGTACTGCGCCGCCGCGCCGCCGAGACTGGCCAGTCGCTGCAGGAGTACATGCTGGCGCGCCTGGTCGAGCAGGCGCGCCAGCCCACCCTCGACGAGGTTCTGGCCCGCGCCGCAGACCGAGCGGGCGGCAGCGTCCCGCTCGCTGACGCAGCCTCGACGCTGCGCACCGAACGCGACGCCAGGTGATCGTCGTCGACGCCTCGGTCCTCGCCCCCGCGCTGGGGGATGATGGCGCCGACGGCCAACGCGCCCGCCACCGGCTCGCCAGCGAGCGGCTGTTCGCCCCGGAGATCGTCGACCTTGAAGTGGGCTCGGTCTGGCGTCGCGCCGTCCGAGCCCGGCGCCTGGACCCGCGACGCGCCCTGCAGGCGCTCGCCGACCTGAGGGCACTCCCGCTCGCGCGCGCTCCCCACCTGCCGCTCATGGCCCGCGTCTGGGAGCTGCGCGACAATCTCACGCCCTATGACGCCGCCTACGTCGCCCTGGCGGAGGCGATCCCCGCGCCGCTTGTCACGGCCGACCAACGACTCGCCGCGGCGCCTGGAATCGGCTGTGAGATAGCGCTCCTTCGCTGAGCCGAGGCTCGAGGCGTCGTCCTGAGAACGGGTCGCGTCGGCCTCTCATCTCCAGTCCGGGAGGCATGCCACCTTCGTCGTCCCACATGTTGAGTGCCCTACGTCACGCCCTATACCGCGTCCGACGATGCGCAGGACCAACGTGTACCTCGATGACAAGCAAGCCGAGCGCTTGGCCCTCCTCACTGGCGAGGAGGGGACGGTCGCAGGCAGAGATCCTGCGTCAGGCCGTCGCCGCCTACCGAGACGCGATCCTCGATGCTCTGGCCAGCGAGCCAGGGACGCTCCCCGCCCCACGACGGCCGAGATCGACTACCTCCTCGGACAGCGCTTCGGCATGGCCGCCCGCCGTGCGTTCCTCAGCGACCTGGCGACCGGACGCTTCGCCGTCGCGAGCCTCGAGCGTGGCGGCTACGCCACCGTCCTCGACCTCGAAGCCGCTACAGCGACCTCAACCTCAGCCTCGCCGACTGCGCTCTGATCATCCTGGCTGCCCGCTACGACACCAGATGGCCCGAAGTAAAGTGTGGCTCGATGAGCAGGTGAGTCAGCGAACCGCTCCGGGACCGGCTCGGATGCCCCCCCTTACGCGGCCAGCGGCTCGGAGTGGAGCCCGAGCTCGGCACGCAGCCACGCGACCTCCGAGCCGGGGACGCCGTCGGTGCGCTCGCGGGCGCTGTGGTGTTCGAAGTTGCGCAGCTGGCGCTCGAGCTCTTCGCGGTACTCCTGACGCGCGGCTGCCGCGCGCGGGCTGAGTCCGCCCAGGTATTCGTTGGGGTCGTCGATCCAGCGCCGGTACGCGAGCTCGCGAATGCCCGCCTCCGGCACGAACGACCTCTCCTCCCGGGCCGGCGCTTCCGGACGTGAGCCCGACGTAGACGAGATGCCTCGCTCGGCTCGGGCCGCCGCCAAGGCGTCGTCCACAGATCGTGCGCGACGTTTGGGGCGGCCCGCGAGATGCCCGAGTAGCCGCTCGACCAGTGCGGCGGCCGCGGACACGCGTGTCCGCGAGAGCCCGCAGTACTCGAGGCGGTCGCCGCGCAGGGTGAAGGTGCCGAGCGAGGTCACGTCGTCGAGTTCGATCTCCCCGGTCTCGCGCACCGATACGGGCCCGCTCTCCATGCAGATGGCGCCCATGGGCAGTTCGGGCCGACGGGCGAGCAGCCCGCGGCGCGAGGTCAGCCAGTCGAACGTGACACCCTCGCCATCCTCGGTCTCGCCGCCGAACGAGACCTCGGGCGCGTCGCGAAGCACGTCAAAGGCCGCGCCGGGCTCACGCAGGCGCCAGGACGCCTCGACCATCGTCACCGGGTCGCCCTCAAGCGTGTACGGCAGCGGCTTGGCACGGCGGCTGGGCGGGACGAAGCACACCAGCTCGCCGGCTCCCACGTGCAGCGCCGCCTCCAGTGCGCTGGCGCCGGTGCCGAGCTCATCGGCGTCGGCGATACGCCGAAGCTCCGCCAGCAGCTCGGCCTCCTCGGCCGGTTCGTAGAACGCGGCTGCGCCCCACAACGACGGCGCGGGCCCACGCTCCATGACCCGGCAGAGCAGGACATGCCAGCGGACCGCCTCGCGTGAGACATTCGGGCTTCTCACGCGCGTGGTTGCGCCGGTGAGCACGCTCTCCAGCTCGATCCAAGCGCCCGGCTCGGCGTCTCTGACCCGGTGCAGCCCGAGCCCGCTCGTGGCGATGCGCACGGCCATCTCGCGCTCTCCCTGCGTGAGCTCGGGCAGCCGGGAGTAGCGCCGCGCCGGCGTATCGCTGTTCGCGACCTCGCGGTCGATCAGCAGCCAGCACAGCGCCAGCGACAGATCGTCGTCGATCGCCGGGCGCTCGTCGCTGCCCACGCCGCGGGCATCCATGTGCTCCTTGAGCGCCAGACCGAGCTCCTCTCCGAACCGTTCGAGCGCCCAGCTCTGCATCCGATCCCAGACGCGCTCAGCCTCGGCGGCGTCGAGAGCCACTTCGTCCTCCCGACGCAGGCAGCAGCGCTTGTACTTCAGTCCGCTCCCGCAGGGACAGGGTGCGTTGCGTCCGATGTCGGTCATGTCTGGTCTCTTGGACTTTGAGAAGCGCGTGTGCAAGCCGGGCGGGCAGTCACCCGCTCGGCTCTTCTTAAGGCTAGGAGCGCGGCCGGACGGACCGGGTGCAGAGGCGCGCGTGTCGTCCTGATCGGCTTTACCGTTTACCGAGATCCGGCTATTTCACCCGCCCGCGGATGTCCGCAGGACAGGACAGTGTCTCGCTGGCGCCCCTCCGCTTACCATCGGCCGCAACTACTCGGCCTTCCACAGGCCGGCGGCCGGCTGGGTTTGTCAGCTACAACATCCCGACTTACGTTCCAGGCCGTCACGAGGGGCCGGTGCGTTCGAGGGCACTGATGTCTTGAAGGTCGAGTGGGCGTCCCGCGGCGTGCTTCATGGCGATCAGGTCGTCGCGGCCAGCGAACTCGGGCGGGTGGTCCATGCCCGGCAGGTCGGGTACGACGGCCCCCTGGGCGAGCTGCTCGTAGCTGTGGATGCCGGAGACGTACTGCATCACGTCCAGACGCCCGAGTCGGGTTTGCAGCACCCAGTTACCGCCACCTTCGATCAGGCCGTCCGCCGTGAAGCTAACGGGCAGCTCCTCGGCATCGAAGTCGCCGAGCATCGGTGCCGCGTCGAGGTCCTGCAGGGCACCCCATAGCCGTCGCAGGTTGGCTGGCTCGGGCTCGGGCACGATGTCGACGTCCTTGGTGGCGCGCACGTAGCCGTGGGCGGCCAGCGAAAAGCCGCCGATCACGACGAACTCGACCCGGTGGGAGCGCAACGTCGCGAGCAGGTCGAGTGCCCGTAGCGGCAGCGGCGGCGCGCTCATCGCAGCCTGCGCGAGGTGGCGATAACGCTCAGGGCGTGCGAGAGCTCGGCGGCCTGGACGACGCGCTCGCCGCTTGTCAGCTTGAGGTCTGCGTGCGCGTCGGCCAGTGGCTGGTTGGGCTCGGGGCCAGGAAGGGCGCGCACATCGAGGCGCTCGCCCATCACCGCGAGCAGCCGATCGAGCGTCGCGACGCTCGGGGAGACCTGGCCTGCCTCGATGCGGGCGATGTGTGTCTGACTGGTGCGCGCCCGCCTAGCCAGCGACCGCTGGCTGACGCCGTGGCGGTGGCGGGTTCCGCGGATGAGCTTCGCAGCGTCCACGGTTCAGCATGATACCAAATGAGGGTTCTCGCGGACGTCAACGGGGACGCCCGTGCGGTCTCCTCCATGCCTGCAGACTGACGCTGACCCCCGACGCTCGGCACAAACGCCTGCGTGCACCGATGCATGCGAGAGCGTGCGTCCGCCCGCGGCTGAGCCTACGGCTAGTGGCCCGCCCCATCCTCAGGCCGCCTGGCCGGCGGCGATGACCGCTCCGACCCGTGGATGCCGCTGTCCGTCTACACCGACACCACCGCCGTGCGTTCCGCCCGCGCTTGAGGTCAGCCGTCGGGGAGGTGGCGCGGGATTGGCACGAGCCGGCTTGAGTGCGCCCTCGAGATCGGCTGGGCGAATCAGAAACGTCTCATGGCCGACACAGACCCGGAAGAGGCTGGCGTTCTCGTCCGCCGCCGAAGCTCAACGTCGCACCCTGTACCTCCCCGGGGTCGTCCGCGGCGAAACGAGGGCCACGAACCGACCGTCTCGCCACGCGTCGACCAGCCAACCAGGGCCCGCGTCGCGGCTGCCGATGAATGCCGAGACCAGGACGGGTGGATCGGGGCGCCCCCCGGGAGCAGGATGACGCGAAACGCCGACGGTGAGCACCGCGTCATCGCACTCCCGCATAGGGACGAGATGCATGAAACGGGAGCGGCTGCGCCACCGAACCCCAGCGGGGCCGCGAGCCGGGCGCGCGCGAGCGGGCCAGGGGCCACGGCCAGAAACGCCCCGGGGCCGCAGCCAGAAACGCCCCGGGGCCGCAGCCAGAAACGCCCCGGGCCTCACCCGAGCGCGCGCGCAGCCGCCCGCCCGGGCGACCATCAATTCAACCCCTTCCACTCAAACCCGGCATCCGCCGCCCGCTCCAGGATCGCCGGCAGGGCGCCGAGCATCCGCCGCCAGGACTCCGGCGCGGAGTAGAAGTCGGCATCGTGCAGCAGCACGACGTCACCTCCCGCCAGCCCGTCGGCCGCCCGCGCGGCGATCTCCGCCGGCCGCACCCGTGCCTCCCAGTCGCGACCCCAGCGCGTCCACAGCCAGGTGCGCCAGCTGCGCGCCCGGGCCGCCACCAGGACCGAGCCGTTGAGCACGCCGTAGGGCGGCCGGTGCAGCCGTGGAGTTGCCCCGCCGGCCGAGCCGATCGCGTCAACCGCGCGGGCGAGGTCCTCGAACGTGCCCCGTGGTCCGACGCGCAGGAGGCTGCGGTGACGGTCGCAGTGCACGCCCACCTCGTGTCCGGCGGCGAGGATCTCGCCCACCAGGGCCGGGCGCGCCCGTACCTGCTCGCCGACAAGGAAGAACGTCGCCCGCACCCCGGCGGAGGCCAGCAGCTCGAGCGTCGCCGGGGTCCCACGCGCGTGGGGCCCGTCGTCGAAGGTCAGCGCTACCCCGTGGCCGTCAGAGAGCCGGTCACGGATGTCGAGGGGCCGGCGCAGCGGGGCCCAGACACCGGCGAGGGCGGGCAGCGCATGGAGACCGGCGACCGCCGCGGCGCCGGCCCCGGCGACCGGGTTGCGGGCGAGGCTCAGGAGGAGGCCAGCGTGTCCAGCGCGACGGCGGACAGGCCCGAGCCGGCCAGCTGGGCCTGGGCCCGCTCGACCGCGGCCCCGGCGCTGGCCAGGTTGTCGCGCGCAACGTTGACGACGATGACGTCGCCCGCGTGCAGCGGACGGCCGCTGCGGAGGCTGGGCAGCTCCCGGGGCGAGACGGCGCGGCCACCGGCCCGCGAGGCCAGGACGTACTCGGCCAACGAGAACCCGCGACGAGGCCGCAGGTAGAAGAAGTGGCGGTGCGTGAGGCCCAGGGCCCGGGCCTCGGAGTGCAGGTCCCGGGAGGTGTGCAGCCAATGGGTGGCGCCACCGGGGTTGAGCTCGGGGAGTCCGTGGGCACCGGCCGCCTGGAGGGCGAGGGCCGCACGACGGTCGGTTCCGACGGCGAACGAGGCGTCCATCCCCGCAGCCCGCAGGCGCGCCCGGAGGGGCCCGATCAGGTCGCTGGGCGCGCGCACAAGGAGGACCACCGCGCGCTCGTGGGTGGGCACGCGGCTGATCGTGTGCAGACCGAGCGCGCTCGGCGAGACGAAGGTCCAGATCGGGGCGAAGCTGGCCACCAGGCTGACGGCGACGCGCGGAGCCTGCAGGCGCCAGCGCGGAAGGCTGGGCACGCGGATGCGTGCGCCGGCCAGCAGCTCGGTGGCGTGGGGCCGGAGCTCGGCGACGGTCGGGCGAACCACAGCCCCTTCCCCGGCCAGCGCGCGCTCCAGGGCGGCGCGCAGTTCGGCGGGGGTCACGGCCGCCTCGACGATCCGCTCGCGGGCCATGGCGCGAGCGTTGACGCGGATGTGGGCGATCTGCGCGCCGTAGACCACCACCGGGCAGCCGCGCTCGCGAGCTTCCAGGCAGGTCACGCCGGCGGTCGAATGCACCATCGCGTCGGCCGCGGCCAGCAGGGCGTCGATCTGGGTGGTGAAGCCCAGCACCTCGACCCGGGGCTCGCCGCCAAACTCGGCGGCCAGGCCGGCGCGCAGCTCCTCGTTGCGTCCGGCCAGGACCACCACCCGGACGTCGCGGATGCTCAACGCTTCGCGGATCGCCCCCGCGAGATCGCCGACGCCCCAGCCACCGCCGGAGACGATGACCAGCCGGCAGTCGAGATCGATGCCCAGCGCCGCGCGCGCCTCTCCGCTGTCGCGGGGGATCTCGAAGTGCGGGGCGACCAGCCCGCGCGCCGCTCGGGCGCAGCCCCGTCCGGCGACGCGCTCGACCTCGGGCAGGGACTCCTCGTAGGCCAGCAGGTGCAGGTCGACGCCGCGGTCGGCCCAGAAGAACAGCCCCGCCATGTCGGTGATGGCGGCCACGCTGGGCACGGGCAGGCGCCCGCGGCGGCGCAGCATGCCCAGCACGACGGTGACGGCCGGGTAGGTCGAGACGACGACGTCGGGGGCCTCGGCCGCGATCGTCCGCTGCAGCGAGCGCGACCCCAGCAGCCACAGGAGGGTCCGCGCCAGCAGCCGCACCGGGGCGAGCCGGAGCAGGAGCCAGTACACGATGTCCGCCGACCACGGAGCGACGCGGAGCTGGGTCTCGTAGCCATCCTGGACGACGTGGCGGATGACGTTGCCCATGGCGGCGAGGCCGTCGATGACTGACACCTCCACGGAGGGATCGTCCAGGGCGACGTGCTGTGCGAGCGCACGGGCGGCGGCGGCATGGCCCTCTCCGACGTTGGCGGAGAGGATCAGCACCTTGCGCGTGGGGGGCGCCTCGTCCGAAGGCGATCCCGACAGTGTGCTCGCACGGTCCGTCCGGGGGCGGAGCCGTGTGGCGATGGGCATTGGCGACATTAATGTCAGGTTCAGCGTTGGGACGAGGTTGCGACGTTGTGGGTGCTCAGGCCGGCTTCGGTTTGAAGTGAAGGAAATCCTGCGAGAACCTGGCGCGTGAACGCTCCTGAGAGTCGTGCTGGGCCGCGAGCTTGAAGCCGGCGTCGAGCCGCCCGGCGGGCGGGGATGGCTGGGGGGAGCCCGCGGCGGGCGACGGCCTCGGCCGGCGAGGCTCAGGCGGCGAACAGGGTGAGGTCCGGCTCGCGCTCCCCGCGGAGCTCCTCGAGATCGACCTCGACGCAGTCAAGACCCCGAGCCCGGGCCAGCGCCCGCGCCTGGGGACGGAAGCTCTGCGCCGCCAGCACCCCACGACAGTCCGCCAGCGCGGGATCGACCCGCATGCGCTCGAGGTAGCGGCACAGCTGCTCGACGGCCTGGATGGTGGCGATGCGCTTTATCTCCACCGCCACCCACGCATCCTCGGCGTCGCGGCACATCAGATCGACGGGCCCGATGTCCGTCGGCCATTCCCGGCGGACGAGGCGCAGGCCCTCGCCGCAGCGGGTGGGCAACTCGGCCAGCAGCTCCTGCAGATGGGCCTCCACGCCGTCCTTGGCCAGCGCCGCCGACGGCGGCGGCGGGTCCATGGCGTGGGTCACGTCGCTCAGCACCTCGCCGATGTGGATGTCAAGAACCTCCTCGCTGCGCTGCTTGCGCACGGTGATCCGGGCCGGCGGATCGCCGTCCTGCTCGACGACCGTCGGGGGCGTCATCCAGTTGTGCGGCTTGACGCGCTGACCGCCGGCGTCGGAGAAGACCATGACCGTGCCGTCGGCCTTGACCATGAGCAGGCGGACGGCCTCGGGCAGGTGGGTGGCCAGGCGTCCCCGGTAGTCGATCTGACAGCGCGCTACCAGCAGGCGCACTAGATAGGGGTCACTGAGGAGGCGGCGGCCGGAGGTTCACCGGAAGGACCGTATGGCCGGGGGCGGACGACACGGGCCGGGCCCCGAACGCCGGCGGGCGGGCCCGGAGGACGCCACCGGGACGAGCGATGAGCTCAGGCCGCGAGCTCGCGGGGGGCGATCTCCCGCAGGCGCTCACCCAGGTCTGAAACCTCGGGGTCGTCGGCCAGGGCCAGGGCCCGGTCGCAGGCGGCCAGCGCCTCCACGACGCGATCGGTCCGCACCAGCGCGTGGGCCAGTCGTGACCACGCGACCGGATCCTCGGGCGCGAGGGCGACGGCCTGCTCGCACGCCCCGACCTCGCGACCGACATCGCCCAACAGCTGGCAGACCAGGGCGAGGTCGAGCAGTCCCTCCGTGCTGGGCGCGATCAGCCGGGCGCGCTCCAGGGCAGCCAGAGCGCGGCCGCGGTCGGCGAGGCGCAGGGCGAGTCGTCCGACCCGCTCCCACGCCGAGGCGTCGCCGGGCGCGCGGCCAGCGGTTCGCTCGGCTGCCTCCAGCGCCTGCACGAGCGCGCCCATGTCCTCATAGATGCGCGCGGCGAACCGGTGCGCGCCCGGACCGTCACCGTCGATCCGCGACCAGTCGCGCACGGTCCGAGCCGCGGCCGGCAGGTCGCCCGCCTGCCACAGGGCGACGGTGAGCAGGCGCAGGACGGCAGGGTTGCGCGGATCGGCGTCGCGCGCGTAGATGAGCCGACGCGAGGCGATCGCGTAGTCGCCCTCGGCCATGGCGTGCTGGGCCGCGGTCACGAAGCGGTCCACGCGCTCGGCCGCGGGGTCGGGCGTCGAGAAGTCCACGAACTGCAACGAGCCGGCCGGCACGGTCCGCACGCCGATGGCAAAGGTCATCCGTGCCCACTGCTGGACGTCTTCGCCGTCGCCGGAGAAGTAGATGCCGGTGACCGTCCCCACCCCCCACTCCGGATAGGAGGTGCAGCGCGCGTAGCGGTGGACCACGGAGTGCTCGGGCACCCGATCGCCAAACGGGTCGTGGCGGACGCGCTCGGCGTCCTGCTCGCGGGCCCGCTGCTCCTCCTCCCACGCCCGGCGCCCGGCCTCGGCGCGCGCGGCCCGGGCGGCGGCGGCCGACGCTCTGACCGCGTTGCGGGAGACCGACCCGCCCCGGGAGCCCTCGGCGAGCTGCTCGAGCTGGTCGGCGGCCTCGTTGATGGCCTGCAGGTGGCGCTCGTGCTCGTGCCGGCGTCCCGGGGGGGCGATGTCCGGATGCCAGCGCTTGGCCATGCGGCGGCGGCTGAGCTGGACGGTGCGCTGGTCAAACGGAGGCTCGAGCTCCAGCAGCAGCAGAGCCTGTTCGACATCGAGCACGCGGGGCACGAATCAACGGTAGCGCCGCGGAGGGGGTAACGGGGCCCTTGGTGGCACACGACCGGGGGCGGCCGGGGGGGACGGGGGACGGCCGCCTGCCCGCGCGCGGGCAACCGGCCCCGTGCCGCCTCTATCCTCCCGCCCGGTGTCGGCCCAGTACATCTTCACCATGCATCGCCTGTCGCGGGTGCATCCGCCCGACAAGGAGGTGCTCAAGGACGTCTCCCTGTCCTTCTTCCCCGGGGCCAAGATCGGCGTGCTGGGCTACAACGGCTCCGGAAAGTCGACGCTGCTGCGGATCATGGCCGGGACGGACGTCGAGTACCGCGGCGAGGCGATGCTCGCCCCGGGCGCCTCGGTCGGCCTGCTCGAACAGGAGCCGCAGCTGGACGCGGCCAAGGACGTGCGTGCCAACGTCGAGGAGGGAGTGGCGGAGCAGCGCGCGCTGCTGGACCGCTTCAACGAGCTCTCGGCCAACTACTCCGAGGAGACCGCCGACGAGTTCGCCCGGCTCCAGGAGCAGATCGACGCCGTCGACGCCTGGAGCCTCGACACCACCCTCGAGGTGGCCATGGACGCCCTGCGCCTGCCGCCGGCCGACGCCGAGATCGGGCCGCTGTCGGGCGGAGAGCGCCGGCGGGTGGCGCTGTGCCGCCTACTGCTGGGCCAGCCCGATCTCCTGCTCCTGGATGAGCCCACCAACCACCTCGACGCCGAGTCGGTGGCGTGGCTGGAGCAGCACCTGGCCGAGTACCGCGGCACCGTGGTGGCCGTCACTCACGACCGCTACTTCCTCGACAACGTCGCCGGATGGATCCTCGAGCTGGACCGCGGGCGGGGCATCCCCTACCAGGGAAACTACTCAGGCTGGCTCGAGCAGAAGCAGGCCCGCCTGGCCCAGGACGAGCGCCAGGAGAAGGCACGCCAGCGCACGATCGCCTCGGAGCTGGAGTGGGTGCGCCAGAACCCCAAGGGCCGCCGGACCAAGTCCAAGGCCCGCCTCAACAACTACGAGGCGCTGCTGGCCGAGGAGCGCAACGCCAAGCTGGACGAGGTCCAGATCCACATCCCGCCCGGCCCCCGGCTCGGCGACATCGTGGTCGAGGCCGAGGACCTGCGCAAGGGCTTCGGTGACCGCCTGCTGATCGATGATCTGAGCTTTACGCTGCCCCGCGGGGGGATCGTCGGGGTCATCGGTCCCAACGGCGCGGGGAAGACCACGCTCGTTCGCATGATCGTGGGCCAGGAGCAGCCCGACGGCGGGACGCTGCGCGTGGGCGAGACCGTGGAGCTGGCCTACGTCGACCAGAGCCGTGATGCCCTGGACCCGGACAAGTCGGTGTGGGAGGAGATCTCCGGGGGCGAGGACCAGCTCCTGGTGGGCGAGCGCCGGGTGGCGTCACGGGCCTACACCGCCTCGTTCAACTTCAAGGGCTCTGACCAGCAGCGCAAGGTGTCAAAGCTCTCGGGCGGCGAGCGCAACCGCCTGCATCTGGCCAAGCTGCTGCGCTCGGGCGGCAACGTCCTGCTGCTCGACGAGCCCACCAACGACCTCGACGTCGACACGTTGCGGGCGCTGGAGGAAGCCCTGCTGGCCTTCCCCGGGTGTGCGGTGATCGTGTCGCACGACCGCTGGTTCCTCGACCGGGTGGCCACCCACGTCCTGGCCTTCGAGGGCGACTCGCGGGTTGTGTGGTTCGAGGGCAACTTCGACGCCTACGAGGAGCACCGCCGCGCCCGGCTCGGCGACGAGGCCGACCGGCCGCACCGGATGACCTACAAGCGGTTGGTGCGGGGGTAGGGCGGCGGGGCGGGGTCGCCGCACCGAGCTTCGGGCGGCCCGCGTGATGATTGTCGGTGACCTACGGGATCACGAAGGAGAAGTCCTCGTTCTGGAGAGCGCCAGCGCGATCGGCGGTCCGCGCCTCGAATTTCTCACCGAGCGATCACCGCGCGGTGGTATGGGCCGCATCCCTTCGAAGTGGGCAACCCGTACTCGAATCACGGGGCGCGCGATCTCATGGGCACGGTTCCACCGATCCCGGGAGGCGCGCCGAGTGGGTCATGGCCCAGATCCGCGACCGGCACCACCGCGTCGCCGAGCTCGCCGCCCTCCAGTGCGGGGTGATCAGCCGCCGCCAGCTGCTCGACGCCGGATTCGGGATTGGCGCAATCGAGTACGGCCTCGCTCAAGGACGGCTCCATCGCCTACATCGCGGCGTCTACGCGGCTGGCCACACCGCCCCGGTGGCGGGGGCAAGAGAGTGGGCGGCGGTGCTGGCCAGCGGCGCCGGAGTGGTGGTCAGCCACCGCTCGGCCGCCGTGCTCTGGGGGCTGCTGGCCGAGCGACAGACTCAGATGCCGGTCGAGGTAACTGCCCTCGGGCGGCGGGTTCGAGCCCGCAGGGGCATCGTGGTTCACCACCGGCGGCCCGGCCCGCCCGAGGACTGTTCGCGGCGCGAGGGGCTGCCGATCACCACCCCGGCCCGGACGATCCTTGACCTCGCTGCCGCCAGCCCGCGCGCGGCCGAGCGCGCCTTCGAGCAGGCCGCGGTGCTTCGCCTGGCCGGGCCTCCGGAGCTACGCGTGGCGCTGGAGCGAGATCCGCGAGCTCGCGGGGCGGTCGCCGTGCGCGCGCTGCTGCGCGGAGCGGAGGATCCGGCCCTGACGCGCTCCCAGGCCGAGGCCCGGCTGCTGGCGATGATCCGCGCCGCTGCCTTGCCGCGGCCTCAGACAAACGTGCAAGTGCTCGGCTACGAGGTGGACATGCTCTGGTCCGAGCAGCACCTGGTGGTCGAAGTCGATGGCTTCCGCTTCCATGGCCACCGAAGCGCGTTCGAGCGGGACCGGCGCCGAGCAAACCGCCTGCAGCTCGCGGGGTACCGAGTCCTGCGGGTGACCTGGCGGCGAATTGATACCGAGCCGCTCGCTCTGGTCACCGAGTTGGCGCTGGCCCTGGCCGGCGGAGCACGGTAACTGCACACCGCGCGTTGCCGGCGCCTTGCGCGTGGAGAAACCACTGACAGTCAATGGGTTCTCCACACGCGCGGCCCGAGACGGCACGGAATGTGTACTTGCCCAGGTCGCAACGCTGCAAATCGCGCCGGCGCCTGGGACTCGCCAGGGGGCAAGCCGCGCCGGAGGCCGGAGGCCGCGGCCGCGCGCCCGGTGCCGGCGCAGTGGAGGCCGACCGCGGCCGGGAGCGCGTGGAGGCAAGGCTCCTCGCAACCTGCTGCGTTCCGGAAAGGCCAGCCTCGGCGCGCTGCCTATCTCCCAACCCGTCCCACCTCCCCCTCGATCAGCGCCTCAAGCTGCTCAGCGTCTTCGGCCGCCGCATCGGCCTCGTGCAGCTCGGCCATCGAGAACGCACCCCCGGCCAGGCCCAGCACGCGCACGCCATCGGCCCGCGCGCAGGCCACGTCGAGCGGGGTGTCGCCGATGATCAGCGTCCGGTTCCGCGGCCACGGGGCCCCGCCCCCGCGCGCCTCGCCCGCCCGCGCGCGGGCCACCGCCGGCAGCTCGGGCCGGCGCCACGAGTCCGATCCGAAGGCGCCCTGCCCGCCGCGGAAGAGCCCTCCGATCCCGGCCCGGGCCAGCTTGAGCCGGGCGATGGGCTCGAGATTCCCCGTCAGCAGGGCCAGGCGCACGTCGTCGCGCGCGGCCAGGCGCTCGAGCAGGGCCACCATCCCCGGGGCCACGCGATCCGAGAGGTCGTCCTCGACGATCTCCTCGTAGGCGGTCACCCACGCCCGCTCCAGCTCGGCCAGCCGCTCGGGACCAACCTCCACCCCGGACAGCGCCAGCAGCTCCCGGGCGATCTCCAGGTCGGTCCGGCCCGCGTACGGCACAACGTGGCGCCGGGCGTCGGCTACGCCGAACACCCGCGCGAAAGCCACGTGCATCGCCGCCCCATGGCCGGTGGCGCCCCCGATCAGCAGCGTCCCGTCGATGTCGAACAGCAGCAGCAGCGGCAGCGGCGCGCTCACCGCAGAAACGACGCGTCGGCCTCCAGGCGCCGGGCGAACGCGGCGATCAACGCCGCGCAGGCATGCACGTCGTCGAGCTGGATCAACTCGACCGGTGAGTGCATGTAGCGCAGCGGCACCGACACCACCCCGGTCGGAACCCCGGCGCGACTGAGGTGAATGGCGTCGGCGTCGGTGCCGGTGGACCGCGACGAGGCCGAGACGGTGTAGGAGATCGCCTCCGCGTCGCCCGCGGCGCACAGGCGCTCGAAGACCTGGGGGCTGATCGTCGACCCGCGGGTGATGACCGGTCCCGAGCCGAGCTTGTGCTCGCCCTGCTCACGCACCTCGACCCCGGGCGCGTCGGTGGCGAAGGTGACGTCCACGACGATGGCCACGTCGGGCTCCAGGGCGTAGGCCGCGGTCCGCGCCCCGGCGAAGGTGATCTCCTCCTGGACGGCGGCCACGGCGACGACCTCACCGGGCGCCCCGCCCGCCTCGGCGACGAGGCGGGCCGTCTCCAAAGCGACGAACGCGCCGAGCCGGTTGTCCATGGAGCGCGAGACGACGCGGTCGTTGGGGAGCACCACCGGTTCGCCGGCGATCACCGCGACATCGCCGACCCGGACCAGCTCCCGGGCCTGCTCGCCGTCGGAGGCGCCGACGTCGATGTGCAGGTCGCGCAGCTCGGGCACCTTCTTGCGCTCCTCCTCGCGCAGCAGGTGGATGGGCTTCTTACCCACCACGCCGGGAATCGGGCCGGCCCGGGTGTCGAGCGAGACGCGCTGACCGACCAGGACCTGGGGATCCCAGCCGCCCACGCCCTCGAAGTAGAGGTAGCCCTCGTCGGAGACGTGGGTGACGATGAGGCCGATCTCGTCGATGTGGCCAACCACAGCCAGGCGCCGACCGCCGGCCGTTCCGGTCACGCGGGCGGTCGAGGAGCCGACAACGTCGCCCGCCACCTCCGAGGCGAAGCCGCGTGCCCCCTCGCGCCAGACCTCGGCCGCGGCCGCCTCGTACCCCGAGGGCCCGGGAGCGGTGAGCAGATCCGCGAGCAGCTTGGGCAGCGCCATCAGCTCTCCCCGAGCAGCTCACGCAACACGTACGGCAGGATTCCCCCGTGACGGAAGTACGCCTGTTCCTTGGGCGTGTCGATCCGCACCGACACCTCGAACTCGATGTCATCGCCCTTCACCGTCAGGGTCGGAGGCACCTCATCGCCCTCGGCCAGCCCGGCGATGGTGAAGCGCTCGCGCCCGCTGAGCCCGAGAGACTCCACCGAGTCGCCGTCGCCGAGCTGCAACGGCAGCACCCCCATCCCCACCAGGTTGGAGCGGTGGATGCGCTCGAAGGTCTGGGCGATCACGGCGCGCACACCGAGCAGCAGCGTGCCCTTCGCCGCCCAGTCGCGCGAGGAGCCCGAGCCGTACTCCTTGCCGGCCAGCACGACGAGCGGGACCTCGGCCTCGGCGTAGCGCATGGCGGCGTCGTAGATGGCCATCTCCTCGGGCTCGCCGTCGCCCTCGAGGTACAGGGTGACCCCGCCCTCGGTCCCCGGCGCGAGCTGGTTGCGCAGGCGGATGTTGGCGAAGGTGCCGCGCATCATCACCTCGTGGTTGCCCCGGCGCGAGCCATAGGAGTTGAAGTCCTTGGGCTTGACCCCGTGCTCCTGGAGGTAGGCCCCGGCGGGACCATCCTTCTTGATCGCCCCGGCCGGCGAGATGTGATCGGTGGTCACTGAGTCGCCCAGCACGGCGAGGACACGGGCGCCCTCGATGTCCCGCGGCGGCTGAGGCTCGCGGTCCATCGCGTCAAAGAACGGTGGGTGGCGGACATAGGTCGACTCCGCATCCCAGGCGAAGCGCTCGCCCCCGGGGACGTGCAGTGAGTTCCAGCGCTCATCGCCCTCGAAGACCCCGCCGTAGCTGTCCCGGAACATCTCCGAGCGCACGGCGTCCTCGATCGTCTGGGCCACCTCGGCCTCCGACGGCCAGATGTCGCTCAGGTAGACCGGCTCGCCGTCGGAGTCCTCGCCCAGCGGCTCGTCGAGCAGGTCAACGTCCATGGTCCCGGCCAGCGCGTAGGCCACGCACAGCGGTGGGGAGGCCAGATAGTTCATCTTCACGTCCGGGTTGATGCGCCCCTCGAAGTTGCGGTTGCCCGAGAGCACCGAGACGACGGCCAGATCCTCGGCCCCCACCACGTCGGAGATCTCCTCGGGCAACGGCCCGGAGTTGCCGATGCAGGTCGTGCAGCCGTAGCCGACGAGGTGAAAGCCCAACGCCTCCAGGGGCTCGATGAGCCCGGCCCGCTCGTAGTACTCCATGACGACCTTGGAGCCGGGAGCCAGCGAGGTCTTGACCCAGGGCTTGGACGTCAGGCCCCGCTGCACCGCGTTGCGAGCCAGCAGCCCGGCGCTGAGCATGACCGACGGGTTGGAGGTGTTGGTGCACGAGGTGATGGCCGCGATGACCACGTGGCCGTGATCGAGCTCGGTCTCGGTGCCGTCGGCCAGGGTGACGGGCACCCGGGCCGAGGCGCGCTCGGCCATCTGCAGTCCGCCGGTGCCGCCTCCGGCGGCACGGCCTCCGGCGGCACGGCCTCCGGCGGCACGGCCTCCGGCGTCACGGCCTCCGGCGGCACGGCCTCCGGCGGCACGGCCTCCGGCGGCACGGCCTCCGGCGGCACGGCCTCCGGCGTCACCCCCTCCGGCGTCACCCCCTCCCGCACCGCCGCCGCCCGGCTCGCGGGCGCCGTCGCCGTTGGAGGGGCTGCTCGAGGCGGGGGGGTCGGAGGCGGGGAAGCTCTCCTCGTCGCTGTCGACGCCGTCCTGGCCATCGGCGTCGACGTAGCTCTCCAGCGCCATGCGGAAGGCCGCCTTGGCCTCGGTGAGCGAGACGCGATCCTGAGGGCGCTTGGGCCCGGCGAGGCTGGGCACTACGGCGCCGAGATCGAGCTCGATGGTGTCGGAGTAGGTGGGCTGGGGCTCGTCGGGGTCGTGGAACAGGCCCTGCGTGCGCGCGTAGGCCTCGACGAGCTCGAGACGCTGGGTCGGGCGCCCGGAGAACCTCAGGTAGCGCAGGGTCTCCTCGTCGATCGGGAAGATCGCGCAGGTCGATCCGTACTCGGGCGACATGTTGCCGATGGTGGCCCGGTCGGCCAGGGGCACGTTGCCCACCCCCGGCCCGTAGAACTCCACGAACATCCCCACCACGCCGCGCTCACGCAGCCTCTGGGTGACCGTCAGCACGAGGTCGGTCGCCGTGGCGCCCTCGGGCAGCTTGCCGTGGAGCTTTACGCCGAGGACCTGGGGGATGAGCATCGACATGGGCTGGCCGAGCATGGCCGCCTCGGCCTCGATGCCCCCCACCCCCCAACCCAGGACGCCGAGGCCGTTGACCATGGTGGTGTGGGAGTCGGTGCCCACCAGGGTGTCGGGGTAGGCCTCGCCGGTCTCATCGTTGGCAAAGACGACGCGGGCCAGGTACTCCAGGTTGACCTGGTGGACGATCCCCGTGTCCGGCGGCACGACCTTGAAGCCCTCGAACGCGCCCTGGCCCCAGCGCAGGAAGGCGTAGCGCTCCTGGTTGCGATGAAACTCGAGCTCGGCGTTGCGCGCGAAGGCCTCGCGCGAGCCGAAGGCGTCGACCTGCACCGAGTGGTCGATGACCAGCTCGGCGGGCACGAGCGGATTGATCTTCCTCGGATCGCCGTCCATGTCGGCCATGGCGTCGCGCATGGCGGCGAGGTCGACGACGGCGGGCACCCCGGTGAAGTCCTGCATGAGCACGCGCGCGGGCGAGAAGGCGATCTCCATCGACGGCTGCGCAGCGGCATCCCAGCGCGCGAGGTTCTCGATGTCGGCCTTGGAGACCGAGACGCCGTCCTCGGTGCGCAGGAGGTTCTCCAGAAGGATCTTCAAGGAGAAGGGGAGGCGGGCCACGTCGAACTGGGGCTGCAGGGCGCCGACTGAGTAGATGACGTGCTCGCGGCCGCCGGCCGCCAGGGTGGCGCGAGCGTCGAAGGAGTTGTCGGACAAGGGGGTTCTCCAGGCAGAGGTGCAGGTGCGCGGTGGCCCTCACCCTTACATGCCTCGGCCGTCGGCAGCCTGCCCCCCCGCCGCTGCGCTGATCGCCGACGGTGGCTGAGGGGTAGGCAGGAGGCATGGAGAGCGTCTGGGACTACCCGCGTCCGCCGGCGCTGGAGCCTTGCCCCCGACGGGTGCGCATCGAGCTCTCCGGCCTGCTGATCGCCGACTCGACCCGCGCGGTGCGCGTGCTGGAGACGAGCCATCCCCCCACGGTCTACGTCCCGCCCGAGGACTTCGCCCCGGGCACGCTGATGCCGGCGTCGGGCACGAGCCTTTGCGAGTTCAAGGGCGTGGCCCACTACTGCGACATCGTCGCCGGCGGGCGGCGCGAGCGGCGGGCGGGCTGGTCCTATCCCCATCCGGTCCTCCGCTACGCCGCGCTGCGCGACCACGTCAGCATCTACCCCAGCCGCATGGACGCCTGCTGGCTGGATGACGAGCTCGTCCAGGCGCAGGCGGGCGACTTCTATGGCGGATGGATCACGGCGGGGCTGCGGGGCCCGTTCAAGGGCGACCCGGGAACCCGGGGCTGGTAGGGCCCGTCCCCGGGAACGGCTACATGGACGGGGCGGTCAGCTCGGGCGCGCGGGCTGCGGCGGAGGCCCTGGCCGCGCTGTAGCCCGCCCCGGGGCGGCCGGTCGGCGCGGCGCGGCGGTCACCTCGGCCGGCTGCACGTCGAACAGCGCCTCCAGCGCCTCGACGGCCGCGCGCGTGAACTGCCGGTCGATCAACTCGCGGCACTCGACCAGGGCCTGGTCCTGGTTGCGGGGGGCCCCGTAGAGCCGGTTCACCGTCATCACGTCGAAGGCGTCGGCGATGGCCAGCAGGGCAGCTCCCTCGCTGAGAGAGCCCTCATCCAGGCCATCGGGGTAGCCCTCTCCGTCGGGACGCTCGTGATGCCCGCGCAGCCAGGTCACCTGCTCGGGGCTTAGGACCTCGGCGGCGATCTGCGCTCCGAGGGCCGCGTGCTGCTTGACCTGCTCGTACTCGTCAAGGGTCAGTCGATCGGGGCGCAGCAGGAGCTCGTCGGGCGTCCCGAGCTTGCCCACATCGTGGATGAGGGCTGCCTCGCGCAGCAGCGCGGCACGCTCCGGCGGCCAGCCGCGGACGCCGGCCAGCCGCGAGGCAAGGGCGGCCACGCGGGCCGAGTGGCGCCGGGTCGAGGGATCCTTGGCGTCGATGGCCCGGGCCAGCGCACGCAGCCCGACCAACGCGTGCGAGCGCTCCAGCCGATTCGCCCGCTCCTGAGCCGAGAGCTCCTCGACGACGTCGGGGTCATAGATCCAAGTGACGTCGCGGCCGTGGGCCTTGCTCCAGTACAGGGCACCATCGGCCAGGCGGTAGAGCTCGGGCCCGTCTCGAGCCTCGGTGAGGTCGGAGATGCCGGCGGACACGGTCACCCCCTCGCCCGGGGCCTCGATTCCGGCCACCTCGGCCCGCGCGCGCTCGATCACGCCGTAGGCCGCCATCTGGTCGGTCTCGGGCATGAGCACGGCAAACTCGTCGCCGCCCACGCGGGCCAGCAGATCCTCGGCGCGGACCACGTCGCGCAGCCGGGCGGCGACGAGCTGGAGCAACCGGTCGCCGGCCTGGTGGCCGAGGTTGTCGTTGTAGGGCTTGAAGTGATCGACGTCGACGAGGGCGAGAGTCAGAGGCCGGTCGTAGCGCCGAGCCCGGGCGGCCTCCTCGGCCAGTCGCTCGTGGAAGACGCGGTGATTGGCCAGGCCGGTGAGGGCGTCGGTCGCGGCCTGGTCGGCGAGCTGGGCCCGGGCCTCGGCGTTGCCCACCGCCATGGCGATCAGGGCCGCGAAGTCGCCCAGGCGCTGCTCGGCGTCGTCACGCAGGGCGGCCGCCTCGTCGGCGGCGAGAAGACGACCCCCCAGATCCCCTCGGCGACCCTCACCGGCGCCAGAACGTAGGCGTTGTAGCCGCGCTCGAGGTCGGCCGCCTCCGGGTGCGGGCTCGGCGTCTGCACGAAGCGCACGGGGGATTCCAGCCGGCGCAGGCGTTCGACCTCGCCACCGGCAACCAGGGGGATCGGCGTTCCCGGCTCGTGGCGGCGCTGACCGGCGCTCCAGGAGCCGACGACGACCAGGCGGTCAGCGCCCTCGAAGCGGCTGACCCCGGCGTAGGGGGCGCCGAGCAGAATCGCCGTCTCGCGGGCGACCAGCGCGAAGAGGTGCGCCGCGTCGGCCGAGCCGGCCACCGCGGTGGCGACCCGGCTCATGGCGCCCTGCTGGGCGGCGAGCCGGGCGAGCCGCTCCTCGACCTGGCGGTCGGCCGAGATGTCCCGGAAGGCGACGGCCAGGCCGCCGGGACAAGGGGAGAGACGTACGGCAAACCAACGCCAGGACTCCCCGGGGCCCTGCCGGGCCTGGGTTTCCAGGGTGACGGGTTGTCCCGTGCGCCGGGCGTGGCGAGCCGCGGTGAGCAGCGACGACGGGTCGGCAACGGCGAAGACCTCCATGGCCCGGCGCCCGAGCAGCTCGTGGGCGGCGCGTCCGATCAGGCGCTCGGCGCCGGCGTTCACGTATACGTAGCAACCGTCGTCGTCGAGCACGGCGAAGCCCTCGGCCAACGCCTCGAGCACCTCCTCGCTGCTCAAGCGGACTGAGAGTGGGTCCATCACCAATCCTGATCGGCGCCCAGCGCCGCGGCTTGAGCGCGGCGGCCCGGGACTCCACGCGCCGATGGGCCCCGGCGGCGCCGGCAGAGCTCCACCCCGAGCAGCACCACCGCGACGGGAACGGTGGCCGGGAGCTCGTCGGCGACGAGGAAGAGCGTGTCAAAGACAGCGGCACAGAGAAGGCAGGCCAGGGCCGGCCCGCGCTGGCCGGCCCCCTCGGCAGCGAGCACGGCCCCGAGGAGGGCGGCGATGAACAGATCTCCATAACCCATTTGGACAGTCCCGAGCTGGGCGAGCTGGAGCCGGGGCAGCCCGGGTCCGGGAGCGGCGGCGTTGAGCACCGCGTTGGGACGCTGGAGGAGGTCGGCGCCGACCAGGGCAGCGTCGACCGCCGCCATGAGACCGATGCCCACCTTCAGCCATGCCCCGGGCGCGACCCCGGCCAGCAGCCGGGCGAGGGTCACGCAGCCCAGGGCGGTGCACATCAGACCGGCCGCCTGACCGGCCAGCGTGCCGGCACCGGCCCAGGCCAGCACCAGCGCCACCGCGGCGAGCGGCGCCCACCGGGGACGGCCCCCCCGCATCGCCCAGCCCAGCGCGACAGCGGCCAGCGGCGGGCTGGCCACGAGGGCCAGCCAGGTCAGCGCCCGGGCGCCGCCGGGGGCGGCGCCCAGCCCGGCTACCACGGCGATCACCGATCCGGCCGGGACCAGGGCCCAGGCCCGGGCGCGGGGCACGGGCAGCCAGCCCGGAAGTCCGGCACCGGGCGCGGCGACGAGCGCGGCCTGCACGCCCAGCAGCCCGGCGTCGGCGGGCACGAAGGCGAGGGCCACGATCAGCTCGAGTCCGGCGTGGGCGCACGCGGCCCGAGGTGCACGCTGCCGGTTGGCTCGTACTCGATCTCCGCAGCGATCGCCATCGCCACGCCCGCCCCCCAGGTCCGGCGCACGAGGTGCAGGCCGAGGTCGAGGCCGGCGGTCACGCCCCCGCAGCTCAGCAGGTCACCATCGTCGACCACGCGCGCGTCACGCACGTCGGCTCCGGCCGCGGCGACCTCGTCCCGAGCCCGGTGATGGGTGGCCACCGGGCGCCCGGCCAGCAGGCCGGTGGCGGCGAGGATCCCGGCCCCCGTGCACACGGAAGCCAGTGTCGCGCCCCCGGCGTGAAGCTCGCGCAGAAGGGCGGGCAGCGCTCCTCGGCGAGCCTCGGCCCGCGCGCCGTCGGGAGCCGGGTCGTTGAACGCACCGCCGGGCACGACGACGAGCTCGGGCGCAGGCGGACCGGCCAGCGTACGGTCGGGCGTGACCGTCGCGCCGTGGAAGGTCCGGACCGGCTCGACGCCGTGGGCGCCGACCAGGCTGATCTCGACCGGACAGCCCGCGCGAGCAGCGTTGGCCAACACCTCGAAGGGCCCGAAGACGTCGAGGTCATCGGCGCCGGGGAAGACAACTACGGCAATGCGCATCTCCGCATGCTGGCGGATGCGCAGCTCGGGCGGCACGATGGCTAGCGGCGCCGTCGCGGATCCCGGGGGGCCAGGCGGTCCTGCAGCTCGACCAGATCCAGCTCTCCGCGGCGGTAGGCGGAGACGCCGGCGCCCAGGCCGGCCCCGATCAGGCAGAGCAGGGCGGTGCCCAGGCTGGCCCCGGCCCATACCGCCACGAAGGCGAAGCCGAGCAGACCGGCGTACTGGTTGGGGTTCATCGCAGCTCCCTTGTCGTGGCGGGGTCGTGGTCGGCGGCGGTGACGTCGACCGCCATGGTCTCCAGGCCGTGACGGAGCAGTGCATCACGACCGCGATCACGGGCCTCGGTCAGGGCCTCGGGAGTCTGGCGGGCCCGAGCCACCGAGATGCGCAGCGCGACGCGGTCCTGGTCCAGACGACCGCGCGCAGTGGCCACGGCCGGATGCCCGGCGGCCGCCGTCTCGACGATCCGCTCCACCGCGCGCGGGGCGACATCGAGGCGCCCACGGGGCCCCTCGGCGAGGACCAGCGGCTCGCGCGCCAGATACGGCCGCGGCAGCTGGACGAGCGCGACCAGGCCGAAGGCGATGAAGGCCAGCAGCCCGCCCACGCCGGCGAGCACTCGGACCTGGGCGCCGAAGTCCCCGCCGCCGAGGCTGGTGGCGTGCCGGTAGAGCGAGCGGTAGCCCGAGATCGCGTTGACCGCGTGCGGAGCCACCTTGACGGCCAGCAGCACGATCATCAGCCCGAACCAGGCAAGTCCCAGGCCGAGGAGCACGCCGAGCAGCCGACCGAGGACCGCCGCGCCGGGCGTGCGCAGCCTGACGCGCTGGCGAATCACTTCGTCGCACCCCCACGCTCTCCGCCCACGACGACGCGGGTGCGCAGGTTCAGGGGCTCGGCCAGCGGCGTGACGGCCTCGAGGGCGCGACGCTCCACGTCGGCGGCGTCGCCGGTGTGAGCCATCCACACGGTGACCCGGGCCGTTCCGCCCCGTCCCCGCCAGGCGGGTCGCACGCGAACCGAACGCACGCGGCGGACCCCGCGAGCGCCGCCCGCCAGGTCGGTCAGCAGCCGACGGGCGGCACGACGGCGCACGCCCAGCACCCCCGCCTCCCCGTCGTCGAGGATCAGCAGCCGCTCCCGGGGGCGAGCGAAGAGGCCCACGAGCAAAGCCACCCCGACGGCCATCGTGGCCAGACCGCCCACGAGCCCGAGCGTCGCCAGGCCCCCGGGAGCCCCCAGGGCGTCGAGGCGGTCGCCCACCCCCTCGCGCACGTGCACGAGATGCAGCAGGCGGTCGGGGCGCCCGGAGCCAAGCCCCAGGCTGTCTTGGGGTCCGTCGAGGCAGTAGACCAGCAGGGCCAGCCCGGCCAGGGCGAGCAGAACCACCCAGGCGATGGTCAGCAGGCGGGCGAGGACGCGCACGAGGGGCAACACGGCTCTAGGCCTCGCCGGGCAGGTCAGTCGCCAGATCCGTCCAGCGGATGTCGATCGGTCCGAGCGCCGAACGCCCTCCCCCGCTCAGCTCACGCGGGCATGCTGCTCCTCGTCCTCGCCCGGAAAAGTAGAAATCGTCCACGGTGATGTTGACCTCGGCCACCCGCAGCCCGGTGATGGCCTCGATGCGCTTGATGACGTTCTCGCGGATCCGCTGGGCGACGGTTGGGATGGACTGACCTAGTCGACGACAACGGTCAGATCGACGGCGGTCTCGCGCTCGCCCACCTCGACCGAGACGCCCTGGGAGCGGTCGTCGGCCAGGCCGACGCGCCGGGCCGCGGCGCCGACGGCGCGAGCGGTGCCGCCGCCCAGCTGGTGGACGCCGGGAACCTCACGGGTGGCCAGGCCGGCCACCTTGCCGACGACGCCATCGGCGATCGAGGTCTGACCACGCTCGGCGCTCAGTGGGTTGGCGTCGCCGCCGCGCTCGACCAGCGCGCCGCCGTTCGGGCCGGCCTGCTCATCATCCGCCATCGAAGTCCTCCTCCGCCGGTTGCCTTATGCCCGAGAGGGGTGCCCCTGTCGCGGGCGTGTCAACCCAACGGCGACGCGGTAGGACGCCAGGATGCCAGCGGCGCCTCGGCCGGGCACCGGATCTTCTTCTCCGCGCCTGACCTGCGGGCGCGGACTCAGAGTCCGGCGGCGTGCCGGACGACGAAGGCACTCAGCGGCCGGGGGCCCATGCGCCAGCGGGGTCCGGGCTCGGCCGGGACGACCGTTGTGTAGCGGGCGGTGTCCAGTCGCAGCCCGGCGATGACCACGAAGGTGTGGCCGGCGTTCGCGTAGACGGTGATCCAGCGTCCCCGCCCCTGTACACCCCAGCTCTCGAGGTCGCCCGAGGCCATCGGGCTGTCGAGCAGCCCACCGGCGTGCAGGGCGTAGGAGACAGTCCCCGAGCAGTCGTAGCCGCGATCGATCCAGCCGGCGTGTCCACCGCCGTAGATGTAGGGGCTGGCCTGGAGGTCGTTGCCCGCCCACACCGCAGCCTGGACCGCCGGCGGCGCCACCGCTGGCGCGTAGGCCCAGGGCCCGACAAGCCGAGCCCGGGTGCCGGGCACCGTTGGGTGGTGGGGCTCGCCCAGGAGCAGCGGCAGCCCGCCCACCCCCAGGGCTCCCGGCGGGGGCGTGAGCACCGACGGCATCCCCGAGGAGGTGGAGGCCCCAGCGCCGCCCGCCGGGCCGGCCGCGGGTGGCGGCCCCCCGGCCTCGGCCCAGGCCGGCACCGTCGCCGCGCCGGACCACCCAGCACCGCCGGCAACCTTCGAGCGGGCGGCGGCGCCCACGGGCGCCAGCAGGCAGAGCAGGACGGCCGCCCAGCTGGCGGCCAAGGCGCGGATGCGCACGGTCAACCCCTTCCCTCGATCGCCGGCCTGTGGGGTGAGCTGTCGGGCTGGCGGCGACGCTCGGCGCCGGCGCCCCTCGCGGCTCGCCGCGAGATTCGCCCCAAGTTCTGGGTCCCCGCTCCTCGGTTTCTCCGGGGATTCGGCCGAACTCAAAGCCAGCATCGGCGCTGGTGGCGCGCGGGTCAAACCGTGCCAGCAGAATTGCGGCTCTGGCCCTGCCAAGATCGGTACGTGCCCGCTCGGCCAGGCGCCGCCACCCTCCTGCTCGCCGGCGCGCTGGCCCTCGCGACCGGCTGCGGCGGCGCGGGCTCGACCCCGCCGGGCGCGGCAGCGCCCGCGGTCGCGCCGGCCGCCCATCCCGCCGCCGCCCAGCTGCCGGCCACCGCCTCCGCCACCGGGGCCACCGGACCGGTCGGTCCCCGCCCGCCGCGCCATCACGCCGCGCGCCGGCCGGCACCGCGCCCGCGGATCGTTGCCGACTTCATCCCCCTCACCCCGCGGCGACGAGCAGAGACCCACGCCTATGCCCGGCGCCACTACGGCCTTGACCTCGCTCGGCTGATCGGGCCGCACGTGATCGTCGAGCACTACACGGACTCCGACACCTACTCCTCGGCGCACAACACCTTCCTTGCCGACGTCCCCGACTCCGAGCTGGGCGAGCTGCCCGGCGTCTGTGCGCAGTTCATCGTCGACAAGACCGGGACGATCTACCAGCAGACCCCGGCGACCTTTCTCTGCCGCCACACCGTGGGCCTGAACTGGACGGCGATCGGGATCGAGCACGTCGGCACGAGTGACGCCGAGGTGCTGGGCGACCGGCGCCAGCTCGCAGCGTCGCTGCGCCTGACCCGCTGGCTGCAGGCCCGCTACGCCATCCCCACGGCCAATGTCATCGGCCACAACGAGTCGCTGTCCAGCGCCTACCACTGCGAGCACGTGGCGGCGCTGCGCAGTCAGACCCACGACGACTTCAACCGCGGCGACATGGACATCTACCGCCGCCACCTCGGCGCCGGGCCCGTCGGCTCCTCGCGGGGCCCGGGCGCCGCCCTGCACGGCCCGTCGTGCGCCGGTCCCATGCGCTAGCGTGCGCCCCCCTAACGCATCTCGTTGGGCAATTTGCGTTGAGAATGCCCAAGAAGATGCGTTAGGTCGTGGTTGATGTCAGCGGAGGGAGGGAACGCCGCGCATGTCGGTGACCGCTCGCCGGTCGACACG
>JAABUJ010000600.1_pt1 | contig 67119 bp, 59 predicted proteins | sample 5559131 | NCBI WGS metagenome assembly JAABUJ01 (sample SAMN10711875, study PRJNA513366) | rock metagenome | isolation source: Antarctica rocks | place: Antarctica: Victoria Land, Mt New Zealand nord | collected 2016-01-07 | reverse complement strand
GTGCGCTGAGCGGGGGCGGTGATGCAGCCCTCGCTCAGCGCACGGCTCGGTCACCTGCCTGTAGGCCGCGCTGCGCTCAGCCGCTGACGATCCGGAAGCGCTTGGCCTTCCTGCCAGAGCGCGTCTGGACCTCCAACTTGCCGGCCACCTCACGTGGCCTCCTGCGCAGCGCAGCGACCGCCGGGGCCAGCTGCAAGCATGGCCGGCCTGGCTTGCAGGCTGCAAGTTGCAGCCCCGCGGCCGTGCGCGCGCAAGAAGCGGACCGCGCTCGCTGCGCAGCAAGCCGCTCGTGCGCAACGCCAGCCGCAGGGTTTGCCCAATACCTCCGCCTGCTGGGTCGCTTGTGTGTAGCACTGCACTGCACTGCACTGTAGCACTGCACTAACCCTATGCATATTCTGTTGGAGCAGTGCTGAGGCGCAAAACTCCAATGCCTGTGCCCAGGCCTACCCCGACTGCATTCTTTTGCTGCCTTTCTGGCTGCCAACGACCTGCGCGCCTTATGCGCCCAGGCCTGCTAGGCGCAAGCCATGCGCCGATCTAAGTCAGCTGAGCTGCTCCCTGCTACACGCTTGCCAAGCGCGTGCGGCGCAGGCGCACGCAGCGCGCTTCCAAGCGCCAGCTCTATGCCACGGAGGTCAGCGCAGAGGTCAGCGACTGACAGCCCGCCTAGCGGCTACGGCCGCGGCGGCCAGGCTGATGCCCGGGCGCACATGGATGCGCCTGGGGCGCCCCCGCGTCAGCCGGGCCGGCCGCAGCCGTTGCTGCACGCGGGCCATCAGCCGCGCTGACCTCCGTGGCATAGAGCTGGCGCTTTGTAGCGCGCTGCGCGCGCCGCTTGCGCCGCGCCATTGTCAGCAGAGAACAGCTCACCTGGCAGTGCAGGCATGGGCGGCAAACAGGCGGTGCATCCTGGTTTGATAGCAGGACTGCGAGCTGGCTGCCTGCGCTTCTGCACGCGATACTGCGCTGCCTTCGAGAGGCTCAGAGTGTAGACTCTCGTTAAGGTGCAGGCCTTCTGCAATGTTGTCCGGCTCGCGCCTCTGGCGCATGAGGGGACCAGCGCAAGCACGGCTGCGCGGCGCTCTGGTATGAGCCTCGCCATGGGCGTGCATGCGCTGCTTATTGCGCGCCGGAACCCCGGTCGGCAGTAGGTCAGTGGAGTGGGGACTGGCCGTGCGCGCTGCCCTCGCTGATACACGCTGTAACTTACAGCGCGCGGTTATAAGCGTATCACGGCGCAGCCGCTGCACAAGCGCTCCAGCGGCTGCAACACAGCGCCTGTGTGCAAGCAAGCTCCTAAGCAAACTCAAATGCAGGGTGAACAGGGGTTATTCCCACTGCCATTAACTTGCTGCTAAAGGCCTGCGTGCCTCATGCATGCTGGGGGCGCCCTATGCGCTACCAGCGCCTGGTCTGCGCCACAGGCGTCCAGCACCTGCTCGCGCGCGCAGCAGCTGCTGCCTGGCCACAGGCCACCCTAACACGGACTGGAAGGCGCTGTAGCACACAGCGCTTTCGGCTGGTACACCTGTGTGTACAACCTCTGTTGGCGGGCGGCCCTTGGCTGCATGATAAAACCCTCAACTGAGCGATGCTGCTGCCAGCGCTCCACTGTGGGTTCCTCCCCTGCTTATACTGACGATGCCGGGTGTTGGCCGAAGGTCTTTCAGTTCTTGCCTTGCTCATCCGCGGCAGTGTTAAGCTTTGGTTTGGACGTCTTCCATGCTTTCAGTTGTCACACTCTCTTCAATTTCAATCATGGCAGGATCCAGAGACATGTCCGCATATTGCTACCCTAGGATGGCAAGAAGCACAAAATGCCCTGCCATGGGCCTAAATAGGCTCTGAACATTAAAACGCCAAGAGGAAACATTCGAGCAACAAAACAAGCATATCTAGCAGGACTGCATCTCTGTCTCTCTCATATAGAGATACAGTCCTGCTAGCGGGCGCCCCATGCCCGCAACCGCTGCTGACCGCCACGCGGCGACAATGTGGCCTTGCTGCTGGGCCACACAGCCCATCAGCCCATCAACAGGTGCGGGCCAGCTGTGCAGCCCATGCGCTGCCTGCGTCGTCAGGCGCGCGCTCCGCAGTGATGCTGCGGGTTGCCAGTACTACTCATGCCTCGGTGCGAGGCGCTCACGCCAAGCGAAGGCGCTTTGCAATGCGCCCGCAGCGTGTGCGGATCTCCACCGCAACAAGCTCGTCGAACTCTGCCTCCTGCGCGGCGCAGTGGGGCGTGAGGGCGCCACCGTGGGGCTAGCCTCTGCAGCTTTGCCACAAGTTGGTGGCTTTGCTGCACACCCCCGCGGCTGTGTGTCAGGCACTGCTCAGGCCCGCTGCCTACATCCGCAGACACCATGACCGCTCGCGCGGCGCCAGTGCGTGCGCGCACCTGCTCGGGCTGCGCCCGGCGGCATGCGCGCGGGCGCTTGCCGCCCGGCTTGGCGGGCGCGGCGAGTGGCATCACGTTCTGCGCCGCGGCGCGCACACGACGTCAGCAAGGGGGGACGCTGCCGGCTGCGCGCGCAGGGCTGGACCCCCTCTCCAGCCGCGCCCCCCCTCACGCTGCGGCTGTCGCACCTCGCCCGCGCTCCGCAGAGCACTGGACGCCCGCCAGCGCAGGCGCGGCTGCACTGCCGCCCGCGCCCGGCTGCGCCGCGGGCGTGGCCTGCCCCCGCTGCTGAAAGGGAGGCGTGCATTGGCGAACAGCGGCGCACCTCGGTGCCGCCGCGCTTGCGCTTGGCGGGGCCGCTGGTGCCGCCCGCCGCGGCGCCCAGGTCAGCCGGGCCGGGCTGGGGCTGCGCGGCCTTGATGGCCACAAGGGTGTGCGCGGCTGCGCGGGCGTCCGCGTCCTGCGCGGGCCCGGCGCTGGTGGTGAGCAGGCAGCGTGGGGCGTGCCGCACGCCGCAGAGCGTCGCATCTTGTTGTCTGGTTCTGGGCGCGGGGGCGCACCATGTCTGTCCCGGCGTCAGCCGGGCCGGCCAGGTCAGCCAGGCCGGGCTGGGGCTGCGCAGCCTTGATGGCCACAAGGGTGTGCGCGGCTGCGCGGGCGTCCGCGTCCTGCGCGGGACCGGCGCTGGTTGTGAGCAGGCAGCGTGGGGCGCGCCGCATGCCGCATTGCGTCGCATCTTGTTGTCTGATTCTGGGCGCGGGGGCGCACCAAGTCTGTCCCGGCGTCAGCCGGGCCGGCGGCAGCCGGCGCAGCCGGCGCGCTCTCCGCTGCAGCAAGCTCTGCAGCAAAGAGCTGGCGCGCAGCGCGCTGCACGCGCCGCATGCGGGGCGCCATCGAGCAACAGTGGAGCACCAGCTGGTCTGCTGGCACGGGTGGCTGACAGGCGGGCGTTCCGGCAGAGCGGCTCCGCGAACAGCCTGCGTGCGCTCGTATTTCCGTACAGCGCTGGCTTCGAGAGGCCCCCTGCAGGCTCTCCTCCGCGTAGGGTGCAGACCCCCTAAGGGACCTCTCGAAGCCAGCGGAGTACGGCACACAAGAGCTCGCGGTTGCGTTCTGCGTGCTGCGTTCCGGACGGACAGCCAGCTTGCCGCCCGTGCCAGCGCCAGCGGAGCTTTTCTGTCCTGCGTGATGGCCAAGCGGGGGCGGCGCGCGGCGCGCTCTACAAACCGCCAGCTCTTTGCGGCGGAGGTCGCCGCGGCGGACGCCCTGACGCGCATGGTGCGGGCCCGCGCCCAGATCCAGACAGCAAGATGCGGTGCTCTGCGGCATGCGGCGCGCCCCACGCTGCCTGCCTACCACCAGCGCCGGGCTCGCGCAGGTCGCTGACGTTGACGGCGCCGCGCTGGCCCTTGTGGCCATCAAGGCGGCCCTGCCGCAGCCCGGGCTGGCGGACCTGCTCGCGCGCAGCGCGAAGGGCGCGGCGGGGGCCAGCAGCAGCGGCACCGCCAAGCGCAAGCGCGGCGGCGTCGAGGTGCGCCGCTGTTCGCCAATGCACGCCCCCCTTTGAGCAGCGGGGGCAGGCCACGCCTGCGGCGCAGCCGGGCGCAGGCGGCAGTGCAGCTGCGCCCGCGCTGTCGGGCGTCTAGTGCTCTGCCGAGCGCAGGCGAGCTGCGACCGCTGCAGCCGGGCGCGCGCCTGCAGACAGGGTGTTGCAGCCCTGCGTGCGCAGCGGGCAGCGTGGCCCCGGCTGACGCCGCGTGCGCGCCGCGGCGCAGAACGTGATGCCGCTCGCAGCGCCCGCCAAGCCGGCGGGCAAGCGCCTCCGCGCCTGCCGCCAGGCGCAGAACGAGCAGGTGCGCGCACGCGCTGGCGCCGCGCCGCGCGCTTCCGCGGCCCGCTTGACGGGGCGCAGGCGCCTGTGATGCCCGCGCGTGCGCAGGCTCGCGGTGCCGCGCGCTGCGGCAAGCGCAGCTGCCGACGCAGCCCTGCAGGGGCCTGAGGTGCCTCGCCGCCAGCCCGCTGCCCGGCCGGTGAGCCGGGCGCTGCGCCCGCTGCGCTGCGCAGGAGGCGGGGGAGGTCGCCGGCGTGCTCGAGGTGAAGACGCGCTCCGGCCGGACGGCCAAGCGCTTTCGCTTCGTGGGGGGCTGAGCGCCGCGCGGCCCGCGGGCGCCCGCGCCGCGCGCCGCGCGAGCGCTTCACCGCCGGCGCGCGAGGGCTTCAGCGCGCGCGCCTGCTGGCAAGCCTCGCGCTGCGGGCGGCCCGCAGCCGGGTGGCCTGGGGCCAGGCGGCAGCAGCTGCGCGCGCGAGTGGGCGCTGGGCGCCCGCGGCGGCGCGGGCTAGGCGCCGGAGGCGCACGCCGCTGCAGCGCGCCCGGCGCGCGCGAGGCGTGCAGTTGGCCGCACAACGGCTCAGTGTTTGATTGTGTTTGTTGTTGTGTGCTGTGTACGACGGCGCCGTGGCGCGGCCGCTGGAGTGCTTGTGCAGCAGCTGCGCGGCGATGAGACGCGTACGCGCGCTCCCGCGCTGTAAACAAGACCTGCAACGCGCGCGCCCTGTCCTCTCCGCACCGACCCACTGTGCCGGGAAGGCTCGCGCCTCAGCACTGCCCCGACAGACAGAGCAGTGCCGCGCGCGTTCGGCCATCAGGAAGTGCCTGCAGCCGCAGCCACACGCTGCAGGCGCTGTCGGCTTCAGGCCGGCCGCGCGCCGCGCCGCGAGGTGCGCTTTCCGGCGCCGAGGCCAGCCGCGCCGCAGGAACCACCGTGCTCGTGCATTGCAGGAAAAACTTTGCTTGTGTTTTACTATGTTTATGAACTGAGTTATATTATTGTTTTGGACTGGAAAAATGCTTGACAGAATAAAAATCTCGACAGCTGAAAAAGCTTGACCGCAGCTCACACATTGGCAGGCAGAAACTTTGCTCGAGTCTGCTGCAGGAAACCAGTCTGATATTGCTCTATACTTGCCAGGAAAACACTTGCCAGGGACATTCTGCTTTCACTTGCCACAAACAACCTCTGCTCCCTGGCTGGCCAGCCTCGGCCATCGCGCCGCGTGCACTACACATCACGGCCTCTAACACCAAGAGCAGTGCGCAAGTCTAGTCCACTCTCCGGTCGCCCGCTGTGCCGAGAAGGCGCACGCCTCGGCACTGCTCCGACAGAAGCGCAGCGCCCCACGCATCTGGCCCAGCAGGCGGAGGCATCAAAGCTGCTTGCAAGCCGCAAGCATACGCTGCAGGCGCTGCGCGCAGGCGGCTCGCGGCGCGGCCGGCGCCGGAGGCGGCTCCCGCGCGGGCGGCCGCGCGGACGTGGCGCAGTTACGCTGACACCTAGGCAACCAGGCGCCGCGGCCAGCCAGGGCCCTGCCAGCCTCGGCCAGCGCGCCCCATGCGCTGTGAAGCGAAGCAGCGGCAGCAGCCCTGCTAGCGGGCGCACTGGCCGTCTGGCGCGCCGTGAGTGCTCCAACGGCCGTGACACGGCGCCTACATACACAGCTAGTGCACGCACTTTCTGACACTAAGCCGTTGTGCTGCCAACGGCATACGCGCCTCACGTGCGCTGGGCGCGCCACAGCGGCGTGCGCCCCCGGCGCCTAGCTTGCGCCGCCGCGGGCGCCCAGCACGCACTCGCGCCCCTGGCCCAGGCCACCCGGCCGCGGGCTGCTCGGAGTGCAACGCTTGGCAGCGGGCGCAGGCGCTGAGCGGGGGCGGCAGAGGAGGCCTCGCGCGGCGCGCGGCGCGGAAGCCCGCATGGCCGCGCGGCGCTCAGCTGCCGCCGACGCGGAGGCGCTTGGCCTCGCGGCCGCAGCGTGTCTCACCTGCCAAGCCCCGCGCTCTGGGCAGCCCGCGGAGGGGCGGCCTGGGGACAGGATCCGCGCAACTGCTGCACAAGCGCGCATGCTGCTCCAGCGGCTGCAGCACGGCGCCTATGTGCAAACAAGCTCCTAAGCAACTTCAAATGCAGGGTGAACAGGGGGATTCCCACTGCCATTAATCAAGCTCTTGCTACTGAAGGCCTGCGCGCCTCATGCACGCTGGGGGCGCCCTCTGCGCCACCAGCGCCTGGTCCTCGCTGCAGGCGTCCAGCACCCGGCTGCGCGCGCAGCTGCTGCTGCCTGGCCCCAGGCCACCCATCAACGGGCTGCCCGTGTTGAAGGAGCTGAGCACACAGCGCTTTCGACTGATACACCTGCGTGGACAAACCTCTATCTGGCGGGCGGCCCTGGGCTGCTTGCTGGAACCCTGAGCCCTGCTCAGGCATGCTGCTGCCAGCGCTCCACTGTGGGTTCCTCCCCTGCTTGTACTGACGGGTGCCAGTGTTCGCTGGAGACCTGTCAGGTTCTTGCCTTGCTCATCCGCGGCAGTTTTTCGGCAGCGCTTTGGTTTGGACGTCTTGCATGCTTTCATGGTGTTACTCCCTCGTGACTTTCAATCATGGCAGGCATCCAGACAGACATGTCCGGATTGTGCTACCCCAGAATGACAAGGAGCACAAAATGCCCTACGCTGCCACATGCCACAACCTAATGCAGGCAAACCAGTGCACTCAGCCTGAATAGGCTGCATATGACAACGCCGGAAAACAGCAACCAAACAAGCATATCTGTGCATGTTATATAGAGATGCAGTCCTGCCTGCGGGCGCCCCATGCCCGCAACCGCTGCTGACCGCCACGCGGCGACAATGTGGCCTTGCTGCTGGGCCACACAGCCCATCAGCCCATCAACATGTGCGAGCCAGCTGTGCAGCCCATGCGCTGCCTGCGTCGTCAGGCGCGCGCTCCGCAGTGATGCTGCGGGTTGCCAGTACTACTCATGCCTCGGTGCGAGGCGCTCACGCCAAGCGAAGGCGCTTTGCAATGCGCCCGCAGCGTGTGCGGATCTCCACCGCAACAAGCTCGTCGAACTCTGCCTCCTGCGCGGCGCAGTGGGGCGTGAGGGCGCCACCGTGGGGCTAGCCTCTGCAGCTTTGCCACAAGTTGGTGGCTTTGCTGCACACCCCCGCGGCTGTGTGTCAGGCACTGCTCAGGCCCGCTGCCTACATCCGCAGACACCATGACCGCTCGCGCGGCGCCAGTGCGTGCGCGCACCTGCTCGGGCTGCGCCCGGCGGCATGCGCGCGGGCGCTTGCCGCCCGGCTTGGCGGGCGCGGCGAGTGGCATCACGTTCTGCGCCGCGGCGCGCACACGACGTCAGCAAGGGGGGACGCTGCCGGCTGCGCGCGCAGGGCTGGACCCCCTCTCCAGCCGCGCCCCCCCTCACGCTGCGGCTGTCGCACCTCGCCCGCGCTCCGCAGAGCACTGGACGCCCGCCAGCGCAGGCGCGGCTGCACTGCCGCCCGCGCCCGGCTGCGCCGCGGGCGTGGCCTGCCCCCGCTGCTGAAAGGGAGGCGTGCATTGGCGAACAGCGGCGCACCTCGGTGCCGCCGCGCTTGCGCTTGGCGGGGCCGCTGGTGCCGCCCGCCGCGGCGCCCAGGTCAGCCGGGCCGGGCTGGGGCTGCGCGGCCTTGATGGCCACAAGGGTGTGCGCGGCTGCGCGGGCGTCCGCGTCCTGCGCGGGCCCGGCGCTGGTGGTGAGCAGGCAGCGTGGGGCGTGCCGCACGCCGCAGAGCGTCGCATCTTGTTGTCTGGTTCTGGGCGCGGGGGCGCACCATGTCTGTCCCGGCGTCAGCCGGGCCGGCCAGGTCAGCCAGGCCGGGCTGGGGCTGCGCAGCCTTGATGGCCACAAGGGTGTGCGCGGCTGCGCGGGCGTCCGCGTCCTGCGCGGGACCGGCGCTGGTTGTGAGCAGGCAGCGTGGGGCGCGCCGCATGCCGCATTGCGTCGCATCTTGTTGTCTGATTCTGGGCGCGGGGGCGCACCAAGTCTGTCCCGGCGTCAGCCGGGCCGGCGGCAGCCGGCGCAGCCGGCGCGCTCTCCGCTGCAGCAAGCTCTGCAGCAAAGAGCTGGCGCGCAGCGCGCTGCACGCGCCGCATGCGGGGCGCCATCGAGCAACAGTGGAGCACCAGCTGGTCTGCTGGCACGGGTGGCTGACAGGCGGGCGTTCCGGCAGAGCGGCTCCGCGAACAGCCTGCGTGCGCTCGTATTTCCGTACAGCGCTGGCTTCGAGAGGCCCCCTGCAGGCTCTCCTCCGCGTAGGGTGCAGACCCCCTAAGGGACCTCTCGAAGCCAGCGGAGTACGGCACACAAGAGCTCGCGGTTGCGTTCTGCGTGCTGCGTTCCGGACGGACAGCCAGCTTGCCGCCCGTGCCAGCGCCAGCGGAGCTTTTCTGTCCTGCGTGATGGCCAAGCGGGGGCGGCGCGCGGCGCGCTCTACAAACCGCCAGCTCTTTGCGGCGGAGGTCGCCGCGGCGGACGCCCTGACGCGCATGGTGCGGGCCCGCGCCCAGATCCAGACAGCAAGATGCGGTGCTCTGCGGCATGCGGCGCGCCCCACGCTGCCTGCCTACCACCAGCGCCGGGCTCGCGCAGGTCGCTGACGTTGACGGCGCCGCGCTGGCCCTTGTGGCCATCAAGGCGGCCCTGCCGCAGCCCGGGCTGGCGGACCTGCTCGCGCGCAGCGCGAAGGGCGCGGCGGGGGCCAGCAGCAGCGGCACCGCCAAGCGCAAGCGCGGCGGCGTCGAGGTGCGCCGCTGTTCGCCAATGCACGCCCCCCTTTGAGCAGCGGGGGCAGGCCACGCCTGCGGCGCAGCCGGGCGCAGGCGGCAGTGCAGCTGCGCCCGCGCTGTCGGGCGTCTAGTGCTCTGCCGAGCGCAGGCGAGCTGCGACCGCTGCAGCCGGGCGCGCGCCTGCAGACAGGGTGTTGCAGCCCTGCGTGCGCAGCGGGCAGCGTGGCCCCGGCTGACGCCGCGTGCGCGCCGCGGCGCAGAACGTGATGCCGCTCGCAGCGCCCGCCAAGCCGGCGGGCAAGCGCCTCCGCGCCTGCCGCCAGGCGCAGAACGAGCAGGTGCGCGCACGCGCTGGCGCCGCGCCGCGCGCTTCCGCGGCCCGCTTGACGGGGCGCAGGCGCCTGTGATGCCCGCGCGTGCGCAGGCTCGCGGTGCCGCGCGCTGCGGCAAGCGCAGCTGCCGACGCAGCCCTGCAGGGGCCTGAGGTGCCTCGCCGCCAGCCCGCTGCCCGGCCGGTGAGCCGGGCGCTGCGCCCGCTGCGCTGCGCAGGAGGCGGGGGAGGTCGCCGGCGTGCTCGAGGTGAAGACGCGCTCCGGCCGGACGGCCAAGCGCTTTCGCTTCGTGGGGGGCTGAGCGCCGCGCGGCCCGCGGGCGCCCGCGCCGCGCGCCGCGCGAGCGCTTCACCGCCGGCGCGCGAGGGCTTCAGCGCGCGCGCCTGCTGGCAAGCCTCGCGCTGCGGGCGGCCCGCAGCCGGGTGGCCTGGGGCCAGGCGGCAGCAGCTGCGCGCGCGAGTGGGCGCTGGGCGCCCGCGGCGGCGCGGGCTAGGCGCCGGAGGCGCACGCCGCTGCAGCGCGCCCGGCGCGCGCGAGGCGTGCAGTTGGCCGCACAACGGCTCAGTGTTTGATTGTGTTTGTTGTTGTGTGCTGTGTACGACGGCGCCGTGGCGCGGCCGCTGGAGTGCTTGTGCAGCAGCTGCGCGGCGATGAGACGCGTACGCGCGCTCCCGCGCTGTAAACAAGACCTGCAACGCGCGCGCCCTGTCCTCTCCGCACCGACCCACTGTGCCGGGAAGGCTCGCGCCTCAGCACTGCCCCGACAGACAGAGCAGTGCCGCGCGCGTTCGGCCATCAGGAAGTGCCTGCAGCCGCAGCCACACGCTGCAGGCGCTGTCGGCTTCAGGCCGGCCGCGCGCCGCGCCGCGAGGTGCGCTTTCCGGCGCCGAGGCCAGCCGCGCCGCAGGAACCACCGTGCTCGTGCATTGCAGGAAAAACTTTGCTTGTGTTTTACTATGTTTATGAACTGAGTTATATTATTGTTTTGGACTGGAAAAATGCTTGACAGAATAAAAATCTCGACAGCTGAAAAAGCTTGACCGCAGCTCACACATTGGCAGGCAGAAACTTTGCTCGAGTCTGCTGCAGGAAACCAGTCTGATATTGCTCTATACTTGCCAGGAAAACACTTGCCAGGGACATTCTGCTTTCACTTGCCACAAACAACCTCTGCTCCCTGGCTGGCCAGCCTCGGCCATCGCGCCGCGTGCACTACACATCACGGCCTCTAACACCAAGAGCAGTGCGCAAGTCTAGTCCACTCTCCGGTCGCCCGCTGTGCCGAGAAGGCGCACGCCTCGGCACTGCTCCGACAGAAGCGCAGCGCCCCACGCATCTGGCCCAGCAGGCGGAGGCATCAAAGCTGCTTGCAAGCCGCAAGCATACGCTGCAGGCGCTGCGCGCAGGCGGCTCGCGGCGCGGCCGGCGCCGGAGGCGGCTCCCGCGCGGGCGGCCGCGCGGACGTGGCGCAGTTACGCTGACACCTAGGCAACCAGGCGCCGCGGCCAGCCAGGGCCCTGCCAGCCTCGGCCAGCGCGCCCCATGCGCTGTGAAGCGAAGCAGCGGCAGCAGCCCTGCTAGCGGGCGCACTGGCCGTCTGGCGCGCCGTGAGAGCTCCAACGGCCGTGACACGGCGCCTACATACACAGCTAGTGCACGCACTTTCTGACACTAAGCCGTTGTGCTGCCAACGGCATGCGCGCCTCATGCGCGCAGGGCGCGCCACAGCGGCGTGCGCCCCAGGCGCCTAGCCCGCGCCGCCGTGGGCGCCCAGCGCCCACTCGCGCGCGCAGCTGCTGCTGCCTGGCGCGAGGCCACCCGGCCGCAGGCAGCCCGGAGTGCAACGCTTGGCAGCAGGCGCGGGCGCTGAGCGGGGGCGGCGGTGGAACCCTCGCGCGGCGCGCGGCGCGGATACCCGCATGGCCGCGCAGCGCTCAGCCGCCGACGACGCGGAGGCGCATGGCCTCGCGGCCGCCGCGCGTTTCACCTGCTTAGCCTCGCTCTCTGGGCAGCCCGCGGAGGGGCAGCCTGGGGACAGGCGGCAGCAGCTGGCGCGCGGGTGCGCGCTGGGCGCCCGCAGCGGCGCGGGCTGGGCGCCGGGGGCGCACGCCGCCGTGGCGCGCCCGGCGCGCGCGAGGCGCGCAGGCCGCTCGCGGTAGAACAGCGTAGTGTTGATTGCGTGTGTGTCTGCTGTGTACGACGGCCCCGTGGCGCGGCCGCTGGAGCGCTTGTGCGGCGAGCGCCAGTGCAGCAGCTGCGCACTGGTTAGACGCGCTGGTGACCACGCCATGTAAGTGACATTGCAGCGCGCGGGATGCAGTCCTCTCCACTGACCGACGGTGCCGGGAAGTCGCGCGCCTCAGCACTGCCCCAAAGCAGCCGGCCCTGAGCGCAGGGTGCGGTTGCCGACACGCGCAAGTACGGCACGCAGAAGCATGCGCCGTAGGTCTGCGCTCCTGCTCATGATGGGGGCCGCTTGTCGCCGCCTCTGCTTGCAGCTGACGGCCAAAGGCGGGCGCCACTCGCACACCAAGGTCACAGCCACAAGCCACGAGGTGTACGTGGCTACACTGCGGGGCGCTGGCGGGCCCGCCGCGCTCTCAAGCGCATTTCTGCGCTTCCGCAGATGGCCCTGCACCCCTGTCAGGGCCCAGGCCGGCTCTGGTGCCTTCCTGGCTTGCCAGCAAGACCAACGCTGGTGCTTGACCCCAAGTACTAGTGCTTTAAAAGCAGCAGGCCCGTGCACGCCTCCTGCGACGCGCTTCAGCCTGCTGGGGCGCTGGGCAGCCCCTTCCCTGGCTTACAGCAGCTGTGCACCAGCTCAGGTGACTTCTAACAGGCCACAGTGGGGCGGGCAGGCCCTGTCACGCGAGCACGGTGCGGTCCGAAGTTCAATCTCGGGCACAAGGCTGTTTGCCGCGCCCTCCCGCCACCAGTCATAGCCCGGGCGTCTCAGAAGACCATTCCAAGCGTCAGACTAGCTGTAAAGCAGGTGTAGGTGCTGGCGATGTTGCGCTAGCGCCGCGGGCGTTTCTGCATACCCTCTGAGGGTTGCCAGGTCAGGGTCAGGCTCTGGAGACCCCTCGCCGGTGCCCCTTTCGACAGGCGCGCAGTACGAAGCGAGAGCAAACGCTGTTGTGTACGTGAGTTGCGTCTGCAAAAGTGCAGGCCTGTGCCACCTGTGCGTGCAGCCTGAAGACTCAGGCCCGCCGGGCAGATGGTGCGCATGCGAAAGCAGCACACACCGCACAGCACCCTGGACGCACCAGAAATGCTGCTGGGCAAGCCAGTCCTGCAGGCCCTGGCCGCAGCTGCAGACGCGCTGGCCAGCGCTGAGGCGGTGCGTGATGCCCCAGAAGCAGACAGCAAGATGCGGGCGTCCCGTGGCGCCCATCACGCCCCCTTTCAGCCACTTTGTGCTCACTGCCACGCCCGCGCAGGCGAACGAGCTGGAGACGTGGGCGGCTGCAGCTGCCCTGCTGGCTGCAAAAGCTAGCCAGGGCCAGGGGTGCCCGGTTGGCCTCAAGGCCGGCCGCGCAAAGCGCGCCGCGCGCACGAGCAAGGGCATGGACCAGGTGCGCTAGTCCCAGCCGCTGCGCGCCCGCCTCTTCTTGCGAGAGGCGCAGCCTGCTCCCGCAGTGTGACCTGGCACCACGTGCAGCGCGGCAGTGCATGCGCTGTCAGATCTCATGGGCGTTGCCATGCGCGAGCTGGGCGCGACAGCCGCGCGCAATCCTGTGGGAATTGCAGCAGCCGGATGTCGCGCCAGACCTCTCCCTTGCGCAAGCGTGCCCACTTGCTGACGTCGGTTGTGCGCCGGCGCGCAGAACGCCGCGCCGCGCGCCGCGCGCGCCCAGCCGCGCGGCAAGCGCAAGCCGCCAGTTGTGCACGACGACGAGGTGCTCGCCTGCGCTTGCGCTGCGCCACCGCTCCTAGTGTCCGCTAAGGCAGCGGGCGTGAGCAGTGCTTGATACACAGACGCGGGGGCGCTGCGCGCTCTGGCAAGCCGAGCTGCGTCGCACGCCCGGTCAGAGTGGGGATGCTTTGCCACCATCTTGTGGCAAGGCTGCAGGTGCTGGCCCCACGACACTGCCCTCACGCCTCGCTGCGCAGCGCAGGACATCGTGATGGAATTTATTTCAGTCGATGTCCGCACGCGCTGCGGGCGCGCGGCCAAGCGCCTGCGCGTGGCGTGAGCGCCGTGCGTGAGGTGCTGGGCGCTGGGGCCGGACGCCGTGTGTCGACCCCAGCGCGTACTCAGGGCGTACGGAGAGCGCGAGCCTGCTGCCTGCAGCGGTGCAGCCTGGGGACGCCAGACCACTGACAGTATGCAGGGCGCCACGCGCGCCTTAGCACACAGGCAGCGCGTTGGTTGCAGGCCCGGTCCGGGCGCATGATGGGCTATCTGCCCCAGCAGCAAGGTCACGTGTTGACACGTGGCGGGCTGCAGCGGATGCGGGCATGGGGCGCGCGTTTGCAGGACTGCCATATGCATTGTGCTTGTGTTTGATGCTGTTTGATGAAGAGGAAAACGTTGGCGTTTTCATATTCAGAGCCTGTTCAGGCAGGAGGCATAGGTTAGCATTTGGCATGCTACAGGGCATTTTGTGCTCCCTGCCATGTGGGTGTTAGGATAGCACAACCCGGACATCTGGATCACATGGAAAAGTAATAGTATGACAGACACCACACCAGCTCCTGCCGCACACTGCCGCACACGAGCAAGGCAAGAACCTGACATGTCTCCGGCCAACACCCGGCACCGTCAGTAGAAGAAAAGGAAAACCCCATGGTGAGCACTGGCAGCGGTTATCCATGAGCAGTGATGAGGATAGCATCATACAGTAACATACAGTAAAGGGCCGCCCGCCAAACAGAGGTTTTACGCATGGGTTTACCAGCCGAAAGTGCGTTGTGCTCAGCTCCTTCAACATCGGCAGCCCACGGGCGCATGGCCTGGGGCCAGGCAGCAGCAGCTGCGCGCACAAGCGGGTGCTGGACGCCTGCGGGGGCGCCAGGTCCAGTCAGGTTGGGGGTGCTTGGTGTGGCAGGGCTGCCGACACTCTACCTATGACGGCGCCCACACGCCCCGCTGCGCCGCGCAGGAGATCGTGGTGGAGGAGCTTGTATCAGAGGTGGTCAGCATGCGCTACGAGCGCACAGCCAAGCGTCTGCGCTTGGCGTGAGCGTTTGCACCAAGCAGCGCTGCTTGGATGCTACTGGCGGCGACCCCAGGCTGCTTCTGCACGGCTGCCGGGCAGCAGGCGCGCGCCCTGCCCATGCCCTGGGAGCCTGGGATCGCTGCCAGTAGTACTCGAGCGGCGCTGCCTGGCGTATGATGCTCGCACCAAGCGCAGCGCTTGGACGTGCGCCCGCAGCGCATGCTGACGTCTACTGCGACAAGCTCCTCCACATAGGCATCCTGCGTGGCGCAGCGGGGGCGTGAGGGCGCCGTCATGGGTCGATCATCGGCAGCCTTGCCACAAGTGGTGGCAAAGCACCCCAACTCCGGCTGAGCCAGCGACGCAGCTGGATGTGCCAGAGCATGCAGCGCCCCCGCGGCTGTGTGTCCACGCACTGCTCAGGCCCGCTGCCTGCAATGCGGACACCAGGAGAGCAGCGCGCGAGCGGCAAGCATGAGGGCAGCGAGCAAGGCATAGCCAGCAGGCGACAGGGTTCAGCATGCAAGTGCAGGCAGTGGGCAGCAGCAGCATGCCTGCGCGAGCGTATATCATGCGCAGGCAGGCGACAGCGGCGAGCCTGCAAAGCACAGTGCAGGCCAGCAGGAAGCAAGCAGCAGGCATGCTGGTGCGGTGCCAGCATGCAGGAAGCGCGGCAGCAGGGCGCGCGCGCCCGCGAGCGCGCGCGCAGGAGCACAGCAGCAAGCAAGCACATGGCATCTGTGACAACTGACGTTGACTGTCACTTGTTGACATCATGTGCCAGCTTCTAACAGCCATGTGGCTTGCCATATGCGTGGTCTGAGCCTACACGAGCTGGGGACGCACTGCTGTGGGACCTTCTAGCGTCATACCTTTGCGCCCGCTCGCCTCCAGCGTGTGCGACGACAGGCGAGGTGTGACAGCCACAGCCGGGCGCGGGCTTGCTGAGGAAATGTCCAGCCCTGCGCACGCAGTGGGCAGCGACCCACCGGCTGACGACGGGTGTCCGCGGCAGCGCATTCTGCGCGGCGGCAGACACCCCGCGTCAGCAAGGGGCCGCGCCGGCGCGAGGGAGGCCAGGCACGACATGCTGCTGCTGCAATGCTCGCAGTTTTGCACCCGGCGGTCGCGCCCGGCTCGTGCTCAGCACAAGCACAGCCGCGCTGCGCTTGGTGCCTGGTTCCGGGCATGCGTGCAATGCCTCCATGCAGCCAACGCGTGCGCGGCCGCAGCCAGTGCCTCTCGACCCTGCGCGCCCAAGTCCTGTGTCGAGCACCAAGTGTGCTGCGGGAGGCGCGCTGCTTGCATACGCGCGCCGTTGCAAGGCCCGAAAGGCGCAGCGCGACACCTGCAAAAGCAAATGCCGCTGTGTGTGCGCATCGGGTCTGCAAAGGCGGCCTGCAGCCCCAGGCCGGGCAGGCCTTGCAATTGACGCGAATGCGCAAGCAGCGCGTGCCCCGCAGCTCACTGGACGCACCAACATTGGAGTTGGACAAACAGGGGCTGGACGCCCTGGTCGCAGCCGCAGACGCGCTCGCCTGCGTCAAGGCACTGTGTGCATGCCCTGCTTGTACAGTCCAATTTGGGCCGTCAAGTGTGCCGCGGGGGGCGTGCTGCTTGCGCATGCCCGCCATTGCAAGGCCCGGCGGCCTGGGGCGGCAGGCTGCACGCACAGGTGGCGCAGGCCAGCGCATCTGCAGACGCAACCGCACATACAACGGCGTTTGCTTTGCGGGCTTCATATTGCGCCCTTCGGAAGGATCACCGGCGGCGCATGAACCACAGCGTACGCATGCACACTGTGGTAACAGCGAACAAGCAAGTAACCAGCTACAGTCGCGCAGCAACAGCAGCAGCAGATGCAAGCATGCATGCAGGCAAAGCGCATGTGCAGCAGGCAAGCGTATGGTCAGCCAAGGCCAAGCGTAAGCGTGCCAGCATGTGCAGCAAGCAAGCACATGGTCAGCCAGATAAATCATGAGCACGCTAGCATGTGCAGCAAGCAGCACCGAAGGCAAGCAGCGCGCGAGCGGCAAGCATGAAGGCAGCCAGCAAGGCATAGCCAGCGGGCGACAGGCTGCGGCATGCAAGTGCAGGCAGTGGGCAGCAGCAGCATGCATGCGCGTACGTGCGGCATGCGCATGCACGCGGCCGCAGCGAGCCGCTACTTACATGGTTGTTATTCATTCATTCATTCACAGCACAGGCTAGCAGGAAGCAAGTCAGCAGGCATGCTGATGCGGTGCAAGCATGCAGATAGCGCGGCAGCAAGGCGCGCGCACCCGCGAGCGCGCGAGCAGGAGCACAGCAGCAAACAAGCACATGGCATCTGTTATCAACTGACATTGACTGTCACTTGTTGACATCAAGTGTCAGCTTCTGATAGACATGTGGCTTGCCATATGCGTGGTCTGCAGCCCACACAGGCTGGGGATGCACTGCTGTGCGACCTTCTGCAACCATACCTTTGAGCCCGCTCGGCTCTAGCGTGTGCGGTGACAGGCGCGACGCCGCCGCTTGTGCATCTCCAGCGGGCACAGCCCCTAGCGTCCAAGCCAGCAAGTCAGTTAAGCGGTGAGATTGGCAAGCAGGGTCCGTCCACCCATGGGCGCCCACTCTGCGGGACAAGGTCATGACCACAAGCCATGAGGTGTATGTGGCCACACAGCAAACGCCGGGCGCAGAGCTGCTGGCTTCAGCAGGATGATGGCGCGCCTGGCCTCCCTTGCGCTGGCGCGACCCCTTGCTGACGCCGCGAGCGCGCCGGCGTGCCGGCGCTGAACGCGCTGCCGCGCGTCGCGTCCGCCAAGCACGTCGAGCCGGGCACAAGCCTAAGCCGCAAAGCGCCAACCACGAGGAGGTGGTCGCCCGCGCTCGCGCTGCACCGCTGCTCCTGGTGTCCGCGCTTGCAGGCAGCAGGCCTGAGCAGTGGCGCAGCGCGAGCGCGGGCGAGCACCTCCTCGTGGTGGTCGCTGGACGGCTTGCGCTTGTCCCCCGGCTTGACGAGCTCGGCGGGGGCGACGCGCGGCAGCGCGTTCTGCGCCGCGGCAGACACCTGGCGTCAGCAAGGGGTCGCGCCGGCGTGAGGGAGGCCTGGCACGACATGCTGCTGCTGCAAAGCCCGACAGGTTTGCGCCCAGCGGCCACGCCCAGCTCGCGCTTGGCATACAGCGCAACATCTGACAGCACAAGCACAGCCGCGCTGCGCTTGGTGCCTGGTTCCGGCAGCCAAGGCCACTCGCTAGCGTGCCAGCATGTACGGCAAGCATGCATGTGGCCATCCAAGGCAAAAGGCAAGCATGTGCGCCAAGCAGCACCGCAAGCAAGCAGCATGCGAGTGCAAAGCATACTGGCAGCGAGCAAGGCCGCTTCCAGCGACAGTCTGCGGCATGCAAGTGTAGGCAGTGGGCAGCAGCAGCATGCATGCGCGTACGTGCGGCATGCGCATGCAGGCGGCCGCAGCGAGCCGCCACTCACAGCGCAGGCCAGCAGGAAGCAAGTCAGCAGGCATGCTGATGCGGCGCCAGCATGCAGATAGTGCGGCAGCAAGGTGCGCGCGCCCGAGCGAGCGCGCGAGCAGGAGCACAGCAGCAAGCAAGCACATGGCATCTGTTGACATGTCAACTGACTTCAACTGTCAACTGTTGACACAAGTGTCAGCATCTGACAGCCATGAGGCTTGCCATATGTGGGGGTTTGAGATCACACAAGCTGGTGGCGCACTGCTGTGGGACCTTCTAGCGTCATACCTTTGCGCCCGCTCGCCTCTAGCGTGTGCGACGACAGGCGAGGTGCGACAGCCGCAGCCAGGCGCGGGCTTGCAGTGAGGGTGTCCAGCCCTGCGCACGCAGTGGGCAGCGACCCACCGGCTGACGACGGGTGTGCGCAGCGGCGTAGCACGCGCCGCCGCACATTCTCCTGTCCACGCCAGGGGGCGAGCGCAAGCAGCCATCTGCCCACCACGACGAGGTGCTCGCTGGCGGTCGCGCTGTGCCGCTGCTCCTGGTGTCCGCGGTCGTAGGCAGCGGGCCTGCGCAGTGCGGAGCGCGAGCGCGGGCGAGCACCTCGTCATGGTGGGCGCTGGGCGGCTTGCGCTCCCCGCGCGGCTTGGCCAGGGCGACGCGCGGCGGCGCGGTCTGCGCCACGGCGGACACCCGGCGTCAGCGGGGGGCCGCGCTGACGCCAGGGCGCCAGGCACGACATGCTGCTGCTGCAATGCTCAAAGGCTGGCACCCGGCGGTCGCGCCCAGCTCGCGCTCGGCATAGAGCGCCACATCTGACAGCGCAAGCACAGCCGCGCAGCCGCGCTGGGTGCCTGGTTCCAGCAGCCAAGGCCGCGCGCGAGCGTGCCAGCATGTGCGGCAAGCATGCATGTGATCAGCCAAGACAAAAGGCAAGTATGCCAGCAAGTGCGCCAAGCAGCACCGCAAGCAAGCAGCGCGCAAGGCATGCAGGCAGCGAGCAAGGCATGGCCAGCAAGCGACAGGCTGTGGCATGCAAGTGCAGGCAGTGGGCAGGAGCAGCATGCATGCGCGAGCGTGCGGCATACGCATGCAGGCGACAGGGGCGAGCCCTAGAGCATAGCACAGGCTAGCAGGAAGCAAGCAGCGAGCACGCTCATACGGTGCAAGCATGCATGAAGCGCGGCATTGAAGCATGCGCGCCCGGAAGCAAGCAAGCAGGAGCACAGCGGCAAGCAAGCACGTGTCAACTGTTGATACGTCAGCTGTTGACATCAACTGTCTGTTGCTGTTGATATCAAATGTCAGCTTTTGACAGCTACATGCCATGTGCATGCGCATGGAAGCTACGCAGGCCGAGGCGCACTGCTGTGGGACCTTACCGTGTCTGCCCTTAAGCCCGCTCACCTCTAGCATGTGCGAAGGCAGGCGCGGCGCCGTTTGCAGCTGTGCCCGCTGGAGACGCACGAACGGCGTCGCCGCGCCTGCGCTGCGCGCGCCAAAGCCAGCAAGTCAGCTGAGCTGGGCAGCATGGGCTTGGGGCGGGAGACCTGCAACACGACCTGGTTATGTGTCCACGTGAACAAGATAACAAATGCACAAGCATATTATTAAGTGCACTGCACTTTCTTGCAGAATGAATGCATGTTGGGCACGCCTGGCGGCAGCAGGAAGCGGAGCACATGGCCTGTACATTACGCTTTGATGTGCGCCCGCCGTGTGTGCGAAATCGCTGGCTGGAGGCTGCCAGCTGCAAGCCAAGGCCTATTGCGTCTGAGCCTGACCCGCTGCTTATGAAGAGACTATCAGACAGCGCTTAAGCATACCTGGAGCACCCCACGCGCACTCAGGGCGTAAGGAGAGCGCGCGCCTGCTGCCCGGCAGCCGTGCAGAAGCAGCCTAGGTCGCGCCAGGCCTCCGACGGGTTGCAGGGCATCCCTGCGCGCGAGCTACAGGCCAAACCCGGAGATCGTGATGGGTTTGCGCAACGGTGTGGAATACATGCTTTTGGCCAAACTGCCTTGCAGTACATGGAACACCACCTACGCGGCCATAACGCTGCTGCAACATGCAAGTGCCGCAGGCGGTCATTGCCTAAAACAAGCATGCTCGGTCATGAACACCCTGGACCTCTCCAGCAGGACATTTGGGAACAGGGCAACTCGGTTATGTGAGGGGACTCCTGCAGGAAGACACCCCTTGCAAGGGTAGATTACAGGCAATGACATCATGCGGCACCTGCATGTCTAGCAGCGTTATAGCCAGTGTACATGGTGTTGCATGTCCTACAGGGCAGTCTGACCTAGAACATGTGTTACATGGCACACACACCCCTGCACAAACGCATGCGGGCCTCCGGGCCGCGCCTGCAGCGCGCGCGCTGCCTGCGTGCTGAGACGCCCTGCGATCCGACGCAGGCCGAGCGCGACCCAGGCTGCGTCCGCATGGTTGCCGGGCAGCAGGCGCGCGCTCTTCGTATGCCCTGAGTGCGCCTGGGGTCGCCGCCAGGAGCACTCAAGCAGCGCTGCTTGGCGCAACACCCTCACGCCAGGCGCAGGCGCATGACCGTGCCTTTTGAGCCAACACAGGCTGGATGCACTGCTGTGGGGCCTTCATGGCGTCATACCTTTGACCCCACTCGCCTGTAGCGAGTGCGCTGACAGGCGCGACACCGCCGCTGGTGCGTCTCCAGCGGGGCAAGCGTGAAAACTACCAAGTCAGCTGACCTGGGCAGCATGGGCTTGGGCGAGAGACCTGCGCAGCAAAAGCTGGCTGTGTGCACACGCGCGTGCTTATGTAAAAGGTGCATGAGCCTTCTTACTTTGACATCTGCGTGCTATTGCAGTGCACCTTTACATGGTTGTTGGGCGCGCCTGAGGCAGCAGGACGCACACGCGCAGTACATGGCAGGTGCTTTACGCTTTCACATGCGCCAGCCAGGGTGTGAAAGAAAGCTGGCTGCTTGCTTTTCGTGGCTAGAGGCTGCCAGCTGCAGGCCAATGCTGTTGCCTCGCTGTTGAAGAGACTTTTCTGACATGCAATGTAAGTGCACTTAAAAGCACACATGAGCACCCTAGCAGAGACAGCAGGCTCCCTTGATGGCTGAGGTGCTTCCCTCGCCTTCAAGTCTGAAAGTCTCAGCCCACGTGCAGGCTTGATCAAGGAACTTTTTTATCGCTCCTCGCCACACTGCCTCACGCTGAGCCTGCGCAAGCTTGCCAAACAGGAGCATCCGCTTGTCATGACTTTGGTTGCAGTGCTGCCAGAGATAAACATCAAGATGGCGGCTCGTGCATAGCGCGTCGCGTATGCTGTTGTAGAGGACTTTGCCGGGATGAGGGCGGGACGCGCAGACTGCTCTGTGAAGCCGAGGCAGGACGCGCTCCGCGCAGCAGTGCGATGCCTGGCGCACGCCGGCCGGCCAAGCTGGCCGAGCGCGCCCACCGCCTGCGCCCGGCTCGCCTGTCGGTCACACAGGCAGTCTGTGGGCGGCCTGCTGGTCACTGCGCCCGTGAAGCGGCGGAGGCGCTGCCCGCCAGCCTTGCGCTGGCGCGGCGGGAGCTCGGCGGCCAGGTGCGCGCGCTGGCTGCGCGCCGCGTGTCCCTTGTGCCACACGGCGGCATGATGCTGTTGCAGCGCGCCGCAGGGCAAGCGCCGCGGGGACGCAAGCCCGAGACTGCGACGAAGAGCTCAGCAGTGCGGGCGCCCCCTTGCGGCCTCGGCGGTGTGCAGCGCGCGGTCGCACGGCCCACAGCGGCTGCCCGCAGGCCGCACGCTGCTCACCGTCATCGCGCCGACCGCGCTGACGCTGCTGCTGTGCAACCTGGACCGCATCTGCCTGAGCGTCGCCATTGTGCCCATTGCCCAGGAGTTTGGCTGGGCGCCCGGACTGCAGGCGAGCGCGCCTCCTCCCTGGCGCTGGCCTATGAGCTGCGGGGCTGTCACACGCTCTTGCCCAGCACAGCTCCCTGCCGCGGGCCTCCTCTGCGCAGCCCGCAGCCTGAGCCCCGCGCGGCTCGCGCGGCAGGGCGTCGTGCAGTCGGCCTTCCTGTGGGGCTACATGGCGACGCAGCTGCTGGGCGGCACGCTCGCGGACCGCTTCGGCGGTGCGCTGGCGGCGCCGACCTGCCGCACCTTGATATGATGCAGCCGCCTTGCGCGCGGTCTGTTGGCCGCTCTGCTGGCGGCCCTGCTGCATGGGCGCGCTCCAGCCCCGCCGCATTCCGGCAGTTGCCAGGCGCTGCGCGCGCGTGCAGGGAAGGTGGTCATGGCGTGCGGGATCGCGTGGTTCTCGCTCGCGTCGCTGCTGCTGCCGGCCGCGCTCTCCGTGCCGGTGCGCCCCAGCGCGGGCCGCCGCCGCCCGGCGCGCGTGCCACGCCGCCATCGTGATTAGCAGAGGGCGTGAAGAGCTAGGGGACTCGCTTGCGCCGCACGCGCTGCGGTGCGTGGGCGGCCATGTTGGCAGTGGTAACCGACGCCGACCGCCGTACCTGCGTGCCCGTGCTGGTGAGCGCAGGGCGCCCGCGCCGGCAGGGCGCGCCAGCCGCCTCTGCAGCCTGCGTGCCCGCGGCATGATCAGCGCTGCGGGCGCAAGTGCCTGGTGAAGCCGTGCGGGCGCCGGGCCTGCCGGGAGCGCCAGTGCTCGGGCGCGGGGCTGCTGGGGAGCTGGCGGCGCGCGCGGGCCTGACAACCCAGGCTTGTACAGGTTTCAAAATCATGGTACTGCTGGGCGTGGGTGACGCGCGCGGGCCCACCGAAACACAGTTAATGGAAGGAAATAATTGAGGTGTGAAGCGCGGCGGTCCCTGGCGCGCGCAGGCGGCGCGCGCGGGCCTGACGGTGCCGGCGGTGCTGGCGGCGCGCGCGTGCGTGGGCCTGGGCGAGGGCGTCGCGCTGCCGACCATGAATCACCTGGTCGCCGCGCACGTGCCGCCCGGCCGCCGCGCGACCGCGCTCGGCACCGCCTTCACGGGCTTCCACTGCGGTGCGGGGATTGCGGCGCCCAATGCAGTGATTCATGGACATGGCATCTCTCCCGCTTGACCCGCAGGACCTGGGCACCGCCTTTATTGGCTTCCACTGCGGTGCGCAGCTTGCAGCGCCCCTTTATTTACTTGTTTATCGTGGCATCTTTCCCACTGACCTGGGTTCTTAGAGGGAGAGTCCAGTCAACGAGCACTGGCTGGCTGCGCCCAGCGCTGTCCAGGGCGCTGCAGCCGACTGCGCAGCCTTCCTGGTGACCCCATCTGCTCGTCCTGACCCAGGGCCATGGCATGCGGGGCCGCTGGCCGCGATCCCGCCCGCCCGACGCGCGCCGAGCGGCGCGACGCCCGCGCAGGCAACCTGGCGGGCCTGGCGCTGTCGCCGCTGCTGCTGGCGGCGCTGGGCTGGCGCTCGCTGTTCTACGTGTTCGGCGCGGTGGGCGCGCCGCTGCTTGCGCTGTGGCTGGCGGTGGTGCCGGCGCGGCCGACGCGCGCGCGCCTCGACCCGGCGCCCGGTCGCGCGCGCGTCGGCGTCCTGGACCTGCTCCGCAGCCGCGCGACCTGGGCTATCATCGTGCGCCGGCCCGCCGTCCCCGCCAACCCGCCGCTGATGCTGTTACAGCGGACACAGCCATCCCGCACACGTGCATGCCGATGGATATATAATCAGACCGTGCATGACGCATCGTGTGGGCCGGCGCGTGCGGTCAATGATGTGCACGGTCGAGCGCGGGGCTCTGGCGCGGCCGCGCACAAAGCGCGGCGCACACCGCCCGCACCACCGAAACGCACGTTTGTAACTTGGCCAGGCGGTCAACGTCGTCAACCACTGGGGCTCCTTCATCTGCCTGTCCTAATGCTGTCCTACATAGGGTAAGGTCTGGGGCCTACCTGACCGTAAACCTCACCCTACCCAGGTGGTCAACATCGTCAACCACTGGGGCTACTTCATCTACCTGTCCTGGATGCCGTCCTACTTCCACCAGGCGCTGGGCCTGGACCTGCGCGCGTCGTCCTTCCTGGCCTTCCTGCCGTGGGCGGTGCGGGGCGGGGGCGCGGTCCGCCCAGACAGCCCCGCGGCAGGGCAGTTAGCGGGCGCGCCCGGCGCACATGCCGCCGTTGGGGCCGCCCGCGCCTGCGATGCCCGCATGCCTGGCACCGCATGGGTGGGAAGACGCAGACGCGCTGTGCCGCGCTGTCGCGGAGGGTGTTGTTTGGGGTGGGTGCTGTGGTCTAGGGTTGCCTCAGGGCCACCGCAGGCAGCCCCGCGCCGCGCGGCCGCAGGTGATGGCAGTGGGCAGCTCGGCGGCGGGGCTGCTGGCGGACGGGCTGGTCCGGCGCGGCGTGCCGGTGACGGCGGTGCGCAAGCGCATCCAGACGGTCGCCTTCCTGGGGCCGGCGGCCGCGCTGCTCGTGCTGGCCAACCGCGGCATCTCGCCGCGCGCCGCCGTTGCCTGCCTCACCGTCGCGCTCGGCACCACCTCGCTCGGTGCGCCGCCGCAGGGGCGCCGCACGCTCTGCGCCCGCGGCTTTACCGCCCAGCTGCCGTCGGGCGGCGCGACGTGCGCTCCCTCGGGGTGTGCGCGCTTTGCTGGGCGGCCTGTGCGGCTGGAGCCTCCGCTGTCACCCCACACTGCTGGTCTCTGGGCGCTTTGTCAGGCGTGCGCGCGCCGCCCGCAGCAGCGGCGACCCCCGCTGTGCGGCCGCGCGTGTCCGCCCAATACGCGCGCGCGCTGCGCGCAGGCCAGGCGGGCTTTGTGGCAAACATGTCGGACATCGCGCCGCGGCACGCCGGCCAGATGTTCGGCCTGTGCAACACGTTCGGGTCGGCGGCGGGCATCGTGGGCGTGTCGGCGGTTGGCTACATCGTGCAGACCACCGGCTCGTTCGACCCGGTGTTCAAGCTCACGGCGCTGCTGTACGTCCTCGGCGCCGTCGTCTGGAACCTGTTCTGCGTGGGCACCCAGGTGTTTGAGTGAGCGCGCCGCGCGCCTGGCCCCGCGCCCGCGGCGCACGGCCCGGGCGTGCTTTCGCGAGCCGCATATGGGCTTCGCTCGCCTAGAAACGAGTGACAGCTGTGCTCTGTGTGGTGTCCACCCCCTTAACATGGGAGCAAACTGCACCGCCTCAGCACTGAAGCGGAGCTCTGTCTCGTCGTGTGCATACGTGACGCATCTGTCTGTGCTTTCTGACTGAACTGGGTCAGCTTAGCAGAACTCCCTGTTGGCTCTGAGCGTGGCGTGCCGCTCTATGACCTGCTTCATGGGATTGCATTTGCGTCCTAGCCAGTGCGCTCAGGTTTAAAACTCTTGCAGCTACTAAATAAAAATACATTTCCAAGGAAATACCTCAGTTCACAACCCTGCCTCTTTCTGGCCTGCAAGGGAAGCTCCAAGTTGAACAGCAACAGCGCTGCTTCCTCGTCCACCCCTTTGACAAATCACGCAAGCTCTCTAAAAGCAAATAGCGCTGCGCCAGCCAGCCAGCGGCAGGGGACGCGTGCCCGGCAGGCAAGCAAAAGTGTTCCAGCGCCCCTGGTGCACCGCTGATTGGAAAGCGGGTCCTGAGCGGTTTGACTGCAAGCCAGCCCCTGCGGCCTCTATGATTGGCCCAGCTCCGAGCAAGGCCACCCTTGCGCGCGCTCAAGGGCCACCGCCAGCTGTGTAGCAGGGCCGCGGGCGGGCCTGCGCAGCCGCGCGTGCGCTGCAGCGGCCCCGGCCAGCGGTGTAGTATCGCTGCGGGCGGGTCCGTTGAACTGCGCGTCTGCGCGCCGAGCGCAGGGCCGCTGCCAGCTGTGTAGCGACGCCGCGTGCGGCTCCCGACATACGCACACACTTGCGCCATGGACAGCGTCGTGCAGCTGGTGAACCGGCTGCAGAGCGCCGCGACGCTGCTGGGGGACAATGCGGCGAGCGCAGGCGACAAATCGCTGCCCAGCCTGTGGGATCTGCTGCCCAGCATCGTCGTCATCGGCGGCCAGGTCCGGCCCCCGCTGCGAAGGAACGGCGGCGGCGCGCGCTGTCGCTCAAGACACGCGCTGCGGGACCGGCTTCCGGATGCTCAAAGCGCCGCGCCCGGCGCGCGCAGAGCTCCGGCAAGAGCTCGGTGCTGGAGGCAGTGGTCGGCAAGGACTTCCTGCCGCGCGGCACGGGGATCGTCACGCGCCGCCCGCTCGTGCTGCAGCTCGTGCACCTGGACGACCCGAGCGCGCGCGAGTATGGCGAGTTCCTGCACAACAACCGCGAGAAGATGTATAACTTTGGTGCGCGCGCGCGCCCCGCCCGGCCCCCCGCTGCGCCAGAGCCCTCCAGTGCCTGCGTGCAGCTGCTCCCAGAGCGCGCTCGCAGGCCGCCAGGATGCGCGCGTGCCCCTCCATCCGCAGCGGCGCGGCCTCCTCCGTACCGGCTGCTCTGGTCGGCACTGCGTGCCGATTGTTGCTGATTGTTGCCGGTCAGTCAGCGCGGCTGCTGCTCTGCGCGTGGATGAGCGCGGCCCGTGCCTTGGGGCTGGCGGCGCGGCGCCTGACGGCCTGGTCCGGGCGCAGATGCGATCCGGGATGAGATCGAGGCGGAGACCGGGCGGTACCTGAAGAGCAAGGGCAAGGCGGTGGCGCCGGAGCCCATCCAGCTGACGGTGTACTCGCCCAACGTGCCCAACCTAACGCTCGTCGACATGCCGGGCGCGCGGCCCGGCGGCCGGCCCTTCGCACCGGCACCCCGGCCCTTCACTTGCCGCCCCTCTGTGCCTTGCCTGTCCACGGCCGGCACGCTGCAGTGCTGCGTGGGGTACTCCTGTGACGGGACTGCTGGCGCCACGCTGCGCGGCGCGCTAACGGCCCGGCCGGCCGCGCAGGCCTGACCAAGGTGCCCATCGACGGGCAGCCGAAGAGCATTGTGCGGGAGCTGGAGGACATGGCGCGCTCGTACATCAAGGCGCGCCGCGCCCGCAGCGCGCCCGCAGCGCGCCCGCAGCGCGCCCGCGCTGCCACGGCCAGATCGGCCGCCAGCGTCGCGCGCCCGTCGCTCGGCAGCCGGATTGGGCTAGTGTCGCGTCGAGCGTGCGAGTGCATGTGCGAAAGGTGTGCAGCTCTGCCACCAGCCGGGCCCTCTGCGGCGCCCTGCAAACGGAGCGACACTGTGCTGCTCGAGCGCGCGACAACAAGCGGCGAGCGGCGCGCCGGCAGGGCGACAACGCCATCATCCTGGCGGTCACGCCGGCCAACGCGGACCTGGCGACCTCGGACGCGCTGCACCTGGCGCGCGAGGTCGACCCGGCCGGCGACCGCACCATCGGTGCGGCGCCCGTGCCGGGCCCGCGGCGCGCGCTGTTGACATGCGCACCCATGGGGCGTGCTCGGGACGCTGAGCGACCTTCGCTCGGGACGCTGAGCGGCCTCCGCTCGGCACACGCGGGTATACGGCATCATGTGCGTGCCGGCGCGCGTCCAGATGTGCAGTTGAGGTCAGGGTTAGGGTTTAAGCATGCTGGCGCGCGCACAGGCGTGCTGACGAAGCTGGACATCATGGACCCGGGCACTAACGCGCGCGATGTACTGGAGGGCGCGGCCGTGCGCCTGAAGCACGGCTGGATCGGCATCGTCAACCGCGGCCAGGCGGACATCGCGGCGCGGGCGCGCCCCCGCCGCCCCGTGCGGCGCCGGCGCGGCCGCGCCGCTTGTTCCCGGCCGCGCCCGCGCGCCCCGCGCCAACGCCGCGCCGGCGTCATGCTGCATGGCCTGGGAGCCGGGGAGCAGGCGCCCCCCGGCTGGTTTATGCGCCCGCCTGCTGGCTCAAGCACGCTTCCTGGCTGGCTCGCACGCTCCCCGGCTGGCTTGCGCGCCCCCAGGCTGGCTCACGCGCCCCCTGGCGGCCGCGGCGCGCAGGTGCCCATGGCGGATGCGCGGCGCAAGGAGCTGGACTTCTTTCAGGGCAGCCCGCACTACGGCGGCCTCAAGAACGTGGGCACGGGCTTCCTGTCGGGCAAGCTGAGCTCGCACCTGATCGGCGCGATCCGCAAGCAGCTGCCGGTCATCCAGCACAGCATCAACGACGGCATCATCGACATGGAGCGCGAGCTGGCCGCGCTCGGCGGGCCCGGCGCGACCACGCGCGGCGCCATGGTGCACCTGGTGCTGCAGGTGCGGCGCGTCTGGGCGCCGGCTCCGCCGCAGGCCCTGGAGCGCGCTTAATGCCGACCCTAGCAGTACCCTGGAGCACACCCGGCGCCGCCTGGCGCGGCCGCTGCGGGCCCCAACCCCAGAGCATACGCTTCACTGGTGTCGAGTTTCACGCATGGAGCTTGCTTCGTGCTGCCGGTGCGCGCGCGCAGCGCTTCCCGGCATGCAGTAAGCGGGCGCCGGCAGCAGCGGCAGCGGCGGGCGCGCCCCGGCAGCGCGCGGCCGCGCGGCCCGCGCGCACGCCTGACGCGGCGCGCGCCGCGGCGCGCGCAGCTGTGCCGGCAGTTCGAGGAGGCGTTCGCCAAGTCGGTGGACGGCGGCAAGGGCGGAGGCGAGCAGATCCTGACCGTCTTCGAGCGCCGCCTGAGCGAGAACATCCGGCAGCTGGAGTTCCGCAAGATCCTGGAGCCGCAGAACGTCAAGCGCATTGTGGAGGAGGCCGACGGCTACCAGCCGCACCTGATCGCGCCCGAGATGGGCTACCGCCGCCTGCTGCAGGCGCGCCCGCGCGACCGGCCGCGCCTGGCGCGCGCGCGGAGGCGCGTGGTGGCCGCGCGTCCTGGCCCGGGGGGCGCGGGTTGCGGGGGCCGCAGCGGGCGCCGCCCGGCGCAGCAGGCCTGTGCAGTGATGGCGGTTGGGGCATGTATGAGCCCCTGACAGGCATCGGGTGTGGCTGCCTCGCAGACATGATACAATGGTGCCCTGCCTGAGCACCAGGGTCTCTGTTTGGAGGCAGGCCCTGACACGGCGCACCGCGGCGCGCGTGCGCAGGAGTGCCTGGTGCTGTTCAAGGGCCCTGCCGACATCGCGGTCGAGGAGGTGCACGCGATCCTGCGCCAGATCGTGGCGCGCACGATCGCGGGCGAGGAGTGCAAGCAGCTGGCGCAGTTCACGCAGCTCAAGCGCGAGATCGCGACCTGCGCGGCCGTCGCGCTGGAGGCGATGAAGGAGGAGGCGCGGAGCATGGTGCTGACGCTGGTCGAGATGGAGCGCTCCTATCTGACCGCCGAGGTTTTCAAGGAGATCCTGGCGCAGAACGGGCGGTCCGAGGGCGGCGAGGTCATCCGCACGCTCTCCGGCCGCCAGGCGCGCCGCCGCCGCCCGCGCGCCCGCCCGCGGCGCGCCCGTTGCAGCGCAGCGCGTGGCCCAGAAGGGCGTGCATCATTCTTAGGGCGTGTGCGTCTCACACGATATTGTACGTAACATACGAAATTGCATGACGGGCCCAGGGCGACTGATATCTATGACTTTCGGTGCCGGTGTCCGGCTCATGTCCTGTGCACCCCATTCATGGCCCGCCCGCAGGGCGGAGCCTCCCTCTTGTCGCGTGCTATCACGCTCGCGGTGCTGGTTAATGTCTGGGTGCCCACATGCAGCTCCGCCGCGCGGCCGTGACGTCCGGCAGTGCTATTGCACAGAGCGCACCGCGCTTCAGTGACAAGCGCACGTGTGAGCGCGGGGCGGCGCCGACGCTGTGCGCGCGCGCGCAGGTCGAGGACTCCATGGAAGACGGCTCGCCGGGGGACCAGCACATGCGCAAGATTGCGGTGCACGTCAGCGCCTACATCACGCACGTCCGCACGCAGCTGAAGCAGACCATCCCCAAGGCCATCGTGCACTGCCTCGTGCGCGCCCGACCCTCTGCCCGGGTGCATGTCAACGCAGCGGCTCCTTAATGCTGTCCTAGCTATAGCGCTGCCTGAACTGCCCTTGTCCCCGCTTTTGAGTGCAGGCCAGCACTTTGTAATGGACCATATGTTTTGTATGGCATTTGCCAGGGTATTAGCCTGTTGGAGACCAGTCCAGCAATTGCTTGAGTACAGCCAATGGCAATCGCATGCAGCGGGCTTGCGGCATTGCCGCAGTGTGTGCCGCGGGCTGAGGTGCGCGCCTTGCCTTATCCGCGCAGGTGCTGCAGGCCAAGAAGCGGCTGCTGGACAAGCTGCACGCGGACGTCGCGGAGGGCGAGGACGGCAAGCTCAAGCGCATGCTGGCCGAGGACGAGACCACGCTCAAGCGCCGCGAGCAGCTTACGCACCGCCTGCGCCTGCTGCGCAAGGCCGCGGAGGAGGTCAGCGCGGTGTACTGAGCCCTGAGGTGAGGGTAGGGTTTGGGATGGGGCCGCGCCCCAGCGCCGCCCTCGCCTGCTGCGCAAGGCCGCGCAGGAGGCCAGCGCGGGTTACTGAGCCCTAGCGCAAGCAGGGGGCAAGAGGCCCGCCGGCGCGCAGCCTCGCTTCCCAAGTTGGCTGCGCAGCATGGAAATGGGCATGCTGCCTGCTGAGCGCGCACCCGGGGGCCAACGCCTGCGTCTGCGCATGGGTGCTGCTCCGTAAGCGCCTCCGGGAGGTGTCGTGCATGGTTGCACTGCTGAAGTGGTCATGGCATGATTGCACGGGCTGAGGGCACCGGCGCTCCAGCGGCAAACTCATGCAGCTTATCGGTTCGCCTCTGCTTGCTGTGCAAGGCTTGCATGTATTGCAAAGAGGAGGCCGCCGCAGGCTCGTCAAAGGCGTGGCGACACTGAATGCAGCTCAGGCAGCATGGCATGTGCCGGGTGTAAGCCAGCCGGAGCACCGTGACGTTCAGCTGCCTCCTCCGGGTGTGCAGCAGGGGGCCACATACTGCGCTTCCTGCAGAATTGACTAGCTGTGTGCATGAACGCGCGGGCGGGGCCCGGCGGCTGCGGCCGTGGGGTTGGCTCCAACTGAACAAGCAGAACCTGTCTGCCGGTTTCGCGTGTGTCTCCAGAGAGTCCAGGCCTGTCTGAGGGTCTGGATCTGTCACCAGCTGTCTGGCTGGGCAGCGCTAATTGTTGCACTCGCGGAGCAGCAGCCAGCCCGGCGGTGCTGGCACTGTAAGATGTAGCACTGCATGTGTGTGCTCCCGTGCTTGGGAAGACACAACTGAGCCATGATCTATGAACAGCCATCTCATCTTTAAAAGCAGCACTTTGCGCATGCCATGCCGGCAATGTAGACATGCAGATGCTGGCACCAGCACATTGATGCACCATTCCCGGCTTTGCGCAAAAACATCCTGCAGAGCTCGCAGGCATGGAGGCGCCGGAGCAGGCGGACAGCCTGCAAGCCGCGGCCGCACACCCGCTCGTGGAGGCGCTGCACGCGCAGCTGGCGGCCTGGGACGCGCCGCCTGCGTCGCCCCGGCTGGTGCACCTGCTCGCGCAGTGCCCAACAAGCTTCATGCGCAAGGCCGCGGACGGTGGGGGCCTTCCGCCACCTGTACACTTTCCTGCACACATTGTCTGCACAGCTGATGGATGGCGTTGCAAGTCGCACAGGGCCGGCGCGTGAGGCGGGCGCGGTGCTCCGCCTGGCCGGCGCGCCTGCGCGGGAGCCGGACGCAGGGGATGCGCAGGCGCAGCGGCTGGGTCCGCGCGAGACCGAGGCACTGTTCCGCGTGCTGGGCGTCTCTACGTGCGGCCCCTGCCATGCCTGTACACAGAGAGTGTGCCTGCTTCCAGCAGCGTCTTGTTGGGTAGCATTAATGGAGCGCGGTGTGTTGCAGGGAGCGGCTGGGCGGTGCATACGTCCTGCTCCATACGCTGGACATCTCCCACGAGCTGGTGCGGCCTCGCCTCGTATCTACTGCAACCTGCATGGGGCGCAACGTTGCACTCCTGCTGGGTTGGCATCTTGTTGTCTAGTTTGGTGGCCCGGTCTCTGCCAGCTGGGGTAGCACGACACGGTTCACCCGCGCAGCCCCCGCGCCCCCGGCTCTCTGTCACGCGGCCGGGCGCGCCGGCCTGGTCACGGCCAGCACCTGGCAGGCTGGCCTGCCGCCCCGCGCTTACCTGCCAGGCCGGGCCGCCAGGTGCCGCGCGCCGCCGTGGACGCCTTCCTGCGCGGCCACTGCTGGCCGCTGTGCGACCTGACCGCGCTCACCAACCTGCGCCTGCGCGCCTGCGGCCTGGACGCAGGTGCCCGCCGCGCCCCGCGCGCGCCCCCCGCACGCAGGCCCGCGCTCCTACGCTGCGCGCGCCCGGCCGCGGCCGCGCGGGGGCCGCACGCGCGCCGCCGCTCACGCACCACGCCTGCGCGCCTGGCCGGGCGCTGGCTGTGAAGCCACCCGCCGGCGCGCCGCCGGGCCCGCGGCGCTGAGCGGCGCGCGCGCGGGGCCGCGCAGAGTGCCTGCGCCTGCTGTCGCTGGCGTACGGCGTGCTGCACCGCCTGCGCCGGCTGGACCTGGGCGAGAACCCCGCGATCGCGCCCCGCGGCGCGCCGGCGCCGACGCACAACCTGCTCGCCGCGCTGCTCTCCTGCGGCCGGCTGGAGCTACTGGCGCTGGACCGCTGCGGTGCGCGCGTCAGGGTCAGGTGCCCTACCCTATGCTATGGCCTGCGTCAAGGCCGGGGCTGCTTCATAAGATGGCGTCTGAGTGTGTGGTAATTCTGCCTGGGTCTGAATGCTGTCCAGGCCCAAGCACGCCACGGCGATAATTCTAGCATGTGACAAGCAAGTGCACAAAGGGCGCATACGGCCCTCGCTGCTCAGCAGCATGCCCGGCCGAGCGCATCACGCGCCGCGACCAAGTGCATGCCAAGCGCGAGCGCAGCGCTCGCTGCCCGCCCGGCAGCTCCGCGCCCGCCGCGCGGTGGCCGGCCCGCCGCTTCTGTCGCCCCCCACGGCGACTGACGGCCCCGCGCCGCCGCGCGGCCGGCAGGCATGTCCGACGAGGACGTGGCCGCCGTCTGCGGCTTTGTGCGCGGCGAGCCCGGCGGCCTGCAGCGCACGCTGCGCGCGCTGCACCTGGGCCCGCCCTGCGCGCCGGGCGGTGCGCCGGGCGTGCTCTCCGACGGCGCCTGGCGCGCGCTGGCGGGCGCGCTGGCCGCCTGCGCGCGCCTGGAGGCCGCCGAGGTGCGCGCGCGCGCGCCCGCGCTGCAGTCCGCCGCTGAAACGTGCCGCGTGAGGTGCAGGTCGGCACGCATGCTTGGAGTTGCTCCAGGTGCTTGTGGCTGCTTCACGCAGTTGTATCATAGTCCGCCGGGATTTCGCTACGCCCTGACTTCCGCCACAGCCTGTGTGCACTGCCCTGCCGCCGCCCGCCGCACGGCCAGGCTGCCGGCACCCGGCGGGCGCCCGCCGCACCATGCCCGCCCTGGCCAGCCGCGCAGCGCCGGCAGGGGCTCAGGTGCACCAAGCCCTAACCTGATTCAACCCTGGCCAGGTCTGGGGCGCCAGCGCGGAGCAGGCGGGCGCGTGGGAGGCTGAGCTGGACCTCGTGCGCGCGCGCGACGACGGCCGATCCGCGACCCTGACGCGCGCGCCCGAGGCCACGCCGCGCGCTGGGCTGCGCCTGCGCCTCTCTCGGCTGCCCGAGTGCGCCCGGCTCCCCGCCCCGCCCGCCGGTCTGCGCCCGTGCACCGCCGCGCTGCCGCAGGCCCGCAGCCTATGTGCGCCCTGTCCGGGAACGACGCGTTGGAGGTGTGCGCAGTTGCACGCATGCATCAGGGCCTGCTCTGCATGGTGCTGCTCCGCACATCAGCATAAAGGCCGGCAGATTCAGCGTTGAGCAAATGAGCAAGGAAGCCATTCGTTTCGGTTCAAATTCAAATTCGTTTGGCGCTTTGCCGGCGTGCGTCGCGCGCCGTGCGCATCCGCGCCTGCGCTGCCCATTGGCGACAGCCGCCGCTTTGCACTGTGCTGGCATCATCCGCGCCGTCCGCACCGGCAGGGGCGCGGCGTGCAAGGCGGAGCAGTGGCCCACCGAGCACATCCTGCCGCCCGAGCGCCGGCCGGGCGCAGACGCGCCGGAGGCGGTGCGCGCACGCCCCACTGTCACGCCCTGACCCCTGGGCTTTGCGGCGCTGCCCCCAACAACACGCCAGCGCCCTTCACGCCTGTACAGCCGTGCTTCACACATGTGCGCGCTCATGACTGGAGGCACGTCCGGCACAGGCCCACAGGCTTGCGCGAGAACCTGCTGCCGCACGATTTCAAGCAACTGCTACTGCTAGGCAGCGACAAGGTGCACCGCACCTGTGCCGAGGCGCCGCGCTGGCGGCAGGGGCCCTGCGCGGGGGAGCAGCGCGTGCGCGGCGGCACGCCCGGCCCGCATATGCAGGCGCTGCGCGTCGCCGCCGCCGACGCGGCGCCCGCCGGCAGCGCTCCCTGCGCCAGGACTAGCGCCGGGTTGCGTTGGGAGACCGCCCACGGGCTTGCACGGGAACGCAGCCAGCCGCGCGCGAGCGGCTCGGGCAGCGGGGCGGCGCGCCCGGCGGGCGGCGCGGGGCCGCGCGGCCGCCCTCGCACCGCGGAGGAGGCCGCCGCGCGCCGGGCGCGCAGCGACGCCGCCGCCGCGCAGGGCGTCAAGCGGCGCAGGCGCAAGCAGGACGGGCCCGCCCGCCGCCGCATGCGCGGATCGCCCGGCGCGGGCGGCGCATGCGACCCCGCCGGCGGCGTGGACCGGCCCTTGGTCGTTGCGAGCCGTGCGGCGCGCGCGCCCTGGCCCACGCACTCGGACGGCGATGCCCGCGACGACGGCGCACGCCTGTACCAGCATGCTCGCGCGGAGCGGCCGCCGCCGGGCGGCAGCCTGGGCGGCGGGCTGCGCCAGGGCGGGGTCGCGCGCCGGGCGCGCGGGCACGGGCGGGCGCGCCAGGGCGTGCGCGCCTTTGTGGACGACGCAGCGGGCAGCGACGGCGCCGGCGACAGCGCCGGCTCGTCCGGCGGGCGCGGGCCGGGGAGCGACGGCCCGGCGAGCGGCAGCGCGGCCGACTGGACCTCGGAGGGCTGCGCGTCGAGGGACGGCGAGCGCGCGCGGTCGCCCGCGTGCAGCGGCGAGCATTTCATGGCGTCAGGCAGCGCGGGCCGGCGCGCCCGTGCGGCGGACAGCGGCGATGGGCCAGACAGCTCGGGCAGCGCGCGGCGCGCCGCTTCGGGCGGCGGCGCTGTGACTGGCGGCCGCGCGTCGCCGTGTCCATCCGAGGCCGGCGGGTCTGGCGAGGAGGACGCCGCGGCGCCCGAGCTGCTGGACCGCGCGTTCCTGGCAAGCGAGCGCCTGGGCCCCGACGAGGCGCGCGCCGCATGTCCCCCCAGTGCAAATCAAGTGCAGCGGTCTGCTGCGCAGCGCAGACACGGATTCGCTGCGCCGCACGCGCGGTGCATTGTGGCTGCCGCGCGAGAGCGCTGCACCTGCCTGCCGCGTGTCGGGCCGCTGCACGCGCATGGCCCTGCCGCATGCTGATGTGCATGCCGTCCGTCCGTCCACTTCGATTGAGGCCTGCACTTGCGTCTCCAGCACGATTACTTCTGCCTGGCGCTTCTGCCTGTGAAGAAAGATTGTGTGCACGTGTCCAAGAGTGCCTGCGAAGAAAGATTGTGTGCACGTGTCCAAGAGTGCGCAAGCTTCAGTCCTGTGCAGTGCGCGTCCGCGCTGGCTTGCACACGGGCGGCTCTCAGGACACCGGCGGCGCGTGCAGCTCCGCCTCGGCGTGGACGCCGCGGAGGAGCGCCGGCTCGCGCAGGCCGCGGCACGCGCGCTGCGGCCGCTGACGGAGGCCGAGCTGCTGCGGCCCTGGGCGGACGAGAGCGCCGAGTGCGCTCCCTCGTCCCGTGCGCATCCGGCCCGCTGGAAACATTATAAGCAAGGATCTGCATGATGCAGGCCGTGTGTGCGCTTTCCGAGCGCGCCTCGCGACGCACCGCCGGCACAAGGACACTCGTGCCTCGCTTGCATGCCCGGCCCACCAGGCATCGGGCGGCCTGACGCGGGCCGCGGCCGCGCGCCAGGATCGCCAGCCGGCACCGCGCCGGTGGCATCTTCAGCGCGCCCAGCCAGCGCCGGCGCGTTGTGCCGGCGGCCGGCGACCAGCGGGCCGCGTTACAGCGCCTGCAGGCGCGCGCGGCGCGCCTGGCCGCCCCCGCCCCGGGTCCCGCGCGCGCGCCCGCCCCTGCTCCTGGCAGCGCCGCAGGCAACCGCGGGTCCCGGCCAGTGCCGCCCGCATTCGCAGGGCTCCACGCGGGAGCACCCGTCGCCACAAGCTTGGCGGCAGGCGCCGACGCCGCGCCGCAGGCCGCGGCCGGCGGCGGCCAGCAGGGGAGCGGCGGCGGCCAGAGCGCGGCGACCACCGGCGCTGCGCTGCTGGGCGGCGAGGGCGCTGGCGGCGGCCGCGCCGGCGCCGCGGCTGTCGACCTGCGGCCCGGCAGCGGCGACCAGCGCGCAGCTCCTGCGCAGGCTGCCCTGCAGGGCGCTGCGGGCGCAGGCGGCGGCGGCGGCGACGGCGACATTGATGGAGCAGCCAGCCCGCCCTCGGGCGACGGGGGCCAGCGCAGGGCTCCTGCGCAGAATGTTGTAACAGATACGGTTGGCGCTGACGGCAGCACTGCAGCAGCCGGTTTGCGCGAACGGGACACTGCAGCCGAGGCGCGCGGTGCGCCGCGCCCGAGCGCGGCGGGCGGGGCAGCGCCGGATGCGCCGGTAGTGGAGCGACCGCGCTCGGCTGCCTCATTAGAGGCCTACGGCGCAGCAGGGCAAAGCGCGCCGGGTGGGCCGGGGCTGCCCATGCATGAGCCGCCGCGCCCGGCCGCCGGCGCTCCGAAGCTCGGCCGGTCTGCTGCGGCGGGGCCAAGCAGCGCGGCGGGCGGCGGCGGCGCGGGGGGGGCCGCGCCGGGCGGCGCCGCGCTGGAGCCGCCGCGCCCCGCGGCCCTGAGCCGCGAGCTGCGCGGGCTGCAGCCCTTCGCCTGGGACCCGTGCGCCCCGCCCCGAGCGCATGACTGACCCCCTGCGGGCCCTGACCCTAAGCCTGCCGCATGCCTGGACCCGCGTGCTCTGCCGCGCCCGACGAGCACGCTCTGGGGACGCTCGACAGTGTGCGACACGGTCGCCGGAGGCCTGCAGGGTAGCTTGACCTGACAGGTGACATGCGCGTGGCAGCGCGTGCGCATGCGCGTCGCTTGGCGAGCACGCGCCCGCCAGTGTGCCGCAGTGTTGCATGTTGCACACTTGGGGTGGGCAGCGCTGCCAGCACCAGCCCGGCCCGTGGAAGCTCGCACGCGGTGCAGCTCCTTTTCTGTGACGCGAAGGGTTCTGCCTGACCGCGCGCGCATGCAGGCGGCGCGAGTTGCACCGGCCCGACCTGGACAGGCTCGCGTGCGGCGGCGCGGACGGCGCGCGCGCGCGGCGGCGCACGCAGCGCTTCAGCGTGGACGCGTCGCCGCCGCCCTCGTCCGCGAGTGCGCTGCGGGGCACCTGGACCTGTTTCCCACTGCAATAGGAAGGTTGCCGCAACCGGCGCGGAGCGACTTTCATGCTTGACCGCCGCCTAGCGCCTCAGGCAATGGATGACTGCCACTTTCAGAGCGCATGGGCGTCTTGCAGCCTGTGCCCTCAGACATGTGCGGCAGGGCCTGCAGTCATGCCGCCCGCATCCGCCTTGGCGCAGACGCGCGCGCGCGCACAGGCCCGAGCACATGGCACTGACGCGGGCGCGCACGGCGCGCGCAGGCGCGGGCGCTGCTGCCGCCGCCTCTGGGTTCAGCGTGAGCGACGCCGGCGGCAGCGCGCTGGTGAGCCACGCGCTGCATGCACTTTGAGCTGTGACGCGCGAGCACTCCTAGCGTGCTGCCGGGTATCCCTCTCCGTCGGCTGTGCATGCCCAGCATGCACGCTCGCACGCGCAGGCGTCCGCAGCCGCCATGCCCCGGTGCGTCGCTGCGCAGGAGGCCAGCAGCGGCGAGGACGACGACATGCCCCTGGCGCAGCTGATCGGGCTGCGCGCGGCGGTGCGGCCGGCCGCGCCCTGCGCGGCCGGCCTAACGCGCAGCGGCGCGGCGGGGCCGGCTCTGCAGCAGGCTGATGCAGAGACGCCGCCGGCGCAATTGTTCTCGAGCAGCCCACCCTGCGGCGGCGCTGAAGGGCCGGCCTCTCAGCAGCCTGACAAGGAGCGGCCTCCTGCCGCGCTCTGCGCCAGCAGCCCGGCCTGCGGCGGCATCGGGGGCCCTGCCGCTCAGCAGCCTGACGGGGAGCGGCCTGCTGCCGCGCTCTGCGCCAGCAGCCCGGCCTGCGGCAGCATCGGGGACGCGGCTGTGCAGCAGCCCGCAGCGGCGCAGCCTCCAGTGCCGCCTGCAGGCAGTCCGGCTTGCGGCGGGAGCAGGCCAGCTGTGGACCCAGCAGCTGTGGACCCAGCTGCTGCGCGGCGGGAGGCGCCTGCCCTAACGTCCAGAGCGCTCGGCTGCGAGGCGCCGCAGGCGCCGCACAGCGAGCGCGCAGCAGCGCCAGCGGCTGGCGGCGGGAGTGGGGAGCCCGCGGAGCTGCTGATCCCCGACAGCCAGGAGGCGTCCTAGGCTTTGGGGGCGTGAGCGTGGCGCCCGGTGGTTGTGTCTGAGCAGGCCAAAGTGTCCAAAGGTGTGACAAGACCTGAGATTTTAGGTGATAATTTGGCGCTGATGGACGCAAGCGCATGTGCATTGGTCATATGCACGCGCACGTGCCTCCTTCAGCCTGACATTGTGCAGCGCCCGCGCACCCTGACCCTGGGCCTGGCGCTCTGATCAGGCATGCACGCAGCCATGCAGTGCCACAGCTACTCATGACTCCTGATATGTGACAACGCTTCACGTGCGCTCGTTTCGCCTCTTTTTTCTCCTGAACGGGGCGGCCGCCGCGCGCACAGCCTCCGCCGCTGCGCCTGGCTCGGCCGCCGCCTCCGCCGCCGGCTCTGTCACAACGGGCGGGCAGAAGGCCACGCCGGTCGGCGGGTGCTTCAGGAAGACCTTCCCGAGCATCCGGCGCGACTGCGCGAGCGTACGCAGCGCGCTCAGCGGCGGGCAGTTCTGCGGACCGGCGCATGCTGCTGCCGCCCCAGCCCCCACATGGGGCGCGCCGGCTGCGCGAAGCCCCCGCAAGCAGAATGTAGGGTAGGGTTGTTTTACCCTGCCCCCGCAAGCAGGCCGGCGCCGCGCCTGCGTGTCGTACAGTCGCAGGAAGCGGTCCAGGCTGACGACGGCCAGCACGGGCAGCGCCGGGTGGCACGCCAGCGCGCGCACGCCGCCGGTCAGGCCCTTGAGCCCGCCGGCGAGCCGCGCAGCGCGCAGGTCCAGCGCCTCCACGAGGCCCGAGGAGTCGCCCGCCCACGCGCGTAACCCTGGCGGCCGCGCTGCGTGCGCGTGACGCGCGGGGGCTCATGAGCCCGTCGCTGTCGATTGGACCGTCCGGCAGGATGCCAGGGGTGTGATGCTGCTCGCACACGCCAGCAGTCGTGGCGGCGCTGCTGCGAGACTGTAGCTGTGCGAACGCGCGCTGCGCGCTAGCCCTTTAACACGGGGTGCGCGCGCACCGGACGGGTCCACCGCTAGCGCCGTCACGCGCGCGCTGCCGAACTCAACATCCAGCGCCGGCCGCCGCTGCGCGCGCACGTCGTACAGTCGCAGCCGGTGCTTCCCGGTGCCCACGAGCACCTGGCCGCGCGCCGCGGGCATGCCACGCTCAGCCCTGCAGCAGGTCATTGGCAAGCCCTGAGCCTGGCTCCTCACAGCGCCTGTCCCCGAACATGTGTAGGGAAACCGGCGCTGCAGAATTTCAGCACAGGGAATCATGGCACTCAGAACAGGATGCATTCCAACCATTCCGGCGCAGATGAGACACGGGCTCCTGGACTCCTGCATGCAGGCATGTGTGCAGCGCTTCGCCGGCAGGAGCATCGTGACGACCCTGATGACTCAGCTCGAACAGCTTAACCAGGGCTGCTCAGGCGGGCGCCAGCTTCCTATACTGCCTCAGGACAGAAGCAACCCTTTGCAACTAGATGCAAAGACGGCGTGCGGCGCGGCGGGCGCGCGCACCTTGTTGCCGTCCGGCTCCGGCAGGTAGGCCGCGGCGCTGTTGTGCGCGGGGTCCACCAGGCCGATGCGGTTGGGCTTGGCGCCGCGGCCGTGGAACACGCGCTGCCGCGTCTCCAGGTCCCACACGCCCAGCTCGGCGCCTTTGGCGCCCACCGCCACGTGCCGGTCCGCCGCATCCACGGCCTGCGGCGCAGGGGCCCCAGCATGCAAATCTGCGCCTGCATCCTGCTGCGGCGCTGCAAAGCGTCAGGTCAGCGTCAGCAGTGCGCGCCATGCACAGGACCTCGTTGCCCACCGCCCAGGAGGCCTGCGCGGCCCACTCGCAGCCGGCCGCAGCCGCGTCGCTGCCGCCGTCGCCTGCCGGCTGCGCCTCGCCAGCGGGCCGCTCAGACGCGTGCACGCTCGCCGCGCCCCCGGCTGTGCACGCCAGCAGCCTCTGCGCCGGCTCCCCCTGCGCCGTGCCGCCCAGGAAGGCCAGCCCGGCGACCCTGGCGCCGCCCTGCGCAGCCCTGGCGCCGGGCGCCGCGGCGACGCGGCCCAGGCGCGCGCCGGTGCGGGCGTCGAGGATGTCGGCCTCCCCGCTGACACGCCCGACCGCCGCCGCCACCGCGGCCTCCTCCCCTGGGCGCACAGGCGGGCGGCTCAGCAGGCCGGCCGATAGGCGGCACGGTGCGTGCGGCACACTCGGCGTGTGCGCGCCGGCGCCGGCGTCGCACGTGCGGCTGGAGACGGCGAGGCACTCGGCCGCCCGCCGCTCGCGGTCCGGCGCGCCCCTGCCGCAGCACGCCGACGCTCACGCCTGGCCCGCAGTCGTGCATGCGCAAGCGCGTGGACACTGGCGGGCCGCACCACCGCGCGACGACCTGCGGCGCCTCGGCGCTCGGCGCGTCCACCACTGCACGGCAGGCTCTCAGAGTTATTGCTACGCAATGCAAACTTATGTGCTGTAAATATGAGCTTGGCTGGCCGCACCAACGACCTGGCCCAGGTCGGTGGTGACGAGCAGCCGCAGCGGGGTGGCCGGCGTGGCCTGCAGGCCGCGCTTCGCCATGCCGCGGCAAAAGCGTAGGTCAGGTCGAGCAAGGAATGCCCAGGCTCAGCCTGTACTTCTGGGACTACGCTGGAGCGCTCTCCTCTACAAGCTGCTGCGCACAAGCTAGGGGTTACGGCTCGAGCTGTCGAGCTTTTGCCTCTCGAGCTCGGTGCCTGATGTCCTGCCGCCAGAGCGATCATGGCCTGGGCACCTCCACGCTCCATGTGCATGTTCTTTGTGCCGGGGCGCCCAGTGCGGGTGCTGCGAGCACCTGCTGCGCAAGCGCGGGACCTCCCCGCCACCCGCGCTCAGTGCGCTGACCGGGGCCCTGCTGGCCCTGATATGCACGCGCTGGGCGCGCTGCTGCTCGCCCTGCAGCTAGCCACAGGCGCCGGCAGCGCGGAGGCGGGGCGCTTTGCGGGCTTTGGCCGCATGCCCGCCGAGCCCCCCGCAACAGCGCCCGCCGTCGAGCAACACGCGTCTCCAAGTGCATTCCTCTGCTCTCCCCATGCCGTCGCCTGCCGCGGAACTGGGGCAGCACTCAGCGCGGCCCCCCGTTCACGCCGACAGGGATAGCGGAGGCCGCGCGGCTGCTGGAGGAGGCTTGGGCAGCACGCGCAAGCGGGGACTATGCGCAGGTATTGGCACGCGCCACACTACAGCTGCCCACACCGCTGCTGTGCACACACAGGAGAGCTGGCCGCACGCGCGCAGGCACTGGCGGCGTACGACCGTGCGGCGGGCTTCAGCGACCTCGCGCTGGCCGCCCGAGCGCGGCTGGGCCGCGCCCTGCTGCTCTACCAGGCACGCCCGAGGCCGGTCGGGCGGAGGGGCGCGGCTGAGCGGCTGGCAGACATAGCACGCTGCGCGTGCAGGGACTAGGGTAGGATACCCTATGCGCCGGTGGTGCTGTCGAGCGCTTGCAGCTGTCGTGAGGCGCAGGTGTGAGCATGTGCATGTTTGTTGCCTAGGGCGTAGGGGAGTGCATCAGTACTATTCAGTGTCGTAAGCGCCGTATTAAGTGCTTCAAGCGTGTGTTATCACCGTGTGTCACAGGAGGGACACCCGGTGTGCAGACAGGGGCGCCCGGCCGGGCAGTTGCGGAGCTGGAGGGCGAGCGGCTGCTGACGCGCGCGTCGCCGGAGGTCGACGCTGCGCTGGCGGCCATGCTGTGGGTGGAGCGGCCCACGCCCGAGCAGCGCGCGCATGCTGAGTCGCTGTGGGACAGCGCCATGCAGCTCGAGCCGCGCCTGTCGGCGCCGGCCTATGTGTCCGAGACCCGCAGGCGCGGGACGCTCTTGATCAACCGTTGCGTTTGACCCCCCCGTTGACCGTGCTGTCACTGGGTTCTGGTTTATTTAGCTCTGATTCGCGCAGGCACGGCATTGCAGGCCCATGTGATGGGCGTGTGATGGGTTATTGACAGAGTTTGCACGTGTGCACTTGCAGCTGCAACTGCGCTCGAGTGCATTGCGCCAATGAGCACATGTTCTGCCCGCATCGCCTGCCTGAGCGGAGTTGAGACTTTGAACAAACGCCTGCAGGTGGCCGCCCCGCCTGGTGGCTGCACTGGAGCGCTTCCTGCGCCTGGAGTAGCCCGCCTGCTGCCCGCGCTCGCGGCTTTGCTGCGCGCCTGCTGCGCGCGCGTCGCTGGCCGCGCTGACGCCTTGCCCATGCATGCTCTGCTGGGCGGTGCTCGCACTCGGCACATGTGCACGGCGCTGCGGCTGTTACACCGTGTTGCTGTTGCACCGTGTTCCACGCTGCCTACGCCGGCGTCCTGTCCGGCGCATCCAGTGTCCGCTCCGCCTCGTCCAGCTCGTTAAACAGGCGGACCAGCTGGGCGAGGTCCAGCGCCTGCGCGCGCACGCCGGCCGGCAGGCCCAGGCGCGCGAGCGCGGCCGCCGCGCGCTCGCCGCCCCAGCCCGCCTTTAGGTTGTTCGCCAGTGTCTTGCGGCGCATCAGGAAGCAGGCGTCCAAGAACCGGATGAACGCGGCCTCCGAGCGCACGGCGGGCCGGCCCGCGGCGGGCGTCAGCACGAAGGCCGCGAGCGCGGCGTCCACGCCGGGCGGCGGCAGGAAGTGGCGCCGGTCGACGGTGAAGCAGTACGCGGGCGCCGAGTAGAACGCGACGAACAGCGAGATGGCGCGGTACGCCGCGTCGCCGGCGGCCGTGGACGTCAGCCGCGCCGCCGCCTCGGCCTGCGCGGCGCCCCGGCGTCAGGGTTAGGTTTATAATGTAGGGTAGGGTAGAGCGGCCGTGGACGTCAGACGCGCCGCCGCCTCGGCCTGCGCGGCGCGCCATCGTTCGCAGGCCGAATTGTGCGTGAGCGCCGCAGGCGCCCTCTTCTGCACACCTGCTGCTGCATTGCGTGCACGCTGCAGCCGCACAGGCCGGCCTACATGAGAGCAGTCCTGGCACGGGAAGGTTCAGGCGGCGGGCGCGCGCGCCTGGAGCAGCAGGTGCACGGAGGCCACGTTGGGCAGCGGCAGCAGGAGCTTCAGCAGGTCTGCGGGCGCACGCCGAGCACCTCAGCACGGCGCCTGTGTCCCAGCGACAGGCTCGCAGCGCCGGGCCAGGCCGGGCGCGTCACCGGTCGTGATGTTGAACGGCACGTTGGCGACAACCTTGGCCGGCCGCGGCAGCAGCGCCGTGAGCTCGCGCAGGTTCGCGCGCAGCGCGTCCGCGTGGACGACCCTGACGCGTGCGTCCTGCAGCCCGCGGCAGGCGAACCCTCGCACGCCGGCCAGCCGGGCACCCAGGAGGTGTCCTGAACGCCAGCACAGCCGGCACTGCCGGCGCGCCGGGCGCGCCTGCGCGAGGTCCCGCCCCAAGTCGGCGGCGAGCGCGTCATCCTTCTCCACGGCGACCAGCAGCGCCGGCCGGCGGCTGAGGAGGTGCCGCGTCAGGTTGCCCGTGCCTGGAACCGCAGCGCCCCCGCTCGAGCGCCGGTCTTGCATGCACCGCTTCAGGTACCAGGCCCGGACCCGGAGCGCGCCTGGACCGATCTCCAGCACATAGTCGCCCGCCTGTATCCCGGCCGCGCCGACGATAGCCTCCAAAACGGGTTCCGAGACGCAGAAGTTCTGGCCCAAGGCCCTCTTTGGCCGCGCGGAGAGCTGGTTTAGCTTGCTGGCCGTGTGACTGCGCGAACTGCTGTGACTGCCGGCGGTGACGCAGCGAGCTCTTCGCGCGTAGCTGGTGCAGCGCTGGCCTTGGAGCGGTTTGTGCAGCTGCCCCGCGCACGCCAGCCCCTTGCTGTGCAACAGATAGTGCCTGCTAAGGCAAGGCTGGCCAGGCATCCGCAGTGTCCTTGAGTGGCAAAGCAGGCTGGAGGAGCTCGACTCCTCGACTACGTTGAGTCATAGAGCCGTTGGGACTTGCTCAGCTGTTGCTTGGCAACTGTAGTCTGCCTATGCTTACAAATAACGAGGAGCTGGGCCTTACTGTGCGCAAGGACTTGCGCAGGTCAGCATTGGACCGCAAAGGTCGAGCGGGGAAGCGTGCATGCTCGGGCGCGCGCGCCGCGTGTCGGGCGTGCTGCAGGCACGCGCTCCGCACTTGCCAACACGACCTCGTGCTGCAGCGAGCCTGCCGCTGTGTGAGCGGGAGGCAGCATGCTCTGTCAGCCGGGCGGCGCTCCTCGGCTGGCGCGGAGCGGCTGCGGAGCGGGCGCTAGCGACAGGGGATGCGCTCGCCGCGGACGGTGGACCCACTGCGGCAGAGCTGCTGGTGAGGCTCCTTGTACAGCAGCTCCGAGCGCGCTGCAGCAGCTGCTGCTGCCGCGCTGGGCGGCGTGCCGGCTGTACGAGAGCTGCTTGTGGGTCCCGTCCTGGCCGCAGACGTGCCAAGCAGTGTGTCCGGGGAGCGCAACGTTGGTAGCATTGCTCTGGCTGCGCAGAAAGAGCTGGACTGGCTGCTGGATGACGCCGTGGGAGCGTGCAACCCGCGGGGCGCGCCGCCGTGCCGCGGCTGGCGCGAGGTGCAGCGCTGCGCGCGCGGCGCGGCCGCACCCTGCGCAGTGGCCCTGCGCCTGGACCTCCACGGCCTGGAGGACCTGTGGCGCCGGCGCCTGGAGCAGAGGCACGCGTCACGTGAGCTGCGTGCTCTGGCGGGCGCATCGAGCAGAGGCAGCCCAGCGGGCTGACTTAAGTGCTGCAGCCGTGGGCAGCCACACAGCTGCTCATGTCTGCGGGGCGTGCCTGCAGAAGTGTGCGTCACACTGGTGTTGGTGAGGGCGCCTGCTCATCAGGGTTCCTACTCATGGGAGTCTGATCAACACAGCCTCTGGCAAGTCATCCAGCCTGCCATACAGCAGCCAAGGACGCAGGACGTGAGGATGCGCCTTTGCTGAGCGCGCTGGGGCCGCCAGGGAGCCGCTGCAGTACCTGTGCAACCTGGCACACTGGCGGGACGTCACGCTGGCCGTCGGCCCCGGCGTACTCATCCCGCGCCCGGAGACGGAGCTCCTGGTCGACTTTGCTGAAGCGGTGCGCACGTGCAATTGACGCGGGTGAGGCCTGCGCGCATGCACTCTGTCCAGGCCGGGCTGCTGCAGAGCCGCCGCAAGCGGGAGGCTGCAGAAGCGAGCGCAGCCGCCAACGGGCATCACACGACAAGCAACACAAGTTGGAGGCTCACACCCCGAGTCCTGAGACAGTCAGGAGCGACGGAGGAGCGCGTGTTCGCCGAAACTGTCTCGCCCGCTCTGGCGAGAGCCCTGCAGCGCTCGTGCAGGCGTTGGCGCGTCGCCCGGAGCTGCGCGGCGGCGCGTGGGCGGACCTGGGCACGGGCAGCGGCGCGCTCGCCGTTGGGCTCGCGCGGCTGCTGCAGCCGGGCGCGCGCGTGCTGGCGGTGGAGTGCAGCGCCTGCGCGCGCGCCTGGGCGGAGCTGAACGTGCGGCGGCTGGGCCTGCAGGCGGCAGTTGAGGTGCGGGGGCGGCCCAGAGCAGCAGGCTCTGGGCTTGAAGCCATGCATGCGCGGTGCCGTGTGTCCGGCTGACGTCCCGGTCTGCAGGTGGTCGCCGGCGAGTGGTATGCGCCGCTGCAGGCCTGGGAGGGGCAGCTGTGCGGCGTGCTGAGCAACCCGCCGTACATCGATGACGCCGAGCTGCCCGGCCTGCAGGCGCCGCCCTCTCCCTGTCGCTTGCTGGCGCCCATGTCGCCCGTGTCGGCCCTGCACCTGTACCAGTGCGGCCAGGCTGCGGCGCCCTTCCTAGGCTGTTCGCAACAGCCGAACGGCCACGCCCTGACGTGCGCTGAGCCTTCCGGACCTGCACAGGCAGAGGTGCGGCTGCACGAGCCCAGCCTGGCGCTGGACGGCGGCGGCGAGCAGGGCCTGAGCTGCCTGCTGAATGTGTGCAGCGGCGCGGTGCGCATGCTGCGGCCGGCCGGCTTCCTGGGCGTCGAGACCGCCGGCGCGCGGCCCCACACGTCCTCCACCAGGAGCACACTCCACGCGTTGATATTTTCGTGCCTTGCGCAGCCTTCGGCGTGAGCACCAAGGCCGCGCTATGGCTGGCCGCTCACGCTCAGGGCGCCTGGGCGCAGGCGGGAGCCAGGCGGAGAGAGTAGCGGACGTGCTGAAGGCGCTCCGCGACGACCGCCAGGAGCCGGCGTTCTGTGACGTTGTGGTCAGGGAGGACCTGTTTGGCGTGCAGCGCTTTGTAACAGCCCACAGGCGGTACTTGCGCCGGACCGCTCCCGTGTGTTGCTCGACAGACAAGGACACGGACACCTCTGGAACACGACACTTGACATACACGTATAGCCTGCCCCACCCGTCACCCGGGTCACTTTTTCTTCTTCCCGCTGCGCTTGCCCTGGCCCTTCTTCGGCGGCCCCTTGCCGCGCCGGTGCAACCTGTCAAGCTTGTCGAGCCGCCTGCGCCCGACCAGCACCCCCTGCGTCAGTGACTGGGCCGCTTGTTTTGGAAAGCCTGGCAGCTTGCGCGGGCCGCACCTCTGGTTCAGCGGGTCCTCAAACATTGGGTCCGCCGCTTCAATGGGCTCCGGGTAATAGGCCGCAATCTTGTCGCCAATCAGCTTCTTGCGCAGCACCTTCCGGCCTGAGCGCAAGCCGTTTCCAATGTGGTTGCCAAAGATGCGCGCGCGAATCTCCTCTATGGTTTCGTCGCCGTGTGCAAAGCGCGTTGCAGCTGTGCACAGGCTTGCACATGCTGCAGTGCGGCCGCTGCTGCTGGCTTGTGCGCCCAGCAGCGCTGCGCCCACGGCGCCCACGGCGCGCCGCAGCATGTAATCGTCGAGTGCTTTGGCCGCAGCACGCCCGGCCAAGGCTTTCACTCCAAGAGCGCAGTAAAAAACAGAGACTCTGCTTCTTTGCGTGTGCGCGGGAGTTGCTCGAGCTGCTGGCCCAGCTTTCCTGCCTTGCTGTGGCTGACCGTCCGTACAGGTACCGCATTATCCGTCTGTAACGGGGCCCGGCCAAGGCCCTCCTTCCCGCGCAGCTCGGGCAGGAGAGGCAATTACCAGCTGCAATTGCTGGCGCGCGGTATTACCAGGCCTGAAACAGCGGGTCCTGTGGTTTGTGCGCCCGGCAGTCTTGGGCCGGGTGCACCGGCTAGGGCGGTACCTGACCAGGCTCAGCTGCACTGTGGTTCACAATTACCGACATATGTAAAGCAACACAGCACAATGCGCTGGCTGCTCCCCGTCCTTATTGGCGCGGCCATCTTGCTATATGCTTCAGTGCTGCCGAGTTGGGGCGGCCACGGCAGCAACGATGCTGCAGCTGCACTTATCACCTGGATCCGCACCAGCGGCGGAGTGGTTCGGGTCCCGCTCCAAAGTTTTTGACATCTTCTCCGTTATGCATGCTGCTAGTTGGCCCCTTGCTTTATACACACAGCTGCACTGCTGTCCTGACCGCACACTCCTGCGCACAGGCAGAAGTGGACGTGGGGCCTGTAAACGCTGCCGGGCTGCGGGGCACGCTGGCCGCGCGAGACTTTGCGCCCGGCGACACAATCATCGCCGTGCCGTTCAACCTGACAGTGGCCGTCGGCGGACACAACACGGTCGCGTCGGTGCGCACCCCGCCGCTTTGTGCCGGGAACTGCTGCCGTAGCACTTGTTTCTTCGCTTGCTGTGCAAGGAAGGCGGGCTGCCTGGCTGTACAGCGCAGCCTCTGGCCAGCGCGCTGGGCGAGCCCTCCCTCTCACGGCCTCGGCCCCGCGTGCTGGGGCAGGAGCTGGCGGTGGCGCTGCTGCGGCAGCGCCTGCAGCAGCCGGGCCGCTGGGCCGACCTGGCGCCCTACTGGCGCAGCCTGCCGCCGGGCGCCACGCTGTACTGCAAGGAGCTGGCGCTGCCGCTCCACGCCGCCGAGCTGCAGGACGCCGCGCTGGCGCGCCCGCCGCCCGCGCTCGGCGAGCGGGGCTGCGTGCTGTCCTGGCCAGCAGATCTGCCTGGGTGCTCATGCATGCGTCTCTGATCGCTGGTGCTGCCCTGCAATTATGACCGTGAGGTCGCAACGTGTAGGGTAGGGTAGGGTAAGGAGATGCACACACTGGGGTGTCTCACATGCAGTGTGCTGGTGCTGCCCACCTCGCCAGGCTCGCCAGACTCGGCCACGCTCCAGGGTACTGCAGGTCCGGGGGAAGCGGCGGGTGCGGGGCCCATGCGACCCTGCACCACGCAGCGCGCCGTGCGCGGCCGTTGACACGCGCCGGCGCCGCGCAGGAGTTCGAGTTCACCAACAACGCGGCGGCGACCGAGGCGGTGTACCAGGGCACCGCGGAGGACATCGCGCCCGGGCGCCAGTTCCCGAGCCTGGCGGCGCTGCCGGGCGGCGCGGGCCTCAGCCGCGCGGACTTCCGCGAGGCTGTCGCCTGGGTGCGCCTCGCCCCCTGCCCGCCTGAAATGCGTTGCATTGCTCTCTGCTGGTGCTTTATATATTTTGAGGGAGTGCGGGTCGGGTGGCACAGCTGTGCTCGCTGCAGTGACATGAGTGACATAGAAGCTTTTTGGAAGTATTGCGGGCCCATCGTTCTCTGCTGGTGCGCCAGCAAGCAACCAAGTGTACGGACTTCGAAGATGACACGCTGGCAGCCGCGTGTGCATACAACGTGATATCGCGTGACCCGCGCACCGCTGCGGCGCGCGCGCAGGTGGCGCTGTACAGCTTCGCGTTCGAGGACGACGCGGGCGAGCTGACGCGCTACCTGCTCCCGCTCCTCGACCTGGTCAACCACCGCGGCGGCGCGAACGCATACGTCGAGCGGCACGCGCCGAGCCGGACATTCCGCCTGCTGGCGCTAGTCGACATCCGGTGCGGCGGGCCCCGCCAGGGTGGGGCGTTGATGCTGCCGTCGAAGGAGGGCGGATGCATGTATGGGTTGGGGCGAATGCGCATGCTGCTAATGCGCCGCCTTGCTAGAGGCTACGCAGAGTGTCGGAACAGATGTGCTCAGGCTTCTATTAGACATGTGTGTGCCATCAAGGCCACTGTTCCACGGTCTGTCGAGCACCCGAGGTACAAAGCTGTCCGCCTTATGTAAGGCGGTGTGCCAATGCACCATGCGCCTGCATACGCATGAGGCCCGCGTCAGGTCCCCTGCATGCATGTATTTGCAGTGCCTGCACGCCGACGGCAGCCGCTACCCTGCCACAGTGCCACCCTGTGCCCGCCGCCGTGCGCCCCGGCGCCGCCGCGGCCCACGCGCGCATCAGCAACCCTACCCTACACGCGGCGTCAGGCGCGGCGAGGAGGTCGCGCACTGCTACGACGAGCGGTATGAGCGGCCGGACTTTGCGCTCATCAACTCCTTCTTTCTGCCCGGCCGCGAAGACCGGCTGGCCGCGGTCGACCTGCCGGGCGGCGCGCTCAGCCGCGGCGCCGACGCCGCCGACGACATGGAGCTCTTCCCGGCGTTCGCGCTGGAAAGTGAGGAGGCGCGCCTGGCCGCGCGCCTGGCCGCGTTCCCGACGAGCGAGGCCGAGGACGCCGCGCTGCTGCGCGCGGCGCGGCGCGGCTGGGGCGGCGGGCTGGGGGGCGGCTTAGGGTTAGGGCGGCCGCCCCTGGACGCGGTGACGGCGCGGATAGTCGAGTTCCGCGCGCGCCGCAAGGCCGCGCTGGCGCGCATGCTGCGCGCGCTGCGCGAGCGGCGGGACAGGATACGGCGCACGCTGGCGGCGGCCGGGAGCGCCGCGCGGGGCCGCGAGCTGCTGCGCTGACGGCACTTCCAGTGTTCTGTTGGCCACCCCTGCTCGCATGTTGCCGATTGGACTTGAAGACCTAGTCTGCAGAGTGCTGTTGAGCACGGTGGTGATGTGTCTGTGCATGGCTGTGTGCACAGCCGTGCGGCATGTGTTTGTGCTGGAGCAGACTATGCATTGATTTCAAGGAGCTAGCCCCTAGATTAACTGGGTGAGTAAAAGTCCCGTTACACAGCGGCAGGAAACTTCTCTGTTCAATAAGCCGAAGCGGCGCACAGCTCTGACACTGCTGCAGGCAAGGCCATGAAGCACGGCGCAGAGCGCACGCCAGCAGACCGAACAGCCTCAGTGAAGCGGCGCCGACTGTCATCTACCAAGCACAGCCTGGAGCCCGGGCGCGTGCCAGTCCTGGCCGACCTGCCAGAAACTGTGCTGCTGCAGGTCTTTAAGCGGCTGGGCCTCGACCGGCTCACTGCGCAGCAGGGTGCGCGGCGCGCGCCGGCCACTTCTGCACTCCAGAGTGCCTGCCACAAACAAACCCGATCCCACGAGCGCCCTCAGAGGTGCTGCGTGTGCTGCCGGTCCTGCCCTCAGCTGCGTGCGCAGCCACGCTGTCTACCTCAGTGCTCGTCCCTGGCCAGCACGCTTACGAGTTGTGAGGCGGTGTGGACGCTGGCCGCCAGTGTGCCGGCGCTGGCGGCTGGTTGCGGAAGCGCCATGCTTCACGCACAAGGTCAAGCTCGGGCACGGGCGCGGCGCCATCATGGCAGCCGTCGACCGCGCCAAGCCCGGCGACACGGTCACCATTGCCCCGGGCTTCTACATGGTGCGCGCCGCCAGCCTGGCCTGCATGAGTACGCTGCCCTGCTGCAGCGCCTGTGTGCCTGGCCTAGCGCCAGGCGCTCTGTGCCGGTCAAGGTCTGTGCTGTCTCGAGGCGCTCAGCGCTCGCACGTCCTCGCTGCGCACATGAGACGCGAGGGGCGAGCGCCACAGGCAGGGCAGCGTCCGCGCTCGCACGCCCGCTTTGCAGCCGCGCCGTGCTGGCCGCACCCGCCGAGGGCGTCAACGCGCCGGGGGCGCGCGGCGCAGGAGACGCTGCTGATAGACAAGCCGCTGCGGCTGGTGGGCCTGCCGGCGCAGGACCTGTGGGGCCGCGCGCGCCGCGGCGTTGTGCTGCAGACGGGGCGGCCGCTGGCCGTGATGTGCAATGCGCGGTGCGCCGGCGCCCCCCGCCCTGCTGCCCGCGCGCGCCTGCGCGCCTGGCGACCCGCGGGGGGTTGCTCTGCGCGCCAGCGTCCTGGGCAGCCTGGTTGCCAGGCACGGCGCGGCTGACCGCCGTCCAGCTCGGAGCCTCCTGCACCGGGCGCGAGCCGCGCAGCGCCGCTGGCAGCCCGGGGCCCGGCGCCCGGCCCGCGCGGCCGACGCTTCGGCGCCGCGCGGCCGCGCGCCAGGCTGTCACTTCGTAGACACGCTGAAGCACCACGCGCATGGTGGGATGGCGCTCAGGGTGTGCCTAGAGGGCCTGACGGCTGACGCCTGGAGAGCGTGGCGGCTGACGTGCGGCGGCGTACGCAGGGTGTGCCTGGAGGGCCTGACGCTGCGCACGGTGCAGTCGACCGGCGACCGCAGCGTGGTCAGCTTCGGGCCGGCCTGCAACTACATCCGGCTGGAGCGCTGCGAGATTGGCGGCTTCTGTGGCCTCATCCTGCCGCTGACCAAGCAGGCGCGCGCGCCGGCTGCCCGACCCGCCCCCTGGCCGGCCCCGGCGGCCGCGGCAGCGGCGGCCGTGCAGCGGGCCCGCCGACGCAGCCCTGGCCCTCGTGGTTCTCTGGGAAGGTCTTGTCTCCCGGACCCTGGGTCCGGGAGACCTCTGTAAGGCGCTTGGCTGCCTCCCGGCGGCCGCCGCCGCTGCCCTCGGCGCCGCAGCCGTCCGCGCCCTACCCGGCGCAGCCACTGCGGCGCGGCGCGGCGCGGCGCGGCGCGGCGCGCTTAGCCCCGACCCAGGGTTCCGTCCCCCGCGAGGGCGGCTGGGCGGATGCCAGAGCCGCGCGGGCTGATGCGGGGCTGTCCGGCCACCCGCGCAGAAGGATGACGCAAAGCTGGTGCTGCTCGGCTGCGAGGTGCACGGCATCCAGGACGAGTCGGCCGTCATCATCGAGACCGGGCGCCTGCGCATGGAGGGCATGCCCCCGGCGGCCCACTCGCACGTTTGGAGTGATACTGTGGGTCACCGTCGCGCTCGCACGGGATCAGGCACGGCTGCCGTGCGCTTGCACGCTAGGCGCGGGCTGCTCGGCTGGCGGCGTCGGGTGTGTACACGACTCTGCAACGCACGAGGAGCGTAGCGGTGCCGGGCACGCTACGCATGGCATTCCTGTAGTGAGGTGGCTGTAAGCATCCCAGTGCGGGGACAGCAGATGCGCTGGTTGCTTCGCAGCCGTGTGAGGTGACCGCGTGCATGCCCTGGCGCACCGCCGGCAGCCAGGCGGCTTCGTCGTGTAGGAGTGCAAGCAATCCCACAGGTCGCCCCTGTCGCCGGGGAGCGCTGCGCCGTGCGGCGCGCCCCGCCGCCGGGCTGCGCCGGCAGCGAAGCGCGCCGGCCCCGTGCGCCAAGCCAGGCGCCGTAGGTCATGATGCATTGACAGCGAACAGCGCCGGCTCGAGCGCCAAGTCAGGCGCGGCCCGCGGCGCGCGCAGGCTGCAGCGTGACCAACTGCCAGGTCGCGCTGAACGTGGCCGAGGGCGCCGAGGTGGACCTGCGCCACTGCGCGCTCAGCTTCAACGAGGTCGCGCTCGTGGGCGGCGGCCGCGGCAGCATCGCCGCATGCCAGTTCTGGGGCAACCTGCACCGCTCCACCATCCACCTGTCCGAGGGCGCGCTCGCGGCCACGCAGGCGCGGCCGCAGGGCCTCGCGCGCGCGCTGCCGCAGGGGCTCACGCTGGCCTGGCCGTCTTGTCATGCCTGTCCGCCCTGGCGGGACGCACGGGGCTTTGTGTCACAGTCAGTGCACCCAGTCTCGGGCGTGTATGGCGCAGGGTCGGGGCGGTGTGGCGCAGCTGTGCTCTCTCAAAAGCGCTGAGGCACTGCAGGGCCACAGCGGGCACCATGCCGCTCGGACAGAGCGCAGCACTACAGATTTCTGGATGCGTGCAGGTCGCCGGTGGTGGCGCCGCTGCAAACGCGCCAAACGCGGCTGCGGCCGACGCGGCAGCCGCAGGCGCAGCGCAGCCGCCGCCGCCCGCGACGCCCGCGCCCGCCAACGGCCACGCGGCGCCGCCCGCCGAGCCGGGCGCGGCGCACGCACAGACGCAGACCGAGCCCGTGGCGGGCGCAGGGGCGGGCGCGGGCGCGAGCGGCGCGCGGGCCGGCGGCGCGGCCGGCGCGCCGGCCGCCACGTCGAACGGCGCACCCGCCGCCGCAGGCGCCGCAGCGCCTGGCGCGGCTGCTGGCGCCGCGGGCGCTGCAGCAGCGCCGGGCGCAGCGGAGGGCGAGGTGCGGGACGCATGGTTGCGCCTCGGGGCTGCCGGCGCTCTTGGCGCCTGGGGCGAGGCGCCCGAGGCTTGCTTGCCATCCCTGGCTCCCATCCAAGAGGGTGGCAGCAGCAACGCGTGTGGCAGCATTGTCTGAGGGATGGATGCAGGGCCGTGGCGCTACAAGCGCGATGGTGAGGTGGCTGTGATCAAGCGCAGCACCATGGCGCTGAGCACTCCTTGCATCGCACGGCAGGGAGACGCCGCGGAGGGCGAGGAGGGGCGAGCGGGCGCGCGGCGGCGCGCCTCGGGGGCGCGCCAGAACCTTCTGTTCACCGGCAACCACGTGGCCAACTACTCGCGCGGGCGCGAGCGCGGCGCCACGCAGCCGGGCATCCGCCAGAAGGCGCGCGCTGGATGGGGGCGCGGTATGTGGCCAGGACAGGGCAGGGCTAGGGTAGGGCCTGGCAAGCCGGGCGCGGCGCCAAGCAGATGGGCACCCGCCAGGAGCGGTGCGTGCGCACGCGCCGCCGAAATCTGTGCCAATGTGTATGTGGCAGCCGTGCTGCGCATGTGCAGAGATGCAAGGCTGCTCGAAGCGCCGCGGTGTGCATGGATGCCTGTGTGGCGTGGGCGCATAAGCGCCGGCGCGCCCCAGGCAGGCGCCGCTGGCGCCGTGCTATGGGCCAGCTCGCGCTGTGGCATCCTGTCCGTATGCGCCGGACGGGCGCGCGGCCCGGGCGCGGGAGGCCAACGGACAGCTCGACGGCGGACGCCGGGCCGCAGCGCAGAGGCCCGAGCGCGCCACGCGCTGCACGGCAGGCGCGCGAGCTGGCGCGGGAGGTCTACGGGCGCCACGAGGGCGTGTGGCCGGACCATGGCGACGACGGCGGCCATGACGGCGACGGCGACCTGATGTCGGACACCGACTCCGAGGGCTCCGGCAGTGCGCCTCTTTCCCAGGCCTCCAGAGCTGCATGCGGCCGACCAGGCTGGCTGCCGGCTGAGCATGTGGAGGCCCCTGGGCGGGGCTGGGGTGGCTTTCGGCGAGAAATCGGCCCTTTCCGCGCGGGCCGGCTGTTCTCGTGTGGCGGATGCGTCCGCGCATGGCGGGCACGTTGTGGGGTGGGCTGCCCGGCCCCGAGCGCCCACCCTACCCTGCCCAACCCTGATCGACCCGCGCGCCAGGCCACGGCGGGAGCGACGACGACGACGAGGGCGGCGACGACCTGGCCTGGGCGCTCGGCGAGGACGCCGACGGCAGCGACGACGACGACAACGACGGCGAGTGGATGGCCGGTGCGCGCCCGTCGCTTGCAGAACTGGAGTCCCAGAACATACAGACGTAAGACGCTGCGGCAATGGGTGCCTCTGAAGGTGCAGGCGGTGCAGGCGGGGAAGCGGTCGCTGTGTGTGCATGATTGCCGTGATGTGGAGCTGCGAGCTCGCGGCGCCGCCGAGGCGCTCGGCGCGTGTCCGCAGCGGGCGGCCGCGAGCGCTCATGCAGGCCTCAGGCTGCGGCGGCGCCCCGGCAGCAGCGCCGCAGCGCGTGGCATGCAAGCAAGCGTGTGCTCAGCAGAGCAGAGCAGGGCCGTGCGGGACGGGCGCGCAAGCGCGGCGCCGCCGCCGCGCAGAGCTTTTCTGTTTGCCTTCTGTTTGCCTACTTTATGCTTTGCTGCGCGCAGAGTTTATGGGCGCGGTCGGCGGCAGCGACGACGACTCCAGCGGCTTCAACTCCGACGGCGGCTCCAGCACCAGCAGCGGCGAGTCGTCGGGCGAGACGAGCGAGCTGGGCAGCGGTGGCAGCAGCGCCGGGCACTCTGACAGCAGCGGCGGCGGCTCGCTGGACGGTGCGCCCGGCGCCCTGCCGTCGGTGCGGCATCATGATTGCGCGGCTGCGCCGGGGCGGGGGGGGCGCACAGGGAGCGTCACCTGCGCTTCTGCGACCTGCGCGGATAGGCGCTGTCGAGGGTGAGCCACCGGTGCGGACGGCGGCGCGGCGCTGCCAGAGGCATCCCAGAGATCTGGTTCAGGGCAAGTGTGACCCGTGCCGGGTGCTGGAGATTACACAGCGGGGCTTGAGGCGCCGCCGGCCTGGCGCAGGCGGTGACGACGGCGACGTTGGTGACGAGGGCGACGAGGCGGGCGGCGGCGGCGACGGCGGCGGCGCCGGCGCGGGCGGCCCCGCGGCGCTGCAAGAGCACATGGACCAGATGCTGGCAGAGGCCGGCGAGCAGCACGCGCTCGCGCTTGAGCAGGGCGGCAACGTGCAGGCGCGGCCGGGCCCACCCCCCAGGCCGCGCACTTGGGCGCCGGGCCTCGCCGGCTGCGCACACAGGCTCACGCGCCGGCAGCGTAGGCGCCGTGCTGCCCGGCGCTGCGCAGGGCCGCGCTTGCGGACCGCGGGCGCGTGCGTGCATATCCGTTGGGCGGCCGGCGCCGGCGCTGACATTGAGGGCGACGCGCAGGTGACGTCGCAGATCCTCGACGACGTGGTGCAGATGCGCGAGAACCTGTCCACGTTGCTCGCCGCGCTGCAGCAGGCGCAGGCGCTGGCAGCGCCGGGCGGCGCCGGCGCGCCCGGCCAGGGCCCGCCCGCCGCTGCGGAGGGCGCGGGGGCTGCGGCCCCGGGCGGCGGCGCCGCTGCGCCCGCCGCCGCCGGCGCCGGCGGCGCGCCCGCCGCCGCCGAAGCTGGGGTCTGCGAGGGCGGCGCAGACGGCGCTGCGGGCGCCGGTGGCAGCAACACGGCGGGGTGAAGGATGCGCGGTCCACCCCAGGCTTGCCGCGCCGCCTGCATGGCGCTGCCTGCATGGCGCTGCCCTGCTGCGGTGCTGCTGTTGGTGCTGGGGAGGATGGCACCCGCACGGCTCGCTGACGTCCGAAACAGCGCGGCGGGGAGGGGCACGCATGGCAGCGGCGGGCGTGGGTGGGGCATGCAGCAGCGCTTGCGTGCCAGCGTTGCAGTCCGCGCCTGCGACTGCCAGTGACTGGACGCGCGCGGCCAAGCGCTCTCTTGCCGGTCACGCTGACAGACGCCCTGCCAGCGCCTGGCCAGCTCTGGCCCGCGTTGTGCTTGCTCCTGCGTGAAGCAGAGGTGTAGGAGAGCGCATATTTGAGGGCAGGTAGAGCAGACGAGTGAACAGGCCTGCGGCTGCAGCCTGCTTCAGACGAGGTTGCAGCTGGGCATGCTCTTGTAGCGGAGATTGCCCGGGGTGTGTACATGGGGCTATAGCAGGTTGTCATGTTTGCTGTGCTCAATGCTGACTGCATCAAGGTACAACACCATGCAAGGCGCCTGATCAGACGTCTTATGGCCACCTTCTGTAGCGTATGTGCCCTTCCGCGCACGCATGGGGATGGCATGCTGCCGCGCCCTGCAGCCTGACGCTGAGGACGGCGGCACATGAGCGTCCTTGGCCTGCCCCTCCTGTGCAGTCATCGGAGCAGGAGGCAGTGCTGCAGGCGCCACTGTGCGAATATGCTGGGCGCGCAACTCGTTGCAGAGCTGCATAGCTATTCCAGAGGCTGGAAACAAGCCAGGCTTGGCGCAAGCGAGCATTCAACCCCACGCCCCAGCCAGCTCGCCTACCTTCAGGCTCAGCCGGCTGGCCTGGCGCGGTGAAAGAACGTACCTGCCTCAGGCCTCTAGCATGCCAACCCTCCCAGGGTGCCCACCATTACAGACGCTGCCAGCGCAGTGCGCCAGGCTCCCGCCCTGCAAGCGCATCGGGAGCCTTCCAGCGGCGACCGCCCTGCGGCGGCAGCTACGGCTCGGCCACGATGACGGTGGCGAGCCGCATCTCGCCGCGGCGCGTGCGCACGTACAGCCGGTGCCGCGGCGCCCATGCGGCGCACCCCGCGCCGCCGCCGCCGCACAAAGTGCCAGGCTCGCCGCCCTTCTCGGCCTGCCGGCGCGCCCCATGCCGCGCGGCGGGGCGCGGGCGCGGCTCATCGCCGGCGCCCGCCGCCGCCGCGCTGGCCGCGGCGAGCGCGGCGGTCGGCCCGCCGCCCGCGCACTCCAGCAGCCACTCGGCCTGCGCGGGCAGCCCCCAGCCGACGGCGTCGTCCGGGTCGTCGTCGCCGCCGCTGTCACGCCCGGAGCCTGCGCCGCCCGATGCAGACGCCGCGCGCCGCATGAGCCCGTCCAGCAGCGCGCGCTCGGCGCGATCAGTGACCTCCACGCCCGGCGCGACGGGGCTCGGGCCGGGGTCAGGGTGCGCTGGGACGCCCGACCGCGCGTGCGCCTCTGGCGAAGCGTAGGCAGGGTCGTTGCGTTCCTGGCCCTGCTCGCCGCGCGCCTGCTCGGCTGCGGCGGCGGCGGCGGCGCTGCGGCCGCTAGGCCTGCCGCCGCCAGACGCGCCGCGGCTGCCCAGCGCATCGGCCAGCAGCCGCGCGGCCAGGGCGGGCTGGCCGGGCAGGCGCGCAAGCAGCGCCTCGCCCGCCACGACCGCGCGCTCAGCCCACTGGAAGGCGGCGGCGGCACGCGCCACGGCGGCCGCGGCCGCCTCCGCGCCCGACAGCGCCTCGACCGCCCCGGCCGCAAACCTGCGCGCTGACGGACCGTCGGCAGCCGCCGCACGGCGGCCCTGCACATGCACCCAGGGCGGCAGCCGTGCAGCTCGGTCTGCATGTAGTCGCTGCACCTCTTGCAGCCACGCCCAACCTGTTCGCTCCTTGCCAGCACATACACGTGAGCCTGCCGTTGATAGTGATGGCATAACACCCCTGCACCCCCGCAGCCACGCTCAAAGGCCATGCGCTTGCTCGCAGCGCGCGCCGGCGCCGGCATGCAAACGAGGCGCAAGCGCGCGCGGCGCCGGCGTGCGCTCGCAGCGGCCGCGGTGCCGGCTGCACCCGCGCTTGCAGCGCACTCACACTCTGCGACACAAGCGCCGGGCCCTGCTGCGCGCGCACCGGTCCAGCGCGGCGGCGGCGGGCGGCAGCGCGGCGCCGCGGCAGCGCGACAGCGCGGCGGCCGCCGCGCCGGCCGCGAGCGGCGCCAGCGCGTCCCATGCGGCCGCCGGCGGCAGCGTCTCCAGCCAGTGCAGCGCGCGCTCTCCGCCCGCCAGCGCGCCCGCCTCCGCGCGCCGCTGCTCCGCGGCCGCCGCCGGTGCCGTGCCCGTCGCCCACGCCGCCTGCCGCCGCGGCCAGCAGGTCAGCCGGGCACCGGCACCTGACTCCACTTCACTCTCACAAGCTGCATGCAGCCATCCTGAAGGCGCGAAAAGCACTGGTGCAGCGCGGGCGGCGGGCAGCCAGCCTGCGCGTCGATGCGGGGGCGGTCCTGCGGTGTGGGCGCCGCGCCGCCGCGGCCGCCTGCACGAGGGCGGGAGGGCACCTGCTCGGCCGGCGCGTTGCCGGCGGCGCCGCCGCGCCCAGCGGCCGCGCGCCAGCGGCGGAAGGCGGCCAGGCCGGCCGCGCCGGCGCCCAGCGCGGGGTTGGCGACCTGGAACGCGCGCGCGTCCGACAGCGCGCCCGCGCCCTCGACCCGGGCGCGCGCCGCCGCGCCGCCGCCTGCGCGCCGCGCGCCGGCGCTTGTCATCCCGTGCGCGCCCGGATGCGCCTGTCATCACATGAGCGCCAGCCTATGTGCGCGCGCGGCCCGGCGCGGGCCATGCTGCAGGGCCGCGCATGCGGGTGCGCGCCGCGGGCGCGCCCCAGCGCGCGCGAGCCCGCCCGCGCGAAGGGACCGGGGCGAGGCGCGGCCGCACCTAGCGCGGTGAGCGCGGCCGCGCGCTCCGCCAGCGCGTCGGATGTGAGCGGCTCCGGCGCGCGCACGACCGGCGCAAAAGCCACCAGCTCCAGCGCTGCGCCGGACGCAACGGGCGCGTCGCCGCGGCGCGCGCCGAAGCAGAACAGCGCACCGGCGACGCCGCGCGGCGGCGCGTCCGGCGGCGCGGCCTGGGCCGCCGGCAAGGGCGGCTCCGCGCCCTTGGCCGCCGCCGCGGCGTCCGCCTCCCCGCGCGCGGCATGCCCATGGGCCTCCTGGGGCGGCCCCTCCCGGGGTGCGGGCTCGTCAGAAGGCTCTCCTGAAAGGCCGGCCTGCCCGTCCGCGGCGGCCATGTGCCCCGGGGCGGCTTCGCCTTCGGAGCAGGTGCCGTAGTCGGAGGCGGACCCGTCGTCGTCGGGGCAGCGCGCGTCCGCGCCGCGCTGCGCGTCCGCGCCGCCGCCGGCCGCTGGCCCCGGCCCGGACCCCGCCCATGGCGCCGGCGCCGGCGGCGCCAGCGGCGGCGGCGGCTCGAATGCGGACCCGGGGTCGCGCAGGACCGCGATGCAGTGGTCCAGCAGCTGCAGCTTCTGGTGCAGCAGCCCAGCGCGCAGGTCCGGCAACGGCGCAGCCCTGGAGCCGGGGCCGGCGCCGGCGCCTGCGCCGGGCCGCGGCGCCGGCGGCCGCGGCATGCGCGGCAGTCGCTCGCGCGGCTCCCAGTGCGCGAAGCGCAGCTCGCGCACAAAGCGCAGCCACAGCGCGGCAACCGCGCGCGCGTTGCCGAACACGAGCGCATGCAGCGCCAGGCGGCCGGCGAGCGCGCCGGGCGGCGCGCCGTGCGGCAGCCCCGCGGCCGGGCCGCTGCCGGCGCTGGCGCCGCCGTTCGCGCCCTCGCGGCCTGCCGCGGGGTCGCGCGCTCCTCATCAGTCACTGTGTTTGCCTGCAACCTGTTTGCACGCGAGGCTAAAACGGCCGCGAGCACGCGCGCTCCCAGCGCCGCGCCTGGCCTCGCAAGTGGCGCCGCGGCCTGCGCGGGCGCGGCAGAGCGAGCGCGGCCGCCGCTGGGCGGCGTCAGCACAAGCGGCGGGCGCGGGCCGGCGCGGCGCGCACCGGCCCGGCCGGCGGCGGCGGGGAAGCCGGCCGAGAAGGCGGCCGGCAGCGCTGGCGCCTGGAACAGGTCGCGCAGCACGTCCTGCGCGGCGCACCAGGCCCACTCACTGGGCGCGGGGCCTGCGGCGGGCGCGCGACCGCAGCCGGCGGCTTCCATTGCGCGCCGGGCCCGGACACGCGTCACCCTTTGTCAGTTGCACAGTTCTGTGCGAACTGCTAGATGACGCGCTTCCAGCTTGCAGCGCGGAGCACCCCGCGGACAACACAACTTGTCTGCGCATGCTGCCAGTGCGCACGCGAGCCGGCCTGGGAGGGGAGGGCGGCGGCGCGCCTGCAGGACGGCCTCCGGCGGCAGCGCGGGCAGGTGCGCGCCGCGGCGTGCCCACCACTCGATCGAGGCCAGCTGGCCTGCGCGCGCGCCGCGGGTCAGGCATCGGGCGGCAGGCTGCGACGCGCACACGGCCGCGCGACGACGCACAGCGCATGGCCCGTCAAAGCTTGTCAGCGACTGTGAGCAGACGCGGCGCAGCCTGCCCGCACTTGGGGGTTGCTCAAACATCGCCTCGGCGCGCCTGCGCGGGCACAACCCTGAGGAAAACCCTTAAAGCTCACTCATGTCCTTGGCGGCGCACGCGGCGTCGCGCCCCGCCAGCAGCGCCGCCAGCATGGCCGCAAAGCTGCCGTCGCTGCCGGCGTCGCCGCCGCCGCCCTCCCGGCCCAGCTCCATGGCGGGCTGCGGCGGCGGGATGCGCAGCGGCTGCCGCCAGCGCTCGGGCCTCTGCCACGCGGCAGACGCAAGCTGTGCTGTTGTAATCAATTTTAATGAGGATGTGACAGTGTGCCGCATCAGCCTCGTCCCTCATCGCTCGCACAAGGTGCCGGTTCTTTACACATCAGTATGCGCGTCTGCATAACAGCTGCGCTCAGATCGACCGCATCAAGGGCTGCAGCACAGGCTGGGCCTCCCCAGCCGGTCCAGCCCCATGGCACGAGCCCTGATCAGCGGCAGGGCGGCGACGGCGCGCCTGCAGGGAGAGGCCGCGGCGCGGCTGCCACACGCGCGGCGCCAGCGCGGCCAGGAACCAGCGCGGCCCCGCCGCCAGCGACAGCGCGCGCGGCTCCAGCGCCGCCGCCGCCGCGCGCTGGCCCCAGCTCAGGTCCACCTCGAGCGCGCCTGCGCCGCGCAGGGTGCGCAAGGCGTGGGAGGCGCGCCCCGCGTCCACCAGCCCCTGGGGTTCAGCAGTGTGATGATCAGACAGGCCGGCCCCTTTATCAGCCCCCGGAATGGTGCACTTGCTACAGTAGGACCCACCACGTATGACGAGCGAAGTAGTGAACAGGGGTACGCGACAGTTCACAGAGCATTCGCGCGTTCACTTCTTCGATTCCTATTTGAATCCCATGGGATTGCTCAAGGCTGTGGCACCTATGGGGTCGGCGTGGGCCGCCCAGGGCCGCCAGGCGGCGTGCGCGTCCCACTCGTCGGCGTACAGCGCCAGCCCGTCCGCCTCGTCCTCTGCATCTGCACCCAGCATGCGGCGGGGGCTGCAGACGAGCCATTTGCACCGCCGCAGCCGCATCGGCTCATCACCATGTAGCTTGGTAGGCTGCGAAGGACCCAGCCCCCAGGGTGCTCGCACTGCCACCAGGCCCAGACAGCCGGCATCACGCTGCCGGCAGCGCGCAGCTTGTGGCATGACCGCGGCCCAGACCGCGACTGCGCCAGCGGTCGCCACCACGGCTCTAACTTCCACAATGAGTGGAAGCAGGCCACCGCGGTATGCACCCATCACGAGCAGGCTAGGGTAGGGTATGCGCGCTATACACGCGGCGCACCCTCGTCGGGCGGCGGCGGCAGCAGCTCGTACGTGCGCCGCGCGGCGAGCGTGACGTCCAGCGCGTACGCGCCCGGCACGCGCCCGGCGGACGCGGCCGCGAGCGCGGCGGGCGGCGCGTCGGCGCCGAGCGCCGCGGCCGCGGCCGCCGCCAGCGGCGCGTACGGCGCCAGCTGCTCCGCGAACAGCGCAACCTGCCCGTCCACCTGCGTGCCAGGGTAGGGTTAGGGCACAACAGGGCATCCTTGCCAGCTCAAACTCTGGCCACATCTACCTCGCAGAGCCGCCACGTCTATATTGCACTTTCTGGTGTCGCAGCCCCTGAGGGTCCTCAGCCTTGCCCTCGACGGACCTTGAAAACATGCGCGCCACCGCACGCCGCGCCGTGCGGTCGCTTGGTTGGCGCGCAGCGCTGCGCTCCCTGGGCGCTCCTGATCGGCCTGAATGCGGATTGTGGATGCACCTGGACAGGAACCACATGTGCACATGGGCAGCATTGGCTGACGCAGGCGGTTATCCGTGCTGATACGCTCAAAAGTGCGTTGGCTTGTGAAGCTGGGGCGTCGGCTCGGGCGGCCGCGCGCGCACCCGCTGCAGGCGGCCGGACAGCTGCGAGACGTGCACCGACTCGCTCTCCAGGAGCACCGTGGCCGGCCCGGCCGCGGCGACGCCCCAGTACGCGTCGCGCAGCGGGTCATGCACCGGCACGAGCGCCGGCCAGGGCGCGCCGCACGCGCCAGCTGCTGCGCCCAGCGCCGCCACCAGCGTCGACGCCTCCTGCGCGCGCGGCCGCGCGCGCCGCGTCGCCCGCCCGCGCACGGCCGGCGCACATATGCACACATGGCGGACACCCAAGGCCAGCAATGAGAAGTGTCAAGCGCTACTCCAACCTGCAGGTCCCTGCAAGTATCCGGGGGCAGCCAAGGAATGAGTGTGAGGCGGCCGCCGCGCCTGCTCGTCCAGGCACACGCGCGAGAAGGAGCCCGGCTCCAGCAGCGCAAAGACGTCCGCGCCGAACCAGGCCTGCAGTTTGTGCGCGCGGTCGCGCAAAGCCGGCTCGCCCCCGCGGCCCGCGGCGCCGAAAGAGCCCGGATCACCGTGCGAGCCCGCGCCGTCCCCGCACGCCCCGGCCCCCTCGGCGGGCGCCCTGGACGCATTGAGGCGCCGCGCCGGGCGCCCGCGCTCGGCGCCACGACCGGCCCCGCCAGCCGGCCCCACCCCAGGCGCCTCGTCCAGTCCGGCGGCCGGCCCGCCCGGCCAGTCCACCTCCGTGGGCATGCCACCGGGCTGCGCCAGGTACAGGACGCGCCGCGCGCGCGTTGCTAGGGCGGGGCCGGGGCCCAGCAGCTCCGCCGCGGCCGCGCGCGCGCGCCGCCACAGCACCGCCGGGTCCGCCGCCGCCACGTCGTCGGCGGGCACCAGGAAGCACGTGCCCTGGGCGCCCGGCTCGCGCCCGGCGGCTGCGTCCGCGGAGGGGTGGCCGGCGCCCGGGGGCCCTGCTTGCTCCGCACGCCATGGCGCCCCCACCTCCGGCACAGCGTCCAGGATTCCCTCACCCCCCGGCCCTGGACCGCCGCTGGCGGGCTCGTCATCGCCGGCGCGCAGCCCCTCCTGATGTGCACGCCCCGCGGCGGACCCCGCTCGGCCTGCGGCAGAGGGGCAGGCGCCGGCGGCGTGCGGCGCGGGCGCGGGCGGCGCCGGCGCGGGCAGGCAGAGCGTGAGGAAGTACGGCTCCGCGCGCAGCGGCAGCGCATGCGGCAGCTCCACCTGCACCTGCGCGGCGGCTCGGTCGCCGGGCGCTGGGCATGGCGCACAGGGAGCACCTCCGCGCACACCGGGGTGTTCGCTGACGTACGGGGTGCACGGCAAGGCAGTATAGCAGGTGCAGCCTGGCGTCGACAGACTGCGGCAGCACCGCCGCACTGGGCGCTACAAGAGCCGGCGCGGCACCCTGTCACATGAGCGCTGCAAAGGCGAAGTGGGCACTCATGGCATGCCTGGCCTTGGGTCATGACATGGTGCCTCCCCAGGAGCAGGGCAGGCGTGAGCTGTATATTATCAACATCGCCTATCAGACTGTGAGCCCTGCATGTGGCGGAAATTAGGAATTGTCTCCCCATAGGTGGCTGCATGAGACTGCTTGGCCTTGCAGAGCATGCGCAGGCGCAGTTCCAGTCACCTGCTTTGGCACAGCGGCCCTGCACCCAGCGGGTGCAGGCGGTGCGGCGCAGGGCGCGCACCAGCGCTAGCCCAGGCAACCTGGAGGCGTGGTTCGTGGGGGCTCGCGCCCGCAGCTCCTCCACGCCTGCGGACGGCGCGGGTCAGACAAGCCTCCTCGAGCGACACGCCGCTCACTCAGGCACGCTTGTGCGTGCATGTGGCGATGGCAGGCATCGTTGAGACGCTGCTGAGCAGTTGATGATATGGACGTCTGCCCCGCCGTGTGCCACTTAGGACAAGCACAGACCTTGCCTGTCAGGCACTGTGATGAACGGACTGCAGGCAGCGCCCAGTGCAGCACACTGTGGGCCCTGGGAGCACGGTGTGGGCCTTGGGAGCCACCTGCGGCCATCCAGCCCAGGAACACTCGCTCTATGGACGCCACCAGCCTGCGTGAGGCGGCAGGCGGTGAGCTTGGAAGCGTTCAGTTGCCTCACCATAAGTGCGACTCAGTGCGTTTTGTGTGATACATACATAAAGCATGCGTGAAGCAGGTGTTCAGAGATGGCGCGCCGCTCCCAAGGCGTGGAGCTCGTGTAGTCTTGGAACTCGTCCTCGCCCATCGCGCACGCCGCTGGCCCCCACTACCAGGAGCCTCCTAGTGAACTTATCAAAGTGAGTTCCACAGGATGACACACTGGTGCTCGACAGGGCAGCTCAACCTCGGTAGCGAGTCTCAGTGTGCCCTGCCTGGCAACCCTGCCCTGTTCCGCAGCCAAGACTCCTGTTTTGAGGAGCCTGTCACATCCTGCAGCCAGTAAAGATGGCGTCCTTCTCCAACCTGACCTCGCCTGATGGCCTCAAATCTCTGGACGAGTACCTGCTGCACCGGAGCTACATCGATGGGTGCGCTGATGGGCTGGTTTGCTGGGCGTGGAAGCCTGCATCTGCTGCCCCTTCAGCCTCCTCGTGCCGCGTCTCAGGTACCAGGCGTCCCGGGACGACCTGGCGGTCTACTCGGCCCTGAAGTCGCCTCCTAGCGAGACCGACTACCCGCACGCCGCTCGCTGGTACCAGCACATCAAGGCGCTGCTGGGAGTCAGGTGCGCCGCAGGCCGCCGCAGGTGGCTTGCACGCACGCAACAGGCCGCGCGCGTCGCTGGTTGCGCAGCTGGGAATATGTTGATGGTGGCCTCTGCCCACCCATGATTGGCTGATTGCAGGTGATGTGTCCCGCATCACGGCGTGTGTGCAATAGGCGGTAGTCCATTGAGGCAGGCACAGCCTGCTTGGAGTGGCAGCAATAGTGAGCCGCCGCGGGGGGCAGCCTCAATGCACACGCGGTGGGGGAGAAGCATACAGTTGTTGTCTTGGCTGTCACTCTTTGCCTGTGCTAGCTGCCGTGTCCTCGCGCACACCCCTGGTCACAAGCAGGGACTGGACAGTTGGGGGTGAAGCGGCGGGACTGGCGTGTTTAGCTGCGCACCTGCAACTCACCAGCAGCTCACTGTCACTAGTCAGAGCGCCCGCGTCAGCATCCTGGGTACTGATGTGACGTGCGGCAACGGGTAGCGGTCTGGTCTGCCTACTAAGCGCACCTGCCGCAACCGCCACCACTGCCTGCGAGCGGGCTGCCTGCCAACAAGCATGCCGCAGAAGGTTCGTCGACCTGACGTTGGGACGCACACGCGCAGCTTTCCGGGCGCGGGTAAAGGCGTGAACATCGGCGGCGCGGCGGCGAACGGCCTTGCGCCGGCGCACCCGCCGCCCGCGCCGGCGACGCCCGCTCATGAGGCTCCCGCGCCCGCGCCCGCGCACCCCGCGCCAGCGCCCACCCCGACGCCGGTGCCGGCCCCGACCCCGGCGCCGGCGCCCGCGGTACCGGCGCCGACAGCGAAGCCCGCGCCTGCGCCAGCGGCGGACGACGACGACGACGACGACGACGACGACGACGACGAGGACCTGGACCTCTTTGGCGAGATGACGCCTGTGCGCACCCGGCCATGGCCTGAGGGATGTCCTGCACGTCTGCGCGGGCTCAGCTCGTGCATGCCTGCGATCGAGCACGCTCGCCTGTAGCAGCAGCCAGCAATCGCACCCAGTGCGGCTCTGTGCCGTTGCTGGCCCCAGCTGCCCTGCCGCTGTCAGCACATCAGTTTCCATGACGCCTGGCCAGCAGCGACCGCAGCCATGCGCGCTCACGCGCCGCTGCGCGCGCCTCCCGCCGTGCGCCACGTGTGCTGCGGCAGCGGCAGCGTCGCACGCTCGCCACCGCCGCCTTGTGCCTCAGCCTGGTGCCGTCGGCCTGGTGCTTGCAGCCCCGAGAGACAGCCTCCTAGCCCCGGGCGCGCCTGACCCTGGCTGCCCCCGCGCCGCGCGCAGGAGGAGCAGGCGGAGGCCGAGAAGAAGAAGAAGATCATAGAGGACGCCAAGGCACGCGGCGCGGCCAAGGCCAAGCTGACCAAGAGCATGATCGTGCTGGACGTCAAGCCCTGGGACGACACCACGGGTGCGCCGCGAGCCGCCGCCATTATGCGCGCGCTGCAGGGGCTGCACGCGCGCCTTGCGCGCGCTCTGCGCGAGCGCTGGGCATTAGTGTTGTGAGGTGCATGCCCCACACTGACGCGGGGCCGCGCGCGCGCCGCGGCAGACCTCCAGGCGATGGAGGCCGAGGTGCGCGCCATCCACAAGGACGGCTTGCTGTGGGGGGCG
>JAABUJ010000599.1_pt1 | contig 67299 bp, 63 predicted proteins | sample 5559131 | NCBI WGS metagenome assembly JAABUJ01 (sample SAMN10711875, study PRJNA513366) | rock metagenome | isolation source: Antarctica rocks | place: Antarctica: Victoria Land, Mt New Zealand nord | collected 2016-01-07 | reverse complement strand
TCAACGCTTCGCTGCGCCCTCACGGGTCGCCAACGCATGACTCGGGGCCGTCGTGATTCGCTGGATCTTCGACGTAGGACTCTTTCATTCCCTTCTCTCATGCCGGTTGTCCGGCGCTTTCCGGAAAGTACGGGCGAGATGTCGACGTTCATGAACTACACCTATCAGTCGTTCAATTTCCGCAGCCGCCAGCAGGCCCGGCCGTTCTATGACCTGGTGGCCAGCATCGCCGCGGAGGAGTTCGGCCATATCGAGCTGGTCGCCACGGCGATCAACACGATGCTCACCGGCGCGGCCGATGGTGAGCCGGGGGAGGTCGGTGATCTGAGCGCGGTCAAGGGGGTGCGCAACACCCAGCATTTCATCGCCGGGGGGGCCGGTGCCCTGGTCCAGGACTCAAACGCCAAGCCGTGGAACGGCGACTACGTGTTCGCGTCGGGTGACCTGGTCGAGGATCTGACCCACAACTTCTTTTTGGAGACCGGCGCGCGCAACAACAAGCTCAAGGTGTATGAGATGGTCGAGCATCCGGCCGCCCGGGCGCTGACCGGCTACCTGCTGGTCCGCGGTGGCGTGCACCAGGTCGCCTACGCGCGGGCGCTGGAGCGGCTCACCGGCGCTGACCTGATGAAGCTGTTTCCCTCGCCGCGGATCCCGACCGACAAGATCCCCGAATGCCAGCCCCACATCCAGCGCGGCGAGCATCTCAAGCTGTATCGCTTCTCCCCTGACGACTATCAGGAGCTCGCCGCGGTGTTCAACGGCCCGCATCCCGAGACCGGGGAGGAGCTTACGATCGCCGAGCAGATCCACCCGGAGGGGGCGCCGGCGTTTGACCTGCCGGCCCAGCCGGCCGTGTTCGCCCCCGGCCCGGACCCCGAGATGATCGCCGAGGTCGCCGCCAAGCTGCGCTCAGCCGCCGGCCTGCCCGAGCAGCCCACAGGAGTCGTGGCCAACGACGGCGACGGTAACGGCAGCGTGATCGGCAAGGTAAAGGACGCGCTCACCTAGCCTCGTCGCCGGCCGGCGGACGGAGCCTTGCGGCTCCGTCCGCCGGTTCACCGGAGGCGATGTACTAGGCGTTGGCGGTCTCGGCGCTGGCGGTCTCGCGCTCGGCTGCCTTGAGCACCCCGGCGCGGCTCTTGTGCGCGCGCTCATAGCTGGCCACGTCCTTGACGCGCTGCTCGTCGCCCTCGCCGATCACGGCCTGGACCTCTGAGGCGGTGAGCTCGTCATAGCCGGGCCACGGCTCGTTGGCGCGCAGCGAGGTGATCCGGCTGAGCACCGTGGTCCGGTTGTCGTGCTTGCGCTCATAGGAGTCGATCTTGGCCAGATCGATCTGCGACAGATCGGTCAGCTTGGCGACGATCTCCTCCGCGGTGAGCGAGTCATACTTGGCGATCGCTAGGTCCTGCTCTGAGGCCACCGCGCCCTTGACCTGGCCTTCGACCTGCGCAACCCCCGGGACCTTGCGGGCCTGGCGGGCGGTGCGCTTAGCCCGCGTCTGGGTCTTGCGCGCGGCCTTTTTGACCTCCCGCCCGGCGTCCCGGGCGGCGTCGGCCGCCCCGGTGGTGGTGATGTCATAAGACGGATCGTCGTTGACCTCAGCCCCGACAACGGCATCAGCGAGCTTGGGGATCTCGCGCATGATCCGCGCGAGCATCCGCTCCTCATCAGCACGGATCGACGCCGCCAGCTGGACCGTCGACTCGTCGCCGACCCGCCTGGCCAGACGCTCAAGCGCCGTGTAGGTGGCGATCTCAAGCGCCTCAGAAGCAGCGGCGTCCTTGGCGTTCTTGAGCACCTTCTCCTCGCCGCCGGTGCCGCGCAGCAGGTCAAACGGCGTCTTTGACAACGCCACCGTCTGGCTGACCAGCGACTCGGTGAACCCGAGCAATGCCTGGAGCGGGTTGCCGCCTTGGCCGAGCTCACCCAGGCGCTTTTGGACCCGGCGGGCGTGCTCACGGGTCTCGCCCAGATGACGCTCTAGCCCATCGCGGTAGGCGCCCCGGGGCGCGACCGCGATCTGGGACTGCAGGACGCTGGCCAGGCCGACCTCGCTGGCGTGCGCCTCGTTTAGGTACTGCGTGACCTTCTGCTCTGCCTTGCTCATCACACGGCCTTTCAATCATCGATCGGTTAGGAAAGCGAGGAAGACCTGGCGTCCGCTGCTCGACGCCCACGACACGATCACCTCACTGCACTACTACTCCATAACCCCGATCGCGCTACACGCCTCCGAGCCCATCGCCGCGACCACCCACTCAAGCCCCTCCGACGGGCTTCCGGTCGCAACCGCGCAGGTTTGCACGGCACGCGCTAAAGGCGGTTCGGGGACGGCGGATGCTGGCGCTCCGGACCGTCAGTGCCACCAGCTTGTTAGACGCTGCACGAATCGACGATGCCCCACACGACGTAGCGACGTTCCGCGTGGTCGACTTCGGCTCCCGGACGCGGAGCCGGGACGCGTGCGCCAGCAGCGTCACCAACCGGCCCGAGTCGTCCGTGTCCCGGCCAAGGACGGCTCGTCAATTCGAGCCTATGCCCGTACGCCGTCGGCGGCCTAGGGATGACCCTGCGTGGCGCCGACGGCGCCGGTCCCGCCGCGCGGATCCCGAGCGGTCCCCTGCGCGCTCCCGCCGTCTTCGGTGGCGAAGCCCGAATTGTCGCGCAGGACCGAGTCGTCGATGCCGTAGTGCTCGTAGAACGTGTGCGCCTGGGTCGCCTCCAGCGTCTCGCCATCGAACGCAGGCGCAGAAGTGATCTCTTCGGCTGCATAGCGCACCATCAGGCGGTCATCTTCGGTGTGCGCCTCATCCAGGGGAACCAGGACCTGCCGTCCATCGATGCTGACCGCCGCCCACGCGGCGCGATTGTCAGCCGCATGCGCGACCACCGTTACCACGTCGCCTAACTCACTGCCGTCGGCGCTCACCAGCAGGGCCCCAACGACGCGCTGCGTTTCCTCATCCGTCAGCATTGGGAGAATCTCCGATCTTCGCGATTGGACGCGGATCGAGTCTACCCAAGGGGCCACACCGCCCAACCATGGCGCCGCGAGACCAAGCGCGTCCCCGTGTCTCAGGAGAAGGTGTGCGAGAACCTGAGAGCAGGCCCGTCAAGCCGCTCGCTCCAGACGAGAACATTGGGCAGATCGGCAGCCGAGAGCGAGACAGCCCACCCGCTTGCTCGGCCGGCGATGATGGGAGCGCCAACAAGCGCCGCATCGCAACAGCAAACCGTTGGGAGCCGCGAGAGCTCGAGATTCTTGTTCCGCTGCGGATGAGGACCATGGCCGTCACGCCTGCCCTCGCTCGCTTCTCGTTCACAACACGGACAGTCTCGCCGGCGTCACGGCCTGGCTCGATGCTCCTGCTCCCGGGCCGTGAGCGGCGGACTCAACCGCTCGCTTCCCCGCGCGCCGTTGCTACTCGGCCCCGGCGGCGCTTTGGCTTGGGACGTCTAGCCGTAGCGTGGGCCGAGCCGGGTCGGCCGCGTCAAGTACCCACAGCATCGTGCTGGGCAGAGGGCGTCGCGGCAGGCGCGACTATGGAGAGCAGCTCGCCGATCTCGATGTCGCGTTGCAGCGGCAGGCGCAGGCGCGAGTCGGCTTGGACTGTGTAAATGTTGCGGCCATGCGGGCGTTCGCGCTGCACATACCCGGCGTTGATCAAGTCGGTGACTACGCGCTGGGCGGTGCGCTCGGTGACGCCGATCGCGTCTGCGATGTCGCGCATCCGAGCGCGGGGGTCGTGCGCGATGACCAAGAACGCCAGGCCGTGAGTGGTCAAAAACGACCATTCGTGCTCCGGGCCTGCGTCTGACATCAGACGTACCGTATCAGACACTCCTGACCGGATAAAGATCGCCCGATCTATACTTCTGGTTATCTATATCGCACAGCTTGAGGCGCGATGTCTCAGGCCGCTAACTGAAAGGGGCCTTCATGGCCGCCGTCACATCAGAACCGACCCAGCGCCCCAGAGGGGCGACAGACAACCGTTTGACGCAGCGCCGCTCGACCGAGACCAAGGCGTCGTTTAAGACCACCGAGCTGATCGCCTATGTGGTCGTCCTGGTGGGCATCTTCGTGGCCGGGTTTGCGCAGCAGCGTGAGCCCCAACGGTGTAAACCATCCCGACGTGTTCAACGCCCACCAGGTCTGGCTGTACGCCACGATCCTGACCGTCGGCTACATGATCAGCCGTGGCCTGGCCAAGTCCGGCAGCCACGAGCACTACGACGATCAACACTAAACGCCGAGCCCGCGGGCGCAGCCGGGTCGGCTGCGACCCCGCGGTGAGGCCGACCCGGCGATGACCCTCGGCGGCGTGTTATGTCTTGACCAGCGGACGGCGGTCCAGGAAACGGTTGCGCGCACGACCTTCGTCTGTGAGCCTCTTTACCCCGTGGACGTTCTTTCACTACCCGATGGAGTCATGAGATGCGATTTGCGCTGATCGGACTGTTGATCGCCGCCGGGATCTTTGTGATCTCGGGCGGGCACCTGTTGTTCTTGCCGTTGTTCTTCTTGCTGCCGATCGGTGGGCTGTTCGGTCACCGACGGCGTTACCGGCGCTCCTAGTCTGATGCGACGTCTGGTGATCCTCGGCGCGCTGCTGCTGAGCGTGCTGGCGCCGGCCGCCGCGCTGCAAAGCCCCGCCATGGCCGCGAGCGTCCCGCGTGCCAGCGCCCCTGAGCTGCTCGCGTTCCGCGGCTTTCACTTGGGTGGTGGAGGCTTTCACCTGGGCGGGGGCCGCTTGGCCCGCCACCGCTTCGGCTCCGGTGGGTTGGGGCGTCGCGGCTCTTCGCACTTCGTGCGCCGGGTCGCTCACGCGGTGGCGTTCGCTTACCTGCTGCACCTGTTCTTCAGCCACGGCGGGGTCAGCATCCTGATCTGGCTGCTGATAATCGGTCTCGTGGTGCACTTCGTCGGGCGGGGGCGCCGGCGTCGAGCCCGGTACTCCTGATGCGGTTTATGTTTCGACGCGCCGGCCGGTGGGGGTGGCCGGTGATGCTGGCCCAAGCCGCCCTGGCGATCCGCCGCCACTGGCAGACCACCTCACCGCAAGACCGCGACCGCGTCAGGCAGCTGCTGAGAAGATCCGGGGGTCGCCCCGCCAGCCTCACCGCCGACGAACGCCAGGATCTACTCGCAGCCGCGCGGCGCCTGGAACCGGGGCAGCTGTTGCGCGATCTGATCGTCAACGTCATCAGGCCCGGACGCAGAGGCCGGCGTGCCCGCCGATAGCCGGTTCCGGGCTCACGCGGGCGGTTCTATGCGACGGGCGGGCGTGATCGCTGTGATCGTCTCGGCGGTCGGAGCCGCGGGGTGCGGCTCAGCGGCAGTCAACTCGGCGGCTCAACAAGCCGCGCAGGGCGCCTGCCTGGCCGCCAGCGCCAGCATCACCGACCCAGCGGCCAAGAAGGCTGCCGATCAGGCCTGCCGGGCGGTCGGATCGGGCAGCACCAACCAGCTGGCCCACGCGGCGATCCTGGCGGCCCGGCAAGCATGCCTAAAAGCCTCAGAGCAAATCGCTAACGCGACGGCGCGCAGTGACGCGAAAGCCGCCTGTCCAGCCGGCAAGTAGCCAGACCGACAGGATGCGTGCAGCGTGATCATGGGGCGCCGGCTGTGACCGACCGAGGGTCCACGCGATCGACCAGGAGAACAGATGGCTGACAAAGCATTGGACGTATACCTAAACGATCACCTGGCGGGGGCCATGCTGGGCAGCGATCTCGCCGAGCAGATCAAAGCCCGTAACCAGGGCACGGCCCTGGGGGAGCTGATGGGGTCGCTCGCCCCCCAGATCGAGGAGGATCGCCGGACGCTGATCAGGTTGATGGACCGGCTGGACAGCGCCAGGAATCCGGTCAAGCAGGCGACCACCTGGGTGGCCGAGAAGGCCAGCCGGGTGAAGTTCAGCGGCCTGACCTCCGGTGAACCCGAGCTCGGCGGCTTCATGGCGTTGGAGGCGCTCACGCTCGGGGTGCAGGGCAAGCGGAGCATGTGGCTTGCCCTCAAGGAGGTGCGCGGGCATTACGAACCGCTGGCCTCGATCAATCTCGACGAGTTGATCGAGCGCGCTCATCCGACGCGCTGGACGTCGAGCGCTTAGCCGCCTGCGGGCGCGCGCTCCGCAACGCGACTCAAAGCGACCGCCATCCACGCCTCCGGAGGCTTGGTGGAGTTGCTGGCCGCAGGCTGCGCCGGAGGCGGCGGGCAGCTAACGATCGCTGAGACAGAGCAGGCTGGCGACGTTGAACCGGCCCTGCGGCAGTCCGCGCCGGGACGCGTAATCGCTCGCGTACACAGACTCTCGCGCACGGCCGGTAGGCAGCGTTCTCAACGAGTATCGCGCGGGTAGCGATCGGCTGTGCATCGCGACTTACAGATCACCGTCGCCGCGGCGGCAACGGACCGTCTGCTCGATGAGCTGACGCAGATAGACGGTGTGATCACCCTCTCGGTACAGCGCGGCGAGTCGATCAAGCCGCCCGGCGACGTGATCAGCGCCTCGGTGCTCAACAACCAGGTCGACGCTGTCCTGCGCTCGGTGCAGACCAGCGCCGCGTTCGGGGCGCTGTCGATTTGCCACCTCGAGCCTCGACAGCCTGACGGACACCAATGAGCAGCTCCGGGTCCGGGCCGACGTGGACGAGGCGATCTGGGAGGAAGCCGAGACGGCGATGCGGCGCCATACCCGGCCCACCGCCAGCTTCTATCTGACCACCGCCGCGGCGGGCTGATCGCCGTGGGCGCCCTGGTCTCCTCCTCGGTGGTCACGCAAGCCGTCGCGCTGGTCGCCGCCGGGATCATCGCGCCCGCCTTTGAGCCCCTGGTCCGGATCGTTCTCGCCGCCACCAACCGGCACGCCAACATCATGCGCCAAGCCCTCAGCTCGACGCTGCTGAGCTTCGGCGTCCTGATCGCCATCTCGGCGGTGACGATGCTCGTGCTGCGCGCCGGCAGCCCCGCCTTCGTAGCCGACTTCGTGCATAACCAGACCGTGCGCGGGGTGCAGCATCCCGCGGCGATCAACTTGATGATCTCCGCCGGCGGAGCCGTCGCCGGGGTGGTGATGGTCGCCTGGCCATCGACATCGCCATGGTGCTCCTCGCGGCCGCCAGCTACTTCACCTATAAGCACTTCACCGCTCACGGTCGCCGACGCATCCCGCGGTGACCACGCGCCCGGCGGGGGCAGCCACGAACGGAGTTTCTGCCTGGCGTTGATGTGAGCGTCTGATCCGATCCGTCTGCCGAATCCTCGGCCGGGGGGCGGCTAGACCGCAACCTGGGGACTACGCCTCTCGTTCGGCCGCGATCAGAGGATACGGAACGCGGGCGACGAAGCCGTTGCTGTCGCCCTCCTCGTGTCGAACGATCGCCACGTCTGATCTGGTCAGCTTGCCGTTGATAACCACTTCGACTGCATCGTCCGGCGTCCCGAACCCAAGCACCACCGCCAGTATCGGCTCTCCGTCGGGGTTCGGAACATAGACGCTCTGGCCGATCTCGACGTGCATCGCCTCATACTAGGGACAGCGGCTTTGACCCGATCATGCTCCGAGGCATCCCGGGACCCGCCACCAGCGCAGGTAGATCCGCTCGCCAGGACGTCGCGCCGATAGCTGCTGATCAGTCGGTGGCGTCACGCGTGCTGGACGGCACCCGGAGCGGGTGCTGGCAGCGGGCGTAGACTGACCAGCTACCGAGATGCGTGATGAGCGTGAACCCGGAATTGGCTGAGGGTCTTGCCGGGAGTAGCGGCTCTCCGAAGATCCGGGTGCGGAAGATCATCCCGGTGCGTAGCGGGCGGTCAGTCACGCTGGCGCCGTAGCCGAGATCCCAGGAGAGCACCGGGATCTCAAACGGGTTGGTGCTGACCAGGCCACAGCGCCGCACGGCCGCGCTGCCGCCGACGCGACCGAGGACGACCGACAGCTGCGCGTTTAGCCTCGCCTCATAGGAGTTGCCCTCGGCCTGTTCGCGCAGCTCAGCCAGCTGCCCGAGCAGAAAGAAGGCGTTGATCGCCACCACCGCGGCGGTGGCGAGGATTCGAACCGGTCGCCGGGTGGCCCAGCCCGCGGCGTGTCCCCAGCCGATCCCCGCGACCACGCAGAGCAGCGATACCGAGACGCCGAGGAACCGCGGGATGCCCGGGTAGCCCGCCTCGGCCATAACCGCGACTACCACCAGCCATCCGATCGCCACACCGAGGAGCACCACGACCAGGCGCCGGGCGGGAGCGCGCGCCAGCACCACGGCCAATCCCGCGCCGATGAAGACCGGCGCGGTTAGCAGGTCCCGCAGGAAGGCCACGTCGCGCAGTCCCGGATGCGGGGCATGGCGCAGGCTGGACGGCACGTCGTTGAGCGCGCGGCTGCTGCCCAGCAGCAGCTGCCCGGAGCCGAGGTAGTCCGGGATCAGCCAGAGCACGGGCACCGCGAGCACAAGCAAAGCCGCGATGATCCCCAGCCCAGGGTCGCGGCGCACCGCGAAGACCGCGTAGATCAAAAGAAATACAGCCGCTTCAGGTCGGATCAGCGCGGCCGCAAACCAGGCCGCCAGCGCGACCCGCGGGCGGCCGTCGGCGTCAGCCTCAATCGCGCCGAGCACCAGCGCGACGAGCAGACCTTCAGACCAGCCCGAGCCAAAGAACTTAAGCCAACCAAAGACAAACCCGAAATGCGCGCTAAATACGACCCAGGCCACCGCCGTGATCCCGGCCAGCGGCCCGGCGGTCCGAGCGGCCAACCGGTAGCTGAACACCAACGCCATCAACGCCCCCGCGCGCGCCACGATCAGCCACAGGTCAGGAGCCGCCCCGCCGAACAGCGAGAACACCGAATCGAAGATCGCCGGAAGCGGCTTCCAGGACGACCCGCCGGTTGTGGTCAACGACCCATGGACGACCTCGCGCCCCCACAGCGCCCACGACCACGGGTCATAGGTCAGGCTATGCGGCCACAGCAGCGAGAGTCCCGCGGCCGCCACGCACAAGATCATCAAGCCAACGACGATGCCGAGCCGGGGACGGGTGCTAGCCCGAACAGACGGAAGCACCGCGTCACCTGCCATGGCGGGAAGAGACCGTCGCATTCGCGCCAGATGGACGGTACGAGCCCTACCGGCTCAGCGCGCCAGCGTCGACGCTCGACGCGGGAGGGAATGTTTGAGCCACCCGGGAACAGCGACCGCGGCCTGCAGCAGCACATCACCCCTCACGATCCCCGCCCCCCGTCGGGCCAGGCCCCCGACCTCGCTGCCACCCAGCGGATTCCGGCGCCGCAGTCACCCCCAGGGCGGACCAACGGGCCGAGCGCGCAGCGCTTGAGTGCGCAGCTATCGCTCGCCGATCGGGCACGCCAAGCCCTCGCTGGCCGCTCGGGCGCTGTCCGTCGGCAATAAGGCCGGGTGGCTCTGCGATTGCGATCGCCGTCTACGAACTGCCCAGCCGGAACGTGCCCTGGCGTGAGCCCTCAACGGAGCTGTCGCCGACCGGCACGGAGACACCGAACCAGTCGGAGCGCACGAGCGTGCGCGAGTTGCTGGTGCTGAACTGATACCGCTCGTACACACGAGTCTGGGAGCGGAGCCACTCGACGCCGGCCGACGCGCCGGCCGTATGTGACGGCGACGATCCCGCAGCCCGGTTCGCGGGCGAGGTGGTGTGCCTCGTAGCAGAGCTGCCCGGTAACGCAAAAACGAGATCGCCACCGCCGTCGGCTGGCGGATCGAGAGGTTAAACGTCTCGGTCGGGGAGCTCGCGGGCTGGCCGCCTGGATCGATCGCGGTGTTGGCGGCAAGGCAGACGATGACGTGCGGGCCGATCCCTGAGACCGGTACCCGCGCGCTCGCGCCGGGATAGAACGCGCTTGACCCCCCGTCCACCGAGCAGTAGATGCCCACCACCCCGCTAGGCGGGTACGGCCTGTACGCCGAGGAAGTCAGAGCCCGAACGGGCACACGCCGAGCCCGGAAACGGCATGGTCCTGGTGGCCTTCTGGCCGGGTGGGAAGACGCGCGGGTTGACGCCCGTGGCGCTGCGAGCCACACTTCGGTCCGAACCCAGCCGCCGGTTCTACAGGGCGAGGCGATACTCGGCCAACGTCAGCGTGAGGCGCTCGCTGAATTCCTCGTTCGCCTCGATCCACCCGCGGCGCTCGTAGAAGCGTCGTGCGCGAGCGTGAAGGCTGGGGGTGTAAAGGCGAGCGCGAACATAGCCGCGGACTCGCATCTCCTCCACCGCGGCGTCGTGCAGGACCGGGGCGACGCCCCGCCCCCACCAAGCCGGCATCACGAACAGCTGCCATAAGTGGGCCAGGTTGGCGATCGGTTCCCGCTCTGGGTCAGGAGCCTCTCGATCGGACAAGCTCCGAGATCGCGCCTCGCAGAACGACACATGCCCGATCGGCTTTCCTGATGCACAGGCGAGCAACGCCCAGGTCTGGATGTCGGTCAACCGCTCCCGGGTTCGATCTCGATCGACCGACACGTAGGGCGCGTGCCAGCCCGCCGACGCGAACGTGGCGTAAGAGTCAAAGCCCGCCTGGACATCGGCCAGCAGGGCGTCCAGGTCGGCGCTCGTCGCTCGGCGTGTCTGCACCGCTTCGCTGATCGCATGATTGTCTCGCTCCCGGCGCTTCCCGCGCACGTGGACACTCGCCCGCTCGAGTTCTGGCCACGGCCCCTGACCGATGACGAAGCGCTTCGCCGGCCGTTGAGCCCCGGCAGCGCCAGATGTCGCACACTCATAACGTGTTCAGGCTCCGGCTTGACGAGGATCGAGAGCTTCGGCTCCTGGAGGACGCCGACGCCGAGGAGCTCGATCGGTTGATCTGCTCAAACCAGGCGTTCCTCTCCCGTTGGATGCCGTGGGCGTCCGAGCAGACGTTGGAGCAGACGCGGACGTTCATCCGCGACGGCCGACGCCAGCTCGGCGAAAACCAGGGCTTTCGGGCGGCGATCGTCGAGCGCGGCCAGATCGTCGGCGTGATCGGCTTCCATCGGCTGGACTGGGTCAACCGGGCGACCAGCCTCGGCTACTGGATCGCCGAGGATCGCCAGGGCCGCGGGACGATGACCGCCGCGGCCAGAGCGCTGATCGATCACGCCTTCCGGGTCTGGCGGATGCACCGCGTCGAGATCCGGGCCGGGGTCGAGAATCACCGCAGCCAGGCCGTCGCGGGGAGGCTGGGGTTCGTACAGGAGGGGGTTCTGCGTCATGCCGAGCGCGTCGGTGACCGTTACGTCGACCACGCCGTCTACGCGATGCTGTCTGATGACTGGGATTTCGATCATCGGGGCACCGCGGTTTGATCGAGTAGGCTCGCCGGCGTGCCGCCCTGGTTCGACGAGCTGGCCGAGTTTCTGCGCATTCCGTCGATCAGCGCCGATCCGGCACACCAGGCCGATGTGCGGCGGGCCGGGGACTGGGTCTGTGAGTTCATCCGCGGAGCCGGCGGTGCCGGCGAGCTCGTCGATTGGCACGGGTCGCCGCTGGCGATCGGAGAGCTGCGGGCCTCGCGCGGCTCTGACACCGCGCCGAGCGTTCTCTGCTACGGCCACTTCGATGTGCAGCCTCCGGACCCGCTGCACCTCTGGGAGACGGCCCCGTTCGAGCCTGAGATCCGCGGTGAGTATCTCTACGCAAGGGGTGTCGCCGACGACAAGGGACAGCTGTATCTGCTGCTCTGCGCGGCGCGCGAGCTGGCGCGGGCCGGTCAGCTCGCAGTCAACGTACGGTTTGCCTGCGACGGCGAGGAGGAGACGGGCGGCGATTCGATCGTCGAGTTCCTCGAGACCGGCGAGCAGAGGGCTGACGCGGCGGTGATCTTCGACAGCGCGATGATCAGCCGCGGTCGGCCCGCCTTCAATGTGGCCACGCGCGGGCTGGTCTACTTCCACGTGACGCTGCGCACCGGCGAGCGCGATCTGCACTCCGGCGTCTACGGCGGCGCCGCACTCAACGCGGCCCACGCCCTGATCCAGACGCTGAACGCGGCCGTCGCGGTTGACGGCCGCCTGGCCGAGCCGCTGCGAAGTGGCCTTCGGCCGCCGACCGAGGAGGAGCTGGCCAGTTGGCGCGATCTGCCCTCCGGTGCCGGTGAGCTCGCCGAGCAGGGCGCCCGCCCGATGGACGCTCGGGCGGCCGCGGAGTTCTACGCTCGGACCTTCGCGGAGCCGGCGCTCGACATAAACGGGATCGAATGCGGATCGCCGCACCTGCAGAAGACCGTCCTGCCCGTCCTGGCCAGCGCGAACGTGTCGATCCGGCTGGCGCCGGGGCAGCAGATCGATCAGATCGTGACGGCTTTCCGCCGGCTGCTTCAGGACGCGGCACCGGCGGGTGCCGAGCTCGAAGTGCAGCTGCTGTCGGCAGCGCCGGCCGGCGTGATTCCGCCTGACGTCAAAGCGGTGGCGCTCGGGCTGGACGCCTTCGAACAGGTGCTCGGTGTGCGCCCCGCGCTGATCCGGTCAGGCGGCACCCTCCCGGTCGTGTCATCGCTCGCCGCCAGAGGAATCGCGACGATCATCACCGGTTTCTCGCTGCCCGACGCGAACATCCACTCGCCCAACGAACGGCTGTTGGTCGAGTACGTGACCCTCGGCATTGCCGCGGCGCGCGGCCTGTTCGAAGCGTTCGCGTCGCTGTGAACTAGAGCCGGTCTTCGGCCTGCTTGTAGGCGATCTGGAGGACGTCGGCACCGGTCAGGACGACAAATACAGAGGCGAGCCAACGGGTCGGCCGCGGTCCTTGGCGATCAGTCGCGAGGCCTTGTGCGTGGCCACCGCGATCAGGGCCATGTCGTCTGGCTGCACCCGCTCGGGCAGTTCGCGCTCGGAAGTGCGAAACCAGGCCGCAAACGCCCCGCAGAGCGCCAGGAACAGGGCCGTCAGAGCCGTGTAGCCGCCCAGCGGACGCTCCTGGTCAGGGGCATGCCCGACGAACGGCGGCAGATCTTGCAGCACGGAAGAGGTCATGATCCGGGACTCCCTACCCGACGTCGCCGCGGTTCACGCACCGGCCGCAGCGGCCGCGTTCGATCGCCAGCTGCTGTGAGATCACTCGCCCAGCCCGTGCTCGACCGCGCCCTTGATGCTCGCGTCCAGGGAGTTGAGCCGGTACAGGGCCAGCGCCTCCACCGAGGCAAACCGACCACCGGGTGCCGAACCGGGGCCGTGGTGGCAGAGCACGCAGTGCAGCAGGGCCAGGCGGCGCTGCTCGTCGAGCTCGTCGCAGGGCTGGGCGAGCATCCGCTCGCCGATCACGAGGTGGCCGAGCAGCCGACCCTCGTCGGTGAGGCCGAGCTCGGCGCCGTAGGTGAACTCGCGCGTGCGGCCGAGGTCGTGGGTGATCGCGGCGGTGAGCAGCAGGTCGGAGTTCAGCTTGGGGTGCAGCTGGCAGGCCTCGTGGGCCAGCGTGGCGACGGCAACCGTGTGCTCCAGCAGCCCACCGAGGTAGGCGTGGTGTCCGGCGCGCGAACAGGGCGCGCGCCGTAACGCCGCCCGCAGCGGCTGGTCGGCCAGCAGCCGCTCGAGCAGACCGCGGTAGGCGCGGTCATAGACCTCACCGGCCAGGTGCTCGAGGAAGCCGTCCAGCTCGTCGAGGTCCCGGTAGGCGGAGGGGAGAAAACGGGCCGGGTCGACCTGATCAGACTCCGGAACGCGCGCGATCCGGGTGACCTCGAGCACGAGCTCGTCGCGAAAGCGCTCCACCCGGCCCGCCACGCGAACCAGGTCTCCGCGCTCGAAGCGCCCCGCCAGCGCGTCGGCGTTCTGAAACGCCCGGGCCGGCACGGCGCCGGTGCGGTCGCGCAGCTCCAGCGCGAGATACGGCGACCCGCTTCGGGTCATCAGACGATCCTTGCGGGTGCAAGCGAACACTCCGAGGACATCCTGGCCGGAGCGCAGCGCGCTGACCGCGGCGGTCGTTTGGTCATCAGACGCCATCTGCCCATGATGTACGGTGAGTCGGATGCAGCCGTTGCAGTGGGAGCATCGCCCGGATGGCCTTCGCGCCCCGGCGCTCGTGTGCGCGTTCAAGGGTTGGAACGACGCCGCCGACGCCGCCTCGAGCGCGATCGAGTTCGTCGGCACCGCCCTCGGGGCGGAGCGCTTCGCGACCATCGACCCCGAGGAGTTCTACGACTTCCAGGCCACCCGGCCCCGGGTGAAGATGGTGGACGGACAGGCCCGGGAGATCGTCTGGCCGGCGGTCGAGCTGTTCGCGGCCCGGGTGCCGCGGGCGCCCCGGGACCTGGTCCTGCTCGCCGGCTCAGAGCCCTCGTTTCGGTGGCGGACGTTCAGCGACCTGGTGATCGAGCTGGCCGAGGTCCTCGGCACCCAGCTGGTGGTGACGCTCGGGGCCCTGCTGGCCGACGTTCCCCACACTCGGGCGATCTCGGTCACCGGCCTGAGCTCGGATCCCGCCCTGGTCGCCCGTCTGGGTCTGGCGCCGTCGTCCTATGAGGGGCCCACGGGGATCGTCGGGATTCTCCATGCGGCGTGCCAGCAGGCCGGCCTGCCGTCGGCCAGCCTGTGGGCGGCCGTCCCGCACTACATCGCGGCGACGCCCAACCCCAAGGCCGCGCTCGCGCTGGTCCGCAAGCTCGAGGGCCTGGTCGGCGTGGCCGTCGACGCCTCAGAGCTCGAAAGCGCCGCGGCCGACTACGAGCGTCAGGTCAACGTGGCGGTGCAGAGCGATCCCGACGTGCAGGCCTTCGTCGAGCGCCTCGAGCAGGCCGCCGGCGACGACCCAGACGACGAGCCGGCCTCGCTGCCCTCCGGTGAGACGATCGCCCGGGACCTGCAGAAGTTCCTGCGCCAGCGCGGCGACGGGCCGCCTTCGCCCTAAGCGCTCAGCCGGCCGCTCCTGAGCGCTCAGCGCTCCGCGGCGGGGCAGATCAGCCGGTAATCGCAGATCGAGCAGGCGGCGAACGAAGGCGTCGGCTCAAAGCCCTGGGAGAGAATTCCCTCGGCGACGTCGGTGGCGACCTCGCAGACCCAGTCACCCCGGTTGCGCTCATCGCTGGGCACCGGCACCGCGACCTTCTGGTCGTCGAGCAGGTAGTAGTAGGCCTGCCGCGAAGCTTCCAGCGCCCAGGCCTCGCGGGCCCCCACCGCATACAGAGACAGCTGCACGTCGTCGGCCAGCTGCTCGGCGCTCCTGGGCCGCCCGGTCTTGTAATCGATCAGCTCATACTCACCACCGGGCAGCCGGTCCACGCGGTCAACGCGACCACGCAGCAGGTGGGGCCCGAGCTTGAACGTGAACTGGCGCTCGAACCAGATCGGCTGAGACTCCTCGGACTCAAAGCGCTCCTGGTAGCGCGTCAGGGCGGAGATCGCCTTGCCGCGCAGCTGGCGCTCCTCCTCGGAGTCACCGAATCCGCCGCGGCGCCATCCGGCGTCCAGCAGACCCAGCAGCTCGGGCAGGGGTGGGTGGGGTGGGTGGGGTGGGTGGGCCGGGTACTCGGGACTCGTATTCCGGGCATGGAATCGCTCGAGCACCTGGTGGACGAGGATCCCGAAGCGCTGATGCAGCGTCGGCTCCTGCGGGATCCGGAACACGCGCGCGAACTTGTACTTCAACGGACAGGTGCGATAGGTGTCGATGTCTGAGGCCGAGAGCACCACCCCGTCTCCGCGCCGGGGCAAGAACGCCTGAAGCGACGGCTCGTCGCGGGCCACCAGCGCTTGGGCGCGCCGCCGGGCGTCGCGCTCGTCATCGAGCAGATAGTCATCGAGCGCCGAGGAGGTGAAGATCTCGCGCTGCTCGGCCGTCACCGCTCCGAGGATCCGGGAGTTGACGTCCCGCAGCGACTCGGCGATGCTCTGACCCTCCGGGCGCGCGATCAGGGCGGCGAGCTTGAGCAGCTCGAGGTAGCGCACGACCGCGTGGGAGACGTCGAGGTCGGTGTCAAAGCGAAGCTCGCCCAACCGGCCGCCGGCGCGCATCGTTCCCTCCAGCAACTCGTCACGGAGCAGCCGGTAGGTCGAGTGCAGCGCTTCGGCCGGGCCGAACAATTCCTCCTGCTTGAGCAGCCAATGACCGCCCAGCGCACGATGCGCCGTCTCCAGCGGCGGCGCCGGGGAGCGGGCGGTTCCGCGATCGTCGGCTTGGGCGTAGGACAGGACCAGGCGCCGGCGCGCCCGGGTCATCGCCACGTACAGGGCCTGGCCCAGAGCAGCGCGGTGGTTGTCCTCGTCGTCGGGCGGCAGCTCCTCTGAGAGCAGCGCGTCGGCGATCCGCTCGGCCGCAGGCGCCGCCACTCCGGCGTGCAGACCGACCACGTAGACGTGATCGGCCTCGAGCCCACCGGCGGCCGACAGGGTCAGAACCTGGACCGCGGCGGCACCGGCCAGCTCGGGCTCCTCCTGGTCACGCAGGCCGAAGTCGGCCACCGCCGCGACCGAGCGCGCGAACTCCCGGGGCGTCGCCTGGGGCGTCCGGCGCACATACGCCGCGGCCAGCTCGCCGAAGCCGGCCAGGGCCCGTAGCCGCTCGACCACGTCGGCCTGGGCGGCGAACAGCTGCTGGCGGCGCAGCCCGAGCCGGTCGATCAGGTGGTGCAGGTACAGGTCGGGCCGGCTGGTGTCCAGAGCCGTGAGGCTGGCTCGGTGGAGCTTGAGGAACACGCGGATCCGCTCACGGGCCTCCGGGGGCACCTGGGGTGACTCGGTCGCCGCGGCCAGCGCCGAGACCATGTCCAGCTTGCGCCGCCGGGCGATCTGCGTGCAGCGGGCGATGTCGACCGACCGCAGCTCGATCGGTGGTCGCGCCAGCGCCCGCACAACCGCGGCGGCGTCGGTGGGATCGGCCAGCAGCCGCAGCCACGCAAGCAGGTCACGGATCTCCGCCCGCTGAAAGAACGCGGCATCGCCGATCATGCGGTGCGAGATCGTTCGCTCCTCGAGCGCCACGCCGATCGCCTGACCCTCGTGGGTGATCCCTGAGACCAGCACGGCGATCCGGCCGGGAGCGACGTCCTCCCGGGCCAGCAGGCGCTCGATGTCGAGCGCCACCGCCTGAGCCTGGGAGCGATCGTTGGCGCAGCGCCAGAACTCCACCTGGGCCACCGGCCCAGCGGCCCCGGCCACCGCCCCAGCGGCCCCGGCTTCGGCCTCCGCCGCCGGCGGTGCAGAGCCCAGCGCGGCGAAGGCAGCGCGGAGAATCCGTGGTGGGCAACGCAAGCTGCCCTCGAGCTCGATCACGGTCACTCCGGGTCCGTTGAAGCTGCGCATCCGGGCCGCCCCGGCCGCGCGGAAGCGCCGCAGGGCCCCGTGCGGATCACCGGCCACCGTCAACCCCGGGGCGCCGATCTCGCGCGCCAGCATCGCCGGGCCGAGGTCCAGCTCCTGGGCGTCGTCGAGCAGCAGGTGCTCAAACGGCCGTGCGATGCCGGGCTGCCGGCGCGCCAGCGACAGCGCATCGATCACCAGCGCACCGCCGTCGCGCGCGCCGACCTCGGCCAGCATTCGCTCGTGGGTGCGGTAGATCTCGCCGAACTCGAGCTCCAGCGCCGCCTCCGAGTCGTTTGCCGCGGCGAGCGAACGCGCCCAGCGCAGGTACTCGTCGGGGTCGACGAGCTCGGCCTTGAGTCGGTCAATCTTGCGCACGAACCCCCCGAGCAGCGTGTTGGGTCGCCCACCGAAGTCGTGATGCGCGAGCGAGAGCTCGTCGATCCGCTCCACCAGCATGGCCAGCCGATCGCCGGCGGTCACGATCGAGGCCAGGGGATCCGCCCCGGCGCCGGCGGCTCGCAGGATCAGGGCCGCCAGCTGCCCCGGAGTGAGGACGAACAGCTCCTCGTAACCGACCTGAAGCGCATCCTCCAACCGCGCCCGCAGGGCGGACGCCCGAGCCGCGCTGGGCACGAGCATCCCGACCCGCTCCGGCGCGGTGCCCTGATCGACCAGTCGGCGAAAGCGGGCTTCGATCACCTGCGTCTTGCCCGAGCCGGCACCGCCCAGGACGAGCAGGCGCGATCCGGGGTGGGTGACGGCCTGCGCCGCGGCGGCGGGCAGGGCGGCCAGCAAGCGTTCAGAGCCGGCTCGAGCCGACAGCAGGTCAAGCTCCGCCGTCGCATCCCCGCCTTCGTGCTCCAGACTCACCGTCTGACAGCATAGGTCGGGGATGACCTCGACTCGCACGGTGCTGCAGGCGGATTGGCTGGGGGCCTGCCGGCGCGCGGCCGGCGGCCTGCAGGAGCTGCTGAGCGCCACCCCCGGCACCCCAGAGCGAGCCCGCGAGACGGGTACGCGCGGGAGCGGCGGCGACCGAACCCTGGTGCTCGACAGCTCGGCTGAAGCGCTGGTCCTGGCCGAGCTGGATGGGCTGCACTCAGCGGGCCACCGCTTCCAGGCTCTCTCAGAGGAACGCGGGGAGATCGACTTCGGTGATCGGAGCGTGCGGGTGATCATTGACCCGATCGACGGTTCGCTGAACGCCAAGCGCAGCGCCTCGCACTACGCGCTCTCGGTTGCCGTCGCCGACGGCAGCACGATGGCCGACGTGGCGTTTGCCTTCGTACACGACTTCGGCGCCGGTGAGGAGTGGTGGGCCAGCCGGGGCGATGGGGCGTGGCTCAACGGCGTCCGGCTCGATCCGTCGCTCCCGGAGCGGCGCTGCCGGGACGGAAAGCTCGAGTTGCTGGGCATCGAATCGGCTGACCCGCGCTGGGTGGCGGCCTCGATCGATCCGCTGGTCGACTCCGCGCACCGGCTGCGCGCGCTGGGGGCGATCGCCGTCACGCTGTGTCAGGTCGCCGCGGCACGGTATGACGGGATGGTCACGTTGCGACGCTGCCGCGGGGTCGACGCCGCCGCCGGCCAGTTGATCGTGCGCGAGGCGGGTGGGCTGGTCAGCTTCTGCGATCGCGAGGATCCGCTGGGCGCCCCGCTGGATGCGACGCCGAGCTCTCATCTGGTGGCGGCCCGCTCTGCCGAGGCGCTGCGCGAGCTGGAACGGATCCCGGCGTGATCGACTGGATCCTGGCCGAGAAGATCGCCGGCTACGTGGCGGGCCAGGGCGACGCCACCCCGCCGGCCGTCGATCTGTCCGCTCTGGCCGCCGAGTCCGAGCGCCGCGTGGTGGCCTACACTCGCCTGGCGCCGAATCGGCCCCTACCGCCGCCCGAGGGCATTCAGCGCGCCGAGTGGGTCTCCAGCAACATCACGTCGATGCGCAAGCTGCTGGACCCGGTGCTCGAGCGCGCCGGCAGCGGGCTTGGTCCGCTGGGCCCGGCGGTCCAGCTGGGACTCGGGCTGCTGGTCACCACCGAGGTCGCCGTGGTCCTCGGCTATCTGGCCCAGCGCGTGCTCGGGCAGTACGAGCTCGTGCTGCTCGACGAAGCCCACGAACCCAGCCCGCCGCGACTGCTGTTCGTGCTGCCCAACCTCGGACAGGCGGTGGAGAACTTCGGCGCCCCGGAGGGCGAGTTCATGACCTGGGTGACCCTGCACGAGGTCACCCACGCGGTGCAGTTCGCCGGCGTTCCGTGGCTGCACGGCCATCTGTCCGGACTGGTGCGCGAGCTGCTCAAGAGCGCCGAGCTGCGGATGGACGCGCCGCGCAAGCTGCGGATCCCCAGCCGGTCTGAGATCCGGCGGCTGGCCGAGTCACTGCGGCACGGCGACCTGGTGTCGATCTTCACGAGCACCGCGGAGCGCGAGACACTGGACCGCGTTCAGGCGGTGATGGCGGTGATCGAGGGCCACGCAGAGCACGTGATGGACGCGGTCGCGCCGGACCTGCTGCCGTCGCTGTCCAAGCTGCGGGCGGCGATCGACCGCCGGCGCAAGTCCCAGTCGGGCCTGTCACGGCTGTTGGGGAAGCTGCTCGGGCTCGAGCTCAAGATGCGCCAATACGAGCAGGGCAAGTACTTCTGCGACACGATCGTCAATCGGGCCGGGACCGCCGCGCTGGTGCGGGTGTTCAGCGAGCCCGAGGCACTGCCGACGCTGGCCGAGCTGACCGACCCGCCGGCGTGGCTGCGACGGGTGGGTCTGGCCGCGCTCCCCGCGGGCGCCTGACCTGACGGTGATCTCACGGCCCCGCCAGCGCGCGAGGGCGGTCCGGACCTCACTGCGGTCTAGGGAATGTAACCGGCCCGCGGCGCTGGTTTACAAACATGTGTTCGATCAGTCGCGAGCAACCTCGATAACATCTGAGTCCTACCGAAGCGAGTACTGAGAACCATGGCTACGACAAGCAACCTGGGCAGTCAGAAGCCCGCCAACACTCCGAAGCGCGCCTCGGCCGGCAAGCCCGGGCCGGCCAACCGCAGCGCTCGAAAGCCGGCCAACGCGTCCAGGAGCACCGCCCGCAAGCCGGGGTCGAGCAATCGGCCGACTGCGCACCGGACGGCGTCTCGCACGACCTCGACCGAGCCCAGGACAGCCGCCGGACAGGCCCAGCTGATCGCCGAGCGCGCGATGCTCGTCCCGGTCGGAGCGACCCTGGTGGCCCGCGAAAACCTCGTCTCGGCCGTCAGGGGCCTGACGACCAAGTATCGCTCTCGGTCCTCACTCGAGCGCGAGATCAAGCGCTACGAGCGTCGTGGCGCGACCGCCCGCAACCGCTTCGAACGCCAGGTGCGCCGGACGCAGACCAGATTCGAGCGCGAGCTGCGCCAGCGCCGCAACCGGGTCGACAAGCTCGTCGCCGACGCGTCGAAGCGGGTCCCCTCGGTCTCGTAACCGATTCCCCCGCCCGGTGCCGGGAGAGGCGCCGCCGCGGGTCAGATTCGCCGGCCTCATATCTCGCCGGCGAATGAAGCACCCTCTCCTCCCTCAACCGCCGGGGCGTCACGTGAGTGGCGCCCCGGTCGGTCTTCAATCGTCGCCGAGCGGGTAAAGGAGGGGCGTCCTCGACGTCCGCAACCGGGAGGTCTCTTCAGCCGTGCAACTGTGTCTGATGATCGAAGGGCAGGAGGGAGTCAGCTGGGCCCAGTGGCTGGCGCTCGCGCGGACCTGCGAGCGCCACGGGATTTCCACGCTGTTTCGTTCCGATCACTACATGAACCTGGACGGTCAGCATCCCGAGCGGGGCGCGCTGGACGCCTGGGGGACGATCTGCGGGCTGGCCGCCGTGACCTCCAGATTGCGCCTCGGCACGATGGTCTCCCCGGCTAGCTTCCGCCATCCCTCTCAGCTGGCCAAGCTGGTGGCAACCGCCGATCACATCTCGGGCGGACGGGTCGAGCTCGGCCTCGGGGCCGGCTGGCACGAGCGCGAGCACGCCGCCTACGGGTTCCCGTTCGCCGACACGCGGACGCGCATGGACGTCCTCGAGGAGCAGCTCCAGGTCGTGCTGGGCGCTTGGGACCCCCCATCAGCGCCGCCGTTCTCGTTCTCGGGCGAGCATTACCAGCTCGAGGACCTCGACGCACGGCCCAAGCCGATCCAGTCTCCGCACCCGCCGTTGATCTTGGGCGGCAGCGCCGGTCCGCGCAGCGTCGCCCTGGCGGCGCGCTACGCCGACGAGTACAACACGGTGTTCCCGACCGTGGAGGAGGTCCGCGAGCGGCGCGCGCGGGTGGAGCAGGCCTGCGAGCACGCCGGCCGTGACCCGATTGCCTTCTCGATCATGACCGGAGTGCTGGTCGGATCAGACCAGGCGCAGCTGCGCGAGCGGGCCCGGCGCCTGGGCGAGAAGATGGGCTCTGACCCCTCCGGGCTGATCGACGATCCACCGTCGGGCTGGATCGTCGGCACCGTCGATCAGGCGGTGCAGCAGCTGCGGGCGCTGAGCGAAGCCGGCGTCAGCCGCGTCATGTGCCAACAGCTCGTCCACGACGACCTGGACGCGGTCGCGCTGCTGGGCGACGTGCTAGCGCCCGCGGTCGCGTAAACCGTGCTAGCGCCGGCGGTCGCGTAGACGCTGGGCCGCGTGCGCGAGGGCGCCCGCGAGCATTCGTGCGTATGGGCTGTTGGCGCGAGGACCGATGGCTCCGGTGGTGGGCGGCCCCATCCGCCTGGCATAGCCGGGCGTCAGGTTGGGCCCCGAGTGGGGGCACCGCTCAGCCGGGCCCCGCGGCAGCACCTGAACGGTGGCCGTCCGTGTGCTCCGCAGCAGCGCCGACTGCGCGTCTGAGACGAACTCCACGCACGGCGTCTGCGAGCAGCGACCGAGGGCAACGAAGCAGGGGGCCCCGAGCTGACGATCGCCATCGACCGCGGCAGTCCCGATTGCAACCGCCAACCGGCTCAGAGCGCCGCGGTCGGTCTGCTTGAATGAACATCATGCCGACCCAAGATCAGGTAACCGAAGCCCTGCGGACCGTGATCGATCCCGAGCTGCGCCGGGACATCGTCGAGCTCGAGATGGTGCGCTCGATCGACATCCACCCCAACGGCGTGATCGACGTCAAAATTTCGCTGACCACCGCCGGCTGTCCGATCCGCAGCCACTTCCAGACCGGGGTCGCCGACGCGGTCCGCGCGCTCGAGGACGTGACGCACGTCAACGTCAGCTTCGATGTCCTGTCTGACAACGAGAAGACGACCCTGCAGCGCAAGCTCGGCCGCGGCGGGCTGCCCGAGGGCGCACTCGCCCAGGTGCGCAATATCGTCTGCATCGGCTCGGGCAAGGGCGGCGTCGGCAAGTCCAGCGTGACCGCCAACCTCGCCGCCGCGCTGGCCGCCGACGGCAAGCAGGTCGGGGTCCTGGATGCCGACGTGTGGGGCTACTCCCAGCCACGGATGCTCGGTGTCGGCGCCGAGCGCCCGCGCGTCAACGGCGAGCGCAAGCTGCTCCCGATCATCGCCCAGGAGGGCATCAGCGTGATGTCGATCGGCTTCTTCGTCGAGCCCGACGCCGCGGTGGTGTGGCGCGGCCCGATGCTCCACAAGGCGCTGCAGCAGTTCCTCGAGGACGTCGAGTGGGGCGAGCTGGACTACCTGCTGATCGACCTGCCGCCCGGTACCGGGGACGTTTCGATGACCCTGGCCCAGCTGCTGCCGCAGGCCAAGTTCCTGATCGTCACCACGCCCCAGCCGGTGGCCCAGAAGGTCGCCTCGCGCTCAGCCGAGATGGCGGTCAAGCTCAAGCTGGAGATCGCCGGAGTGATCGAGAACATGTCCGGGTTCGTCACTCCCGGCGGCGAGCGCTTCCAGATCTTCGGCGAGGGAGGCGGTCAGCTGCTGGCGCAGGAGCTCGACGTACCGCTGCTGGCCAAGATCCCGCTGACCATGGCGTTGCGCGAGCAGTCGGACTCCGGTGTGCCGCTGGTGCTCTCTGACCCCGATGACCCGGCGGCCCAGGCTCTGCGCCAGGGGGCGCGTGGGTTGATCGCGCTGTCGCCGATCGAGCTGCCGGTGATGCAGGCGCCCGCGCCGGCCGCAGCACCCAAGCCGGCCGGGATGTCGCTGCCGATGGCCTAGAGGTGCTGTCGGGGGCCGCATGCGGCCCCCGCGGGTGGGTGCATGCACCCACCCGGTCTTCCCTACTTGGCGTAGTACTGCGAGTTGAGCTGCGTGTACTTCTGCCACTCGTCTGGGAGCTGGTCCTCGGCAAAGCAGGCGTCGACCGGACACGCCTCGACACAGGCGTCGCAGTCGATGCACTCCTCCGGATCAATGTAGAGCATCTCGACCGTCTCGTAGTCCGGCTCGTCGGGCGTCGGATGGATGCAGTCGACCGGGCAGACCTCCACGCACGAGTTGTCCTTGGTTCCGATGCAGGGCTCCGCGATTACGTACGCCATGTGTCTCGGGTCCTCTGTTCGTGTCGTTTCCGGGGCCGACTCAAAGCCGGGGCGGACTCAACGCCCTGCCGAGTGCGCATTCTAGGGAACGCGAGCCCACCCACCCGAGCGGTAGCCTCTCGTCGGTGCTGCTGCTGACCGGTGCCCACGGGGACGGTAGGCCGGGCGCTGCTGCGACGATTGACGGCCGACGGCACCACAGTTCGATGCCTGGTCCGCGACCCCGCGCCGCCTCGGTCCCGAGCGGGTCAGAGTCCAGATCGCCCTGGGCGACCTGGACGATCACCTCTCTTTTCGCCATGCCCTGCGCGGCGTCGACACCGTCGTGCATCTGGCCTCGGTGATCCGAGATCAATCCAACGGCTCGATCGAGGAGCTGGCCGGGGTGGCCACCTGGCGGCTGGTGCAGGCCGCCGAGCGGGCCGGTGTCCAGCGCTTCGTGTTCTTCTCGACGCTCGGCGCGTCGACCCGCAGCCGGGCCCGGCTGTGCGGGCCAAGGCAATCGCCGAGCGTGCGGTGGTGCAGTCGACACTCGATCACACGGTGTTCGCACCGTCGATCATCTATTCGCCGGGCGATCCGTACCTGGCGCTGCTGGCGCGCATGTCGTGGCTGCCGGTGATGCCGATCCCCGGTTCGGGCCGGGCCCGGTTTCAGCCGATCTGGGCGCAGGTCGTGGCCGACTGCGTGCTCGCCTCGCTGCCCGGGGGCTTCGCCGGCTCGGCGTCGGTCGGAGCTCGCTACGAGCTCGCCGGCCCCGAGACCCTCACTCATCGAGAGATCGTCGAGATCGCGCTGGACTCGTTTCACCGCCGGCGGACGATCGTCAAGGTTCCGATCCGGGTCGTCCGGCGCGTGCTGAAGCTGGCGGAGCTGCTCGGTGGCCCCACCGCGTTCGCCACCTGCGACGAGGCCGAGCTGATGGAGGTCTCGCTGCTGACGGCCGCGGGACCGCGGACGCGGAGCGGCTGGGGGTGGTCCCCCGGCCGATGGAAACCGTCCTCGCGCCATGAGCAGACGCGCTTCGTCGGGAACCTGCCCAGGCGTGGCGATAGAGCGAAGCTGGAGCCTAGGTTTCTCGCCACGCCCGTCGCTCGCTCGCCACTGGCGCTGCGGGATTGCGCTGCTGCGATCGGTCACGCAGGCAGCGCTTGCAGCCTGGCGAACGATGGAGGTCGCTCGATCAGGTAGTGCGGTTCACCGCGAGCGGTGAACACCGATGAGGCGTGGAGCGGTATCTGGCGGCCGCGAGGGCGCACGGCATTCCCGCTGCGGTCGCCGAGCTCTCAGACGACGTGGTCATGCGCAATCCTGCCACCGACGATGTCGTCGTGGGCCGCGAGGCGGTCGCCGGTGCGCTGAACGGCGTTCAGGCGGAGTGCGACGAGTTTGTCCACACGCACCTCCTCGAACCGGGGTCAACCGGCGACACCAGGCTCTACGGACTGGGGTTCGAGGCCCGGATCGGCGAGGCCCGGCTCCAAGGCGCGGACCTGGTCGAGCTCGACGCCGACGATCAGATCTGCTCATTCACCGCGCTCGCGCGACCTGTCGCATCGTTGATGGCTCTCGGTTCACGAATGGCTGAGCACCGATCAACCGCCGACGAGCCCGCCGCGTAGCTCGACGGCGCTTCCAGATGTGCGCCTACTTCGTGCGGGGCCACAATTCTGCGGTGTCGCCTTGGCGGCCACGGTCGATCGGCTCCTGTTTCGGTGGGCGGCTGCTGTAGAGCGGCCGTGGCGGGCTCCGGACGTCGGGCTGCGTTCGCGGCCGCGCTTACCCGCGCGGGAGCCCCAGAGCGCGTTGGAGCCCTGCGTCGAGTTGTGACAGCACCCAATCTGGTAGCGCACCGATATGTTCCTCGAGTGCCTGCCGGTCGATGGTCGCGATGTGGGTCACGTTGATCACCGAGTCATGGGGCAGCACGCCGAGGTCGGCGGGGATCATCACGTTGCCCGGGAGCGCCGCGAGCGGCGCTGTCGCCGTCACCACGGCGACGGTGACGGTGCTCAGCCGGGAACGGTTGTATTGATCGGCGCTCAGGATCACAACCGGTCGTCGCAGCGCTGGCGCAGATCCTCGTGGCAGACCGAGATCAGCCCACCACAGCGCCCCGCGAGTGATCACCTCCGGTCAAGCTGTGCCAGCGCCGCCGCGGCGGCGTCTGTGAACGTCGTGATCGGGGCTTCAGTGATCGCCCGGTTGATCGCGTCAGTCGTCTGCCCGTCATCAAGGTCTTCAAGCCAGCGTTCCGCGGCCCGAGCGAAGAATTCGCTGCGCGACACGCCCAGCCGCTTAGCGGCGGTCTCCACCCGCTCGAAGGTCTCATCGGGAAGCGAGATGGCGGTCTTCACTCACGACAGTATAACCAGGTAATACCGCGCAACTCCGAGGCCACCGCAATGTCGCCCACGCGGCCACCGGGTCCTGGCTGCTGCTCCGGCCCCTGAGCGATCGGACGCGGGAGCCTGATCCTGGGAGACTCTGACGGCTTCGCGGCGCAGCGTTCGTGGAGCGGGAAGTTACGGCGGCCGCTTGACGTTTCAACCGCGCAGCTTCGCTTGGGCGCCTCTCCGCCTCCTTGAGGCGCTGACCGCATGCTTCGCCTGGCGCGTGATTGCTGGCCCAACGGGCAGAAGCCTGACCAGATCGCCGCTTCGGGGATGGCGGCTGACGACAACCGTGCCCGGACCTCGAAAAGCAGCAGGGGTGACGACGCGGCGAGTAGCGATTAGGTACTCATTTGTAGGTGCCGTCGATTCGTCTGCCTGGGGCGCTTGAGGATGATCGCGTTCGCCTGCGTCCTCTCGCGGCGCGTGACTTTGCGCGGTGGGTCGACGCATTTGGGGAAGAGCCTGAGTTGGGAGTCATGTTGGGTAGCGAGCAGGATCCCAGCATCGACGACCTGCGGGGTCGCCTGGAGCGATCGCCTGAGCGCTTGGCGGACGGCAAGGGCGCCGAGTTTGTAATAGCTGACGCGCGCACGGATGAGTTTGTCGGCGCGGTCAACCTGTTCGCGCTGGATTGGCACAGTCGTCGCGGCGAGGTCGGTATCTGGCTGCGTCAGCGGGCTCGTGGTCGTGGCTTGGCATCGGCCGCGCTGGCGTTGATGCTCGACTGGGTGTTTGACTCACTTGAACTGGAGCGGGTTGAGATGACGACCATCCCGGACAACGAGCAGCCGCTTCAGCGAGCGATTCGCGGGCGGGGTGCCTACGTCACGTTTGTGCGTCGGCCTGGGGTTGTCCCGTTGCTGCTCGCGGGGACGGCGGTTGGCCTGTCGGGCACGATGGCGCCGGTGTCGCTGGTGCTGTTCGCCCGCCACGCGACGCGGTCCTTCGCGCTGGCGAGCATTGTGTTGGCTGCTGACACCGCCGGCAATATCCTGGTCGCGCCAGCGCGCGGGCGTCTGCTTGACCGGCGAGGTCCGAAGACAGCGCTGCTGGGGCTCGGGATCCTCGGTGCGATCACCGACGGCGCGTTCATCGCGGCCGGCGTGACCCACGCTCCCGCGGTGGTGCTGGCAGCGCTCAGCATCGTCTCTGGCGCCGCTACGGCGCCCGTCGGCGCGGCGATGCGAAACGCGTGGTCAGACGTCAATCCCGAGCCGAGCGGCCGGGCAATTGCCTACGCGACGCTCACGATCTCCTCACAGGTGACATTCATCGGCGGCCCGTTGCTCGCCGGTGCCGCGCTGGCGTTCGCGTCGGCCACCGCAGCGGTGGTACTCGCCGCCGCGCTCGATCTGCTCGGCGCCATCGGCTTTCTCGTCGTCGCCGCGCGGCTCGGGCTCTTCAGAGAGCCTGCTCCACAGCCAGCCCCGACGCGCGCCTCCACCAGCCGGACCAGCACAATTCGGGTAGCCGGCGTCCGCGTGGCGGCCGGCGCCGCCGCTGGCTTTGGCCTGAGCTTCGGAGTTCTCGACGTGGCGCTGCCCGCTTTTGGCCAGCGCCACGCCACACCGGCTCTGGGCGGGATATTGCTCGCAACCCTGGCAGTCGGGATCGCGCTCGGAGGATTTCTGTACGGCCTGCGCAACTCACTGCGGAGTGCCGCGCGCGACTACCCGCCACTCGCCGCGCTCGCCGCCCTCGGGCTAATCCCGACGATCTTTGCGACCAGCGGTGCGACGCTGCTGCTCGCCGTCCTCCTCGGCGGCGTCTGCTTCGCCCCGATCACCGCACGTCAATTTGCGGTCATCGACGAGGTCGTCTCCCGAGAGCAACGAAGCGAAGCGCTCAGCTGGATGGGAAGCGCCTACGGTGCGCTCTCCGCCGCCGGCGCGGTAGTCAGCGGCCAGCTGATCGACCTATCTGGCACCCAACTCGCGTTCATGGCCGCCGTCGCCGGAACCGGTCTCGCAGCGCTCACCGCAACGCTCGGCCGCAAGCATCTCTCGCCACAACGGTTACGCCAACCCGAGTCCCGGACTTCGTAGAACGCGGGCCCGGGGGCCTTCCATGTCGCGGTGCAGGTGCGATCGTTCACTTTCGCCGTCGCCGGCGCGCCCGAAGGCGAGCTCTCACTCTTTCTCGAAGACCGGTTCCGGGTTTGCCGCCTGCCTGTGGTCTTGGCTTCTGCATCGTCGCCGCAGCAGCCACGACTCGCCGGCTTCCGCTGCTGGAGCTGTCGAACCCGGAGCAGCAGCCTCACGCTCCCGGACGTCCGGTCTTGTGGTCGGCGGGTGCGTAGATCCGGCAGCTGTGCTCGGGGGCACCGTGGTCAGCCGATTGCGATGACTCGGAGGCCGGGGACGCGTTGAAAATCGGCTCGGTTGCGGGTCGCGAGTGCCAGCCCGTGCGCGACGGCGGTCGCCGCGATCCAGAGATCATGGCCGCCGATGACATTGCCGCCTTCGGCCATTTGCGCCCAGATGTCGGCGTGGACCCGGGCAACGGGATCGGTGATCGGGATCGCTCGCAGCCCGGCCAGCAGGTGCTCAACGAATGCGCTGCGGCGTGCGCGGCGAGCACCGGTCGCTCGATGCACGCCGTGCAAAAGCTCGCTGACGGTGATCACGCTGATCGCGCGCTCTTGCTCCCCGATCTCGTGATCGACCTCGGTTGAGCTCACGCCGCGTTCGAGATCGACGAGCAGGTCGGTGCCGATCAGGACGGCCATGACGGCAGCGGTGGCTCGATGGCCCGACGCGCCTGGCGGATCTCATCAGCGAAATCGTCGTCTGGCGCCGGCGCGGTCGCGATCAGCTCCCGGAATCGCTCGGCCGACAGCAAGCGGACAACCGGAGGGCCGATCACGGCGATCGCAGCGCCGTTTCGCGTGACTTCGATCTCCTCGCCGCCCCCGACGCGGTTGAGCACGTCAGAGAAGGAGCGCGCGGCGTCTGTGGCCGTCATGCGTGACATACACACCAAGCTATCAGATAAATCAGATAGCGCCGACTTTTGCTCCTCAACCATCAGTGCCGCATTGTCGCCCAGGCGGGTCTGACGGCCCAAATTGGGCCGTTGCTAGCAGAACCCCACTAGACGCCGAGCGGCGGATGGCGTCCCGAGAGCGGCGGGCGGCGATCTGCCCAGGGCAGCGCCTGCTCGAGCTGGTGTCCGAGCCCGAGCAGGACCTCCTCGCCCGCCGGTGGCCCGATCAGCTGCACCGCCGTGGGGAGCCCGTCGTCGCCTTGATAGAGCGGCAGTGAGATCGCGGGTTGGCCGGTCACGTTGAGGATCGCCGTGTAAGGCGTGAAGAAGCCCGAGCGCCGGTAGTTACCCCACGGATCCGGGCCCCGGCCGTGGATCTCGCCGATCTTGACCGGGCGACAGCCGAGGGCGGGGGTCACCACGGCGTCATAGGGGGCCAGGAACGCGACCAGCGTGCGGGCGAAGCCCTCCAGCCTGGCGTGGGCGCTGAGCAGGCTCAACGCGTCCTGTCGGCGCGAGTGCTCCCACATCGTCCAGGTCAACGGCTCGACGTCGGCCTCGGTCGGCTCGCGGCCCGCCAGCCGACCGCCGATCAGCGTGGTCATCGAGATCTGGGGTCCGAACGCCCGGGTGAAGTCGGGCAGCAGGTCCAGCGCCGACCACGGCGGCGCGATCTCCTGCACCTCGTGGCCCAGGGACTCCAGCAGCGCGGCGGCGTCACGGGCGGCGGCTTCGTTGACCGGATCGAGCGTCGCCCCGTCCAGCGGAGGATCCAGCGCCAGGCCGATGCGCAGCCGGCTCGGCTCCCGGGCGGCCAGCTCCGCGTAGGCGCCGGCGGGCGGCGGCGCCCAGGTGGCGTCGCCCGGCTCATAGCCGGCCAGGACATCCAAGGCCGCCGCGGTATCGAGCACCGTCCGGCTGAGCACCCCGTCTGAGACGAGAAAGCTCTGACCGACCTCCGGACCCACCGACACCCGACCGCGCGCCGGCTTGAGGCCGACCAGGCCGCAGCACGCCGCCGGGATCCGAATCGAGCCGCCGCCGTCATTACCGTGGGCAATCGGAACCATCGCGGCGGCGACCGCGGCGGCCGAGCCTCCGCTCGAGCCGCCGGGCGTGCGATCGAGCGCCCACGGGTTGTGGGTCGGTCCGAACCGGCGTGACTCGGTCGTGGGCAGAATCCCCATCTCGGGCAGCGCGGTCTTGCCGACGATCACGAAACCGGCATCGCGCAGCCGGCGGACACAGAACGCGTCGTGGCTCGGCACGAGATCGCCGAACAGGTCACTGCACATCGTGATCGGCATCCCGACTACCGCGCGGTTGTCCTTGATGGCGATCGGAACGCCGGCGAACGGTCGCGGGTCGCCGGCGCGAACATCTTCGGCCGCGGCCAGGGCCGACTCGGGCGCCAGATGGGTGAACGCGTTGATCTCGGGCTCAAGCGCCTCGATCCGGCGCAGTGACTCCTGCACCAGCTCGCGGGCGCCGAGCTGACCGGAGCGGATCAGCCCCGCCAGCTCGAGGGCTGACCGGGTCAGGAGCTCTGACACGACGCCAACCCTACTCAAGCTAGCCTGTAGCCGGCCGCCCGCCCTGCCCCGTTTCAGGAGCCCGTCCTATGAGCGCAACGATGGAAGTCCAGTCTGGCCTGGAGGGCGTGGTCGCCTTCGCCACCGAGATCGCCGAACCTGACCGCGCCGGAGGCGCCCTGCGCTACCGCGGCGTCGACATCGAGGAGCTGGTCGGGGCGGTCCCGTTTGAGCAGGTGTGGGGACTGCTGGTCGACGGAACCCTTACGCCAGGGCTGCCGGCCGCCGAGCCCCACCCTCTGATCGTGCGGTCAGGCGACCCCCGGGTCGACGTGCAGGCGGCGCTGGCGATGCTCGGTCCCCAGTGGGGATTCCGGGAGCTGATCGACGCCTCGGACGAGGAGGCGCGTGACAACCTCGCCCGCGCCTCGGTGATGGCGCTGTCGTTCGTCGCCCAGTCGGCCCGCGGGATCGGCAAGCCGCCGGTCCCCCAGCGCGAGGTCGACCGGGCCGGCTCGATCCCCGAACGCTTCCTGATCCGCTGGCGCGGAGAGGCCGACCCCAAGCACGTGGCGGCGATCGACGCGTACTGGAACTCGGCCGCCGAGCACGGCCTGAACGCCTCCACGTTCACCGCGCGCGTGGTCGCCTCCACCGGCGCTGACGTGGCAGCGGCGCTGTCGGCGGCGGTGGGCGCTCTGTCGGGCCCGTTGCACGGGGGCGCTCCATCGCGGGTGCTGAAGATGCTTGACGAGGTCGCTGCGGCGGGAGACGCAGAGCGCTACGTCTCAGACCTGCTGGATCGAGGCGAGCGGCTGATGGGCTTCGGCCATCGCGTCTACCGAGCCGAGGACCCACGAGCTCGCGTGCTGGCCACCAACGTGGAATTCTGGTCCGCGGTGGTGCTCGATTTCGCCGAGGTGCCGCCTGCCCTGTTCACGCCGATGTTCACCTGCGCCCGCACCGCTGGATGGTCGGCGCACATCATGGAGCAGAAGCGCGAGGGCAAGCTGATCCGCCCGACCGCCAAGTACGTCGGCCCGGGACCGCGGCCGCTCTCAGAGCTCCAGGAGTAGGGGCAGAGCGGGCGCCCGCAGCGGAGCCGTCGCGCGCGTCGCTGTCGTGCCGCGTCGGCGGGCGTGGAAACGCCTACTGGTACCAGAGCGAGCCCCACCAGCCGTTCGGCATCCTGCCCGTGGAGCAGCGGATACCGCGCTCCGAGTGAGCTGGGCGCTTCAGGTACCCGCGCACTCTCAGGTGGCGATCTCCTCGAGCTCCTGGTTGGGGTTGATGTGCTTGAGCCCGAAGGCCAGGTACTGCCCGCAGGCCAGTCCCACGGCGACCACCAGCCAGGTGGCGGTTGGTCCCGCGCTGCCGATCATCAACGTCCAGATGCCGGCCCCGATCAGCTGTCCGGCGGCGAACATCGCCCCCAGCCAGCCGACCGCCGTGCCCCGGACGCGGGTGGGGAAGCTCTCCGGCCAGTACCCCTGACCCGCTCCGGACCACACGCCGTTGGTGGCCTGAAAGATGAGAAACCAGGTGATGAAGACGACCGCCATGGGGTGGCGCTGGTGAAGGGAGACGAAGTAGAACAACAGGTTCAGGGGAGCCACGCACACGCCGGCCGACAGCATGACCTCCTTACGCCCGTAGCGCTCCCCCAGCGCTCCCCCGAACACATAGAAGAGGAAGCCAAAGCCGCCGGCGATCAGCAGCAATGTAGCTGTCTGCCCTCCGCTCCACCCCGCGTAGTGGGTGAGCCAGTAGGTGATGTAGACGTTGGTGGCGACGTAGGCCGACGCGTAGAAGAACCACACGGCGGTCAGCAGCACCAGCTGGCGACGGATCAGTCCCGGCTTGCTCAGCAGCTGACCGACCGATGGCTGGTTGACCTCGTCGAGGTCAACCTGGTAGCGCTGCGCGAGCTCGTGCATGGCTGTCTCGTCGCCGGTCCGCTTGGCCTCCTTGACCTCCTTGAGGTGCAGCCAGCGCTCTGACTCGCGCAGGTTACGCCGCGCGAAGATCAGAACCACCAGCGGGATCACCCCGAAGGCGAACACCACTCGCCAGCCGAGGCCGAGGCCAGCAGCACGCCCAGGGCATAGCCGCCGTTGACGACCGAATACAGAAAGCCCCGCGCCCGGGCGGGAGTCTGCTCGCTGACGAGCACTGCCGCCATCGCGAACTCGGCCACGGCGAAGGCGCCGGCGATTCGCCCGCTGCGACCGGCGATCCTCTGGAACGACGGACGCACCCAGCGCCAGTGTGAGGAGATCGAAGCTCGGGTGGGCGCCGACCGGCTGATCCAGCTGAGCGGCAATCGCGCGCTGGCCGGCTTCACCGCCCCCAAGCTGATGTGGCTGGCCGAGCACGAGGCCGATGTCTACGCCCGCATCCGCCGGGTGATGCTCCCCAAGGACTACGTGCGCCTGCGCCTGTGTGGCGAGCATGCCACGGATGTCACCGACGCCTCGGGCACGCTGCTGTTCGATGTCGCGGGGCGTCGTTGGAGCGCCGAGCTGCTGCAAACGCTGGAGGTGGACCCAGCCTGGCTTCCGCCGGCGCTCGAGTCGGGCCGCGTCAGCGGCGCCACCCGCCGGGGTGGCGTGCCCGTGGCCGCCGGCGCCGGCGACCAGGCCGCCGGAGCGTTGGGAGTCGGGGTGATCGATCAGGACGGACCCGCGTCGGTGGTGCTCGGCACCAGCGGCGTGGTGTTCGCCGCGCGCGACGCTTATGCGACGACGCCCGGTGGCGCGCTGCACTCGTTCTGCCACGCCGTGCCCTCGATCTGGCATGTGATGGGCGTGATGCTCTCCGCGGCCGGAGTGTTCTCCGATCCCGCCGAAGCGGTCGCCGCGTGCGTGCGGCCGGCCGACACGATCGAGCCCGACGCTGGGCTGGTGCGAGCCTACGCCGAGCTGCGCCCCCCGGTTCAGTGCGCTCTATCCGGCCCTGCGCGCGCTGCGATCGGCTCAGCCGCGGTAGGGCCCCTGCACGTACTCGGCCAGCATCCGGGTGGCGCAGAACACCGGCCCCAGAGTGCGCAGCGAGTTTCGCATCAGCGCCACCCAGCGCTCCGGGATCCCCGACGGATCGCGCTCGTAGAACGCCGGCAGGACGTCCTCTTCGAGCCGCTGGTGAAGCGTCGCGGCGTCGCGCTCGTCCTGGGCGGGGTGATCGTCGTCGACCTCGCCGGAGATTGCCCACCCGTTGTCGCCGTCGTAGGCCTCGGCCCACCAGCCGTCCAGCACGCTGAGCTGCAGTCCGCCGTTGAAGGCCGACTTCATGCCGCTGGTGCCGCTGGCCTCCAGCGGCGGACGGGGCAGGTTCAGCCAGACGTCGCAACCGCGGACCAGCCAGGCCGCGGTGGCGAGGTCGTAGTCGTCTAGGAACACCACCCGCTCGCCGATGATCTTCGCCGCCTTGAGCCCGAACAGGCTCTGCAGCGAACGCTTGGCCTCCTCGTCGCGGGGGTGGGCCTTACCGGCCAGCACCACCTGCACCGGACGATCGCCGGCCAGCAGCGCCAGCGTCCAGTCCGGGTCCCGGGTGAGCAGCTCCAGCCGCTTGTAGGTGGCCACCCGCCGGGCGAAGCCGATCGTCAGCGTCTCGGGGTCAAAGGCGTGCGCCGCGGCTTGGACGTATTCGCGCAGGTCGCCGCGAGTCAGCCGATCGGTGACGCTGCGGGCGCCGATGAACGACACCAGGTCGGCCCGCTGGCGGCTGCGGGCCTGCCACAGCTGCACCGAGGGAATCTGGTCGACGGCCGCCCATACCTCGGGCTCGGCCGCGCGCGAGCACCAGCCGGCCGGCAGGTGGCGGTCCAGCAGCTCGCGCATCGCGGTGCCGATCCAGGTGGGCACGTGGACACCGTTGGTCACGTGGCCGATCGGCGCCTCTCCGGGCTCGCGCCCGGGCCACAGCCAACTCCACATCTCCCGCGCCACCTCGCCGTGCCGGCGGCTGACCGCGTTGGCCGCTCGGCTCATCCGCAGCGCCGCCTGCGTGACTCCGAAGGGATCCGCCGGCTCATCGGCTCGGTCTCGCCCCAGCGACACGAGCGCTTGGGAAGAGCAGCCGAACTGCTCGGCGAGGCGACCGATCACCGCTTCGATCTGATCGGGCGGGTAGGAGTCGTTGCCGGCCGGAACCGGAGTGTGGGTGGTGAACACCGTGCGCGACCGGGCCAGCTGCAGGGCCTGCTCGAGTGACTGGCGCTCACCGTCGCCGTTACCGTCCTCGGCACCGCGACGGCCGCGGGCGAGCTCGAGCGGAGCCAGGGCGGCGTGGCCCTCGTTGAGGTGGATCACCCCCGGCTCATAGCCCATCGCGCGCAGCGCCCGGATGCCGCCGACGCCCAGCAGCGCATACTGGGCCAGCCGCGTCTGCGCGTCACCGTCGTACAGCCGACCGGTGATCCAGCGCTCCAGCGGACCGTTCTCGGGGCAGTCACTGTCGAGCAGGAACAGCGGCACGCGCCCGATGTCAACACGCCAGATCCGCGCGGTCACGTCACGCTCGGCAATCGGGACCGTGACCGTCAGCGGCGAGCCGCCGTGCTGCGTGACCAGGGCGGCGGGCAGGCGCTCGGGGTCGGTCTCGATCCAGTACTCGTGCTGCCAGCCCGAGGCGTCGATCCGCTGGCGAAAGTAGCCCTTGCGGTACATGAGCCCGACCGCGACCATCGATACCGCTCGGTCAGAGGCCTCCTTGAGCAGGTCCCCCGCCAGCGCCCCGAGGCCCCCCGAGTAGACCGGCAACGAGACGTGAACGCCGTACTCGGCGCACAAAAAGGCCACCGGATGTGCGGGATCAGAGGCCGTCAGCGGCGGTCGCTCGAGGTCGGCGTCGATCTGCGCCTGCACGTGGTGCGCGCGCTGCACGAGCTCGGAGTCAGCCGCCGCCTGGCGCAGCAGCCGGCTGGGGGTCTCGAGGAGCAGCCGCACCGGGTTCTTCAGGCACAACTCGAAACGCTCGGGGTCGATCGACGCGAACAGCTCGTGACCGCCCGGCACCCAAGCCCAGCGGTAGTTGTAGGCGATCCGCGCCAGCGGCGCGAGCGGGTCCGGGAGCCGGTCCGCCAGCTCGCCTACCGCAGCCAAAAGGTCGCCGTGTCCGTCGAGGAGTGTGTGGGTCACGTGTTCCAAGGCGCGCGATTATCGACTAGTTGGACCAGCGACGTGGCGGCGCCCTTAGCTCGGACAGCCCGATGTGCCGCGTCGCTAGGCTCGCGGGCCTTGAGCGAGAGCGAGATCGAGATCGAGATCGGGAGCGAGACCTCTGGAGCGCGAGCGGGATGCCAACTGGGCGTGCTGGCCTTCGGTGACTCGATCACGCACGGAGGTGGCGAGCTGCAGTGGGGCGTCGCGTTGCAATCGTGGGCGCTGTGGGTGGCCCGCGGGCTCGGCCTGCCGTTCACCAGCTTTGCCGTCGACGGCGCCCGGGCGCCCGACGTGGTGGCCGGCCAGATCCCGGCCTTCTTAGCCCGCAGCGCCCATCCGGAGGCGCGCTACGACGTCGGCTGCCTGTACGTCGGCGTCAACGACGTGCGCGCGCCGGACTGGGACCCGTTCGCCTTCGAAGCCGACTTCAGGATCGGGCTGGAGTTCCTGGCCCAGCGGTGTGACCGCCTGCTCGCGGTGACCGCGCCGCTGGGTCTCGGGCTGCCCCGCGCGCCGATCAAGGTCTCAGAGCTCGACGAGATCGTGCAGACAGTCACGCACGAGCTCGGAGGGCTGCTCGTCGATCTACGCTCGCTGCAGGCGCGCAACCTCGTGATGGCCGACCGCGTCCATCCGACGGCATTCGGGCAGCTGTCGATCGCCGAGCGCGCGCTGGCGGTGCTCGAGCGAGACGGGCTGGCGCCCCGGGTGGCGCCCGTCTCGCTGATCAGCTTCCAGACCACCTGGTGGGGGCGACTGCGCGGCGATCTGACCTACGCCTACCGCTCGCTCGAGCACCACGCGCGGCATCGGGCCTCACGAATGGTGGGACGCTAACCGCCCGGACTCCATCACCAATGTTCACGGGCGGGTGTTTACCCCACGCGCCGAGCCGGATACCTTCGGAGCTATGAGCACGCACGCCACCGAGTCCCCGACAGGGGCGCTGAATCCTTCCTCGAGCCCCGATCTCACCCAGCGGGCGCCGCGCCGGATCGTGATCCAGTACCCGGAGCCCTCGGTGGACGCAGGCCGCTATCCGTGCAAGCGCTGCGTCGGTGACCACGTCCCGGTATCGGCCGACGTGTTTCGCGACGGCCACGATCTGATCCGCGCCGTGGTCCGTTACCGCGGTCCCGGCGAGAGCCAGTGGCGAGAAGCCGAGCTGCACCGCATCGACGCCCACCTAGACGGCGTCCGCTGGGCCGCCGGCTTCGAGGTTGACCGGCCCGGGCGCTGGCAGTACACGATCGAAGCCTGGACCGACACCTTCGGCACCTGGCGTGACGAGCTGGCGCGCAAGGTCGCGGCCGGCCAGCACGACTTGACCGGCGAGCTGTCAGAGGGCATCGTGCTGCTCCGGACCGCTGGGGAGCAGACCCGCTCCCAGGACACCCGGGCGCTGATCGACCACGCCTGCCGCGCGCTCGAGGACCCGGCGGTCCCGGATTCGGCCAAGTACGACGTCGCCCTCGGCCCCGAGCTGTCGGCGGCTATCGAGCGGGGAGAGCACCGTCCTGACCGGGTCAGCCTGGACGAGCCGCGAACGATCGACGTCGACCGGCTGCGCGCCCGGTTCGGCGCCTGGTATGAGCTGTTTCCCCGCTCCTGGGGCGGACTGCAGGGCGTTCAGAGCCAGCTGTCGAAGCTGGCGCAGCTCGGCTTCGACGTCGTCTATCTCCCTCCCATCCATCCGATCGGCCTGACCAATCGCAAGGGCGCGGATAACGCCCTCACCGCCGGCCCGACCGACCCCGGCTCACCTTGGGCGATCGGCGACGCCACGGGAGGCCATGAGGCCGTCCACGCCGAGCTGGGCACGATCGATGACGTCAAAGCGCTCACCCGGGCCGCCGCCGCGCACGGCATCGACGTCGCCCTGGACTTCGCGATCCAGTGCTCGGCGGACCATCCGTGGCTGACCGAGCATCCGGAGTGGTTTCACCGCCGACCTGACGGGACGCTCAAGTACGCCGAGAACCCGCCCAAGCGCTATCAGGACATCTACAACGTCAACTGGGAATCAGCCGACTGGCGAGCGCTGTGGGACGCCCTCCTTTCAGTGATGCTGCAGTGGGTCGACTGCGGCGTCAAGGTGTTCCGGGTCGACAACCCGCACACCAAGCCGTTCGCCTTCTGGGCCTGGCTGATCGACGAGGTCCACGCCCGCGACCGCGACGTGGTGTTCCTGGCCGAGGCGTTCACCCGGCGCGCGATCATGCGCCACCTGGGCAAGCTGGGCTTCAGCCAGTCCTACACCTACTTCACCTGGAAGAACGCCCGCTGGGAGCTGACCGAGTACGTCTCCGAGCTGGCCTATTCGGGCGAGCAGGAGTACTTCCGGCCGAACTTCTTCGCCAACACCCCAGACATCCTGCACGAGTACCTCCAGCGCGGGGGGCGGCCCGCGTTCGAGGCCCGGCTCGTGCTCGCCGCCACGCTCAGCCCCAGTTACGGCATCTACTCGGGCTATGAGAGCTTTGAGACCGAGCCGGTGCGAGCGGGCTCAGAGGAGTACCTGCACTCTGAGAAGTACGAGGCCAAGGCTCGTGCCCTCGACGGTCCGCTGCTGCCGATGATCAGCCGGCTGAACCGATTTCGTCGCCGCAGCGCCCCGCTGCAGGAGCTGTCCAATGTCACCTTCTTGGATACCGCCAACGATGCGCTGATCGCCTACGCCAAGCGCACGGGAGGCGAGACCGTGATCTGCGTCGTCAACCTGGATCCCTCAGCTCCTCAGGAGGGCGTGGCGGTGATTCCCGCCAGCCTGGGACTGGCGCCGACATTCACCGTCTGTGACCAGCTCACCGACGAGCGGTTTCAGTGGCACATCGGCCACAACTACGTCGGCTTCGCGCCGAGGACCCGCCAGGCCCACGTGCTCGAGGTGGAGCGGCCAGGATGAGCGTCGGTCCGGCCACGCTCACCCACCTGTTGGCCCGCGAGTACCGCCGGGGGCGATCTGAGGGTGTCACCCCGCATCCCCACCCCCAGGCGCGGCAGTGGTTTGAGGCCGAGCCGCTGTGGTTCAAGCGGGCGGTATTCTACGAGATCCACATCCGGGGGTTCTATGACGCCAACGGGGACGGCTCGGGTGACGTGCACGGGCTCACCGAGAAGCTTGACTACCTGCAGTGGCTGGGGATCGACTGCATCTGGCTGCTGCCCTTCTACGAATCGCCGCTGCGCGACGGCGGCTATGACATCTCGGACTTCACCAGGGTCCACCCCGACTACGGCAGCGTCGCCGACATCCAGGAGCTAATCGACGCCGCCCACGCCCGCCGGATCCGGGTGATCACTGACCTGGTGATGAACCACACCTCCTCAGACCATCCCTGGTTTCAGGAATCCCGAGCCAGCTCTGATTCGCCCAAGCGCGATTGGTACGTGTGGTCTGACACCGACGAGCGTTACCCGGAGGCGCGGATCATCTTCACCGACACCGAGGTCTCCAACTGGACCTATGACCCCGGCGCGGGGGCTTACTACTGGCATCGCTTCTTCTCTCACCAGCCTGACCTCAACTACGACAACCCCGAGGTCGGCGAGGCGATGCTCGACGTGATGCGCTTCTGGCTCGACATGGGCCTGGACGGCTTCCGGCTGGACGCGGTCCCGTACCTGTTCGAGCGCGACGGCACCAACTGCGAGAACCTGCCCGAGACCCACGCCTACCTCAAGCGGGTCCGCAAGGAGATCGAGAGCAACTACCCCGACCGCGTGCTGCTGGCCGAGGCCAACCAGTGGCCGGCCGACGTGGTGCAGTACTTCGGCGCCGGCGACGAGTGTCAGATGTGCTTTCAATTTCCGGTCATGCCGCGCATGTTCATGGCCGTGCGCCGGGAGGAGGCGGCGCCGATCTACGAGATCCTCGAGCGCACGCCGGCGATTCCCGAGAGCTGCCAGTGGGGCCTGTTCCTGCGCAACCACGACGAGCTCACGCTCGAGATGGTGACCGACGACGAGCGCGACTACATGTACACCGAGTACGCCAAGGACCCGCGGATGAAGATCAACCTGGGCATCCGCCGCCGGCTCGCCCCGCTGCTGGACAACGGCCGGGACGAGATCCAGCTGATGACCGCGATCCTGTTCTCGCTGCCGGGCTCGCCCGTTCTCTACTACGGTGACGAGATCGCGATGGGAGACAACATCTTCCTCGGTGACCGTGACGGGGTGCGGACGCCGATGCAGTGGACCGGCGACCGCAATGGCGGCTTCTCGCGGGCTGACTTCGCGCAGCTATACGCGCCGCCCCTGATGGACCCGGTGTTCGGCTATCAGGCGGTCAACGTCGAGGCTCAGCTGCGCACCCCGACGTCGCTGCTGCGCTGGGTGCACCGCTTCATCGCGCTGCGCAAGGAGCATCCGGTGTTCGGCTTTGGCACCCACGAGCCGATCGAGACCTCCAACCCGCGGATCTTCGCCGTGATCCGCCGCTTCGAGGACGACTTCGTGCTCTGTGTCCACAACCTGGCGCGATCGGCCCAGGCGGTCGAGCTCGACCTCAGCGCCTACGAGGGTCGCTCTCCGGTCGAGCTGTTCGGCCGCAGCCGCTTCCCGCAGATCGGCCGGTGGTCCTACCTCCTGACCCTGGCGCCGCGCGGGTTCTACTGGTTTCAACTGGTGGAGGAAGGGCAGGAGGCGATCGGATGACCGAGCACCTGCAGACTCCGGCCCACGCGCTGATCGACTCACTTGACGCCGACACGATCGGCGACTGGGTCGAGCACCAGCGCTGGTATGCCTCGAAGTCCCGCCACGTCACCGGCCTTGACTTCGACGAGTGCGTCCGGCTCGCCGACGGGCCACCGCTGGTGCTGGCGCTCGTGCAGGCGCGGTTCGCCAGCGGCAGCCACGAGCTCTACCAGCTGTTGCTCACCTTCTTACCGCCCGGCGCCAAGCCCGACGCCACGCCCGACGCCACGCCCGACGCCACGCCCGACGCCAAGGCGCCCGGGGTAATCGCCTCCACGCTCAGCGCGACGGTGGTCGACTCGTTGGCCGATCCCGAGCTCGCGCGGGACCTGCTGCGCCGGATCGACGCCGGATCCCAGTTCGACGGGGAGGAGGGAAGCTTCCGCTTTGAGCGGGTCCAGTCGGCCGAGCGCGTCTCGCCCGATGCCCCCGCGCGGCCGATCGGGGTGGAGCAGTCCAACTCGTCGATCGTATTCGGCGACCAGACCGTGCTCAAGGTGTTTCGCAAGCTGGAGCCCGGGATCAACCCCGAGCTCGAGCTGCTGCAGTTCCTGACTCGCCGGCAGTTCCCCCACATCGCGCCCCTACAGGGTTGGTATGAGTACGAGGGGCGCTCCTTCTCGGCCACCCTGGGGGTGGCGCAGCGCTTCTTTCCGGATGCCCGGGGCGGCTGGGAGCTGGCCCTGGAGCAGATCGCCTCTGACCCCGCGGCCTTCTTGATCGAGCTCGGTCAGCTGGGCCGGGTGACCGCCGAGCTGCACAACGCGCTCGCCTCAGACGCCAACGATCCGGACTTCAGCCCCGAAGCACCGAGCGTCGAATCGCTGGCCCTGCTGACGGCCACGATCGACGAGGACATCGAACGGATCTTCGTCCGCCTGCCCGACGACGAGCGCGTGGCGAGCATCGCCGGGCGCGGCCAGGACGTGCGCGAGCGGATCGCCATGCGCTCGCAGGTCGGCGTCGGGGGCCGGACGATTCGCACCCACGGCGACTTTCACCTCGGCCAGACGCTGCACACTCCGCGGGGCTGGGTGATCATCGACTTCGAGGGCGAACCGGCACGGCCGCTGTTCGAGCGCCGCCAGAAGCGCTCGCCGCTGCGCGACGTCGCCTCGATGCTGCGCTCGTTCGCCTATGCCGCCTCGGCCGTGTCTATCCTGCACGGCGGCTACGCGCCGGCCCAGTTCGAACCGCGAGCCCGCGAGAGCTTCCTCGAGCAGTACTTCGCCCACATCGAACCGGCGCTGCTGCCGCCCAGCGAGGCGGGGATCGTCAACCTGCTGTCGATCTTCGAGCTCGAGAAGGCGATCTACGAGCTGCAGTACGAGCTCGACAACCGGCCGGACTGGCTGCCGATCCCGGTCGCCGGGATCGCGCGCCTGCTGGAGTCAGAGTGACGGCCGCCGGAACCTCCACCCGCCGGCTGGAGTCAGAGTGACCGTCGCCGCCGCCGAGCTCGACGCCCTGGCGCGTCGCGAGCACGGGCAGCCGCACGCGGTGCTCGGGGCCCATCCGGTCGACGGAGGGGTGGTGGTCCGGGCGTTTCGGCCGTCGGCCAAGAAGGTGTCGGTCAAGCCGGCCAAGGGCAAGACGCGAGAGCTGGAGCAGATTCATCCCGCCGGCATCTTCGAGGGGAAGCTGCAAGGCGCCGAGTTGCCGCTGCGCTACAAGCTCAAGGTCGACTACGGGCCGGAGGGGAAGTTCACCGTGGAGGATCCCTACGCGTTCTCGCCGACCCTCAGCGAGCTCGATCTGCACCTGATCGGCGAGGGCCGCCACGAGGAGCTCTATGACCGGCTCGGCGCGCATGTGCGCCGGCACGAGGACGTGGACGGGACCGCATTCGCGGTCTGGGCTCCGGCCGCGCGCGCGATCAGCGTGGTCGGCGACTTCAACGCCTGGGACGGCCGGCTGCACGCGATGCGCACGATGGGCTCAGGGGGGATCTGGGAGCTGTTCTTACCCGATGTCGGGCCGGGCGCGCGCTACAAGTACGAGATCCTGACCGCCGACGGAGAGCTGACCCTCAAGGCCGATCCGCTCGCGCAGGAGACCGAGCTTCCGCCCAAGACGGCGTCGGTGGTGACCGAGTCCCGGCACCGCTGGAGCCCGGAGGACGCCAGGTTCCTCGGGCTCCGGCGCGAGGCGCTGCCGCTGTCTGAGCCGGTCTCGATCTATGAGGTCCACCTCGGCTCGTGGCGGCTGAACGCGCTCGAGGACAACCGATCGCTGAGCTACTCAGAGCTGGCCGACGAGCTGTCGACCTACGTCACCGACCTGGGCTTCACCCACGTCGAGCTGCTGCCGGTGATGGCGCATCCGTTCAGCGGCTCGTGGGGCTATCAGGTGACCGGCTACTACGCGCCGACGCCCCGCTACGGCTCACCGGATGAGTTCCGCGCGTTCGTCGACCGGCTCCACGCCCGGGGCATCGGCGTGATCCTCGACTGGGTTCCGGGTCACTTCCCGCGGGACCAGTTCGCGCTGGCCCAGTTCGACGGCAGCGCCCTGTATGAGCACGCCGATCCGCGGCGCGGCGCGCATCCGGACTGGGGCACGCTGGTGTTCAACTTCGGTCGCCACGAGGTCCGCAACTTCCTGATCTCCAACGCCCTGTTCTGGCTGCGCGAGTACCACGTCGACGGGATCCGGGTGGACGCGGTCGCCTCGATGCTGTACCTGGACTACTCCCGGCGGCCCGGTGAGTGGATCCCCAACGAGTTCGGCGGCCGCGAGGACCTCGAGGCGGTCGAGTTCCTCTCAGAGCTCAACGAGGTGATCTACGGCCGCGAGCCGGGGATCATCTCGGCGGCGGAGGAGTCGACCGCGTGGCCCGGCGTGTCACGTCCGGTCTACCTGGGTGGCCTGGGCTTCGGCTTCAAGTGGAACATGGGCTGGATGCACGACACGCTGGCCTACTTCCAGCAGGATCCGCTGTACCGCCGCTACCACCACCACGAGCTCACCTTCAGCCTGATGTACGCGTTCAGCGAGAACTTCATCCTGCCGCTCTCGCACGACGAGGTGGTGCACGGCAAGGGCTCCCTGTACACCAAGATGGCCGGCGCCGATCACTGGCAGAAGCTGGCCAACCTTCGGGCGCTGTACGCCTACATGTGGGCCCACCCGGGCAAGAAGCTGCTGTTCATGGGCTCAGAGCTCGCCCAGGCCGCCGAGTGGAGCCATGAGCGCTCGCTGGACTGGCGCCTGCTCGAGGAGCCCGAGCACGCCGGCATCCAATCGCTGATCCGAGACCTCAATCGCTCCTACCGCGAGGAGCCCGCGCTGTGGGAGCTGGACTCCGATCCGGCCGGTTTCTACTGGCTGGAACCCAACGACGCCGACAACAACGTGGTCGCCTTTGCCCGCCGCTCCAGCGACGGAACACGACTTGTCGTGTTCGTCGCAAACCTTTCTCCGGTCCCGCGCTACGGCTATCGCCTCGGACTGCCCCGCTCGGCCCGGTGGCGCGAGGCGATCAACACCGACTCCTCGTACTACGGCGGCAGCGATGTCGGCAACCTGGGCGGCGTGCAACCGGAGCCGATCCCCTGGCACGATCAGCCGTTCTCAGCCGAGCTGACGTTGCCGCCGTTGGCGGCGGTGTGGCTCGTACCCGATGAGTGACGCGACCGCGCCGTCCGGCGCCCTGCAAGAGGCCTGGCCGTGGGAGCGGCCGCTGGGAGCGCGCGTGATCGGCGACGGGCTGACCGAGCTCCGGGTCTGGGCGCCGCGGGCGCGATCGATCGCGTTGCGCCTCGGGGACGGTACACAGCACCCGCTGACCGACGCCGGCCACGGCATCCGCGAGGTGGTGCTCGAGGCTCATCCGGGTGATGACTACGAATTCGTGCTTGGCGACAGTCAAGCGCTGCCCGATCCCTGCTCACGCTGGCAGCCGCACGGGCTGCGCGGCCCATCCAGGGTGTTTGACGCGCGCTCGCTGCCGGGCGCGGCGGACGGGTTCAACCCGCCGACGCCCTCAGAGCTGCTGATCTATGAGCTGCACGTCGGCACCTTCACCCCCGAAGGCACGTTCGCGGCCGCGGCCGGTCACTTGCGCGAGCTCGCCGCGCTGGGGGTCACCGCGGTCGAGATCATGCCGGTGGCCGAGTTCCCCGGGGCTCGGGGCTGGGGCTATGACGGGGTCTACATCTCGGCCTCGCAGTCCTCCTACGGGGGGCCGGCCGAGCTCGCCGAGCTGGTGGCAGCCGCTCATCGCGAGGGCCTCGCGGTCCTGCTGGATGTCGTCTACAACCACCTCGGCGCCTCGGGCGTGACCGCGATGGAGGCCTTCGGCCCCTATTTCACCGGCAAGTACGAGACGCCGTGGGGCAAGGCGATCAACTACGACGACGCCGACTGCGATCCGGTGCGGGAGTGGGTCTGCCAGAGCGCCGAGGGCTGGGTGCGGGACTTCGGCATCGACGGCCTGCGCCTGGACGCGATCCACGCGATCTTCGACTCCAGCGCCGAGCACATCGTGGCGGCGGTGGCGCGCCGCGTCCACGCGATCAACCCGCGCGCCTACGTGATCGCCGAGTCGGGGCTCAACGACCCGGTGGTGATGCGCCCGCGCGAGCTCGGGGGCTGGGCGTGCGACGCGGCCTGGGCCGATGACTTCCATCACGCGCTGCGGACGCTGATCACCGACGAGCGCGACGGCTATTACGCCGACTTCGGGCGGGTGGCGCAGCTGGCCAAGGCGTTTCACCGCCCGCACGTCGATGACGGCAACTACTCCCCGTTTCGGGGCAAGCGGTTCGGCGCGCCGGCCGACGACGTCCCGCCGCCAGCATTCGTGGTCTTCTCCCAGGACCACGACCAGGTCGGCAACCGCGCCTACGGTGATCGGATGCCGGCGCCCGCGCGTCCGCTGGCCGCCTTCTGCACGCTGCTGTCGCCGTTCACCCCGCAGCTGTTCATGGGCGAGGAGTACGGCGAGCCGGCCCCGTTTCAGTTCTTCTCCAGCCACATCGACGAGGAGATCGCCGTCGCCACGCGAGAGGGCCGCCGGCGCGAGTTCGCGGCGTTTGCGGCCTTCGGCCAGGAGGTGCCTGATCCCGAGGATCCGGCCACCTTCGAGCACTCCAAGCTGACCCGCGATCGCGACCCGGCCATCGCCCAGCTCTACGCGCAGCTGATCAAAGCCCGACGGGTGCTCGGCGAGTCCGAGGCCATCGAGATCGAGTACGACGAGTCGACGCGGTGGCTGCGCCTGCGCCGCGGGGACCATCAGCTCGTGGCCAACTTCGCCGGCGAGCCGCTGGAGCTGGCCTGCGGCGCCGGCGCGCTGGTCCTGTCGACCGCCGCCGAGGCGCATCTCTCGCAAGGACGCCTCAAACTGCCGCCGATGTCCGGGGCGTTGCTCAGATGACCGAGGTGTGGCCGGGGCGCCCGTTCCCGCTCGGCGCGACCTGGGATGGCAGCGGCACTAACTTCTCGATCTTCTCCGAGCACGCCGAGGGCGTCGAGCTGTGCCTGTTCGACGACGTCGGCGAGGAGACGCGGATCGAGGTAACCGGCCGGCGGGCCCAGAACTGGCACTGCTACCTACCTGGCGTCGGCCCCGGCCAGCGTTACGGCTACCACGTCCGCGGGCCCTACGACCCGGACAAGGGCCACCGCTTCAACCCGGCCAAGCTGCTGCTCGACCCCTACGCCAAGGCGATCGAGGGGACCGTGGAGTGGGAGCACGACGCCAACATCCTCCCCTACGTCCCCAACGGGGAGGAGGACGCCGACTTCGAGCCCGACGACGAGGACGACTCGAGCGCGGTCCCGAAGTCGGTGGTGATCGACGACTGGTTCGATTGGGACGGCGACGCGCCGCCCGGTGTCTTGTTGACCGACACGATCATCTATGAGACCCACGTCAAGGGCTTCACGATGCGCCACCCGGAGGTGCGCGAGGACCTGCGCGGCACCTACGCCGGGCTGGCCTCCGAACCGGCGATCGAGTATCTCAAGGATCTCGGCGTGACCGCGGTCGAGCTGCTGCCCGTGCACCACATCTCAGACGAGTCCTTTCTGTCCGAGCGCGGCCTGCACAACTACTGGGGCTACAGCACGATCGGCTACTTCGCCCCGTACTCGGAGTACGCCGCCAGCGGGCGCCGCGGCGAGCAGGTGACCGAGTTCAAGGGCATGGTCAAGGCGCTACACCAGGCCGGGATCGAGGTGATCCTCGACGTCGTCTACAACCACACCGCCGAGGGCAACCATCTCGGGCCGATGCTCTCCTTCAAGGGCATCGACAACACTGCCTACTACCGGCTGATGCCCGATGACCCGCGGCACTACATGGACTTCACCGGCACGGGCAACTCGCTCAACCCGGTTCACCCGTACGTGTTGCGGCTGATCATGGACTCGCTGCGCTACTTCGTGACCGAGTGCCACGTCGACGGGTTCCGCTTCGATCTCGCCTCGGCGCTGGCGCGGGAGTTCTATGACGTCGACCGGCTGTCGGCGTTCTTCGACGTGATCCACCAGGACCCGGTGCTCTCGGTGGTGAAGCTGATCGCCGAGCCCTGGGACGTCGGCCCGGGCGGATACCAGGTGGGCAACTTCCCGATCCTGTGGTCGGAGTGGAACGGGGTGTACCGCGACACGGTGCGCGACTTCTGGCGCGCATCGGCCAGCGTCGGCGAGTTCACCTCCCGCCTCTCGGGCTCGGCTGACCTGTACCAGTTAAACGGTCGCGAGCCGTTCGCCTCGATCAACTTCATCACCGCCCACGACGGCTTCACCCTGCGCGACCTCGTGTCCTACAGCGACAAGCACAACGAGGCCAACCAGGAGGGCAACCGCGACGGGACCGACGACAACCGGTCCTGGAACTGCGGCGTCGAGGGCGAGACCGACGATCCCGAGATCCGCCGGCTGCGCCTGCGCCAGCAGCGCAACTTCCTGACCACGCTGCTGACCTCCCAGGGGACGCCGATGCTGCTCGGCGGCGACGAGCTCAACCGCACCCAGCGCGGCAACAACAACGGCTGGTGCCAGGACTCCGAGATCTCCTGGTATGACTGGTCAGACGACCCCGCCGCCACCCAGATGCGGGAGTTCACCCGCCGCCTGATCACGCTGCGCCGCGAGCACCACACGTTTCGCCGCGAGAGCTTCCTCGCCGGCACCGATGTCAACGGTTCAGAGCTGCCCGACGTGTGGTGGTTTCGCGCCGACGGGCGCAAGATGACGCGCCGGGACTGGCAGCACGGCGAGGCGGTGCTGGGGATGTTCCTCAACGGCCAGGCGATCGCCAACCCGGGGCCGCACGGCGAGGAGATCGAGGACGACTCGTTCATCCTGCTGTTCAACGCCCACGACCAGGATCGAAGCTTCCAGCTGCCGCGGCGCCGGATGGGCGCGCGCTGGGAGCTCGAGCTGTGCACCACCGATCCGAGCTCGGCGGCAGGAAGCGCCGGCTACGAGGCCCAGGCTCAGATCAACGTGACCGCCCACTCGATCACGATCTTGAAGCGCGCCGAGTGAGCTTTGCCAGGACCGCCCCCCGGGCGACCTACCGGCTCCAGCTGACCCCCGGCTTCGGGTTCGCCGCCGCGCGAGCGCTGATCCCCTACCTGCGGGATCTGGGGGTGTCGCACCTGTACCTGTCACCGTCGCTGCAGGCCCGGGCGGGATCGACCCACGGGTACGACGTGGTGGATCCGACCCGAGTCTCGGCCGAGCTCGGCGGCGAGCCAGAGCTGCGCGCGCTGGCGCAGGCGGCGCGTGACGCCGGATTGGGGATCGTCCTCGACGTGGTGCCCAATCACATGGCGACCGACGAGGCCAACCCGTTCTGGTCTGATCCCCGGCTGCGCGAGCGCTTCTTCGACACCGATCGGGTGAGCGGCCGACACCGTCGATTCTTCGACATCGACGACCTGGCCGGCGTTCGCCAGGAGGACGAGGAGGTGTTCGAGCAGACCCATCGCTTGGTCCTGTCGCTGGTGCGCGAGGGGGTGATCGACGGGCTGCGGATCGACCATCCGGATGGCCTGGCCGACCCGGCGCAGTACGTCGCTCGGTTGCGCGCGGGGGGTGCCGAGCTGGTGTGGATCGAGAAGATCCTCGAGTCCAACGAGCGCCTGCGTGATTGGCCGGTCAGCGGCACGGTCGGCTATGAGTTCCTCAACGACGTCTGCGGGGTGTTCGTCGATGGCTCCGCCGAGCCGGCCTTCACGGAGCTCTGGACCTCGGTCTCCGGCGAGCGGCGGGGCTTTGCCGAGGTGGCGCTCGAGGCCAGGCTCGAGCAGGCCACCGGTCCCTTCCAGCCCGAGATCGAGCGCCTGGCGCGCGAGCTGGGCGACGCCGTGGCGGACCCCAGGGAGGTCGACGAGCTGGCGGAGGCGGTCGCGTCGATGCCGATCTATCGCACCTATGTCGAGCCGGGCTCGGGGCTGGTCACCGACGAAGACCGTCAGGCGATCGAGCAGGCCGGGATGCCGGCGCCCCTGGCTGCGCGGCTGACCCTCGACGCCCCGGCGCCGGCGGCGTTCGTGATCCGGTTTCAGCAGACCACCCCGCCTGTCGTGGCCAAGGGCGTCGAGGACACGGCCTTCTATCGCTACGCCCGCTTGGTGGCCCTGTGCGACGTGGGCGGCGATCCGGGTCGCTTCGGGATCGGGGTGGATCGGTTTCACGCCGGCAACGCCGAGCGTGCGCAGCGCTTTCCGCTCGGGATGCTGACCACCAACACGCACGACACCAAGCGCTCGGCCGACGTGCGCGCGCGGATCGCCGCGCTGACCTGGATCCCGGATGAGTGGGAGCGGCGGGTCCGGCGCTGGCTCGAGCTGACCGAGCCGCTGTGCCAGGACGGAGCCCCGGACGATCTGGAGCGCTACTTCCTGCTGCAAACGCTGGTCGGTGCTTGGCCGGTGCAGGGCGAGCGACTCGAGGCATACATGGAGAAGGCGCTGCGCGAGGCCAAGCGCAACAGCAACTGGATCGAGCCCGACTCCGCCTGGGAGCAGGCGGTGCTGGGCTTCTGCCGGGCGCTGTTGACCTTTGCTCCGTTCCTGGCTGACTTCGAGCCGTTCGTCTCACAGCTCGCGCCCGCCGGCGATCGGATCGCGCTCGGAACCGTGGCCCTGAAGCTGACCTCGCCGGGCGTTCCCGACATCTACCAGGGCGACGAGCTCCCGTTCTACGCGCTCGTCGACCCCGACAATCGCCGTCCGGTTGACTGGCGCTGGCATCAGGCGATGCTGTCGCGCCTGCAGGGCGGTTCCCGGCCCGATGCACAGACGCGAAAGCTCTGGCTGACCATGCGACTGCTTCAGCTGCGGATCCGCCGGCCGCGAGTATTTGCCGGCGGCGGCTATCAGCCGCTCGAGGCCGGCGACGACGTGGTCGCCTTCCTGCGCGGCGATGAGGTGCTGGTAGGCGTCGCGGTGAGGGCCGGCCCGCCGGCCGGAGAGTTGCGCGGAGGCGCGGGTGAGTGGCGTGATGTGCTGCGCGGCGAGCGGCGTACGCTGGGGGAGGCCGCGCCGCTGGCCGAGCTGCTCGGGCCCTACGGGATCGCGGTCCTTGAGCGGGCTGGCGGCTAGGCCGCCGCGCGAAACCGGCTGCTCGCGTCCCTGGTCAGCGCGCGCCCGTGGCCAAAGCACGCTGCGTCGAAGTCCAGCTCGGCGAGCTTCTGGAAGCTCTGGCGGGCAAGCACCGGATCGTCGGCCGCCGGATGGGGTCCGACGGCGGTGATGTGCGCGGCGGCGTCGGCCGTGAACAGGATCCCCCGGTCCTCCCAGAGCAGCGAAACGTGGCCCGCGGTGTGACCCGGGGTCGCCACCACCCGGAACGGGCCGATCCGGCTCGAGCCGGTCAGCGTCTCGAGCGCGGCGACCGGGGCCACGCGCCAGGGCAGCGCGACCTTGACGTAGGGCACCATCGCGTGACCGAGCGCAGTGGCCGCGCGCGGGCGTGGCTGGTCAGATCCCTCGCGCACGAACTGGCCATCGGTCGGGGAGACGTGAACCTCGGCGCCGGTCAGCTGAGCGAGCTGGGCCGCGTTGCCGGCGTGGTCGCTGTGGCGGTGGGTGAGCACGATCCGCTCTAGCTCCTCGGGGCGGTGACCGCCGGCACGAATCGCCGCAATCACCTTGGCGGCGCTGCCGGGGGTGCCGGTGTCGATCAACGTCAGCCCGTCGGCTTCGACCAGAAAAGCGTTGACGACGGCGCGCGGGAACATGATCTCGGTCACGCCGCTGAGCACCTGCTTTGCCATGAGTCGCTTTCCTAGTCGGAGGCGAGGCCGGCCCAGGCCCCGGCGGCGATCCCCTCGCGGCAGACCCGCCAGGGCTAGAGCACTTCTGATGGGCCGGGGTACCGGTCCCCGTCCCAGCTCGGCGCGTCGTCCTCGAAAGAGAACCGAGAACGGGTGCCGGTGAGCTCGAACATCCGATCGACTGCCCACGGACCGTGCAGCAGCGAGAGCATCTCACCGTTCGCCTGACACCGTTCGCGCACGCGGAGCAGGGCGTGGAGTCCGGAGCAGTCAAGGAACTCAAGCCCGCTCAGGTCGATCACCAGGCGCTCAGGGGTGGGAAGTCCGGACCGGCGCAGGTGCTGCTCGAGCAGCGGGCCGCTGGCCAGGTCAAGTTCGCCGTAGAGCGCCACCAGGCGCGTGCTGTCGTCACGCCAGCTCCTGATCACCAACCCGGCGGGCAGGACGCGATCGTCGGAGGCTAGATCATGCACTGCGCTCATGCCCGAGCCTTTGGTCGGCCAGCAGTGCTGTGCGTAAGCTCAATCCGCAGCGCGAACACTTCATGCAGGACATCGCGGGCTCGCTTCTGTCGAAGGTAGAGGGACCGATGATCCGGCACACGGCCTTTGGAACCGACCGCTGCCGTACCAACTACCTAAAAGCCTCCGCTAGACCCGCCATGGAGTCGCAAACGCACGCTTAGCCTATCACCGGCCCGGTGCCAGTGGGCAGGAATCGTCCGCTTGCTAACAGTTGCCCGGCCGTCGGCTACGGCTCTGTGAATCCCGCCTCGCCAGCGGCGAGCCCAGGCTCGTCCTCGGCGGCATGTACCGAGCACAGGGTCGGACCGCCTGACTCGCGCACGGCCTGCATCTCGGCCGCCGTCAGCTTCACGCCGCACTCCTCGCAGCGCTCGCCGGGCACCTCGACGCCGTTCTCGCCTGAGCTCACGTCGGCGAGTCTAGCTCTCACCGTACGTCGTGGCCCGGTGACTCGATAGGGTGCCCCACCCCCTGATGCGCGTTCTGCTGATCTCGTGGGAGTACCCGCCTGTGATCGAGGGCGGCCTCGCGCGCCACGTGCGCAAGCTGTCCGAGCACCTCGTCTCCGAAGGGCTCGAGGTTCACGTGCTGGCGCGGGGCAGCGACCGTGCGAGCGACGTGCAAGAGCGCCATGGGGTCGTCGTCCACCGCGTCTCCGAGCCCCCATTCCCGGCCGATGTCAATGCGTTCCTGCACTGGGTGCGGGAGATGAACCGAGACATGGGCGATCTCGGCGACGAGCTCCACGAGAGCCTTCGCTTCGACCTGATCCACTCCCATGACTGGCTGGTGGCCGGCGCCGCCGAGCGCGTGGCCCGCCGGGGCGAGCGGCCCTGGCTGACCACGGTGCACGCGACCGAGTTCGGTCGGCACCAGGGCTGGGTGCAGAAGCGTCCGCAGTCGCAGATCCACGCCGCCGAGCGCGCGATGGTCCGCCGCGCCGACCACGTGATCACCTGCTCGCGGTACATGCGCAGTCACGTCGCGACCGTGTTCGACGTACCGCCCGCGCAGATCACCGCGATCCAGAACGGGATCGATCCCGGCGACCTCGAACCGATCGCCCACGACCTCGGCGCGCTCCGGGCTCGGTTTGCCCAGCCCGATCAACGGCTCGTGCTGCTGGTCGGTCGGCTGGTCTATGAGAAGGGCTTTCACCTGGCGCTGGACGCGCTCGCGCCGGTGATCGCCAAGCTCGGCGGGGTGCGCTTCGTCGTCGCCGGTACCGGCACCGCGGAGGCCGAGCTCAGACGTCAGGCCTGGCGGCTCGGACTCTCGCGCCAGGGCACGTTCCTGGGCTGGGTGGGCGACGACATGCTGCACTCGCTCTACCGCGTGGCCGACCTGTGCATCGTGCCCTCGATCTATGAGCCGTTCGGCCTGGTGGCGCTCGAGGCGATGGCCTCGGGCTGCCTGTGCGTGGTCGCCGACACCGGCGGCCTGCGAGAGGTGGTTCCCGGCGACGGGACGGTCGGGCTGCGGTTCCCCTCCCGGGACTCCGACGCGCTCGGAGCGATCCTCCAGCGGGTCCTGGCCGACGACGACGAACGCGCGCAATTGGTCGCCGAAGCCCGGGAGCACGTGCTGCGCTTCGACTGGGGTGAGGTGGCGCGTCAGACGCACGCCGTCTATCACGAGCTGGTCGGAGTCAGGGCACAGCCGGCCGGGCCCGGCAACGCGGTCGCGCCGGTGCCCGGAGCTTGCCGACCGCCATGGTGACCGAGGTGCCGATCCGCGGGCAGATGATCAGGCTCGGTCAGCTCTTGAAGCTCGCCAACGTGATCGACAGCGGATCTGAGGTCAAGTCGTTCCTGGCCGTCGAGCCGGTGTGGGTCAACGGGGAGCCCGAATCACGCCGCGGGCGCCAGCTTCACCCAGGCGACGTGATCCGGGTCGCTGAGAGCGAGCTGCGCGTGATCCCGGAAACCGCCCGCAGCTAGACCGAGGGCCCGAAGTCCTGCAGACAGACCGAGGGCCCCGAGCGCTGACGCGCCCCGGGCCCTCGGGGAAACTGCGGTATAGGCTCGGGGCCTACATCATCCCCGACATGTCGGGCATGCCACCACCGCCACCACCGCCGGCGCCCTCCTTCTCGGGCACCTCGGCGACGATCGCCTCGGTGGTGAGGATGTTCTTGGCGATCGAGGCGGCGTTCTGGAGCGCGGAGCGCGTCACCATGGCCGGATCGATGATGCCCTCGGCGACGAGATCGACGATCTCGCCGTTGGCCGCGTCCAGGCCGAAGCCCTTCTTGGCCTTGCGGACGTCGTTGACGACGACCGAACCCTCCAGACCGGCGTTCTCCGAGATCTGACGAAGCGGCTCCTCGAGCGCGCGGTGCACGATCCTCGCGCCCGTCTGCTCGTCGGGGAGCTCGATCGCGTCGATGTTGAGCGCCTTCTGGGCGACCAGCAACGCGACCCCACCGCCCGGCACGATGCCCTCCTCGAGGGCGGCGCGGGTGGCCTGCAGCGCGTCCTCGACGCGGTGCTTCTTCTCCTTCATCTCGGTCTCGGTGGCCGCGCCGACCTTGACCACGGCGACGCCGCCCGACAGCTTGGCGAGGCGCTCCTGGAGCTTCTCGCGGTCGAAGTCGGAGTCGGTGTTCTCGATCTCGGACTTGATCTGGTTGATCCGGCCCTTGATCGCGTCACTCTCACCGGAGCCGTCGACGATCGTCGTGGTGTCCTTGGTGACCACCACGCGACGAGCGCGGCCCAGCTGCGAGAGCTGGGTGTTCTCGAGCTTGAGGCCCATCTCCTCGGTGATCACCTCGCCACCGGCGAGGATCGCGATGTCCTCGAGCATCCGCTTGCGGCGGTCGCCGAAGCCCGGTGCCTTGACCGCGACGCCGGTGAAGGTGCCACGGAGCTTGTTGACCACGAGCGTCGCGAGTGACTCGCCCTCGACGTCCTCGGCGATGATCAGCAGCGGCCGGCCGGACTGGATGACCTGCTCGAGCACGGGCAGGACGTCCCGGACGGAGCCGATCTTCGAGTTGGCGATCAGGATGTAGGGATCCTCCAGGGTCGCCTCCATACGCTCCTGGTCGGTGACCATGTAGGGCGAGATGTAGCCCTTGTCGAACTGCATGCCCTCGGTGAACTCGAGGTCCATGCCGAACGTCTGGCCCTCCTCGACGTTGACCACGCCGTCCTTGCCGACCTTGTCGATCGCGTCGGCGATCACGTCGCCGATGTCGTCGTCGCCGGCCGAGATCGTCGCCACGCGGGCGATCTGGTCCTTGCCGGAGATCTCCTTGGACTGCAGCGCGATGTTCTCGACCACCTGGTCGACGGCGCGCTCGATGCCGCGCTTGAGCGCCAGGGGGTTGGCGCCGGCGGCCACGTTCTTCAGACCCTGGCGAACGATCGCCTGGGCGAGCACGGTCGCGGTCGTGGTGCCGTCGCCGGCCACGTCGTTGGTGGCGGTTGCCACTTCCCGGACGAGCTGAGCGCCCTGGTTCTGGAAGACGTCCTCGACCTCGATCTCGCGGGCGATGGTGACACCGTCGTTGGTGATCGTCGGGGCGCCGAACTTCTTGTCGAGGACGACGTAGCGACCGCGCGGGCCGAGCGTGACCTTGACCGCGTTGGCTACCGCGTCGACGCCCTGCTCCAGCGCCTTGCGGGCTTCCGCCTCGTACTTCAGTTCCTTGTGTGCCATGTGATTTCGATTTCTCCTAGAGAAGTTTCCGAGAGCTCTACTGGACCTTGGCCAGCACGTCTGACTCGCGGAGGACGAGCAGCTCCTCGCCGTCCACCTTGATCTCGGTGCCGCCGTACTTGCTGTAGAGGACCTCGTCGCCCTCGATGACGTCAACCGGCGTGCGCTTGCCGGTGTCCTCGTTGACCTTGCCGTCGCCGACGGCCAGGACCTTGCCCTTCTGGGGCTTTTCCTTGGCGGTATCGGGCAGGACGATCCCACTCGACGTGGTCTCCTCCTCCTCGATGGCCCGTACGATCAGGCGATCGCCGAGGGGCTTGAGCTTCATTGTGACCAGACCTCCGTTTGAAGTGGGCGGGACAACTCTGCTTGGCACTCGCATGGTCAGAGTGCCAGGACTTCTCAGACTATAGCTCTTCAGCCGGGCTAATCAAGGCCAGCTTGGCACTCTCATGTTGAGAGTGCCAGAAAGATCGCCTCGCTCGGTCCCTGCCCGAGCAGCGGGTCGAGCTCAACTAGTTGCGGGCGCCGCCGAGGCCGTGGATCCGATCACGCAGTTGCTCGGGCGGACTCTCGATGATCTGCGAGAAGCGCACGACGGTGACGGTGTCGTCCATCGAGACCTTGCGACCGTAGATCTGCTCGAGGAAGTGGACCATTTCGTCCACGCGGCGGAACTCGGGGTTGTCGTGCTCGATCTCCCGCGGGGACAGGTCACACACCCGCTTGACCTCCACCTGGTCGATCACGGCCTGGAAGATCCGCTCCCTCGGCGAATGCTGGTAGCCGATCGTGACCAGCACGCACTCGTTCTTGTGGTACTTGTGCGATTTGTCGCCGAGCCGGATGGTCGCCGTCTTGCGACCGCGCCGGAGCTGGTCAGCGAACACCGAGGAATAGAAGTTGAGCACGCGCACCGTCGCTGGCGCCTCCGTGAGGTCGTGGCCGCCGAGTCCGGCAGCCTACCGATCCGTCGCGGAGCGCGACATCGCGCGCTGCACGATCTGCCGCTCGCCGGGATGGCTGAGCTCTCGGGCCGCCTGCGCGAGGGGCATCCATCTCGCCTCCTCGATCTCGTGATCGTGATCGCCGAGATCGCCTGACCGGTATTGGATCAGGAAGAACCGGACGACCTTGTCAGTCGACCGGCCGCGGCGCTCGTAGCGATACCGGATGTCGCCCAGCTCCTCGATCACCTCGCCGGACACTCCGGTCTCCTCGGCGACCTCGCGGAGGGCGGCCTGCTCGGGCGTCTCGTCGCCGTCGGGATGCCCCTTGGGCAGACCCAGCACGCGGTGGCCGTCGGCCGCGCGCTTGACCGGGACGATCACGATCACGCGGTCACCGTCGAGCACCACGCCACCGGCCGAGAACTCCACGTCTGGCGGCCGGGGGCTAATACACGTACCGCCCCAGCGCGTCGGGCTCGTGAACGGTCAGCTTCCCCCGTCCCTGCGTGATGATGCCGGCCCGCTCGAGCACGGCGAGGAAGCGGCTGGCGGACTCGCGCGAGGAGCCGGCCAGCTGGGCGAGGTCGGTCTGGGTGGCGCTGATCAGGACGTCGCCCTCGGCCGCGCCCTCAGAGCGAGCGGCCGCGACGAGCTCGGCGAGCACCGACGCCACCCGGCTCTGAACGGTCTGAAACGACTGGCGGGTGAGCCGCTCGTTGGTCTCGCGCAGACGGCGGCCCAACGCGGCGAGCAGCTTCACGGCGATGTCCGGGTGCTCGCGCAGCAGGCGGCGCATGTCACCGCCGAGGATCGCCACCGCCTCGGTGTCCTCCAGCGACTCGACGGTCGCCGAGCGGCGCTCGTCGTCGAACAGGGCCAGCTCACCAAAGATGTCCCCCGGCCCGAACGTGGCCAGCGTGATCGTCCGCCCGTCGCTGTGCTCGCGGATCGCCCTGGCGTGGCCTGAGCGGACGATGTAGCAGGTATCGGACTGATCGCCCTCGTGAAAGACCGCCTCTCCAATCCCGAACCGGCGCGGCACCGCCACCAACGCCACGCGGGCGAGATCCTCTTCGCCCAGGTCCGAGAACACCGGGACCTGATTCAGCAGGGTGATGGTCTCCTCGCTGGTGGCCGCCATGCGGTCAGGGATATCACACGGGTTACCGAGCATCGGTCAGAGCAGATCCAGGGCCTGCTCGCGCCGGCGCCGGCGCCGGCGCACCGCCAGGCCCAGCCAGGCGATGGACTCGATTCGTCACGCGACCGATATCGTGATCCTGTGCGCGTCGCGCTGACGAAGACCCTGGCCGTGGCGGTGCTGGCTGCGCCAGTCGCGGCGCCGGTGGCGCTGGCCGGCACCGCGACCCCCCCGGCGCGGACCCGCGCCGGCACCGGGGCCGCCCCGGCGCCAACCCGCGCCCAAGCGCAAACCGCGGTGCGGCGGGCGGAACGCTCCAGAGCGTTGTGGGCCACGGTCAACATCTGCGACAGCCGCCGGTACCCGAACGCGATCGGAGTCCGCGGCCAGATGCCGGCGCTTGGCTTTCAGTCCTCGATGTCGCTCGACATTCAGGTCAACTACTACTCGCGGGCAAAGCATCGCTTCGTGCCCTCCCCGCACGCGAGGATGACGATCCCGCTGAGGCCATCGAGCACCCGTCTGGAGCAGGGTGGTTCGACGTTTATGTTCGCGCCGCGGAATACCCGGCTTGACGCCACCGTGCAGTTCGTGTGGCGGCGCTCCGGCAGGCTGCTCGGCGAGACGACGCGGACGACCACGGCCGGACATCCCGACGCGGACTTCGGTAGCCCACCGCATTTCAGCGCCGCCACATGCCGGCTCCGCTGACCGCGGTCAGTCGGCCAGCGCCGCGAACAGCCGCGGATCGTTGCTGATCACTCCGGTCACGCCCAGCGACTGCAGCGCTTGGATCCGCGGCAGCTCGTCCACGGTCCAGACGTAGAGCTCGCCGCCGGCGCGCGCGATCGCCCGCACCAGCCGCGGCGTCACCAGGCGCCAGTGAGCCATCAGCGCGTCGCACTCTCCGGCCCCAATCAGCGCTTGCGCCCGGTGGGGCATGATCTCCCGCAAAGCCAGGAGAAGGGCCGAGGCGGGAATCCACATCAACGGGCTGCGGAACGGATCCTGGCGCAGCTTGGGCACCGACAGGCCGAGACGGAGCGAGGGCTCGGCCTTGCGGATCAGCCGCAGGCTCTCGCGAAACTGGCTGGAGATCAGGGTCCGGCCGAGCAGGCCGTGATCGCGCAAGGCCTGCACGACCGCGAGCTCGTAGCCGGGGAGCTTGAGGTCGACGTCCAGCTCGATTGCGGCAAACGACGGCGAGGCCAGGTGGCCGAGCGCCTCCTCAAGCGTGGCCACCGGCTCGGCCGGGACGTGGCGGTAGTCGTGGGCGAGCACGAGATGATCACGCCCATCGGCCCGTCCCGGGCGGGCGGGATCTGAGTCATCCGGCTTCTCAGGCAGGACGTCGAACTCGATCATGTCCACGCCGGCGGCGAGCGCGGCGTCAAAGCTCGCGCGCGTGTTGCCGGGCACGATCAGGTCGGCGCCCTTGTGCCCGACGCGAACCAGCCGCGTACCGCGGGCGGTCAGCGCTGACATCCCGGACACCAGAACGTCGTGCGGTTGTCGTCCCCCTGGCCGCGGGCCAGGATCTTGACGCCACAGCGCGGACAGGGGCGCCCGTGCAACCGGAACACGCGCAGCCCGGCGTCCTGGTGGCCGGTCCGGGCCGACTCGCGCATCCGCGGCGCCACCGCCTCGATGATCGAGACCGCCTCGGCGTCGGTGAGCCCAGAGAGGGCGCGCCACGGGTCTATCGCCGCCTCCCAGCAGCCTTCGGACTTCCAGAGGTTGCCGATCCCGGCGACGTTGCGCTGATCCAGCAGCGCGTCGCCGACCCCGCGGGTGTAGTCATCGGAGCGCAGCCGGGCGAGGAACCGATCGAAGTCGAACTGCGGCGCGAGCACGTCCGGGCCCAGGCCGGCCAGCCGGCTGTCAAAGCGCGTCCGGCTCTCGGTCAGCAGCTCGAGCACGGGCCCGTCGAACTGCACCACCTGATGGCCACCCCGCTCCAGGACCAGCCACGCCCGCCGGCCAGAGCGACCCCAGCGCCGACCGGGGGCGTAAACACCCCAATTTCCCGTCATCCGCAGATGTGAGTGAATCGTCAGCTCGCCCTCAAAGCGGATAAACAGGTGCTTGCCGTGGGTCCGGATCTCGCTCACCACCCGGCCTTGGAGGCGCTCGGGCCAGCGATCGAGGCGGTGGCGGGGGTGCGGCGTGCGGATCTCATCTGGCGCGTGGCCCTCCAGAACGGGGCGCATGCGCTGCGCGGCGTAGGCGATCGTGTCTCCCTCCGGCATCGCTAGGCCCCGAGGGTCAGGCGCCGCGGGCCCTCCTGAAATCCGAGCGCGGCGAGCGCCGGAGCCAGCGACGAGCCCATCGCCGCCTCGCCGTCGACCTTGTCCAGCGCGAGCCGCTTGATCGCACCGTTGCGAACGTGCTCCACCAGCGCTGCCAGCGCCGCCTCCAACCGCCCGTCGTCGGCGCCCACCAGGGTCTGCAGCGCACGGCCCCCGCGCTCCAGGTAGACGATCGGATCACCCCCGGCCAGCACCACATAGGCGCCCGCGGCCCGCGCCGGGCGACGGGTGGAAGGGCGGGCCCCCGCCGGCTGGCTGGATGGCGGGCTGGGCGGGTCCTGATCCCGGGCGCGCGGCTTGGGCCACGGCAGGGCCGCGCCGTACGGCTGCGCCGGGTCGACGGCCGCCAGCACCAGCGGCTTGGCCGCCTCCGTAGGACGCGCCCGCAGCCGCTCCACCGCCCCCGGCAAAGCGAACTGAGCCCCACCGAGACCCTCCAGGAAGTAGCCCCGGCGCGCCACCCCGAGCGTCTCGAGCGCAGACAGCTCTGAGTAGATCGCCGAGAAGCCGCCTGCAATCCCCTCCGCCAAGACCTGCTCGCGAGTGATGATCCCGTAGCGCTCGAGCAGCAGCTCGGCCAGGGCTCGGCGGCGCGCCGCCGGATCGGTTCGCGCGCGCAGCAGCGGCTCGGTCTCAGACCAGCGGCCCTGCACCTGCGCCGCCGCGCCGCCGCGACGCCGCGCGGCGCCAAACCGGGCGAGTGGCCCATCCCGGGCGCCCCGTCGCGTGTGCTCACGTTGGGCCCGGGCCAGGGTCAGCCGGGGCGCTCGCAGCGGCGCGAAGGCGTCGTTGGTCGCCTGCCCGGCCCAGGCCAGGTCCCACAGCGCCTCCTGGATCTCCTCGGGCGACAAGTCGACGTCGACCAGCAGGTCGGTGAAGAAGCACGCGCCGGCGGCCAGCCTCCGGCGGACTGCGTCATGGCTCTCAGAGCTCGGCAACTCGCCCTTGAACGGGGGTGGCCCGAGCAAGGCGAGGTCTTCGCGGAAGTAGAGACCGACTCGACCGGAGTTGCGTCCCAGCGCCCCGGCTCCGATCCAGACCAGCTCGCCGCTGGCGCACAGCTGATCCATCCAGGCGGGTGAGTAGGCACCGACGCGCCGGGGAAGCACGTCGCGCTCCCAGACATCGGCGGGCAGCGGCAGGCCCTGGAGGGCCACCAGCGCCTCGCGCAAGCGGTCGACCCCGGCGCCGGAGGCCGGGTGGCGATCGACCCCCTGCCAGGCGGGCAGGAAGCGGGCCAGCTCGCGTTGCTCGGCCGGCTCGATCTCCTTGCGCAGGACCGCAAGTGAGGCTCGACGCAGCCGGCGCAGCACCTCCGGATCACACCACTCGCGCTCGCTGCCGCCGGGACGCAGCTCGCCGCGAACCAGGACGCCATCGCGCTCCAACTCACGCAGGGCGGCAGACCCGTCGATCCCGTAACGCGCCCGCACCTCCGCGGTGGTGAACGGTCCATGGGTGGCGGCGTAGCGTCGCAGCAGCCGCCGCAGCGCGTCCGGGACGTCCTCGAGGAATGCCGCCGGCAGTCCCCCGGGCGGCGCCGCCCCGAGCGCATCCCGATACAGGCCGGCGTCGGCGGCGTCGATCCAGCGTTCCTCGCCGTTGACGCGGACGCGCGCGGTCCGCCGCTCGCCCTGCAACTCGGTCAGCATCGCACCCGCGTCGAGGCCGCGCAGGACCCGCTCCTGAGCCTCCGGGCTCGAAAGATCCCCGATCCGGCGCAGCACGTCCAGCAGGCCGTCGCGGTTGGCGGCGCGGGCGGGCTCGGACAGGCACTGCAGACCGGACTCCACCTGCTCGAGCGCGCTGGGGTCGATCAGGTCGCGCAGCTCGTCCTGGCCCAGCAGCTCCCGGAGCAGATCGCGATCCAGCGACAGCGCCGCCGCCCGGCGCTCGGCGTTCGGCGTGTCGCCCTCGTACATGTACGTGGCCACGTAGTCGAACAGCAGCGATGAGGCAAACGGTGAAGCGGTCGCGGTCTCCACCTCGACCAGCGTCAGCTCACGCCGGTGAAGCTTGGTCAGCAGCTCGACCAGGCCGGGCACGTCGAGCACGTCCCGCAGGCACTCGCGGTAGGTCTCGAGCACGATCGGGAACTCGCCGTACTGCTTGGCCACCTCGAGCAGCGACTGGGCCTTCAGGCGCTGCTGCCACAGCGGCGTGCGCTGGCCGGGCCGAGCGCGCGGGATCAGCAGCGCGCGGCCGGCGTTCTCCCGAAACCGGGCGCCGAACAACGCCGAGGAGCCGAGCTCGGCGACGACCAGGTCCTCGATCTCGTCGGGCTCGAGCAAGACGAGATCGGCCCCGGGAGGCTCTTCGGCGTCCGGGAGGTGGATGATGATCCCGTCGTCGGAGTAGATCGCGTCTGATTCCAGGCCCACCTGCTCGCGGATCCGCGCGCTCAGGGCCAGCGACCAGGCGGCGTGAACCCGGCCCCCGAACGGGCTCAGCACGCACAGGCGCCAGTCCCCGATCTCGTCCCGGAAGCGCTCGACGACGATCGCCCGGTCAGACGGGATCACCCGCGTGGCCTGCTGCTGCTCCGACAGGAACGCGACCAGGTTCTTGGCCGCTCGGCGATCTAGGTCGTAGTCGCGCTCGAGCGTCTCGGGCGACTGGTCCACGGCCCAGCGCGAGAACGCGCCGATCGCCTCGCCGAGCTCACGCGGGCGACCGATCGTGTCCCCCTTCCAGAACGGAACCGCGCCCGGCAGTCCCGGCGCCGGGGTGACGATCACCCGGTCGCGGCCGATCTCCTCGATCCGCCAGGTCGTGGCGCCGAGCAAAAAGGTCTGACCCGGGCGGGCCTCATAGACCATCTCCTCGTCGAGCTCGCCGACCCGGCGCCCGTCGGGCAAGGTGACCGCGAACAGGCCTCGGTCGGGGATCGTGCCGGCGTTGGTGACCGCCAACTGGCGGGCGCCGGGCCGGGCGCGGAGCGTTCCGGCGACGCGGTCCCAGACGATCCGCGGGCGCAGCTCGGAGAACTCCGAAGAGGGGTAACGACCGTCGAGCATGTCCAGCACGTTCTCGAGCTGGCTGCGCGAGAGCTCTGAGTAGCTGTGCGTGCGCGTGACCAGCGCGTACAGATCGTCGACGTCCACCGTCTGGTCCTCTGGCGCGGCGGCGGCGATCGCGACGATCTGCTGGGCCAGCACGTCCAGCGCGTTGCGCGGTACCACCGTGGTCTCGATCTTGGCCTCGCGCATCCGCTGGGCCACCACCGCGCACTCGAGCAGGTCAGCGCGGAACTTGGGAAAGATCCGGCCGCGGCTGACGTCGCCGACCGAATGCCCGGCCCGGCCGATCCGCTGTAGCCCGCGGGCCACCGACTTGGGCGACTCGACCTGGATCACCAAGTCCACCGCCCCCATGTCGATCCCGAGCTCGAGGCTCGAGGTGGCGACCAGGCACGGAAGCTCGCCGGCCTTGAGCATCTCCTCGACCACGGTGCGCTCCTCCCGGGCCAGCGAGCCGTGGTGGGAGCGAGCGAGCTCCTCGCCCGCGAGGTCGTTGAGGCGGATGGCCAGGCGCTCGGCACCGCGGCGGTTGTTGACGAACAGGATCGTCGACTTGTGGGCCCGGATCAGCTCGAGCAGCTCGGGGTAGATCGCCGGCCAGATCGAGCGCCGGGTCGCCTCACCGCCCTCCAGCGGGTCCAGCGCGGGCGCCGGAGTGTCGTCGGGCTCGGTCATCGACTCGACCGAGACGTGGATCTTCAGGTCCAGCTGCTTGCGCACCCCGGTGTCCACGACGCGGCAGCGGCGGTGCGGCCCGACCATGAACCGGCCGACCTCCTCGAGCGGGTTCTGGGTCGCCGACAGGCCGATCCGCTGCACGTCACGACCCGCGGCCTGGGCCAGCCGCTCGAGGGTCAGCGCCAGGTGTGAGCCGCGCTTGGTCGACGCGACGGCGTGGATCTCGTCGATGATCACCCAGCGGGCGCGTTCGAACAACTGTTGGGCGCGCCCGGTCAGCATCAGATACAGCGACTCGGGGGTGGTGATCAGGATGTCGGGCGCCTCACGGAGCATCTGCTGGCGCTCGCGCTGAGGTGTATCGCCGGTCCGTACGGCGACCTTGAGCTCGGCTCCGATCCCGCGCAGCGGAGTTCGGAGGTTGCGGTCGATGTCGTACGAGAGCGCCTTGAGGGGCGAGACGTAGACCAGGCTGGTACGCCGATCCCTGGGATTGGCGGGCGGCGTGTCCTGAGCCAGCCGATCGATCGCGTACAGGAACGCGGCGAGCGTCTTGCCCGAGCCGGTGGGCGCCGAGATCAGGACATGCTCGCCGGACGCGATCGCCGGCCAGGCCTGGATCTGGGCCGGCGTCGGCTCGGCGAACGCGCTCTTGAACCAGTCACGGGTGCGGGGGCTGAAGGCATCCAGGGACACGCTTTCGAGGCTACCCCGCACGTGGCGGTACCGGGCCGGTCATGCCGGACGCACCGGCGGCCCAGCGGGGACCGCCTCAGTGCTCCCGGGTCAATGAGAGTCTCGCATCGCGCTCACGGGCTGCCAACTGCGTAGACGCAGCAACAAGCTCTGAGCCGGCACTCAGCGACGGTGTGGTCGCGCTTCGGCCCTGGGGCGAGGACGATGTGGCGGTCAAGGTCGCCTGGGGGCAAGACCGTGGCATCGTCCGGTGGACAGGTGTTCCGGCTGATCAGACCGAGGAAACCAGCCGTGCGCATGCCGTCCACACTGAGGAGGCTCGTAGGGCTGGCCGCATGGTCGCGCTGGCCATTGTCCAATCAAGCTGCGACGCAGTGGTCGGCTCATGCGACATACGGCTGCCCGATGCCACCGACCCTGCTGTCGGCGAGCTGGGGTATCTCCTTGCTGCCAAAGCGAGGGGGCAGGGATTCGCCGCGCGCGCGATTTGGCTCCTGACGGATTGGGGCTTTCGCCAGCTCGGGATGGAGCGCATCCAGGCATTAGTGCATCCCGAAAATCCAACATCCGCACGCGTGCTCGACCGCCTGGGCTTCCAGCGAGAGGGCCTACTGCGACGCTACCGGCAGGCCATCACGGACGCGAGGACCGCGTGCTCTACTCCGTCCTGCCTAACGAGCTCAAGGCAATCGCACCTCGCGCTGGCGCGAGAGCGTTTCGCCGCCGAGGTGCGTCCCATCTCGACGTATAGGGTCACGTTTTTGACCGAAAACGGGACTCTCGCAGATGGCCGGTCGCTGAGCAGCTACGGCACTCGTTCCCAGGCAAAGAGCTCGCAGACATAGGGCAGCTCGACCGGCTCGGGTCGATTGGCGACTAGGGCGCGGACCTGTTCGAGCAGCTGGGCTCGCTGATCGTCGGGCAGTGCGGCGATAAAGCTTGTCGAGGCGATCCGCGCAACCACTCCCTCGCGGTCGAGGTGCTGCACATGCAAGAGCTCGGTCTCTTCGACAGCTGCCCACAGGCTCGTACGAGCAAAGGCCTTTTGCCAGCGACCGCTGCCATGGGCGGGCGTATCGCCACGATGGGGACGCACAATCGCCTCAAGTGCACCCTGCAATGGATTTTCGAGCGGGCGTCGGTTATAGACCACGGCGAGCCGACTGCCTGGCCGGGTCACGCGGTGGATCTCGGCCAGGGCTCGATCGCCGTCAAACCAATGGAAGGCCTGCGCCACCGTCACGGCATCGACCGATCCGCTGACGAGCGGTATCGCCTCGGCGGTGCCGGCGTATAGCTCCACCTCAGGAAGCGCATCGCCCAGTCGCGTTCGCATCCCCGCCACGGGCTCGACCGCGATCACCCGCGCCCCCGTTCGGACAAGCAGCTGCGTCAGCTTCCCCGTCCCCGCCGCAAGATCCAGAACGGTGCGCCCCGGCCGGAGGTCCAACCGCTTCGCCAGCCAACCCCCCGCCCTCTCGGGATAGTCGGGCCGGGCGCGGTCATAGTTGCCCGCCGCCTCATCAAAGCCGTGGGCTCCCTGATGAATCTCCACGCCCGGCATTCTTGCCCGTCTATATACAGCCACGCTTTTGACCGAAATAACGTGACTGGAGCCGGAGACCGGAGCCGCTGAGCCCCCACCCGGCAGACGATCGTCCAGCCGAGGCGAACGCCCGGTGAGGAACCGTCCGGACCCGACCATCAGACTGAGCGCATGCACGTCGTCCAGCTGATCTTTCGGGGACTTGGCGATGACCGTTGACTTCGGCCGGACGGCAGGTGACTACGCCGCCTACCGCGCCGGCTTCCCCGACGAGTTCTTCGCTCGCCTGGGCGCCATGAACGTTGGCCTGGATGGCCAGCAAGTCGTGGACCTGGGCACGGGTACCGGCGTGCTAGCTCGCGGGTTCGCGCGCCGAGGCTGCACCGTGACCGGACTGGATCCTGCACGGGCCATGCTTGACGAGGCCCGCCGACTTGACGCCGAAGCTGGGGTGCGGGTCACCTACCGGGTCGGACGCGCTGAGGACACCGGGTTGAATGCTGCCGGTTGGGATGTCGTGTCCGCCGGGCAATGCTGGCACTGGTTTGACCGCCCGCAAGCCGCGACCGAAGCCCGTCGCCTTTTGGTGGCCGGTGGAGCGCTCGTCATCTGCCACATGGACTACCTGCCGTTGGCAGGAAACGCTTGTGCGGCCACGGAGGCATTGATCCTGGAGCACAATCCGTCCTGGACGATGGCGGGCGGCACCGGCATCCACGCGGACTGGACGCTCGATGCGGCCGAGGCCGGCTTCATTGGCATGGAGACGTTCAGCTTCGATGTCGCCATCCCGTACTCCCACGAGGCATGGCGTGGCCGGATGAGGAGCTGCAACGGCGTCGGCGCAAGCCTGCCCGAACCCGTAGTCGCCGACTTCGACGCCGCCCTCGCCCGTCTGCTGGCCAGGCGTTTTCCCCACGAGCCACTGGCCGTCCTCCACCGAGTCTGGGCTCTCATCGCCAGAGCGCCCGGCTGACTTCCCGCCGCGCCCGAGCACGGGCTTCCTCCAACCCACCGTACGGTCACGTTTGTGAGCAAGACCGTGACTCAAGCACACCGGCGTGGTGGGTGGGGAGCAGGCGCGGTCCAGAGTTGGCTGTCCGCATTTGATCACGTAAAGGGTCTGGTTGCTGATCGCGATGCGTGACAGGTCGAAGCTCCCTCTGGGCTGGTAGAGCTGGGGGGTATGGCCGTAGACGCCGGCAGAGAGGGGGATCACGAACGGGCGCAACCTCGGGCGAAACAAGCCCTTTAGCTCATGTTCAATAACGGCGGCTGCCAGATCACCGCGTGCGAATCCTCGACAGTAAAGCGTAGGGATTCAGGGATTCGTGAAGCCGAGCTCCGCACCGCTCAAGGAACAACTCTCCATTGGGTTGGGTCGCGATCGCGAAGCTTCCGTCAAACGTCAGCAACGATCCGCCGTTTGCGACCCGCAACGGCGAGCACGCCTTGCGCGTCAAAGAGGGCGAGCTGAGGTCAATCAGCGTGCTCGCGCTGGTGGGAGGCGGCCCGCGGAATTGGCCGGCTTGGATGTTCTGAAAGACCGGACCTCCGGAGCCGCAGTGGTAGCAGGGCGAAACTCCGAACTCCACCCAATAGGTGCCGACCCCATTGGCTATCGCACCGCACACTGCATCGGTCGTGTCACAGCCGGTCATAAAGCTAGGAAGCGTTCGCTCTGCTCCGGTGGCCAACGAGTAGAGCTTCACCTGCGGCTGATACCGATCCCCGCAGCTGAACAGCAACCAAGGACCGCCGATCGCTGCGGGTCCGCAGCCCGCCGGCGAGGCAACCTCGGTGCGCTTGCGGTCGAAAGTTTCGCCCAGGGCAGCCGAGGAAACCCTCGGCAGCCCGCCCACTCAAGCCTCGCACGCCACGTCTGACGCCCCATACAGTCACGTTCGGTAGGGTCGGCGGGAGGCATCCGCGGCCGCACGGCGCGTGCTGGCCCGACTGGCTGGGGTTGCCTCCCGCCGCCGCATCGAATCGGGTAGGGGCCAGGCTTGCCCTGGCCCCTCCCACACCACCCG
>JAABUJ010000597.1_pt1 | contig 67372 bp, 65 predicted proteins | sample 5559131 | NCBI WGS metagenome assembly JAABUJ01 (sample SAMN10711875, study PRJNA513366) | rock metagenome | isolation source: Antarctica rocks | place: Antarctica: Victoria Land, Mt New Zealand nord | collected 2016-01-07 | reverse complement strand
AACTCGCCCCGGCCGGACTCGGCGTCCCGCTCGCACTTTCGAGCGAAGCCGCGACCTGCGGCAAGAGCACGATCGCGGTCAATATCCACAAGCCGAGTTGGACCACGGCCACCACCGCGGCCGCAAGCACCTTACCGGCCAGCAGATTCCAGGGTGCGATGGTCGCCACGAGGATCTCCGCGATGCGGCTGGTCTTTTCTTCGGCTACCGACGATAGGACGCCCTGACTTGCCAAGATGATCGCGAGATACAGCATGAAGATCAACGCGAAGGCGATGCCGTGACCGACCGCGGCGGTACGCGAATCGGAGAACTTCTGATCGATCGGATGAACGTGATGCGGAATTGCCGCCGCCGCCGCGACGCGCGTTGCGGACGCGCCCGTGTCGATCGCGATCGCAAGCGGTGCGAGGTCCTCGCGCAATTGGGCTTCATCGAAGGCGGAGAGGTCCCGCGGGTACGCATCGAGCGTCAGTCGCCCTCCGCGCCGGGCGAGCGCAATGGCCGCGCCGGCATTACCATGCGCCGTAAGATAGGCTGCATTCACCTGCGGCGGCAGCGCGTCGACGCGCGCGACGACGCGAAAGTTCTTCTTCGCATCGAGCAGGGCCACGGCGCGCGAGCGCAGCGGCGGCGCCCCGGCGAGCACGATATCACTGCTCGACGAGCGTCCGGCCGCCGCGAAGAACACCGGCGCTTCGACGAGAATCGCGATTGCGACCATGCCGGCGAGCGTCGCTACCCAGAACAGACGCGAACGGACGCGGCGCGTCAACTCGGTGACGAAGACGATCCGCAGTTCGTCGAACGGTCGGCTCACGCGGCGACCGGTTCGGGCAAGAGCGCCCGGCGATAGATCACTTCGAGCGATGGTTCTCGGCGGTCGAACGTTTCGATCGGGGCAACGGCGACGGCGTCGCGTAACAGGTCGGCAAAAGCGGTCGTTGCCGGCAACGTATAGAGCAGCGCGCCGTCGGTCTCGAGTTCCGGTTCACCCGCGCCGTAGCGTGCAAAGACCGCGCGCAATTCGGGCGTCGCCGGCCCGACGCGCAAGGTGCGCGTCGGAAACGTCGCGCGCAGTTCGGCGAGCGTTCCGTCCGCGCGAACCGTTCCGTTTCCGATGATGCAAAAGGTGCGGCACGCCTGCTCGAGTGCGAACATTTGATGGCTCGATAGCACGAGCGTCGTGCCCTGCGCTGCCAGTGCTCGAAGCATTTGGAGGATGATCTCAGCGTTGACCGGATCGAGTCCGGAGAACGGCTCATCGAGCACCAGTAACTCGGGTTCGTGCAGCGCAGCGCTCGCGAGTTGGACTTTCTGCTGGTTCCCCTTGGAGAGTTCGCTGCACGCGCGGCCGGCATACTCGTCGATCGCAAGCTCGCGCAGCCAGCGCTCCGCGCGCGTGCGCGCGTCCGCCTCCGCCAACCCGTGCAGCCGACCGAAATAAACGATCTGATCGCGCACCTTCATCTTGCCGTACAGCCCGCGCTCCTCGGGAAGATAGCCGAAGCGCCGGCGGACGCTCAGGTCGATCGGCTTGCCGTTCCACGAAATGCTGCCGGCGTCGGGCAGGTAGATGCCTAGGATCATCCGCATCGTCGTCGTCTTTCCGGCGCCGTTCGGTCCGAGCAGGCCGAACGCCGTACCGGGCGCGACCGAAAAACTGACGTCGCGTACGGCCGCGACCGAACCGAACGAGCGACTGACGTGGTCGATGACGAGCATGTCTTCGTACCGTTATCGCTTGCCTCGTCGAACTCCGCCGAATGCGATGCTTAGCGCAGCGACGAGGCCCTCAACGCGTGCCGCGCACCGCGTGCGTGATGATGTCGTTGAGCACGGCGTCGGGAACGGCGTCTTCACGCGAGAAGTTGAGCCGCGCGCTGTCGCGCGCGCGATACGCGGCCGCGGTGTTGCGTGCGTTCAGGTCGACGTGCTCCGGCAGCGCATCGTAGGGGCGCAGATCCGCCGTGCTCCCGAAGGCATCGTAGAACGGCAGCGCGGCGGCATCGTAGGCGGACATCGGAGGCAAGCCTAAGATCAGTTCGATCGTGCGTACGAGGCCCGCGGTCGAGTGATGCGCGTGCACCACGCCGCCCCGCGCGTAGGCGCTGATGACGTAGGCCGTCGTGCGTTGCGCGTCCACGTGATCCGGACCGTTCTGGGCGTCGTCCTCGATCACGAAGACGGCCGTGTCGCGCCAGTGACGCGAATGTGAGAGGTGCGCAACGAGGCGCCCGAGCGCGAGGTCGTTTTGCGCGGCGTACGCAATCGGTGTGAGCGAACCGGGTTTCGTTCCAGCGGTATGGTCATTGGGCAACCGCAACAGCTCGAGTTGTGGGAGATCACCGCCTGCATCGTATGCATCGAACTCGCGCGCCCATTCCGCTTCTCGGTCGAGATCGCTGTACGTTACATCGAAACCACGCGCACGCGGATCAGTGTCGGCCGCCAGATCCCGCATGTGTGAAACGACGCGGCCTCTGGAATCGGGATCGCTGACGAATTCGCCGTAATTCCGCAGGCTGACCGCATGCGCGGCGGCGTCGTTCCAGATGTATCCGCCGTGCGGATTGGAGGCAATCGCGCCGTCCTCGAAATCGTAAAGAATACGGCGGCCGCCGTAGTTTTGTGGCCACATGCGTTCGAGATAATCGTTGGCAAACGCAGCGGTCGACCAATTGTGACCGTCGGCGCTGACTTCGGCGTCGGCGAACGTGTCGTCGAGGATGCCGAAGCGGCGCGCGAGCGCGTGCTCGTTCGGGGTTACATGCGCATCGAAGAGTGCGAGCGCCGGATCGCCGTCGGCCCGGGCGAGATCGCCGAGCACTTGATCGTACGTCCGATTCTCCTTGATGATGTAGATGACGTGGCGAATCGGCCCGCCCGAGCGAACGACCGTCCGGTTCCCGGTGCTGCGCTGGGGAAACGTCCGGCTCCCGGTTCCAGTGGGCGCGGTGAGCGACGTCGCGAGCCCCGGGCCGGCGTTGGCTCGGACGGCGGCGAGGCCGACTGCCAGGGCGGCGTCGCTTGGGATCTCGATGCGGCGCACGCTTCCGATCATTCCGGAGGCGACGTATCCCGAGGCATCGCCGGCCGCGCCGCGCGGACGTCGCGCGAACGGTTGAAATTGTGGGTTGGCTCGTCCGCCTTCGCCCATGCCGTCAACCACGTCGAGCGCCGTTCCGTCGGGCGTCACGGTAAGTGCCGTCGGATACCAGCCCGTCGGTATCATCCCGACGAGCTGCGGCACCGGCCCATCGAGAGCGAGCACCGCAACGGCGTTCGCCGCGGCGAGCGTCACATACAGCCGTTTACCGTCGGGCGAGAGTGCGAGCGCCGACGGCGACGCGCCGAAAAGCCTGCCGCCGTAGGGCGCAACGTTGACATCGGCCACGCGCTTTTCGGTTGCTATGTCGACGACGCCGACGGCATCGTCGTCCGTCTCGCTGACGAACAGCTGTCGGCCGTCGGGAGAAAGCAACAGCGCCTCGGGATGCCGGCCGACGTCGATCGACGCTCGCTCGCGCCGCGTCGCGACATCGACTGCGGAGAGCGTATGGCCGGCCCAATTCGCGACGAGCAGCGTCTTGCCGTCGGGCGAGAATGCGACGCCGGCGGGATGCGAGCCGGCATCGATCGGTGACGAACCGCCGGCGTTGTGTTCGACCAGGGCTCCAACCGTCGCGTGCGCGCCGACGGCAACGGGCGCGCTGACCGACCCGCTTGTCGCGTCGACGAACACGACGGCGCTTGCAAGATCGCCGCTGACGGCAAGCGTTGTATCGTCGGGTGCGCGCGCGATGCCCGCCGGCCAGAAGAACTTCGGCAACGCACTGTGCCGATCGGATTCGCCGCTCCGTGCGTCGTAATGTTCAAGCGTATTCTGGGCGGCGGTACCGACCCAGAAGCCGCTTCCGCTACGGTCGGGCACCGGAACGCCGTAGACGTTGCGGATCGCGATGTCCCGCTCGAAGTGGAGATCGCGCGCGTCGAGAATGCGGATGCCCGGCGTACCGGCGCCCCCTTCCACGACGATCAGATGCGCATTGTCCGCCGTGCGCACGGCGCTTTGCGGAAACGTCTTCGTAAGCGCAATCTGCGCCGGCGCGCCGGTGATGCGCCATTCGGTCGGAAGCGTCGTCGACCGGCCGGCCGCGAGCGCGGCGACTCCCAGGGCGAGCGCAGCCGCCAACGCGAGCGCAAGTGATCTCAACACGATGCCCTCTATGCTACGATCGGAAGATTATATTCCGCTTAAACTGTGCAACAGCACGACCGGTCTGTGCGCCGCGCAGCAACGGCATCGCGCCCTCCGAGGCATGAGGCCGCCCGTTCACACGGCGCAGCGCCGTTCCTCGACGAAGCGGAGCCGTGAAAATGCCCGCTCGGCTGGGCATTCTTTAGGCAGCCGGCTTCGGACACAGGGGCGGCATGCCCGCCGGGCGCTCGTCACGAAAGGACTAGCTGTATGGAGCTGAACGAATCGATCGTCTATGCCGGTGGCGAGTTCGTGCCCTACCGCGATGCCAAGGTCGGCCTGCTGACCCATGGCCTCAACTATGGAACGGGTTGCTTCGAAGGCATCCGCGGTTATTGGAACGCGCAAGACCGCGAACTCAACCTTCTGCAGCTCCGCGATCACTTCGAACGCTTACAGATATCCGCGAAGACGTTGCTCATGAGCGTGCCGCATTCCGTCGACGAACTCGTCGAAATCACGCTCGATTTATGCGCGCGTAACCGCTTTGAAAGCGACGTGTACATTCGGCCGCTCGTGTATAAGGCCGCCGAAGATGTGGGTGTGCGGCTAACGGGGGTACCCGATGCTTTCGCGATCATCGTCGTGCCGTTTCTGCCTTACTACCATGCACCGAGCGGACTCAAATGCGGCGTGAGTTCGTGGCGGCGCATCGACGACACGATGGCCCCGGCGCGCGCGAAGATCACCGGCACCTACATCAACTCGGCGCTCGCCAAGAGCGAAGCGCAGCTCAACGGATTCGATGAAGCAATCCTGCTCTCGCACGATGGCCACGTCGCCGAAGGCTCCGCGGCCAACCTCTTTCTCGTGCGAAACGGAACGCTCTACACGCCCGATCCCACGCAGAACATACTCGAGGGTATCACGCGGCGCTCGGTCCTAGCCTTGGCCCGAGTGGAGCTCGGGCTGCCGATCCTCGAACGCGCGCTCGACCGCAGCGAACTCTACGCCGCCGACGAAATCTTTTTCACGGGGACGGCGGCGTCGGTCAGTTACGTTAGCTCGGTCGACCATCGCCGCGTCTCCGACGGCACGATGGGCCCGGTCACGCGCAAGCTGGTCGACCTCTTCGCGCGCATCACCTCCGGCCGCGAACCGGCGTACCGCTCCTGGCTGACGCCGGTCTACGCAAACCGCGGGCCTGGGGAGGCTTATCTACCGCGTGGGGTCGTCGCTACGGACCTCATGGGCGAATTGGCTTCGCGAATCCCGGCCGGAAGTGCCGCGCCCTCCGTAAGCCCTTAAGCGGTGTCTGCCGTTACGGGGCGTCGGGTGCGGGCGTGTCCACCGCCGTTGGAGCGGGAGCGGAGACAGGCAAGGCGTTCCACATCTGTTCGTCGGGTGGCAGCGGGAGCACCGGCGGCGTTACGGGTAGCGAACTTCCGAATGAGAAGGCGGCGATGCCGGCGCTGGTTCGCCATAACGCGAAGTGCGAAAGCCCCTCGTAGGTGACGCGCGAAACCCGATGGATGAAGGCGCGGCCGCGGTCGAGATCCGGTAAGTCCGTCGTCATGACGGCGATGACGTACGGTTCTTGATCGCGATAAACGATGCCGACGTCGTTGAGCGTGTCGTGTAGCGAACCGGTCTTGTGCGCGATTCGAACGTCCTTCGGTAAGGGCACGGGCAAAAGGCCGTTGTGCGTCTGCCCGGCCAAAATGGCGAGCATTTCGCGCGATGCCCAGGGGTCGATGAGCGTATCGCGGGCAATCCGGTCGAGTAGCGCCACCATGTCGCGGGGACTCGTGCGCAAAGCATAGCGGATCGTTTCGGTCTCCGACCGGATGTAGTCACCTAAATGCGTGCTGTGCAGTCCCAGTCCCGCCATCGTCGCGTTGATGTGCGCGCGCCCGACGCGCCGGATCAGCATGTTCGTCGCGGTGTTGTCGCTGCGCGTGATCATGAGCCACAGGAGCTGCTGCACCGTTCGATGCGTACCGCTCGGGGCGTCGGCCATGTCGCCCCAGCCCCAATCGCGATCGCGCTTTTCGAGATGTACGACGGTACCTAAATCGAGCGTCCCGCGTTCCATCTGCTTGAAGACTTCGACCATCACCGGAATCTTGATCGTGGAGGCCGCGGGCAGGCTCGCCGAAGCGTTGACTCCCGAGGTCAGACCGGTGGCGAGGTCCTCGACCGCTATGCCGACGCGCCCGGGCGCGTGCGATGAGAGCGCGGCTAACTCGCTCTGCAGCGTGACAAGTGAGGGCGGCGCGACGTCCGCCGCCGCGGGAAAAGGTACAAACGCAAGGCCGGCGGCGAGAACGAAAAGCCGACCACGGCGACGACGACGCTGCAGCATGGATTGCGCGTTGTATGGACCCCGTGCGCGCGATCCCTTCAGCTCGACCGCTTCGGGGTTACGCGGAGGTGCGGCCGCTTCGCCTTTACGCGAGGTTCGGCCGAAGAGAATGCTATGGACGCTTCAGAAGGTGACGGGGGATGGGATCGGCGTCGTCGGCGAACCGCCGGGCGGCGGGGCGAGCGGCGGCTCTTCGATCGGTCCCATCGGCGGAGTACTCGGCGTCCCCGGTTCGGGCGGCCGGTAAGGTGGATCCGCCGGAACATCGGGCTGCTCGGGGAGACCGGGTGAGACGGCTCGGATGTCGTAGTCGCTGGGCATGAATGGGCCCTCCGGTCGGCGCGTCGTTCGGCGCTCGCGGGCTGAGCGTCGCGTGACGTACGTGCTCAAAGTGCTGGCGCTCGTCGCGCTTGGGGCGCTGATACTATGGGCGGTCATCGCGTTCCTCGCCCGCATCCCGGGCGTTCTGATCGTCTTCGTCGGCGCGACGTTCTTCACGTACGCGGTCTACCCGCTCGTCCGCCGTCTCAACACGCGCATGCCGCTTTGGGCCGCGATCGCCAATGTCTACCTCGCCATCGTAGCGCTCGTCGCCTTCGGAGTCTCCGTCATCGTTCCGGCGGTTGCAAGTGACGTTCAGTCGCTGGTCAAGGCGATGCCCATGCTGCTGCGCAGCGCCGAGCATTTGGCTGAAGATCCGAATCTGCCGCTTATCGCGCATCTGCCGCCGCCCGTTCGCGCGTATGCGATGAAGTTGCCCGATCAAGTGATTGCGTACGTGCAACGCTCTACCGCAACGGGTGTCTCGCAGATGCTGGCGCTGGCGGTCTCGTTTGCGTCGATCGCGGGGACAATCATCGCCATACCCGTGATCTCGGTCTACTTGATGATCGAAGCCCCCGATCTGATCGATGCGCTCGTGGCCCGTTTGCCGGTGCGCATGCAGCGGCGCTCGAGTGTGATCCTGCGCGACCTCGATCGCGCGCTCGGCGGTTTCATTCGGGGACAGCTTCTGGTCGGAGCGACCGTGGGCAGTGCCATCATGATCGCTCTTTTGATCTTGCACGTGCGGTACGCCGTGCTGATCGGCGTCGCTGCCGGATTGCTCGACGTGATCCCGTACGTCGGAGCGGTTGTCGGCTTCGTGCCCGCGGTTACCCTTGCGTTCTTCGACGGCGGCTGGCAGCACGCGCTCGTCGTAGCTGCCGTCTTCATGGCGATCTTCCAAGCCGAGGGACAATTCATCGCGCCGAAGATCGTGAGCGATTCGGTCGGCCTTTCCCCCTTGATGGTGATCGTCGCGATCTTGATCGGCGGAGAGTTGCTCGGCATCGGCGGGATGTTTTTGGCCGTGCCGGTGGCGGCCGTGATTCGCGTGCTGGTCCTGCATTCGTTTCCCGAACGGCGGCCCGTCGGCGGGCTTGTGCCGCCGGTCGATCAGCTGACCGATTCGGAAGGCGTGCCCGGAGAAGGCAAGCGCCCGACGGCGCCGGGGAAGGCGCGACGCGGCCGCGCATAGGAAGCGCGCGTATGACGACTTCGACCTTCGCCGTTCCGAGCAACCGCGACGCTGCGCTTCCGGCGCGAGTCGATGTAATCGGCGTGCCGATGGATCTCGGCGCCGACCGGCGCGGCGTCGATATGGGACCCTCCGCCATCCGTTACGCAGGCCTGCGTGACAAGCTTGAGTCGCTTGGCCTCCAGACGCTCGTCGATCACGGCAACATTGCGGTTCCGGTGGCGGAATCGAGCATCGCGCAAGCCGTCAAGAACGCAAAATACCTGCCGATCATTCTCGCGGTCTGCGCCGAACTCGCGACTGCCGTCGAGGCGGCCATGCGCGAGGGCGGCTTTCCGCTCGTGCTCGGCGGCGATCATTCGATTGCGATCGGTACGCTTGCCGGTGTTTCGCGTGCGCGCGGCGCGCCGCCCGGCCTTATTTGGATCGACGCGCACGGCGACATCAACACGCCGCTCACGTCCCCCTCGGGCAACGTGCACGGCATGCCGGTGTCGATTGCAATCGACGAACGCAACATCGACCTAACGCGCTGCGTGCAAATCGGCTTACGCGACGTCGATGCGGGCGAACGGCGACGCATCCGGGAGCTCGGCGTCCGGGCCTTCTCGATGAGCGAGATCGACCGCCTTGGCATGGAGCGCGTGATGGACGAAGCGCTGCGCATCACGAGCACGGGGTCCCGCAGCGTGCATGTGAGCTTCGATATGGACGGCATCGATCCGCGTGAAGCGCCCGGCGTCGGCACCGCGGTACCGGGCGGCCTCACGTATCGTGAAGCGCACCTCGCAATGGAGATGCTTGCTGGCGCGGGCGCCCTCGGGTCGCTTGAAATTACCGAGACCAATCCGCTCCTCGACGTCGGCAATCGCACGGCCGAATTGGCAGTCGAGTTAATTCTCTCAGCGCTCGGTAAAACGATTCTCTAGAGAAAGGTTAGAGTTGCCGTGGTCACGGGTACGCGACAGTTACGGCACGCTTACCCGGCGGCCAAGAGCGCTGCAAATAGGAGCAAATACATGGGTCTCAAAGACGCGATCAACAACTTGGGCAAGGATATCAAGGACACGGTTAACGAGACGGGTCACCGTTCAGCCGCCGAAGGCGAACAAGCTAAGCGCGACGCTGCGGGCGGGGACATGACGGTCGGCGAGAACCTCAAGTCGATGGGCAATCAAGCCAAAGAGTCGGTTCAGGCCGACACGTCGGCGACAAAACGCGAGGCTCGCGACTCGACCTAGTACTCACTTGCAGAGTTCAGCGTAAGTATGAGTCGGTTTGCTGGCGTGGACCTTCGTTGCCTTCCATTCGAACGGCGCGGCGATCTCGTTGTACGCGGTGACAAACCGGTCAATCGTCTCGCGCACCTGCTGCGGCGAGGTAAAACTGGCTCCGCTAAGCGCTTGGCGCGCCAGTATGCTAAACCAGCATTCAACCTGGTTGAGCCAAGACGAGTACGTCGGCGTAAAGTGAAAATGTACGTTGGGGTGGCGCTGGAGCCAGCGGTCGCACTTTGGCTTGTGCGTATTGAGATTGTCGAGAACGACGTGGATCTCACGATCAGGGTATTCGGCGACAACGTCATTCATAAAATGCAAGAACTCCCGACGACGGCGGCGCGTATAATGCCCAGTCTTGACCTTTCCCGTCACGACATCCAAAGCAGCGAAGAGCGTCGTCGTGCCGTGTCTCTTATAACAGTGCGAGACGCCCGTGAGCGCCGTGCCGTCCGGCAGGCGAAGCCATCCTTGAGCGCGTTCCAATGCCTGGATTGACGGCTTTTCGTCGATTGAGAGCACGAGGGCATTCGTTGGCGGGTCCAGGTAAAGCCCCACAATGTCCGCAGCTTTGGCGGCGAATTCTGGATCATTCGAGATACACCAGCTACGTCGGCGCTGCAGCGAGATGTTCCGGTCGCGCAGCACCCGCCACACTTGGTCGTCGCTTACGTCTTCCAGAGCTTGCGCGACCAAACTTCCCGTCCATGTCGCACGGCCGGCGGGCGGCGGCTTATCGAGCGTTTCAAGAATTCGCCGCTCGGTCGAATCGCCATATTTTGGCCGCATGCCGCGGGCGCCATCTCGCAGCCCAAGCATCCGATCGCGCGCGAAGCGCCTGCGCCACTTGCAGACGCGCGCTTCGCGCGTTTGCAACGCCTCTGCAATCTGCTGATTGGAGCGACGCTCGTCGGCTAACAACACAATGTTTGCGCGTTCGACTAAGCGGTGTTCGGCCGAAGGTGATCGCACGAGCTTACACAACGCGGCACGCTCGTCGCCGGTTAACTCGATTTCAGCAGCAACGCGACTCATGCCTCATAGTATCATAATTGCGCTAACTCTTGCAACTAAGTACTAGTCACAAACGTCGGCCGATCTACGTCCCCAGCGCGGCGCCCGCAGGCGTGCTTTTTGAAGAGGCCGCTGCGTGGCGCCGAGCCGGGCCAAACCAGCGTCGTTACAGTGTGATTTCAAGTTTCCCGTCGCAACGCAATCCGTTGCACTCGGCCGGGACGTAGCGCAATTCGCGCAGGCGCCGTTCGAGGTCCGCTCGGGCATCGGCGCTTAGTCCGACCGGTAGGGAGACACTAACGGCGCGACCGGCTTCGTTGACGGCGACGATGATCGGGGCCGTACCGTGGAACTTCGCGCGCAAGGCCGATAGCGCCAAATCGTCGGCGACGATCGGCTTCTCGAAACTTTGGCCCCAACCGCCGGAGGGAACGTCGGCGCCGCTTTCGGCGATGTGGCGCTCATCGGGCGCCGGGCTCGCGACCGCCGTGGCGACGGCCGTCGCCGTGGCGAGCGGAGCGGGGCTCGATGCGGACCGTTGATGCAGCGCCGCAGCGGCGGTCAGCGCTCGCTCGGGTGCTGGAGTGGAAACCAACACGGCGACCGGTACGCGCATCCGTGAGGCATGTGCCATGAGCGTTGTCCAAGCGGCGGCCTTCGCCGACCGCTGGGCGACCGGCGCAATGGCTGGAGCCGGTCGTAGGGACCGACGCTGCGGCGCCGCTGTCGCGGCGGCCAGGGTGCGGACCTTGTGAGGCACAGCCGTAACGGGCGCACGCCGCGGAACGACGTGCCTGCGATGTTCGATCGTCAAGGTCGCAAGGGTGACGGACTCAGACGCCTTCGGCGCATCCCCGCTGCGACCGTAGTCGACGCTCCCGGTCGCAACGACGGGCACGATGAGCGCCGCGGCAGCCAAGTGCATGAGGCTCGAAACGCCGAGCGAGCCTCGAAAACGGCGACCGGACGACGGATCGGACATGACGACACCCCGGATAAGAGAGCGAGGCTACAACAGTTCCGCTCCGCGCACCTTCGGGGACTGCTGTGTTAGTTCATGGTGATAGTTCGGGCGTTGTTGGTACAACGGTAGAGCAATGAGCCAAGCAACCGATATCGTTCTCTATCAAGCCGAGTGGTGTCCGTATTGTGCGCGCGTTCGCGCCAAGATGACGGACCTGCTGCTCGATTATAAAATCGTCAATGTCCCGCGCTCGCATGCCGAGCGCGACGTTGTAAAAACGATCTCCGGCCAGACGGGTATTCCCGTCATGGTCGACGGCGAGGTGACGCTCGACGACGACGACGATATCATTCCGTACCTGGAGAAGAAATACGGAAGTTCGCGCGCGGCGGCGTCGTAGTCGCGGTGGTTTAGATTGGTGCCAGCAGATAGGCGACGACGGCGCCCGTCATGGTCGCCGCCATGTTGACCCCGTCATTACCGAGCCATGCAATTCCGCGCAGCGGTCGCGTGTTGGCACCGCAGTCGTGCGGTTCTCGTTCGGTTGCGCGGCTGCAGTACGGACACCAACACAGCGACTGCAGCGATGCGCCTAAAATGCTGTCGACGAGGGCTCCGGCGATACCGCCGATCGCTACGGCCACAAACGTTCGACGGTCGAATGCGAGAGCGGTGACGCCCGCGAGCGTGAGAGCGCCTGCGATTTCGGCGACGGTTCCCGCCCACGTGACACCGCCCGAAAGACCGGTCGCGGTCGGCCGCAAGGTGAGGATCGAGCGGGGTCGGCGTCGCACGAGCGACCCAATCTCCGTGCCCCACGTATCGGCGTTCGCAGCCGCGAAGGCGCCGGCAAAGGCGAAGACAAAACGCGGTCCGAGCCGCAGTGCGGCAACCGCCGCGAGCGCTGCGACCGCCCCGTTCGCGAGCACCTGCGCGGCATCCCGCGCGTCTTTCTTGGCAACGTCGCGCAAGACGGTTCTCTTGTGCGGGCGCGCGACGTGCGAGAGCAGCACCGACGACACGAAGAACGTCAGCAGCACCGCGGCGCCCCCGACTCCGAGAGCACCGAAGCAGGCGGTACCGACTGCGCAGGCTGCGAGTGCGCCGCCCGCGTCGAGCGAACGCGTGCGATACGCGATCAATGCGATCGTAGCCGCGACGATCGCGGCGATGTCGAAGTCGCCGAGCGGCGCTAAGGAAAATCGCATCAGCGAAAGGCATCGTCGACATCGTGCGCGACGCCGGCCAGAGCGGTCTCCCGAGTTGCGGCGCCGGCAGCGGCCGCGAACAGCGTTACGGCGATGACACGGCGCCCGTCCGAAAACGTTACGATGCGCGCCTGCCGAGAGTCGCCGCGGAGCGCGAGCGCGCCGAGATACTCGGTTGCCGTGTCGAGCAGCAAGAAGCGGTTCTCTGCGATGCCCGTCAACAGCGCGGCGACCCCGTCGGGCGAACCGCTTCGGTGCGGCGTCGCCACATGCAACGACCGCAGGCCGAGCCGATCGAGCACCCCTTGCACGGCCGCGATGCCGCCGACGCGTTGCAGAACGAGGGCACGTGCGGTTTGGTCATCATCAACGAGCATGAGGCGCAGCAGTTCCCAGTACGGATAGCTGCTGCCGCCATGCGGGTGAAAGTGCGCAATCGGTCCGGCCGCTCGAAGCGACGCGTGGGTCACGAGCACCCGATCGTCGAGACGGAGACGATTTTGATCGGCGAGGCGATATGCAACAAGCGCAATAGCCAGCGTCGCGACGTTGCCCAGCGGAAAAAGCGCAGCCCCGTGCAACGCCACGTGCCGTTCGTATTGCAAGTCGACGATTGCTATGCCAAAGGAGTTCCGCACGGCCGTGTGCGCGCCGAGTGCATCGATTCGGCTTTGCAGGAGGGCAACACGCTGCGCCGCCGACGCAGGCTGCGGGGTCGGCGTCGCGACGGCGGTCGGTGTTGGCGAAGGCACCGGCGTCGGACGCCTCATCGCTGCAGCAGGCAGAGCGCGCCAGGCGAACGCCGCCGCCATGATCGCTAGCGTTAAGCGACGCATGATTATTCCGTAGCGCGCGCCCGCGCGGGAAGTGAGAAAAGCGCTGCGACCAGACCGTCGACGCTCGCTTCTTCGGCGACAACGTCGGCCGTCAAACCGGCGTCGCGCGCGGCGGCGGCCGTTATCGGACCGATGCAGGCAATGGTCTTGTCCTGTGCGAGGTCGGTTGCCCCCGGAACGTTGTCGACGAACGAACGCACGGCGCTTGCGCTCGAGAACGTCCAAACGTCGCACGTTTCGGCCAGGTCGGCGAGATCGGGATCGCGCACAGCGCTCGTCTTATACGCGGCCACCGCATCGGCGGCGCGGCCGCCTTGTCGTAAGAGGTCTCTGGGGGCTTCGCGCATGTCTTGGGCGCCGAAGAGCAGGATCGCGTCGCCCGGCTGCGTGCGTTCGAGCAGTCCCGCAGCGAGTTCTTCGGCGACGAATCGCTCGGGAACGTAGTCCGCTACGATGCCGTGCGCGCGCAGCGCGGCGCCGGTCGCCCGGCCGATAGCGGCAACGCGCGCACGGCCGAAGCGACGGGCATCGCCGCCTTGCTGCGCGAGCGCATCGAAACACGCCTCGACACCGCTCGAACTCGTAAACACAACCCACCCGTATGCATCGAGTCGACGGACGGCGTCGCGCCCCGGCGCGGCATCATCGGGTGCGCCGATTGCGATCGTCGGCGCAAGGACGGGCTCGGCGCCCATTTCCCACAAGCGGCTTGCGAGTTCATCACTCCCGCGCTGCGGGCGCGTTACGAGCACGCGCTTACCGAATAGCGGCGCCGCGTCGAACCAGCGTATCGCCTCGCGCTCGCGCACGACGTTGCCGATCACGACGACGGCAGGCGCGGCGAATTGCGTCCGTTCGACTTCGGCGACGATCGTCGCGAGCGTTGCAACGATCGTTTCCTGCGTTGGTTTCGTCCCCTCACGCACGATCGCCACGGGCAGCTCGCCCGGCATGCCGCCTTCGCGCAGGCGGTCTACGATCGCGCCGAGATTACCCATTGCCATCAAGAAGACGAGCGTCTGCGACGGATTCGCGAGCTTCGCAAAGTCGAGCGACGAGAATCCTTTGGCGGGATCCTCGTGACCGGTTGCAATCGTGAACGATGTGTTGTGGTCGCGATGCGTAACCGGAATGCCCGCGTACGCAGGGGCGGCGAGCGCGGACGTGATGCCGAGCACGATCTCGAACGGTACGCCCGCGGCACGCAGCGCCGCGGCTTCTTCGCCGCCGCGCGCGAAGACGAACACGTCGCCGCCCTTGAGCCGCACGACGCGCTTTCCGGCAAGGCCGAGTCGCACGATGAGCGCCGTAATGTCGTCTTGGGAAAGCGTATGCGCGCCGGCTTTCTTCCCGACGTAGATTTTGTCGCAATCGGGCGCGGCGAGCGCGAGCACAGCCGGTGATGCCAAGTAGTCGTAAACGAGCGTATCGCACTCGCGTAGCGCGCGCGCTGCCTTGAGCGTCAGAAGACCCGGATCGCCCGGTCCCGCTCCGACCAGCCATACTTTGCCCGGCGAATCCCTCGCCGGTCGAGGCTCCGGCGAGTCCGAACCCACCGTCGCATTCACTCGGGGAGGCCGGCCTCGACTTTCGCGCGCAGATCGAAGAGTTCGTCGACGAGACCGGCGAGCGTCAGTGCCTCGTCGCTTGCGCCGGCAGGCTCGCGCAGTTTGACGACGGCATTGTGCAGCAGCTTCGAAACGATGCGCAGCGACGCGCCCGTGATCAGCATGCGCTCGCGATCACCGAGGTGCGGGCAGCGCGCAAAGAGGCGTTCGATCTCGCTGCTCCGGATGGTTTCGGCTTTGTTCACGAGTGAACTGACAACGGGAACGGCGGCGCGGGATTCATACCAGCGCGCAAAACGCTCCGCGTGCTCGGCGATGATCTCTTCGACCAGCGGAATCGCTCCCCGGCGCCGTTCGAGCGTGAGGTCGACCAGGTCCTTGAGCTGGTCGATGTCCGCGATGACGACGTTCGGAATGCGCGCCACGTCGGGATCGACGTCACGCGGCACGGCGATGTCGAGCGCAAAGAGTGGACGGTCGGGCCGCGCGAGCATCGCTTCGGCAACGTTGCCGGGCGTCAACATGAAATGCGAGGCGCCGGTCGAGGTGATTACGATGTCGGCGCGCTTCATTGCATTGACGAGGCCGGGCAGTTCCACGGCGGTTCCGTCGCCGAGCCGGCTTACGATGTCGCGCGCCTTGGCGTGCGAACGGTTGGCCACGATCAAGTGGGCGCAGCCTTCGGACCGCAAACGCTTGGCGGCAAGCGTTCCCATTTTGCCGGCACCGATGACGAGCACCGTCGTCCCGGCGAGCGAGCCGAAGCGCTGCTTGGCAAGTTCGATTGCGGCCGTTGCGACCGAAACCGACTCGCCGCCGATAGCCGTGCGCGAACGCGCTTCTTTACCCGCGGCGAGCGCCTCGCGAAAGAGCGCGTGGAGCGTCTTGCCGAGCGAGTGTGCGTTCTGCGCTTGGATGTACGCGTCTTTGACCTGACCGAGAATTTCGGCTTCGCCGATCAACATCGAGTCGAGCCCCGTCGCAACACGCAAAACATGATCGACGGCTTGCGTTCCAAGCAGCGTGTACAGATACGACGACATGTCGAGTTGCACGTCGCCGTGCCGGAAATGGCGTAGGAATCGCTTGAGCTGATCCACGCCCGCTTCATAATCTTCGAGTTCGGCGTAGATTTCGAGACGTCCGCACGTCGAAAGCATAACCGCCTCGCGCACCATCTCGTAATCGCGCAGCGCGACGAGCGATTCGCCCATGCGCGACGCCGGAAACGCATGGCGTTCGCGTACTTCCACGGGTGCGGTCTGATGCGACAAACCTAAGCAAACCAGGGGCATCGTTACGTTCCTACCACAATCGGGCGGCTCTCATCTATGCCAAACGCCTTACACCGTCGCCGTCATCGCGACAAGGGCACCATCGGCCGCTGCAATCGTCTCGTCGATTGCGGCTTCGTCGTGCGCCAAGCTCAAGAATCCGGCTTCGAATTGCGACGGCGCGAGGTAAACGCCATAGTCGAGCATCGAGTGGAAGAAGCGCGCGAACAGCCCGGTGTCGGCGCGCTTGGCGCTTGCGAGATCGACGACGGGCTCGGCCGCAAAGAAGAAACCGACCATCGAGCCGCGGAAACTGACCTGGTGAGCGACGCCGTGCTTGTCGAAAACGGCGTCCAGACCCTCGGCAAAACGTGCTCCGGCGGTCTCGAGCCGTTCGTAGACGCCGGGCCGGCGCAGTTCCGTCAGGGTCGCGACGCCGGCCGCCATCGCCAGCGGGTTCCCCGACAGCGTCCCGGCCTGAAAGACGTTGCCTTCGGGCGTAAAGTGATCGAGCAAGGCCGCCGGCCCGGCGACGGCGCCGACCGGGAGGCCGCCGCCCAAGATTTTTCCGAGCGTGGTTATGTCCGGCCGCACACCTTCCCGCTCCTGGACACCCCCCGGCGCCACCCGAAAGCCCGTCATCACTTCATCGAAGATCAGCAGCACGCCGTACGTGCTGCATAGCTCGCGCAGCCCCGCCAGAAAGCCGGGCTGGGGCAATACGAAGCCCATGTTGCCGACGTAGGGCTCGACGATGAGCGCGGCGAGCTCCCGGCCCCGCGCTTCGAAGATCGCGCGCACGGATGCGAGGTCGTTATAGGGCGCGACCAGCGTGTCGGCAACCGCGCCCGGCGGCACGCCCGCCGAGTCGGGCATGCCGATGGTCAGTGCACTCGAACCGGCCGATACGAGAAACGGATCGACGCTGCCGTGGTAGCAGCCGGCGAACTTCAACACCCCGCTGCGGCCCGTGACGCCGCGCGCCAATCGCAATGCGAATGCCGTGGCTTCGCCGCCGCTCGAACAGAACCGCACCTTTTCGGCGCTCGGCACCATCGCGACGACGAGTTCCGCGAGGTCGCTCTCCGCTTCGGTCGGCGTGCCGTACGATGTCCCGCGATTCGCCGCGGCGCGGACCGCTTCGACGACGGCCGGGTGCGCGTGTCCGAGGATCAGCGGACCCCACGACATCACGTAGTCGACGTACGCATTCCCGTCGAGGTCGACGAGGGTACAACCGTACGCGCGGTCGACGAACACGGGCGTGCCGCCGACCCCTTTGAAGGCGCGCACGGTCGAGTTCACGCCGCCCGGAATAACGCGCTCGGCGCGTTCGAATGCCTGGAAACTCCGCTCGCGGGTCACGCACCGCTCTTCGCGCTCGCCACCCGTCGTTCCGGGCATTGGCCCGCCTTGCTTGGGTGCTGGGCGAGATGCCGGGCGTAGGCAGGTGGGAACGTGGAGATCGTAGCCGCATGAAAACCGTAAACGATATCGACGATCCCTACCTGATGACTGCCGGTGATCCCGACGCCGACGTCGATCTCGGCGACGAAGAACTCGAGGATGACGACGACGACGACGAAGCCGACATCGAAGAATCCGACGCAATGCGAAGTTCGCAGCCCGATCGCTGATATGCGTCGTGCTCTACTAGACGCGGCCTGAACGGCTCGGCCGGTTTCGCGTCGGTTTCACGATTGGGTGGCGGCGCAGGAATTCGTCGAACATGGGAACCGCGAATGCGATGCTGCCATATCCGGAAGCATAAGCCATGCCGTCGTCTATCAAGTCCTGCCGAACGGTGCTGAGACCATTTTGCGTGGCGTTGAGCGCTTTAGCGATGCCGGCGGTGCGATACGGGCCAGTTCCTTGAGCCGCCATCGTCTGGAGGTAGCGCCGCTCGGCCTGAGTTAACTGCTCGATTCGAACGGAAAAGAAGTTTTCATCGAGCTTCCTTTCCACGATAGGCTCGGCCGCGATCACATCACAGGCCGTAATTTTATCGGGACCGGCGGCGACGTTCCAGCTCGCGTAAGCATACTCCTGAAGGAAATAAGCATAACCGCCGCTGCGCGCGATAATTCTCGCAACACCGTCCTTTTCAAAGGAAACGCCAAGATCGCGAGAGGGTGAGGTAATGGCTTCGGCCGCTGCATTACGATCCAACGCGCCGATAACCGGAAACGTGAAAAGGCGTTCGGAATAGGACTTTGCCTCGCCGCTGAGCGCCGGAAGTTGCGGCAGACCTGCACCCACTAGTATGATCGGAAGATCTCGTTGCGTCGTTTGATGAATTGCGACGATAAGGGCAGCAAATTCGTCCGTTCCAAGATATTGAACCTCGTCAATATCGAGTAGGACCCCGGTCTTGCGATCACGCGCGGCCTCGCCGAGTGCAATCAGCACGTCGGATAGGTCAAGGTCGAGAATACCTGAATCGCCGACGCCGCGCGCTGGGTCGATATCAAGGGCCAGCTTGAAACCGTGCGGCTCGGTTAACGAGAAGCTCTTCAAGACACCAAGTGCGCGAGTCACTAGCTTCGAAGCCGGCCCAGCATCAAGGCGCAAAAGTGTGGCACGCAGCTTGTGCCCGAACGATGCGACGAACGTTCCGTTTTCCGGCGCCTCTAGTGCGATAACCGAACAGCCGGCGGATTCTGCGATCCGGGCGAATTCCCGAAGCAACACCGTCTTACCGACACCGCGCAAGCCCGTCGGCATCAAGCTTTGTCCGGGCCGACCAAGCAGCGCACGGCGGACTGCCGTCTTGAAGGCCCGTAGCAGTTCGTCGCGGCCCGTAAGAGCGGGAGGTCTTGTCCCAGCACCCGGCCGATAAGGATTGCCGTTTTCGTCCATCTAGGTTTTTCTACCCAGTTATACCTAAATTAGCCTAGATACTGCTAGAACATCTTAGATTGTTGTACGCTCACGTAAGGCATGAAGCAGCGCGGCATATTCCAGAGGCGTGTTGACGTTGGTGAATGTGCGTGGATTTTCATTCGGGACGCTTCGCGCGCGCAGTCGTTGAACGGCAATCTGAACGCCGCCTCCGCAGGAGCGTAAGACCTCAGGCCCTTCGCGCAGCAAAGCGATCCGGTCGTACAGTGCGGCGAGCGGCTCGATGGTCGGCGAACCCGCCACGACCAATTGCGGGACGACGCATTCGTCGCCGTCCTGCCAGACGGCTGCGAGCCGCTGCACGAGCTTCGCGTCGAGGAACGGCGCGTCGCCCGCGGCAACGAATACTCGCCGAGAGCGCATCACCGCGAAGGCAGTCAGCATTCCTCCGAGCGGACCGCGGCCGGCCGAGCGATCGACGATGATCGGTATCGGGAGCAGCGCGGCAAATGGCGCCTGATTTGCCGCGCTGCAACCAAGCGCTACTTCACGCCCTGGGGCGTCGCTCGTCAGATTCAGGTAGACGCGCGTCAGCAGCGGTACGCCGCCTGCATCGAGCATAAGCTTGCCCGGCAGTCGCGTCGCTTCCCCGCCCGCGAGAATGAGGATGCCGACGTCGTCGCTCGGCGGCGAGTTTACCACCGATGCCTGGGCTTGGCGCCGGCTGAGCGAACGGTCGAGTCAAAATCTTGTGACACGATGCCTACGACAGTAGACTCAAGCGCCGTTCGCGTATCGTGCTCAGCGCTGCGTCCCGCCATGGCGCTGCGCATACGATTTTGCGAAGTACGTGATGATGATGTTCGCGCCGGCGCGCACGAACGATGCCAGCGTCTCGTCGACGATACGATCCTCGTCGATCCAGCCGTTCGTAGCCGCGGCTTTCACCATCGCGTATTCGCCGCTGACGTTGTAGCAGGCGACCGGAACGTCGGAGACTTCGCTCACCGCACGGACGAGATCGAGGTACGCCAGCGCCGGCTTGACGATCAGGAAGTCCGCGCCCTCATCGAGATCGAGCAGCGCTTCGCGTAAAGCCTCGCGAGCATTGGGCGGGTCCATCTGATACGAACGGCGGTCGCCGATTTGCGGCATGGAATCAGCCGCGTCGCGGAACGGCCCGTAGAAAGCCGATGCAAATTTTACGGCGTACGACATGATCGGCACGTTCGTGTAACCGGACGCGTCGAGCGTTGCGCGCAAGTAGCCGACGCGGCCGTCCATCATGTCCGACGGCGCTATGACGTCGACTCCCGCCGACGCATACGCCAGCGACGTGCGGCCGAGTAGTTCGAGCGTCGCGTCGTTATCGACGTCGCCGCGCTCGTCGAGGATGCCGCAGTGTCCGTGGTCGGTGTATTCGCAGTTGCACACGTCGGCGATGACGACGAGTTCCGGCAGCGCGCTCTTGATCGCCTCGACCGCTCGCGCGACGACGCCGTTTGGATCGTGCGCCGACGATGCCGCCGCATCTTTGAAGTCGGGGATGCCGAAGAGCAGCACTGCGCGCAAACCGAGCGCTACTAGCTCACGGCACGCTTCGACGGCACCCGCAACGGAATACCGTTCGATGCCGGGCATGCTTGCAATCGGTCCGCGCGGCCGATTCGTGTCGGCGACGAAGAGCGGCTGCACGAGGCTTGCGATGCGAACGTCGCGTTCGCGCACGAGATCGCGCATCGCAGCACTCGCCCGCAAACGCCGCGGGCGCTTGGCGAGATCGACCGTCGTGCGCGGACGCAGGAGCGCGCTCATGGCCGGCTGCGTTCGAGCACCAGGTGCGTCACGCTCTGCACGAACGCTGCGATGCTCGCTTCCGTTGCGACCACGTCGGGCGCAAAGCCGGCCGCGCTGGCGGCCGCGGACGACTCGGGCCCCATGCTCGCGACCAGCGGCCGCACACCCGCCGCCTGCAGGACGGCCAAGTACGGTGCGACGGCCGCAACCGAGCCGCTCGACGGGAAGAGCAGCACGTCGAGACGGCGGTCGGCGAGGGCTGCTGCCGCGTCGGTTGCGTCGTGGGCTTCTACAACCTGCGCGCCGGCGCGTTCCAAGGCCGCTGCAATCCGACTCGGCCGGTCCTGCGTGCGCGGCAACAGGAAGAGGCGTCCAGCGAGCGGACCCGGAGCGCGTGTCTCGACGGCGGCGGCGAGCAGCGCCTCGCCGCCCTCGGCGAGCAGCCGTTCTGCAAGTTCGATTCCCACGCGCTCGCCGTCGGCGAGCGTGCGGACCGTCGCAGCCAGCTCACCGCGCACGAGCCGAGACCCGTCGGACGCCGCAATTACGGCGCGTAAGCTCAGAAAATCCTCGGCGTTGGTTGCGTGCGCCCCGACCGGCGCCTGACATCCGCCGCGCAGGGTGCGCAGAAACGCACGCTCGGCACCGACGGTCAATTCCGTCGCGGGATCCGAGAACGCAGCCGCGATGCGGTCGGCCAGTTGACGATCGCCGGCGCGCGTTTCGACCGCAAGTGCTCCCTGGCCGACGGCGGGAATGACGACGCCCGGTGCGAGCGGTAGCGTGTGCGTCGCACGCACGCCTAGGCGTTCGAGCCCCGCGAGTGCGAGCACGATCGCATCGAACCGGCCTTCGCGAAGCTTGCGCAGGCGCGTATCGATGTTGCCGCGGATCGTCTCGAAGACGAGGTCCGGGCGCAGCGCCTGCAGTTGCGCGCGCCGACGCGGACTCGAGGTGCCGACGCGCGCGCCGGACGGCAGCGCATCGAACGATGCAAAGCGTTCGGAACAAAAGGCATCGCGTGCATCGGCCCGTTCGCCGACGGCCGCCAAGTGCATGTCCTCCGGCAGCGTGCTCGGCAAGTCTTTGCACGAATGCACGGCATAATCGGCACGCCCGTCGCGCAGCGCCGATTCGAGTTCTTTGACGAAGACGCTATCGGTGCCGAGTGACGCGAGTGCACGCTCCTGGTTGCGGTCGGCCGTGCTTGTGACGTGCAAAAGCGTCGACGTCATCCCGACTCGCGCCAATGCGGCACCGACGTGGCGCGCTTGCCACAACGCAAGTGCGCTCGCGCGCGTCGCGCATACGAGCGGTTTTTGATTTGCCGGTGCCGGCGCAAGCGGTGCAGCGGGATGTAACGAGGCGTACGCCGCTTCGACTTCGTGTTCGATCATGCTCGGGTCCAGCGCCGCCAGCTCCGATATCTCTCGCGCGGCCAGCGACGCCATCACCGCTGCGCGACTCTCGGCGGGAACCACCATTTTCGCATAGTCGCGCGCGCGCCGTAACGTATCGGCAGCGCGTCCATAGCGCTCGTCGAAGTGCGCGCCTAGCTCATCCGCCAGCCGGCGAGCGAACGAGGGCGAACTGCCCCCCGTTGCGACCGCGAAGGTTAGGGGGCCCACCCGGTGCACCAGCGGCGTCGCGAAATCGCTTGCTTCATTTCCGCTCGCATCGTCGACCAGGATACCGCGTTCGTGTGCGTCCCGCACGACGGCGGCATTGACGTCCGCGCGGTCCGTCGCCGTGTACACCAGTCGAGCCCCGTCGATATCCTGCGCGTCATACGCGCGCTCGTGCCATTCGAGTTCGCCCGCGGCTGCAAGCGCCTGCAGCCGAGGGCCCGCAGCCGGAGCGACGACGCGCACGCGGGCGCCCGCTGATAAAAGGCCGAGCGCCTTACGCTCGGCGACCGGCCCCCCGCCGACGACGACGGCGAGGCGTCCGCCCAGGTGGAGAGCGATTGGGTACACACGACGGTTCTTCGCCGCCGAGTGTTCGCGGCGCTGCGCGGGATTTTCCGGCGCGCGTGCCAACCACCGTGGACGTGACGGCGTCGTGGCGGGCAGCGCTGATCGGAGCGTTGGTCGCAGGCCTCGCGACCCTTCCCGGCCTCGGCGTCGGGACGCTCTGGGACAACAGTGAAACGGCGTACGGCGAGGTCGCACGTGAGGTTCTACTCACACATCAATTCGTCGTACTGCACCTCAACGGCGCGCCGTGGTTCGTGCAGCCGCCGCTCTACTTTTGGATCGCGGCGACCTTCGCGAAGCTGCTGGGCGTGAGTGCCTTTGCGTTGCGGCTCCCGTCAGCGCTCGCGACGGTGGCCATGGCGGCAGTGGTCGGATACGTGGTGGCTCGCATCGCTTCGTCGCGTGCGGCGCTCCTGGCCGCGGTGGTCCTCTCGACCTCGCTGATGCAGGCCGTCGTCGGACGGCTCGCGATCATGGACGCGCTGCTTGACTTGGCGGTCGCGACGGCGATTCTCGCTTTCTTCCGCGCGCTGCGAAGCGGTGATGGCAGCGCGTGGTATGCGGGTTGGGCGGCGCTTGGGTTCGGGTTGCTCGCCAAAGGCATCGTCGCACCCGTTATCACCGCACTTGTCATCGTGCCGTGGCTGTTGTGGGAGAAGCGGGCCCAAGGCACGCTTGTGCCGCCATCCGTCGCTTCGTGGCCGCGAGGCATCGCGCTCTGCGCTGCGATCGTCGCTCCGTGGGCCGTTGCGCTCTGGCACGCAGCGGGTGCGGCGCCCTTCGGCGACTTGATCGGCCATTACACGCTCGGCCGGTATCTCGGCACGATTGAAAACCAAAGCGGGCCGGTCTGGTACTACGTGCCCGTCGTCATCCTCGGCTTTTTTCCGTGGTTCGCGTTCCTGGTTCCAGCCCTCGGCGAAGGTTGGCACGATGCACGCGCGGGCGCCGGCGGTAGCTTGGCGCGTCTGGCACTGACGTGGTCGATCGTGCCGTTCGTCTTCTTCAGTTTCGCGAACACGAAACTGCCGAACTACATCGCGCTCGAGTTGCCGGCGTTTGCGATCGTGGTCGCCGTCTGGTTCGATCGCGTCGTCGAACGGCGCGACCGGCGCACGGCGCTTGCATGGGCTGCCATCGTACCGGTCACGATCGTGGGCCTCGCCTTTGCAATGTGGGCGTTCTCACATGCCAATCGCTTGACGACCGCGCTAGCGGCGACGCGCGATGATTTTCTGGCGCTCGGAAGCGTCATTCTGCTGGGCTCGATCGCGTGCTTCACGCTGCTCGCAATTCGCCGCACATCGTGGCTTGCGCCCTTTGCGCTCGGCGCTTCGAGCATTCTCGTCATGCTGATCATCGCGGTCTTCGGAGAACCGATCGTCGAACGGTTCAAACCGATCCCGCAACTCGCCGCCACGATCGATCGCGAACGGCGCCCGGGCGACGCCGTCGGAATTCAAGGTGTGTCGGGCGGAAACGCGCTCCTATTTTACACGCGTCCGCGTATCGCCGAACTCGCCGGTCCGGACGGCGGCGACAGCGCCGCTGCCGACGATCCGCGCTCGACGATCTGCGGTGCGCCGCGCACGTTCGTGATCACGTCGAAGAAGCGCCCCTCCCCGGATCCGACCTACGGCCGCCGGCGTCAACTCGTCGCGAGCTCAAACAACGACGTGCTCTTCCTGTACGACGGCCCAGCCTGCGACGCACGCACGTCGCGCCGTTGACGAAAATAGGCGGCGGTCGTCGCGACGGCCGAGCGGTTGAAGACCAAGGGTGTTCACCGTCGAGCGGCGGGATTTCAAACATTGCGCACCCTCGAGGCCGAGCGTTTTATCGTTATTTGGTCGACCGCGTCAGTGCATGCCCGCCCGAGGAACCGTCGTGGCGAAGCAAGCGATGATTCGAAGCCTCTTGGCGCCGGCGTGCTACTTTGCGGCGGCGGAGACCTGAGCTTCAGTTACCGCGGATGCTTTGTTGCCCCACGAGCTGCGAATGTAGGTGGTGACGGCCGCGATGTCGGCGTTCTTGAGCGTGCCTTTCCACGCGGGCATTTGCGCGGCATAGTCTTTACCATTGATCTTGTGGTTTTTGAGACCGTTCAATAGAACGCCGATCACGAAATGCGGATCGCCGGTAACTTCTCTGTTGCCTGCAAGTGCCGGAAAGACGCCGGCCTGTCCCTGACCGTTGGCCGCGTGGCAAGTCGCGCAGTTTTGGGCGAATATCTGCTGGCCTTTCGTAACGCCGGGCGCGGCGCCCGGAGCGCCGCCGGTCGTGCCGCCTCTCATCGACTTCCCGACGGTTGACTCGGGACCCGACGAATTGCCGCCGCCAAGTGAATTGGATGCGGCCGCTGCGGCGGCCGGCGTGCCGCCCGCCGACGCCTCGGCCTGCTCCTTCTGGACCGCGAGCTGACTGTACAGTGATAGCCCGATTGCGAAGACGAGCGCAAGCGCGGTCATACCGAGGATCCAAGGGCGCCGGTTGAGCAGACGACTCGGATTGCGGTCGAGAAAGGGCAGCAAGATCAGCAACGTGACGAAGCCGCCCGGTATGATGACGGTCGCCAGCAGGTTTGCATACGGCGTGACGACCCCCGGCGTGAGACCGGCAAGCCGCAACAGTCCGTAGAGTGCCAAGAAATACCATGCCGGATAAGCGATGAACTTTACGGTCGGGTCCGCTTTCGCATCGAGTCCCGCGGGAAGAAAGATCGAGAGCAGTACGATGATCGCAAATACGGCAAACGACATGAGCGCGTCCATGAACATCTGGTTGGGCCAGAAGCGGCCTTGCGGCAGCTTTTTGAGATCGTGATCGACCGGCGGCCCGGCGCCGCCGTTGTGCCGGAAGATCGTGAGATGCGCGCCGACGAGAAGCACCAAAATCGCCGGCATCAACCACACGTGCAAACCGAAGAAGCGGTTGATCGTCAACGTTCCCATGCCGGGACCCCCGGAGAGGAACTGCTGCGTTACCGTGCCGATGATGGGGACCGAGGACGCGATGTTGATCGCGACTTGCGACGCGAAATACGCATTCATGTCCCATGGCAAGAGGTAGCCCGTGAGCCCGAGCACGAGCGTGACGACGAGCAATAGAACGCCGACGATCCACGAAAGCTCGCGTGGCGCTTTGTAGGCGCCCCATAAGAGCACTTGCAGCATGTGCATGAGCAAGAGCGCGATCATCGCCGTTGCGCCCCAGAAGTGCAGGCTGATCACAAACCAGCCGAGCGGGACGTTGTGGTAGATGTAGTTGGTGGATTCCCACGCCGACGCCGTCGACGGCGCATAGTAGAACGTCAAGAAGATGCCGGTGACGATCTGTAAGATCATCGCGAACAGCGTTGCGCTTCCGAAGGCGTACCAGTAACTTGCGCCGCCGGGGACGTCTTCAGTTAAGAAGTCGGTGGCTTGGCTGACGATACCGGTTCGTTGTTCGATCCAGGTCAATACGCTCACGGAGACGTCCTCTTTAGGAGTAGGAGACGATGATGCGGTCGGCTTGACCCGACTTGTACTGAATCCAAGTCACTTGCGCTTTCCCGTCCCTGTCGCGAAACGGCAGGGGGTCGAGGCCGCGCGGTGTCGGCCCGGCAAGTTTCTCGCCTTCGCGACTGAATTGCGAGCCGTGGCACGGGCAGGCGAATCGATTCTTTGGCGCGCCGGGGAGGTTCCATTCGAAGCGGCAACCGAGATGCGGGCAGATCGAACTGAAGATGACGTAACTCTGCGTGATGATCGGATAGTCGACTTTACTCTCGAGCGCATAAAGGTCGGGACGCCTCGCTCTGAAGCCCTGCTCTTGTTCGGGCGTCAGCTTGATACCCCACACGAACTGGTCGTCGTCTTCAGGCGGGAAATAGCCGTCGGCGTATTTGAAGTCGAACGAAATTTTGACCGGGTCGCCGTCGGCCGCGATCTTATCGAAGTCGGCCTTCGGAAGATCTGCCCATGTACCGCCGCCGCTCTTGCTCGGATTGAGCAGCGACTCGGGAATTAGCGACGTGACGAGCGGCACCGCGAGCACGAGGCTGATGACGCCGCCGGCGGCGAGCGTCGCGTTCGCCAGAAACTTTCGGCGCGACTGTTCATCAAAGGTGCCCGGGTCTTTGTAGGACTGCGCTTCGTGTACTGCCACTTTGGCCTTTCTTCATTGCGCCGTGTGCCACGTACCGAGAACGTCGGTATCGTCTGGAATGCACCGATGGCGCCAGTCGAAGCGTACCGGAGCGGGGAAGCGAGCCACAACAACTTTAGGGGGCGGGTGGACGCGGCGTGATACGATCCTCGGATGGCCTACGCCGTGCTCGTCGTTTCGGCGCTCTTTTTCGAGCTCGCGATAAATCTCCCGGTCGGAACGATGCCGCTGGCACTGACGGCCGACGGCACGTCGCGCGCTGCGACCTCGGTCGCTATGGGCAGCGGTATGTTCGCGGCGCTGTTCGCGAGCCTGCCGCTCGGGGCTCTGACCGACCGCTTCGGACGGCTCGTGATGATTCGCCTTGCCGCGTTACTCGGCATCGCGGCGCTGGGCGCGCTCGCGTTCGCGCATGGTCCGCTGGCCGGCGGGCTGCTGCTCGGCGCGCGCAGCATTGCGCTGGTCGCGTACATGACGGCTGAGTTCGCTTACGCAAGCGAACTGGCGTCGGCGCAGCGTGCCGTCTCGGGCGTCGCGACCCTCGGCATGATCGGCAATCTGACGTTCGCGGTCGCCCCGGCGCTCAGCGTGTTTCTCTGGCAGCACGGCATCGGGCGTCAGCAGTACGCGTGGGCGACCGGTGTCGCGGCGCTCGGTGCCGCGTGCCTTTTTCTGTTGCCCAAGCGCTACGATGTTCGGACGGTAGCCGCGCACACGATCGTGCTCGACCGGCGCTGGCTTCCGGCGTGTTTCTTTGCGGCCGCGACCGTCTTGCAGGGCGGCGTCAACGGTTCGATCGCAATCCTGACCTTTCACGACCGCGGTATCGTCAACGGCGCCGCGATTTTCTCGGCTTCGGCCTTGTGCGCGTTCGCGTTGCGCTATCCCGCAGGCCGCCTCGTCGACCGCTTCGGGCCGCGCATCGTTGCGCTGCCGACGGCAGCCGTTCAGGTCGTGGGATGTATCCTTGCGGCACAAGCGCACTCACTGGCTGCGGTGATCGTGGCGGGTGCCTGCTTGGGCACGGCGTGGGCTGCAGTCGTGCCGGTGTCGATCGGACTCCTCTTCGAGCGCAGTGCCAGCGCAACGCGCGGCGCCGCAATGGGGGCGTACAACCTCGCGTTCTCGGGGGGCGCCGCATGCGGTGCGTTATTGGCGACGACGGCGACGTTGGCTGGTCCGGGTTATCCTCTCGCGATCACGCTGTGCGGCATCGCGCCGCTCACCGTTTTACCGTATGTGTGGCGCTCGGGCGCGAGTGCACGCGCGCTAACGCGTTTGTCTGCAGCGGGTGGGATGGCCGGCGAATGACCTTTCCGACGAACGATGCTAAAGCTAAACCGATAGCCTGGAGGCAGGATCGCAAAAAACGATCGTAGGACGAACGACCGCTAAGAAGAACAGCTAACGGAAAGCTCGGCGGCCCATGTTGGCGGTGGAGCGGCATATCCGTCGCTCTCGGGATGTTCATCGAACGGCGCGCGCATGACCGCGTGCAGGCGGGCGATCTCCGAGTAGTCGCGTTCACGTGCGGCGCGAATCGCATTTTCGGCGAGGTAATTTCGTAAGAGGTATTTTGGATTCACGCGCCGCATCGCCGTGGTCCTTGCCGGGTCCCCGCGCGTTTCGGAGGCGAGTCGTGCGCGATAACGTTGTAAAACAGCGTGCGCATCGTCAGGCCGCGCGAACATAGTGGCAATCTGCTCCGCTACGGGCAGCTCGCCGGCAACGACCGCGTAGCTCTGCGGCGAAGCGCTCCCGTCGCCGCTCGCCAGATACGACAGCGTTCGGAAAAAGTTCGTGTAATCGACTTGGTTGCGAGCCAGCGCCGTCAACGCATCGACATAGAACTCGGCATCATCCTCGCGCTGCTCCGCCAAGCCGAACTTAGCGGCCAGCGCCCTTGCGTACTGCGTTTGAAATGCCGGTGCGAAGGTAGCGAGGGCCGCTTCGGCGTCGCTTTCGGCGATGAGCGACGACAGCGCCGTAGCCAGTGCGTGACAGTTCCACAGTGCAACCGACGGTTGTCGATCGAAGGCGTAGCGGCCGCCCGCGTCGGTGTGGTTGCAGATGAAGCCGGGGTCGAACGCGTCGAGGAAACCGAAGGGACCGTAGTCGAGCGTCAGCCCGAGGATCGACATGTTGTCGGTATTCATCACGCCGTGCGCGAATCCGACGGCCTGCCACTGGGCGACCAGACGCGCCGTCCGCTCGGTGATCTCGCGCAGAAATTCCGCGTAACGGTCGGCATCGCTCGCAACGCGAGCGATGCCGGGGAAGAAATTGGCGAGCGCGTAGTCGGCGATGGTGCGCACCGCATCGAAGCGGCTGCGATGGTGAAAGAACTCGAAGGTTCCGAAGCGCAAATGCGTCGGCGCGATGCGCGTAAGCACCGCGGCCGTTTCAGGCGTTTCGCGGTAGACCGGCTCGTCGCTGCCGGCGATCGCAAGCGCTCGCGTCGTCGGGATACCGAGCCCAGCCATGGCTTCGCTGCACAGATATTCGCGGATCGTGGACCGCAACACGGCTCGCCCGTCGCCGAAGCGCGAATAGGCGGTTTGGCCGGCGCCTTTTACCTGCCATTCGCATCGTTCGCCGCTCGGAGTGCGGACCTCGCCGAGCGTGATTGCGCGACCATCGCCGAGCTGCGGTACGAACGATCCGAACTGATGGCCGGCATACACCGCGGCGAACGGTGCGACGGACCCGAACCGCGAACAGCCAGCGGCCAGCCGCAAGAACTCCGGCCGCGCGCCTTGCGCTGCATCGAGTCCGACGAGGGCCGCGACGTCGGGATTGAAGGCAATCAGATACGGCTCGGGCAGCGGCGTCGGTTCGCGTTGTTCGACGTACTCATCCCCGAGTGTCGAATAACCCCGACCGACTGCGAGAGTTTCGAGCGTCGCTCCGGCAGCCGGTGCAAGCGTCATCATGCACCGTTGTAACCCTCTGGAGACACCATGACGTTGCAGGTACCCCCCGGGCCGAGCAGCGCCGGGACCTTATGGGCATCTAAAGCTGAGCGGCGTACGGTCGATTGATGGACCATGACCCAGAGCGGTCTATGGATCGTCGTTCCCGCATACCAGGAAGCAGCCCAGATCGAACGGACGCTTTCCGATCTGGCAGCGTACTTGCCGCGCTTGGTCGTTGTTGACGACGGGTCGAGCGACGCAACCTCCGCAAGCGCCGCTCGCGCGGGCGCCGTCGTGCTCCGGCATGCGGTCAATCTAGGCCAGGGGGCGGCGCTTCAAACCGGCATCGACTACGCCTTGCGCAACGGAGCCACGCATGTCTGCACGTTCGATGCAGACGGCCAGCACGATTCTGATTCAATCGGTCGCATGTTTGCCGCGCTCGTTGGCGACGAAGCGCATGTTGCGTTAGCGTCGAGATTTCTTGGGACGACCACCGGGATGCCGGCATTGCGCCGCGCGGCTTTGCGCATAGCGGTCTATCTCACCAGGCTGCATACGGGCTTAAAACTCACCGACACGCACAACGGGCTTCGTATCTTCACGCGGGAAGCGGCACGGCGCACGACGATCCGACAGTGCGGAATGGCGCACGGCTCGGAAATTTTGAGCGGGATCGCTCGTGAGAAGCTACGGTACATCGAAGTGCCCACGGTCGTCCATTACACCGAATACTCCCGACGCAAAGGGCAAAGCCTCTCGAACGGCATCAACATCCTCTTCGACCTGCTTTATGCCGCTTGGTCGCGGTAAGGGCTAGTGTCCCGAACCAGAAATGGCGTGACACAAAGCGACAGCGATTTTTCGTCGTCGCGAGGCGCGAGGAGCGTGGAATGACGAGTCATTTGAGCGACGAGCAACGAAGTCGACGGCGGAAAAGCGCCGAGCGACTGTCATGGCATTTCTGGTTCGGGACACTAGGAGCTTTGAAGTGATCGTCTCGGTGTTGTCGGTGTTGCTCGTGTTCCTGACCGTGTACATCGCAAATCATCGGCTGTCCGGATGGCAGCTGGCGCTCGCCGTCTTCGTCGGTCTCTTCGGCGTCGTGCTCGTGAGCGTCCCGCAATTGACATCACGTCTGGCGAGTTTGCTCGGCGTCGGACGCGGGACGGACCTCCTACTCTATTTTGCCATCATGGGAGGCCTCTTCGTCTCCGCACATTTTTATTTTCGTTTCAAGAAGCAAGAGCGCGATATCGTAGAGGTTGTTCGAGCACTTGCGATCGCGAACGCTGCAACTCCAAGTCCCGCGTCGCGCACGAGCGGTAAAAATTAGCCCATGGCGTACGCGCGACCCGACTTTGAGCGGTACGCTCGGACGTCGATCCATATTGAGGACCGATTCCAGTTTTCCGAAGCCTGTCGGACGGCGATGCAAGATGCATCGGGAACGTTTTTGGACCTTGGCGCCGGGGACGGTGCCGTCTTACGTTCCGCAATTGACCAGCGGCTTCTGGATCGGTTCGAACGGCTGATTGCGGTCGATGTCTCCGAGCTGCGAGTGAAGCGCCTCAACGCTTCTTCCCTGCCCCGCGTGTGTGGGCTCGTCGGCGACGCCACGGCACTTCCCTTGCCCGATAGCTGCGTCGACTTCGTGTTCTCGCACCAAGTCATCGAACACGTAGCAAGTGATCGTCAAATGGCAAGCGAGGTCGCTCGTGTTCTTCGCACCGGAGGAACCGCTTTCGTTACCTCCGTTTCGAAGCGGTGGTACGGCTGGTATTTTTACCGTTGTAACGGCCGGTTTCGATTGGACCCGACCCACGTTCGTGAGTACCGTGATGTGGCGGCCCTGTCGCGCCTTTTTACCGAACACGGTCTGGAGGTTGCTTCGGCGACGGACCGGCCCCTCGGGCATCCCCTGGATAAAATCGCGGTTCGCGCGTTGAACCGCGCCGGATTGATCAAAACCTGCGACATGCCGACCGTTTTCTCAAGCAACGGGTTCCTGCGCGGTTTACGAGGTCGGGAATTGCGGATACCGGGATACTTCTACGCTGAAGTTCTCGTTACCAAGCCTGGCAAAGACTGGTAGACCTCGATCATTCGCTCAGCTGTCGTGGCCCACGAACGGCGCGACGCTACCATGCGGACGTAGTTTCCGGCGCGCCGTCGCTCGCCGGCATTGTTGAAAAAGCCGTGGACTGCGGCGACGATGGACGACGGCGCGGGTTCAAAAAATGTCGGCGCGTCGGGGTACGAACTCCGAAATACGTTGGAAAGTAGCACGGGAGTGCGGTAGCCGAGGGCGAGCGCAAATGGAGCGCTCGCGGACATCGAAAACGTGTACGGGAGAATAAGGACGTCCGCAGCCGCGTAAACCGAAGCGACACGTTCGTCCGATATGTAGCCCAGCGGCCGAAAGCGTCCGTGAGCCGACAGCGATGTCAGCGTCGCGCCGATATCGAGAGCTCGGGCAACTCGTTCGGGAACCGTTCCGGCGACAACGACGAAGAGCTTGGGGTTACGCTCCAAGAGCTCGGGCACCGCCTTCAGGAATGGTACGATTCCTTTGCGTTCGAGCAAGTAGCCGAAGAACAATAAAACTTGAGCGTCGGATGGGATCGCGAGTTCGGCTCGACTGTCGTCCGCCCGCACCGCGGCGGAGGAGGTGTCGGCGCCAATCGCCTGCACTTCGATCCGGCAATCGACGCCGTACTGACCGCGGAGCCATGTTGCGTGTTCGGCTTCATGGACGTGCACAACGTCGCTCTCGCGACAGACGGATCGAATCAAGTACCGCCAAGCGTGCCGTACGACCCCCGTGGGTGCGACGACGGCGTTGCTTTTGACGAAGGCATCGTCGATTTTATCGAGCGGGATCACTCCGTGCAGCGTTGTGACGATGTGGCGGCCGGTGCGTCGTAAAGATCGCATGCCGAACGGCAAGCCGAACGCCGAAGCGATACCTCCATACGCGAAAAGCTCGTGCTGTAAGTGCACGACGGCCGCCGGCTGCCGATGGACCGCTGCCGTGAGCTGTGCGAACGACAGTGCATGGCCACGTTTATAACCGGGAACAATGCGTATGTCACCGTCGCTCCACGTCCGAGCATCGTTGCCGCGGGGCCCGACGACGCGCACGTCGCAGCGGCGCTGACAAAGCGCTCTCGCGAATTCGCGCGTGTAACGATCCAGCGCTGACCCGTTGGGGCCCACCACCACGCCTTGTGGACTCGTACGATAGGGAGAGATGAGAACGACGCTTCGATTAGCCATGTATCTTCCGAGCGGGCGGCCACCCGGCAGCAGCCCGAAGTCCACGCGGCTTCACGACGTTGACGTCGATCGGCCAGCCGATCGGAAGCGGCGTCACGAGCTCCGGATCGTCGATCTCCAACCGAAGGCGATGGAGCCCCGGCATCATCGCTTTTGGCGACAGTTGCACATTGAATCCGCTTGCACGGATAGCGTCGTCGTGCAGATACTGCGAGATCGGAAAGCTTTGGAGCCGAGTCTTCGCATAGCGTCGCGGTCCTCGATCGACAGCGAGTGAGACCCGAATGGCTGGAAGTCCGGTGACCATGTCGACGGCATAACCGCGAACGGTGATTGCACGTCCGCGCGGCACGACGATCATCCCGGGTATCGCTTGGGGCCGCTGACCAGCAGCCTGTATTGTGACGACTCGAGCAAAGGTGTCGCGCCGCGCGATCAGCTTTGGGGCCTGGTAGAAATCGGTGCGCATCGCCGCCATGGCTGCGATCGATGCAACGATCGAGTAGCAAGCCATCGTGCCGGCAAGGATGCGTACTGCCGAACGGCGTTGTTCGCGGCGGCGATAGAATTTCGGCAGGTATACGAACACGATGACTGCTGTAGGGACCATAATGGGCAACCAGTACCGGCCTTGCAACTCGATGTCTCCATTTGACGTCGCTTGGATTGCGAGCAACATCAGCGTCACCAACGTATACAGATTTACTGCAAATGCCGAGGTTATAAGCAAGAGAGCTGCAGTAACCGAGCGGCGGCGTCCAACAGTAGCAATACGCTTCAGTAGCCGGTATTGCGTCGATGCGAAGAGCATGACTGTGGTCAAGCTTATGATGACCAACGCATAGCGCACGTTCTGCAATCCGGTACCGGAGAAAATGTGCGCGCCGCGGGAGCCGAACCCGAGCCAATACCCGTCGAAGGCACTACCGCCGCCGTATACGTTGATCGCGGAGAGAAACACGGCTTGTGCGAGTTTGCCCACGGAAGTTCCATGCGCACTCGCATGTTCCAGCCTGCCTTGAACGAAGGGACCCATGGCGCTGAGGCGGGACACGGGAGTCACGCAGAGTGAGGCTGCGAAGGCCGACAGCGGCACGAGAGCCATCAAGGCAAACTTGGCGGCGCTTACTGATTGGCGGGGGCGGCCGAGACATCGCGCGGCGGCGAACGGCGTCACGGCCAACCATGCTGCGATCGCATACTGATGTTTCGTGAAAAACAGCGCAACGAGCAGGAGGCAAAGCATCGCGCAGCCCAGCCACGACGCTCGAGCGCGCCAGCGTAAGGCGCTATACAATGTCGCCGTTACCAATAACAGCGAAAGATTGTCGGGCTGCGCGTAACCGGCGACCCAGCTCGTCAACGGCAAGGTGCCGAGCGTAATCGTCGCAAGGAGAGTCGTCGAGCGATCCAGTGCGTGGTGCCGAAACACGGCAGCCGCAAGGCCGAGCGTGATTGCGAGGAGCGTCACGTTAAACGCCCGCGCGCAGAAGAAGACGGCCAAAAGCGAATGGCGTGAAAGCGCATCAGCCAGGCACATGACGCCTGCTAAGGCAGTGTAGTATCCGACGGGGTAGCCGAACATCACGTAAGGCATCGGGCTTCCCGGCCGCGGCACCCGATGCAACGCTTCAGGTGCCCCTGCGTCGACCCAGTGCAGAAACGTTGTGCTTGCGTATTGGGCCGGCTCGCGAGCCAGTGGGTTGTAGCGCATCGTGCGAAAATGAGATAGCGCGTCGAGGTATCGCACCTGCGGCGTCACCTCCGATCCCGCCACGGCACCGCTCACGCGGAACGGGCGCCCGACATCATAAAGAGCGAAAGCGTAGTCGAGATGCGAGATTTCGTCAGGCTCTTGGAAAGGAGGGACCATGAGCGCCCAGACAGCCGCGATAGCAGAGCATACGACGATAATCGCTGCCAGCAGTAGCCGGAACGTGAGGCGGCCCATGCCTTCCCTATCGGCACGTTGCCCGTTTGCCTGAACGCCGTTGAACCTTACATTTTGTAACTATGCAGGCCGGAAATCCAAATGTTCACACCGAGATAACAGAACATGATTGAGGCGAAGCCGAGAACCGACAACCAGGCCGAACGAACTCCGCGCCACGCGTTGCGCGTGTGCAAGTGCATGTACAGGGCGTAAAGGATCCACGAGGCGAGCGCGGCGGTCTCCTTGGGATCCCACTGCCAGTAAGCTCCCCAGGCTTCTTTTGCCCACCAGGCGCCCGTGATGACGCCGAGCGTGAGCAGCGGGAGACCGATCGCCACGATCCGGTACGTCATGATGTCGAGTTTGGCGAGCGACGGCAAGGTCGTAAGCCAAAGCGCGAGGGGATTTCCCGCTTCGACGGCAGCGGTGAGGGCCGGTGAATCGACGCCTATGATGCGGCGCGGCGGCGCTGCATACGCCGACATGCGAAGTGAGCCGGCAGCTCCTGCCGCGGCGGCGACGCCTTGCAACGTGACGGGCGCGTTCGCGCGGCGCTCGAGCGATCGCTCGGCGTAGTAACGAATAAGGTACAGCACCGACGTGACGCCACCGACGAGGAAGGCGGCGTACGACGACACGACGAGCGGAACGTGAACCTTGATCCAATAAGACTGCAGCGCCGGGACGGCGGGCAGATACCCTTCGTTCCACGTCAGCGCGTATGCGAGCGACGTCGCCGCGGCCGCTGCGACGAAACCACCGATGAACCAAAGATCGTATTTAAGCGCGAAGCCGATGAAGATCGCGACGCTCATGGCGGCAAAGAGCGAGAGCGAGCCGTACAGATTCGTGAGCGGCCAGATGTGGCTACTCTCGTACCGATACACGAGTTCGGCGAACTGCACGGCGCAACCCAGAAATGCGAACGGAATGCCGATCGCCTTGGGCAGTTGGTCGCGTGAGAGGAAATAGGTCAGGAAGGCGAGCGAACTGATGATGTACGCGGAGATCGCGACGACGATCAGGAGTTGGTCGGTGGACATATGAAACCTCCGTCCTACCGTAAAGCCTCGCTCGAGTTCGCGCAAGCGCCCACGGTCGTAGGCATGGATCGTTCGCCGTTTACACGGGCGCGATTGCCAGTTCGTGAACGGGCGTCCGCTTCGGCCCAGCGGCTTCGAAATCACGCACGAGTGCCGCGAACTGCTCTTCGTAGATGTCGTAGCCTTTGACCGTCGTCGCCGCGATGCCGACGTTCCACGTTTGCGCCCCGCCGTCGACGCGGATGTACACGCGCGCCGGCAGGAAGTAAAACGACATGCAAAGCCCGGCGAGCAGCACAAAGGCGCCCACTAAGACGAACGGTATGCCGGGATCGTGACGGTATTGAATGCCGCTGTAAAGCACGTAGGGCCCGACGCCCAGTCGATACCCATCGCCAAGATCGATCCCGCGCCCGAGTGCAACAAGCACGCTGCCGATGTCCTGATCGCCGTCGAAGACATCGAGCACGACGCCGGGATTGTTCGGCCGTGGGTCGGCGCCTATGGTCCCGCCGGGACCGATCGTCCCGATGAACTTCGTGTATTGCAGCGATCGCGCCGTATCGCCGACCGCCAGCGCTTGACCCTCTTCGAGCGGCGCCGACGAAGCGCCATGAAGCGGCCGTCCGTTCTTGGTGAGTGTGAACGGAACCGCGAATCCGTACGAAGCCTGGTAATAATTCGTGCCGCCGATGTCGAGCGGATGATTGACGCGTAAAACGCTCTGCTGGGTCGAGCCGCCCTTCGTCGTCGTATCCAAGCTCGAAACGTAGTCGATCGGCTGATAGACGGTTCCGCTGCGCGTACGGATCGGATCGATGCGGTACGCGAAACGCTCCAGTTTGAGGCGCGTCCCGTTCTCCGGTATCGTGACCGCATTGCCCGAGACGATCGTGGTCTGGCCGCTGTATCCGAACGCCCAATAGAGCACCGTTCCGAACGCGATGATGACAAAACCGACGTGCGCGACGAGTACCCCGCGGCGCGCCCAATTGTGCTTGTCGGCAAAGGCCCATTCCGTTCCGCCGAACTCGCGCTTACGGACGAGCCATCCGCGCGTCGCGAAGAAGCTTTCGACGCGTGCTCGGACCGCCGTTTCGTCGCCTCTAACCGTGACGCTTTCACTGAGCGGAATGGCGTCGATCTTCACGGGGCGTAGCGGCGGCAGCCGTTTCGGGATGACGCGCCAAAACGTGGCGAGCGTCATGCAGGCCAGGATCAATCCGATGATGCCCAGATATGCGGCCGAGTGGTAGATGTTATCGAGGTGCAGCCGCAAGACGAGGCGCGCGAGCGGCGGGGCGTAGTTCGCCTGGTAGAAACTCGCGTCTTTGCCCTGGTCCACGATGACGCCGATCAGGGTCATCACGCCCCATACGGCGAGTAACGACATACCGAACCAGAAGTCCGACAGGCGCCCGAGTAACGCATCGGCGGACGCCCGCAGCGCAGATGAGGGCGCGCTCCCCACCGGACTGCCCACTTCGGAGACAGCCATCGCGCTTACGTTAAACGGGATTGGGTTCGCGATGCCATGATTTTTCGAGGAGCAGAATAATCCAAATGCTCGCTTCGTAGAGCACGTACATCGGCCCCGCGATCAAAAGCATCGTGATGGGCGATGCATCGGGCGCCGCGATACCTCCGAGCAACAGAATGCCCATGCCGGCGTAGCGGCGATACTTGCGCAGCTGCGGAACGTTGACGAGACCGATGCGCGCGAGCGCCACCATGATCATCGGTGTCTGAAAGACGAGCGCGAAAGCCAGGAACGTCAGCAGAATGAGGTTCAGCGTCGATTCGACGCCGAAGGTTGGATCGGCGACGACGGTCGTGATGCCGAGTAGTGCCGTCAGCACGCGATGGATGATGAAGAAGTGGCAGAACGCGATGCCCGCCGCGGCCAAAAACACCGACGGCGCCGTATACCCGTAGACGATGTGACGCGTCTTGGGATGGAAGGCGGGCACGATGAACATCCAGATTTGATAGACGAGCACCGGCAAGCCGAGCACCACCGCGCCGTACAGCGAGAAGCGGAACTCGGTGAAGATAACATCGGTCGGTGCAAATGCGTGCAGCGTGATGTTCTTGCCGAGATACTCGTTCTTGAGCCACGTAATCGCAAACTGCGACGGCCAAAACAGAAAAAGCGCGAGCACGCCGACCGTCCCGATTGCGATCATGAGACGGCCGCGAAGCTCCCGCAGGTGCTCCGTGAAGGGCATCTCTTTCTGGTCCCACTCGGGCGGCGCGAGCGGGGGACGTTCCGCGAGCAAGAGCGCTACGAATCCCGCCTAATCACGCGGCAGCGGCGGTTCGCTCGGCACCGACGTCGAGCCCATGACCACGCCGTTGACGTTGGGCGTTTCGCGGGCGACGACGCTTTGCGTGGCTGCGGCTTCGGCTCGCGCGCGGGCTTCGGCATGCGCGCGCTCGGCAGCGACGTCGGACTCGGCTTGGCCGACCATGAACTCTTTCTTGGCCTGACCGAATCCGCGTGCGAGTTTCGGAACTTTATCGGCGCCGAACAGCAGCACCGCCGCGCCGACGAGAATCGCGATCTCCATTGGATTTCCGAACATTGACGTTCCCTTTCCTACAGAAGGTGACAACCGGTTGCCGCCTTCGTTCATCCTATTGCGCTAGCGAGCGCGAACCGCGCTCTCCCGGGCGAGCGCTTCTGCTAATGCTACCAGTTCGGCGCGCGCGGGCGCATTCCCGAGCCGAGCGAGCGAGGTGTCGGCGCGTTCGATATACCCCGCAATTGTTTCGCGCGTCCGAATAAGACCGCCGTGAGCCGCGATGCCGGCGATGAGCGCCGCCACGTCGCCCGCCCGCGAGAGCGACGGCTCGTGATAGAAACGCCGGACACGTTCGCGAAAGTCCACGTCGCCCGCGGCGAGCGCGAAAATCAACGGAATCGTCATCTTGCGCTCGACCAAGTCGTTCCCGGCCGGTTTGCCGAGCTCCGATTCGGTGGCCGTAAGATCGAGCAGGTCGTCGAGCATCTGGAACGCGATGCCGTACGCCAGCCCGAACTCGCGCAGCGCGCCCGCGCGTAGCGGCGAAGCGCCCGCCACGAGCGCGCCACATTCGGCGCATGCCGCAAACAATGTCGCAGTCTTCTTGACTGCGATCTCGACGTACTCGGCAACCGGTAAGTCGAGACGCCCCACGGCCCGATTTTGCAGGACCTCGCCGTCGGTGATGTCGGCGAGCGTCGAGGCCAGAATGTGCGGGATCGGATGCTCGTACTTCGCCGTGACGTTCTTGAAGATCCACGCGAACAAGTAATCCCCGGCCAGGACGCTTACCCGGTTGCCGTAGTCGACGGCCGTCGCGTTGACGCCGCGCCGGCGGTCAGCCCGGTCGACGATGTCGTCGTGGATGAGCGTGCCGACGTGGATCAACTCCATGTAAGCGGCAAGCGGAAGATGCTGCGCCGGAGAGGCGCCGTTGGCTTCGGCGGCGAGCAGCAGGATTCTCGGACGTAAGCGCTTGCCGCCGGCGGCGAGCATCCGGCGTACCGCTTCCGTGATCAAGGCGTTGTCGGTGGAGAACGACGAGGCAAAAAACTGTTCAACCAATGCCGAGAGATCGTGGCCGGCTCCGACAGCGCCCATGTCCCGGCCGGCTCCGAGGGCGCTCATGTCCCGGCTTCGCCCGTTCATGCGGTGCCGACGTGAACGGCGATCGCCCCGCCGCCGAGTCGCTCGTAGCGGACTTGGCTAAAGCCGGCCGTGGAGAAGCGCTTGGAAAGGTCGTCCGCCTCGGGGTAGTTGGTGAGCGACTGTGGCAAATAGCGATAAGCGCTGCGGGACCCGCCGACGAGGCCGCCGATCAACGGCACGAGGCCATAAAAGTAGAGATCGAAGGCGCGCCTGAAAAGTTTGTTCGGCGCCTTAGAGACGTCGAGGTTCACGAAGCGGGCACCGGGTTTGAGCACGCGGCGGGCTTCCCGTAAGGTGCCCAAGATGTCGACCACGTTACGCATCGAGAAGCCCATAACGGCGCCGTCGAAAGAGGCATCCTCGAAGGGTAGCGCCATGACGTCGGCCGCTGCGAAGCTGACCGCGGTGCTTGGCCGGCGCGCGGCTCGGCGACGAGCCCGGTCGAGCATGGGTTCGCAGAAGTCCACGCCGACGACGGCCAAGGTGGGATCGACGCACATCAGATGAAACGACAGGTCGCCCGTGCCGCAGCACTCATCGAGAATGCGGCCCCCCGGCGGTGGAGCGAGAACTTCCACTGCGCGGCGCCGCCAGCGCTCGTCGACTCCGCCCGTGAGGATCCTGTTGGTCGCATCGTAACGTGGGGCGATCGATGCGAACATCTCGCGGACGTAGAGCGATTTTTCCATGCTGTGGTCTGGTAGCTCCCGTCCGCTTGCCCCTCGTCATCTCGGGCGTTGCGCGTGATTTAAGGATACCCGCTTCTCTCTCAAAGGACTCCGCCATGACCATTTCACCTCCTAATTCACCCATCGGACTCATCGGCGACCTCTTCGGGGGCGCCTCCAGCTGCTCGGGCGGCGCGCGGGCTTCGGGTGTGCCGAGCGGCGGTAGCGATCCGCTCTCCGCAGTGTTTGCCCTCACGCAAGACGTCGATGCTTTGGCTTCGAGCGGCCTCGGCGCCATGACCGGACTGCTCGGTCAGGGCGGCACCGGCACGCTTGCAAGTCTTCTCGGGGGCGGAGGGCAAGCGGGAAGCATTGCGGGCATGCTCGCTTAACGACCCGGGCCGGCATCTTCGGATCGGCTCACTCACGCCCCGAAGAGTGCGCGCGCGGTGTCGTTCGTGCGGGCTGTGACGTGATCGACTGACGTTTCGAAGAGTTCGGCGAGCCGCGCCGCCGTCGCTGTGACGAAGCTCGGCTCGTTACGCCGCCCCCGGTAGGGGACGGGCGCCAAGTAGGGAGCGTCGGTCTCGAGGACAAGCGACCCAAGACCCCCGGCCTTCACCGCCTCACGCAAAGCCTGCGCGTTCTTGAACGTCAGCACGCCGCCGATTCCGAGCATCAGTCCGAACTCACCCGTGAGTCGGCGCGCCTGTTCTGCGTCGCCCGTAAAGCAGTGCACGACCCCGCGCAGCCCGTGGCCTTCGTGGCGCAGCACGTCGATGAAATCGGGAAACGCGTCGCGCTGATGGAAGACGGCCGGCAACCCGCGCTCACGCGCATAACGCATCTGCGCGACGAGCACGCGCCGCTGCGTCTCGGGCGGACTGTGTCCGTAAAAGTAGTCGAGCCCCATCTCGCCGACGGCCCGCGGCACGTATTCTCCGTCCGCCGCGATGCCGTCGAGCGCCGCCGCAATATCTTCGGGTGCGTCCTTGGCTTCGTGCGGGTGAATGCCGATCGCGTAGTCCAGGCCGCAAGCCGCAGCGACGTCGCGCGCCCGCGCGCTGTCGGCCAGATCGGTTCCGATCGCCATGACGCGGGTGACGCCCGCGTCCCGCGCCCGCTGCACCACCGCATCCCGGTCTTCGTCGAAGGCTGCAGCGTGGACGTGGGCGTGCGTGTCGAACATGCCGTCAGGCTATCATGATCACCACACCCCAAGCGCCGAGGAAAACCGGGCGGATTCTTCGTGTCGCCGTCATCGGTTCGATCCTCGTGCACGTGCTCGTCGCGTTGCTCGTCATCGGTGCGTCCGACGCGTTGCGCAGGCTGCTGCCGCCGCTTACCGTCCAGCCGCCGCCGAACGAGACGGTCTCGGTTTCAACGGCCTTGCGCCTCGAGCGACGACCGCGTCCCGCGCCCGCCCATGCGGCCCGCACCGCGCGCGGCGGGACGCCGGTTCGGACGCTCCATCCGACGCCGCGTCTTGCCGCAAGCCGGTCCGCGGTTCCCAAGCATCGTTCGGCGACTACGCGAACGACGGTGCCCGCGAGCGCCCCGCGGGAACTCGCCCGCCTCGCCCCACACGCAACCCCGGTGCCACCCGTGAACGCGCCGCGAACACCCGGGCCGCGCGACCCTGAACGCGCGCAGCGCAGCGCAACTCGCGTTGCGTATGCGCCGCAACATCCGGTTCCCAAGAGTGCCGCGGAAACCGGACGCGCTACACGTTACAGCGGCGCGCAACTCGCCGCGATCGAGAACGACCTCGCCCAAAGCATCGCGCACGACCGCAGCGCCGCAAGCCCGCTCAGCAACGTCGCCCGGCCGGTGCACCCGGCGACGGTGGTTCGACAGCAAGCCGTGAATTTTTCGGGCGTCGATGCCCGCATGCGCGGCTTCGAAGGGCTATGCGACCCGATAAAGTCGTGGCCCGTCGGTTCGTACGTATACTTCTACGTAACGTGCCGCGTTACGCACGACGACGGTCTCGTCCGCGAGGAGGCCCTGCCTTGGCCGATTCGTTATCCCGCGCGGCGCCTGTCGTACGACGAGGACGGCCCGCAACTTCCGCCCGGCGCTCCGGTTCCGCCGCCCCTTCCCGGGTGGCACGCCGACCCGGCGCACAAGCTCGATCCCGACGTCATCTTGTACCTACAAAAGCACGGCTACGCGTTCTAGCGCGGCGGCGCGGATCATGGCCCCCACGGGTCGAAGACCGTGACCCCCGTTCGCGGAAGTCGCGCACGTTGCGCGACACCACCGTGAGATCGTGTTGCAACGCCGTCGCGGCGAGTCGTGCATCGATGGCCGGAAGCGGCTGTGCATCGTCAACCGGCAGAATTCGTGACATGAATCTCCGCCTGAGTTCGTTTTCGCAGCCAGGTCTCCAGCCGACGACGACGATGAGCATCGGCTCCTAGTCCTTCAATTTGCATATCAAGGCGGGGCTGCTTCCATGCGCGGAAAGAGCGGTGCGTCGGAAGGTTTCGTGCGCGTGCCGGGGGTCAAGCGACCCCAGAGAAGTTCGTCGCTCCATGCGCCCAAAGGCGCGCCGGTGAAGCCGAGTTGTTGCCAGATCGCCGATGCGGTTGCAGGCATGAAGGGTGCGAGCAGATGGGCGAGCCAGCGTAGGCCTTCACACAGGTCGTAGAGCGTCGCGTCGAGTGCCGCGCGCTCGTCACGCTTGTGGAGCTCCCACGGTTTGCGCTCGTCGATCGTGCGATTGAGCGCGGCGACGAGTTCCCAAATCGTTTCGAGCGCACGACGAAAGTCCAGGGTGTCGAGCGCAGCAGCCACGCGCGCGCCGAGCTCGTCGAAACGCGCCCCAAACGATCGCTCCGAAGACGCCGGCACGATGCCGTCGCGGTAGCGCGAAAGCATTGCGAGAGAGCGTTTGACGAGATTTCCAAGGTCGTTGCCGAGGTCGCCGTTGCGCCGCACGCGCACTTTCTCTTCGCTGAAGGAAAAGTCGCTGCCGAAGGGCGCTTCGCGCAAAAAGAAATAGCGCAACGTATCGGCGCCGAAGCGCTCGACCGCCTCGAACGGATCGACGACATTGCCGCGGCTCTTGGACATTTTCTCGCCTTCGAGCGTCATCCAACCGTGCGCAAAGACGAGCTCGGGCGCGGGCAATCCGAGCGCCCACAGTACGGCCGGCCAGATGATCGTGTGGAAGCGCGCGATCTCTTTGCCGATCAACTGGACGTTGGCAGGCCAGTAGCGTTCGAAGCGTGCGCCGCCACGCGTGTAGTCGAGCGCCGTGATGTAGTTGAGCAATGCGTCGAGCCACACATACATCACGCCTCCCCCGGGCAGCGGGACGCCCCACTCGAGACCCAGTCGCGAGATGCACAAGTCGTCGAGGCCGGCTTCGAGGGTCGCAACCATCTCGTTGTAGGAACGGTCAGGCCGAACCCAACAGGGATTTTCACGATAGTACGCTAGTAAACGATCTTGGTATTTCGAAAGAGCAAAGAACCAGTCATCTTCGGAGAGCCACTGGACCTCACGGCGGCATTCGGGATTCGGGCAGCGGCCGTCGACGAGTTTTGATTCGAGCCAAAACGTCTCGTCATTCGTGCAATACCAGCCCTGGTAAGTACCGAGGTAGACGTCGCCCGAGTCTTTGAGGCGCTCGAACACCTCCACGACCGCTTCGACGTGACGGGGTTCCGTCGTTCGGATGAAGTCATCGTAACGCACGTCGTAGCGAGCCAGTAATTCTTGCCACTTCGGCACAAGGGTGTCGGTCCAGGCGGCCGGGTCCATGCCGGCGCGCGCTGCGGCCGCTGCGACTTTCCCCCCGTGTTCGTCGGTCCCGGTGAGAAAGAACGCGTCACCTTTCATGCGGTGGTACCGCGCCAGGACATCGGCTGCGATCGACGTGTACGCATGGCCGAGATGCGGGTTGCCGCTGATGTAATAAATCGGCGTGGTCACGTAAAAGGCCCGCTCTGACATGCACGCGCCGCTTTTGGCGTCGACGGAGAGGCGTCCTGGGATGCCTTATGCCGCGCCGTTGCAGCACCGATGCTTTTCTCATGGGGAGAAGCGTTGTCGGCGTGCTTGCGGCGCTCGTGGGCGCCGGCGCGTTGTTCTTCGCGCTGGCCGCAATCCGCCATGATGGGCAGGATGACTTTCTGACCGATCCGCCTGATTTTCGGGCTTTCTACTGCGCGGGCGCAGCGCTCGATGCCGACGGCGATCCCTATCGCGTTGAGCCGGTCCGATCGTGTCAACGCGCCGTGCTCGCTGCCTCGCATCTCGTGCTCGACGAGCATCACGTGCTGATAGCGCCGCTTCCGCCGTGCGCGCTCGTTCTTTTTGGGCTGTTTGCGCGTCTGCCTTTTTGGGTGGCGGCACGTCTGTGGCTCGTCCTGTGCCTTGCGGCGCTCACCGTTACGATGCTGCTGACGCGGCGGCTTACGGGACTCCCGCTTCCCGTCGTCGCTGTGGCGCTACTGGGTTCGCTCGGAGTCGCTTCGCTCGTGCTCGGTCAGCTCGTTCCGATCGTTGCCGCGGCGCTTGTCATTGCGGCTTTCGCGGCGCGACGCGGCGCTGGGCGCCTTGCCGGCGCAGCCGCGGGATGTCTTGCGCTCGAGCCGCACGTAGCGCTTCCGGTGTGGCTCGGTCTTTCCGTTCTCGCCCCGCGCGCCCGGCTGCCGCTGGCCGGCGCCGCCGGTGTGCTCGTCGTGATGTCGCTCGCCTTCGGTGCGCAACTCAATCTCGAATATCTCTACAGTGTCGTCCCGGCGCACGCACGCTCGGAAATCATGAACTTTCCCGCGCAGTACAGCCTGTCGTCGCTGCTCTGGCGGCTCGGCGTCGGGATACCTCGTGCACTTGCCTTGGGTGCGGCATCGTACGGTGCGATGCTGATCGTTGGTGTGGCGGTCGCCGCCGCATTGATGCGCCGCACCCGCGACGCATCTTTTGCCGTCCTGGTTCCTGTGAGCGTCGCGCTGATCGGCGGTCCGTTCGTTCACGCTCATCAGATGGCGTTGGCGCTTCCATGCGCGCTTCTGCTGTGGACGTGCGCTCCGCCGCGTTCGCTCGCCCGAACGCTGGCAATTGCGGCCGTCGTAGCGCTTGCGATTCCGTGGGAAACGCTCGCCGAGAGTTCGCTAGTGGCGGATCGCTTTACGGCTCGCGCAGTTCGACCGCCGATTGCCTTACGGCTTCCGACGCCGAACGAACCCATCGAACAATCGTACACGGCCTTCATCGACGCGAACGCAAATCGTGCGGACTTGCGGACGCCGTTCGAACAGGCGGTGTGGAAGTTTCCGACCTGGCTCGCGTTGCTGGCGGTGCCGGCTGCCGGAATGCTCGTCACGCGAATGCCCCAAGCGAAACGCATCTAAGCGTGCTCGGATTGTACGCGCTCTTGCTCTTCGGTGTCGTGGCCGCCGTCTCGGCCGCTCCGGGGACGGCGTCGCCGCCGCAGACGCGCGGCGAAGTCGATCTCCGTCTGTTCGTTCCGCTCGCGCTCGGTGTGGTGCTGGTGATGTTTTGGCACGAACATCTCATTGCGCACGCGGCCCTCGCGCAGCATCCCCTGCCGCGTTGGATGGCTGCTTTGCCGGTGATTCCGGTCATGGATTTGGCGCCGCTCTATGGACACGTCGATGCTCGTACGTCCGTGGCCGTGGAGATCGTCTCGTTACTGGAAGCGGGACTCATGGTCGCGCTCGTGCTCGTCACACGCGGGCGCCGGTCGAGCCTCGGTCTGCAGGTCGCCGTCGGCGCCGGTGTGGCGGGATTGGCCGTCGTTGCGCTCACCGCGCACGGCATCCTCAGTCAAGATATGTATGCATACATCGTCGACGGAATGCTCGGGCGAGCAGCGTATCATCCAAGCAACGTGCACGTCGGCGCCGAGTTTCGCGCGCTCTTGAACCTGTGGGGAAATCCGCCGTTACCGTGCGTGTACGGACCCACATGGCTCTTCCCGGCGACGCTTCTCATGGGGGGTGTGCAGTCTTTAGGCGACGGCGTGGTGCGATTTCGTCTTGCCGGGGGGGCCGGCGTTCTTGCCGTCTCGTTTGCTCTGGTCCGCCTGCGCGTTCCGCTGCCGGTGCTGCTGACGTTCGTTCTCAATCCGATGATCTGGATGCAGTACGTTGCCGACGGCCACAACGACCTTTGGCCCGTTGCTTTCATCCTGCTCGGACGAGCGAACGCACACCGACCGCTCGTCGCGTCTATTCTTGGAGGACTAGCGGGAGCGGCGAAGCTGCCGTTTCTCGTGGTGTGCTGCCTGACCGGCGCGAACTGCGCTCGGCTGCGCGAACGGCTCGGCATCGGTCTCGCTAGCGTCGGCATCGCTTTGGTGGTTTCGGCCGTCGCCGGGGGCGCGCCGTATCTCCACGCGCTCGAAGCGGTACGTAACGTCTATCCGCCGCCGGCCGATCCGCCATCGGTTGCGCTTCGATCGCTCGGACTGCTCGGGACGTCGCTCGCGCTGCTTGCGGCGCTCGGCGCGCGCCGCACGGCGTGGCCCGCGGCGTTCTCATTCATTGGGATCGGCTACAGCATCTTCCCGTGGTATGCGGCGTGGGGTCTGGGCTACGTGGTGCTGGCGGACGGAGCGGAACTATTCTTGTGCACGCTGCCGATCACGGCTTTCTTAACTGCGACGACATACGTTGCGACGCCGTTATGGATTCCGTTATTGTCCAGCGTCTTCTTGACCGCGTGCGCGAGTGCGTATGTCCTCGTGCGCGTGCGGTTTTTCGGAGGACCGCCGCGCTGGGCTCGCGGGGCCGTGTCCAGCCGGCCGGCCTCGTAAGCAACTCGTCTGCGTTGCATCCCGTTGAGCTCGTGGCTGAAGGTTCGCGCCCCTTCTTATGCCGGCAGCGAGGAGCCGGTTGAGCGGCTAGCCTTGTGGCGGCGTACGATGCGGTCGTAGAGTGCGTGGCGTTCGCCGTAGCCTTCGCGCACGAGCGTCTTCGCGATCTGTGCGATCGGCGTGCCGCTTGCCAGTGCCGCGTCGATCGTCCGATCGAGGTCCGCGTCGCCGGATTGCGCGACGGGTAAACTTGCGTAAACCGCGCGCGTGCCGTCTTTCGGACGCACGTGTGCTGCGATGACCAGAGCAATCTCGCCTCGGACCGGCCGCTCCAAGCCGTCGAGCACCGCAGCGGGACTGCCCACGAGGTGCTGTTCGTGCAGCTTCGTCAGCTCACGCCCGACGAAGACGCGCGCGTCGGCTGCAAGAGCGCGTAAGGCTTCGAGGGTTGCGACGATGCGATGAGGCGATTCGAAAAACACGGTGGCCCCGTCGCGTGCGAGTGTCGCTTTGAGTGCACGATCGAGTTCGCTTTGCCCACGCGGAACGAACCCTGCAAAAACGAGCGGAGGCATCTCGAAACCCGAAAGCACGGCCGCCGCCAGCACGGCGCTGGCGCCCGGCAACACCTCGACCGTGACGCCGGCTGCCCGAGCGGCCGTCACGAGCGCTCGCCCGGGATCGGATATGGCGGGCATACCCGCGTCCGAGGTTACGGCGACGCTCTGGTCCGCGGCGCGCTCAAGGATTGCGCCTGTAACCGAGTTCGCATTTTGCTCGCGATAACTCCAGATCGTCTTGGACGGAAGCTCTAGCGCACCCAGCAGTCTGCGTGCGACGCGCGTGTCTTCGGCGACAAGCAGATCACAGCTGCGCAGCGCCTCCAGGGCCCGCACGGTGATATCGCCGAGATTCCCGATCGGCGTCGGCACGAACGTCAGGCCCATGGTCCGAATGCTTCGCGTCAACGCGTAAAAAAACTTGGAACGCCGGGCACCTCTGCCGAGAAGGCCTAGGCGTCGGGCAAAAAGCGGCGAGCTCCCAAATAGCGGCTGCGAAAGTATTCCGAGGCGAAGGTCGTGACGTGGACGTCGGAGCCGATCGAGTTCACGAAGCGGCCTCCGCCGAGATAGATGCCGACGTGTGATGCACCCCAGTCGTACGTTTGAAAGAAGACGAGGTCACCCGGCAGCGGATCGCCGCTTACGGGTCGGCCGGCGGCGAACTGCACGTCGGCCGTGCGCGGGATCGCGATGCCGAGGCGGCTGTACACGTACGTTGTAAATCCCGAACAATCAAAGCCGCCCGGCGATGAGCCGCCCCACACGTATGGCGTGCCGAGGAATGAGAGCGCCGCAGCAGGCGCTCGGCGCCCGGCAATGCCACGGAGGGCGAAAAGGCTTGTTCGAGCCTCGATTCGCGTGCAACCGCCCGGGCCTTCGAAGGCCGCTTCGGCCGGGTCGCGCCATGCTTCGTGTGCGCTACTGTGACGTCGCTCATAATGAGGTGACGCCGCCGACGGTGTTGACCGTCGTCGTCGTGTCCGCGCGAGCGGCTTCGGCTGACACAGCGAACGTCGCTACGATCAGTAACGCGTTGCGGCAACGAGACGTGCGCATAGCTTCACATTGTTCGGCCGCAGACGGCGCCGGATTGAGTCCCTGTAAAGACTGTGCAAACCGGCCGATTCGCTATGGAAGGCGGCTAATGTCCGCCGCGCTTGCTGACGACAAAGACAGTGGGCCGGGTTTGACCTCACCGGCATTGCGATGTGAGGCACGGCTCGTTCCGGACATCGGCGCTTAGAATCGTCAGCGATTTTGCGTCGCCACCGGGTCGTACCTCACACTCGATCCATTACTACCGCCACCTCACTGAAAGGGAAATCCGTGCTCAAGTCCTTTACCAACATGCTGCGCGATGACGACGGGCAGGGCCTCGTCGAGTACGCGCTGATCATCGCCCTCGTTTCGATCGTCGCGATCACCGCTCTCACGTTCCTCGGCAAGAAGGCCAGCAATACCCTCAACAACGCGGCGAACACTCTCTCCAACTAACACCCTTCGCGCCTCCCGGCGTGCTGCGTGCACCTCGGGAGGCGCTTCGTTTCTCACCGCGATCAACGAGGCGCCATGCCCGTCCACGTTGTGCCCGTGCCGCTCGCCGTATGGGCGGTCCTCGCCGCCTGCGCCGTTGCCGTTATCACCGATCTGCGCGCGCGACGCATCCCCAATATCTTGACTGCGGCGCTCGCACTCGGAGCGCTCGGCGCTGCAGTGGCCGCGGGACCGACGGCTCTGATCGTCGCGATAGCAACCTTGCTAGGCGTGACTGTCCTTGGATTCGTGGCGTTCTCGATGCATTGGCTCGGCGGCGGCGACGTAAAGCTGTTGGCAGCCAGCGCTGCCATGCTGGGCTTTCCGGATTCGCTGTCGTTTCTGCTGTACACAGCCGTCGGCGGCGGCGTCTTCGCGCTGCTGTATGCGCTCGGCAGCGGACGACTGCGCGCCGTGCTCACGTCGGTGGCCCTGGTTGTACGACCGCTCGTCTACAAGGGTACCCGCTCCGTCGCTCCGACACGAACGACGAAGTTGCCGTATGCCGTCGCTATCGCGATCGGCGCAGTCGCCGTCGCACTCTCGCACACGGCGGTACCGTTTTTGAAACTCGCGCTTTGAGTGCGGCGGCAATGCGTGCCGGAGCGATCGACGCACTCGCGTACGCATGCCTTGCAACCGTAGCGGTGTGGGTGAGCGCGCGCGTGTGTCGCCCGATCGTCCCCTTCGACGACGGTCCACGTCCGGGGCGACCGCCGAGCGCGGCGCTCGTGGCCGCCGCCGCAGCCATCGGATTTTCGCTCGCCGTGCGCGCAATGCCGTGGCCCTCGCTCGCGCTGTGCGCCGTGCTGACAGCGGCACTCGCAGCCTGCTGGTACAGCGATGTCCGCTGTGGGATTTTGCCCGACATCTTCACCCTTGCGCCGCTCGCGATCGTGCTCGCAGCGGCGGCGTATGCGCGCAATCCGGCGCCGTTGATCTCTGCGGCGATCGTCGGCGTGCCGTTTGCATTCGCCGCGCTTGCCTCACGCGGCCGCGGCATGGGATGGGGCGACGTCAAGCTCGTTGCACTCGGCGCGGCCGTGCTCGGCCCGCAGAGTTCACTTTTGGCCTTCGCAGCGGCATGTCTGGTCGCCGCGGGAGTTGCAGCGCTGCGCGGCCGTTGTGCGGCACCGATCGCGTTTGCCCCGTACCTCGTCGCCTCGATTGCCGTCGCGCTCACCGTTCCAGGATTCTAAATGCCGGCGAAGCCGTTCGTACTGCACAACCTCACGCGCGGTGACGTGATCGCTGCGCGCGTGAAGCGCGCGTCCGATCCGATCGCGCGCGGCATCGGGCTCTTGGCGCGTGCTCGCGTCGCGGCCGATGAAGGCGTGTGGATCGGCGGTTGTTCCGCAGTGCACACACTCGGCATGCGAGCGAGGATCGATCTCTACTTCCTCGATTGCGACGGCTGTGTCATGAAGATCGTGCCGGGCGTAGCGCCCGGGCGACTCTCGGTCTCATGCCGTGGCGCGAGGAGCGTCGTCGAGCTCGGCGCGGCGGAGCAAGAACGCAGCGTGTATCTCGGCGACCGGCTCATTTTGCGATGATGTTCTCCGCCGCTCGCATCGCGCACCGCAGCGGCGCCGCATCGACGTATGCTTTCTCCGCAACGATCGTGGCCCGCGCGTTGTTGTATGTCACCGTCGCTCTTGCCGTCGTACGAACGCCGATCGATACGGCGACGCTTGCGATTGCGGCGTTTTCCGCTCACACCGTCGTCGCGGGACATGGCGTGCCCGTCGTGTTCGGCCCGGAGAGCGCGGCCGCCGGTTCTCTGCAGGGCGGCGTCGGGTGGCTCGGTGCGCTGGCCGTTACGGTCGCGGCGGCCACGCGCTTGCACCTTTTCATCGCAACCATTGCGGTCATCATTCTTACGCTTGGGCTCGTGGAAATGCGCGCTCGTCGTTTGTCGGATGCAACCCTCGGCATCGCAGCGGCGGCCGTCGCCGCGCTGTGCAGTAGGGATGCCGTGCACGCAGGCGGACCCCTCGCCGCTCCACTTTTCGTCGCCGCACTCTTTGCGCTACTCGAGCGCCCGACGCTTCGTCGCGCCGCGGCAGCAACGGCGCTCACCGTCGTCTGGTGTAATGTCTCGGCAAGCGGCCTTTTCGGCGGCGCGTTCGCGCTCGCCACCGCGCTCGGCATGACGCTCGATCGCGCCGACGTCGCGCAACGTCGCGCAAGCTGGCTCGCCGCGTTCGGCGCGTGCCTCGCCGGCCTTGCGACGCCCGCCGGCTTTGCGTACCCGCTGCTTGCGTTTCGGGCTTTGCGCATCGACGGCACGCTGGCCGACATCGTCCGCGTCGCGCCGAGCGCGAGCGCACCGATCGGCTACCATCTCGGCTTCATGCTGGTGCTCGTCCTTGGGCTCGGCCTTGGGTTACGCGGACTACGGTTTGCGGGTGCCGTTCCGGCGCTCGTTACAGTCGGACTGGGTCTCGCGAACGGCGCCGATCTTCCAGTGGTCGGCGTGGTCGTCGCGCCGCTGCTGGCAGCGGCGGCTCATCGCATGCGTGCGATCGTACCGGCCGGCATTGCATTCCCCTTCGCACTTCTCGCGGCACTGGGCACCAACGTCGCAGTGAACGACCCCCGCGCCGACGGCGGCGCCGCAATTCTGGCTGTGCGAGCCGCCCGTTTGCACGGCGTGCACCGGCTGTTCTGCGCGCAGCCTCGCTGGTGCGCCTTCGCCGTCGTATCCGGCGGTCGAGTCCTGATCGACGATCGATTCGACCGGGCGCCGGCGCCCGTGCGCGACGCGCAGCTCGCTCTTGTGAAGGGCCGCGTGACGTGGCGCAGAGTCGCTTCCCGGTACCGGATCGATGCGATCCTCACCGGAAGCGACTCGACACTCGGATCGCTCGTTCGGCTCGCGCCCGGATGGCGTTCGTTCGCCGTGCGCGGCGATGCGACACTGTTCGTCGGGAGAAACATTCGCGCGTGAAGTACGCGTGGCTCGTGATCGGCATTTTCGCCGCGCGCTTCTTTGCGACCGCAATCACGTATCCGGCGGGTGACGGCGATCTCGCTTGGCAGCGGCATCTGGGGTTGCAGATACTGCGCGGCCATCGTATTCCGGGGGATATTGGGACCGACACGTTTACCGCTCCGTTTCATCCGTGGATCGCGCACGAGTGGTTGTTTTCGATCGGCGCCGCGCTCGCGCGGCCCGGGCCGCCTTGGTGGCTGTTCGCGGGTTTGTGCGCGGCGGCTGCCGTCGCCGCTCTGATCGTTGCCGGACGCGATGCGCAACGCCGCGGTGCTTCACCGCGAGCGATCGCGCTGTGCACGGCGTTCGCGGGAGTCGCGCTCTTCGCGTCGTTCGGCGTGCGCGTGCAGGTCGTGGCATGGCCAGTCGCGGCACTCTTTCTTTTGCTGCTGGATCTGGATGGAGCATGGGCGTATGCCGCGATCGTCGTTACCGGCATCTGGTCGAACGTGCACGCCAGCGCACTGCTTGCGCCCGTCGCTGCCGTAACGGCGGCCTGCGGAACGTGGCTCGACGAACGGGAATGGAATCATCGTGTGCGGCGCGCGTTCGTCGTGGCAACGGGCTGCGCGGTCGCCGTCTGCTGCAATCCGTTCGGTCTTGGGCTGCCGCGCTACGCGTTCGGACTCATGGGCAGCGGTTTCAAACGCTACATTACGGAATGGCAACCCACGTCGCTGTGGGAACCGACGTTTGCATTCGGGGCTTTGCCTCTGCTGCTGATCGTGCTGACGTTCCTTGCCGGAGGTCAGCTGCACCGCAGGCGCAAGTTCTGCGTGCTTCTGCCGTTCGCATATCTGCTCTTTGCGGCGGCGCGTAACATCGCGCTCTTTGGGATCGTTGCCTTGCCGCTCGCTGCCTGCGCGCTGACGCGCAACGTCGCGTGGTTCGCGCATACCGAAAGAGTCCCCGACCGCCGGACGCGGCATTTCGAAGGGTTCGTTTTACCGGGCTTCTCCGCCGCGCTGGCCGTCATCGTTGCGTTCGTGTTGGTCCATACGCGCGATCCCGCTGAGGACGGCCTCGGGGCGCGCGCGTTCGCAGCGCTCAGAGCGGTCCCGGGCGAGCACCGTTTGCTGTGCGCGGATTTCGCGTGGTGCGGCCAAGCCGTCGGCGCGCCGCACGTTGCCGTGTTCCTCGACGGCCGCGCCGATCCGTATCCGAACGCGGTATGGTCGGACTTCGTCACGATCGCCGGCCTGCACGCACGCTGGCACTCCGAACTCGATGCCCGCGACGTCGACGCAGTTCTCGTCGCCGTCGACGCCCCGCTCGATCAAGCGCTCGCGCTAACTCACGGGTGGCGCGCGGCGTATCATGACCACGCGTTCCGCCTGTGGCTGCGCCGCCCGCGAAAACCGACACGTCGCCGCGAGCTTGCCGCCGCTACTCGGTGAGATTTCGCGCGGCGGCATCGAGCCGATCGCTATATCCGCGCGTGGCATGTACGGAGCTCAGCGTACTCTGATCGGGCTAATCGTCGATTCTTCGCCCGGGCCGTGCGCGTAGGTCGTGATCAGGGAAAGATCGCGTGCCTTCGCGAGGGCGGGGAAAACAACGCTTCCGGCGTCGCTCGGCACGTCGCGTTCGGCCAGCGGCGTTCCGCCGGCGGCGAAGAGGCTCAGATGTAAGTCGCGCGGATGCGCGAGCACGCGAACGACGATCGGTCGGCCGACGCTCTGCACGCCCGCGACGACGATTGGAGCGCTGACGACGGCGGCATCGACGACCTCGTCCTCCGGCGCGCGTGCAGCGATCGTAGCAGGAGGCGGTGACGGCGCAGCGGAGGCGCGAACCTGCGGCTGCGGCCGGCGCTCGGCCGGGCGAACGAAGAGGGGGGCGACGGCCTGCGCGCGTTCTCCGTCACGCCGAGCCGCGACGACGACGACGAAGTCTTGTGCTGCGTCGACGCTCGGCGCCAGCAGAACCGAGGAGCCGCGCGGGTCGAGAACGGTTCGCGCGACCGTCCGGCCGGATTCGTCGACGAGCGCGACGGTGCCGTCGGTTCCCACTGTTTGGTAGTCGATGCGAACCGATTGTCCGCTGCGGACGCTGCCCGGCACGACCAAGTCGGCAACGCGCAGCGGCGGTACGGCGGGGCGAGTTGCGACGAGTCGGCGCGGTGTAGCCGCGCGCGCGCGGCGCGGGGGCGCGGCCAACAGATTTTTTGGATGGCGCGCCGTTGCGGGCGACGGCGATCCGATCGCGCCGTCGATGATGTTGCCGTGTGCAACGCCTAGACCGAGCGTTGCAATGACCAGGGCTGCGACCGCGAGCGTCCGCGCAAAATGCCCGGCGCCGGCGGGCGGTGCCTCACGGCGTGGCGGCGCGCCGATCGTAAGACGCGTTCCCGCGGCGCGCAGTTCGGCCACGACGGGCTCCGACCCGGCGTGGCGCGCCTTGGCAACGTCGACACAAACCGTGACGGACGAGTACGCCGGCACGAGCGCACCTTGCCACACCCGTGCACCGGCCGGTTCCGGGGGGGCGTGCGTATATGCGGCGACCGTTTCTGCGGAATCGTTGACGATGGTCAATTCATAGCTTGCTCGGAGACGCGTTGCGCCGATGCACCGCAGCTGCGCGGCCACGTCGCCCGAGGGGAGGGCGAGGACCGAGCCGCCCCGGCGGGGGAGCGTTGCAGCCGGCGTGCTTGCGAGAAACGGGACGAGGTCGGAGCGTTCTAGCATCGTCCATAGTATCGGCCGCCGATGTGACGACGGCCACATCGCAGTCGCGCGAATCTCGAAGATTCGCTACAGCGCAAGATCCGCTACAACAGGTGTACGCGGTGACGTGGCAAGGTCGAGATGTGAAGTTGAGCGACGATGACGCCGACCGTACGCGCGAGCTCACGCTCTTGGTCCGAAACCGCGCAGCCCAGGTCCGGCGTCGTCACGCCCCCATACGAAATCGTCGTCGAGGAGCCGAACGAGGCGCTGCGCATACAGTGGCCGAGCGGGAGAGCGTCCAGGGGCGCAAACCCACGCAGTTTTGCCAAGAGCCAGTTCGTCTGCGGGCGGGCGAGCGTCGCGTTCGTCGTCTCGCCGTTCTGCCGGATCAGCGTGCGGCCGTCAGGTGAAATCGCGATGATGTAGCCCGCAGTGTTGGTCGAGCCCGAATTGCGAATCACCGCTGCATCCGGCGGGATCGGCATGGCGGGCGCAGGGCTTTGCGCCTGCAGCGGTGCGGAGATCGGTGCGCTCGGCGACGGCATCGTGGTGGGCTGCGATGCCGGCCGGGCGAGAAGTACGGCAAGTGCGAGCGCGAGCATGATAGTAGGAACAACGCGGCCGGCTAAAGGATCGTTTTAGCCGCCCATTCTCTTGGTCCGCCGCTTGCGCGCAGCGAAGTATGCCATCACTGCGTCGCGGTGATCGCCTTGGAGGGTGACGAGCCCGTCCTTGCCGGTGCCCCCGGTCGCGCAACTGCGTCGCAGATCGGCCGCGACCGCTGAAATTTCGTGCGCCGAAAGGCCATAAACGAGCGTCACCGTCCCTGCGCGGCGTCGCTCGCACCCGACCCGCAGCACGCCGTCGGCCGGCGGCACGCCCTTGTGCTGCGGCAAGGTCGCCTGCTTCCCGCGGCGTGACTGCGGCAGCGGCAACGTTCCGTCGGTTGAATAAACCAGCCGCCGATCATCATCGGACATCGTACCCCTCTTTCGCGGAACCGTTCTCCGATCGATGTTTTTGCGTCGCTTTGTGTGAACGCAGCGTTAAGGTTGGTTCGCGCATAGCGGCACTGTGACGCATATCACCGCCGCGCCTGCTGCGCCGGCCGTTGTGATGGTGTACAAGTAAAACAGTTCGCTCTCGCGGCCGATCTATGAGACGCGTTGAGTTACCCGTTCGAAGAAAGTCACCACTCTTGCCCACCGCATCTATGCGACGAGCTGTCTTTGGGTTCATCGCAGACGATTCCGCAAACGCCCTCACGGAGTACGCGATCGTTCTCGCCGTGCTCTCGATCGCGTGCATGGTGGGCTTCGAACAAGTCTCCGCTTCTGCGACGACGGCCGTGACGAACGACACGACCGGCTTCACGAATACGGCGGCGTCGCCGCCATGAGGCATGTTCGTCCGTCTGCTCACGAACGCGGCGCCGTTTTGGTGGAAACCACGCTCGTGACGGGCATGGTGCTGACGCTCTTGTTGTTTAGCGTTCAGGTCGGACTGCTCGGCTTTCTGCAGATCACCTCCGATGCAGCATCGTTCGTGGACGCGCACTTGCATTCGGTTGGGCTGCAACCGCAATCGCATTCGACGGCCGAAACGGTTACGGTCGGCGCGTTCCCTCAGATCGCGCCGGGCGACATCTCGACGACGCCGCTGCCGGCGCCGAGCGCGAGCATCCCCGTCGATTACCAGTACAACGGGTCGGCCAACGAGCAGAGTGGGTCACAGTACAATCGCACCGGCGGCGTCTCGATGCTTCAGCCGACGCTCATCCAGTCGCAGGTCAAGCCGCACCAAATCTTCAGCATGTTCGGTCACGACGTCGGCGTCGCGGGCAGCGACACGGAGCCGCAATGGAAAGAATGCGGTACGCACTACAATGTCAGCAATCAAACGGACCTCAGTTGTAGCGGTGCCGGCGCGGCGAACTTCCAAACCGACTATTTTTCGGGCGGTGAGAATACGCCGCCGTACTACGTCGGCTTTAACTACATCAAACACTGCCTAGATCCGCAGCCCTGGACGGTGTGCACGAGCGATGCCTCACATCCCGGCGCGGACTTCATCGCATTCGGCGTCGCCGAATATCTCGACGCCGGAGTCATAGGTAAGAATCAGGCTCAGGCAGGTAATTGGGGACGAACAAAGCCCGGCATCAGCGGCAGCGCGGGCGAAGATGAACCGACGTTCCATGAGGCCGCTTGCCATCAGCGCGTCTATTCCAGTCTCGCGACGTACTTCACCAATTATCCCAACCTGCTGGCAGTCTACACCAGCTACATTAGATCGATCGTCAAGAACGGACCGACGAGCGACTTCTCAAATTGGCACGAGTTCGACGTTAATAAAGCTGGCCAAACCGATCCAGCAGGCCTAAAAGCTGGCGCCGATATCCGAACGGTATACGGTTGGGACACCCCCCTTCAACAAGGCTACGGCGCCGGTGGCCACAGCCAGCCCGGTACCTATCCACTCAATCCGGACGGGAATTGCCCATGAAGCGCCAGTGCGGCCAAGTCTTACCGATGTGGGCGATGGGCACGATCACGACCCTCGTGCTCACCTTTCTCGCATTGAACTATGCCAACGCCGTGCGCTATCAGATTCGTGCCCAAAATGCTGCAGATTCGGCCGCCCAAGCAGTTGTTGCGATCCAAGCCGAGCGCTGGAACCTAATGAACGAGATGCTCTATGCCTCCAACGTCGAGGAGTACCGGATACGACGCGTGCTCGACGGGATGCTGCTCTCGGTCAACTACAGCGGCGGCTGCAGCGCGAAGACGCAAAATTTCGCGCATCCGTCGATGGCGAGCGAAATCGACGTTCTATACGATGATCCCAAGCGCCCAGTGCCCTATCTAACCGATAAGTTCTACAACGATTCCGATACCCAGGGGACGTGCAGTCTTACCTATTTGCAGCTCCACGACAATTTCACGCGCTCATTCAACCGCTACACACAAGACGTTTCATATCTGAACGACGTGACCGCGTTGTCGACCTATACCAACTGGCTCGCAGATGCAAAGTCGCTGCTCGGAACCCTCAAAACGCACTGTAATGGAAGCGCTACTACGTCGAAAACGCTCAACGCCGACGGCGGCGACTGCGCCTTCGAGTATACGCTGCAGGGCGCGCAGCAGCGCACGAACCCCGGCCTCCTCTCCGTCGTTCAGGACGCCCAAGCCATTCTCGTTCCTGGGATCGGCAAGCCATCGACCGCCTACGGCACCAATAGCGAAAATGCCGAGCTTTTCGCGCCCGTTCAGGTCGACATCGTTACGTGTGCTGTCGTTCCGCCGATTATCCCGAACTTCGGTCCCTTCCATTTGCAGCCGAGCTACGCAATGGGCCGCGCGGCGGCGACCGATGTGCAGATCGAGCAGGACTGGTTCGTGCCGGGTGCGCTGGTCGATCCGGCCCGCGGCGGCGGCGCGGCGTTTCAGGCCGCCGAATCCTACACACAGTCTTCCGAGACGGACACCGACAGCACGGACTCTTACGATTGGTACAACGTCGATTTCGGCGGTAATCCGACACGGGCATATCCCAGCGCTGGAGTCTTTTACGCGCCCATCGTGACCGACGAGATGAGCGCACGTTTTGGCTGGTGGAACGCCATTCCCATCACGCCTTTCGCCGGTGCCGTGAGCCCTTCAAACGTATGCTGACGCTCCGCTCGCACGCCCGCGGCCAAGCGCTGTTCGAAACGGCCTTATTCATGCCGCTGTTCCTGCTCGGGCTCTTTGGAGTCATGCTGGCGGCGAAACAAGGTGCGCTCTCCGAACGCGTGCAGCTCGGCATACGCTACGGCGGCGTCATCAGTTCGCTGCAGCAGCCGTACCTGTCGTACTCGCTGTATTCGATGTATTCGACGATCGACGGCAGCCCCTCGAACAACCCCGATACCTGCAACGGGGTAGCCGCCTCCGCCGACAGCAATCTGACCGTCGGGCGCGCTTCATTTTGGCAGCCGACTGCGGGATCGATCAACCCGACTTGTTCTGGCACGATCTCGCTTGTCACCGGCTCAACGCAGAATATGCTACTCGAGAACTCTTACATCGGCCTGACCGCGCAAGCGCCGGCCGGCGGATATCTCAGCGCGAACGTTCTGGGCGGAAGGACCTACGAAGCCGCCGGTGCTGCGGAGAATTTCATCCGTTCTCCCGACTCTGGATCGCTCGCAGCCTGCACGCCCGTCGGTGACGCGATCAAGGCGTCCCTCGAAGGGGCGGAAGACGTGAAGACGTCGTCCGACACGGTCAGCACGCCTTTCCCGGAGTCGGTGCCGGCCACGCCCGTCTTCGTTGCGCCGACCGTCTGTAAGACGTTCACACCGATCAACCCGCTGCCGCCGGAGACACCGCCGCCGACCCTCCCGCCGACGCCACCGCCCGCATCGCCGTCGCCGTCGCCACCGCCCGCGTCACCGTCGCCACCGCCGTCAACGACGCCGAAGCCGACGACTTCTCCGGTGCACACGCCGACGCCGGTCCCCACGCCGACGGGCCCGCCCACCGCGACCCCGGTTCCGACAAAGCCGCCGACGCCGAAGCCGACTTCCACGCCGTGCGAGGACGACTGCCCTACCGCGACCCCGTCGCCGTCGCCGACGCCCAAGCCGACCCCCAAGCCGACGCCGACGTCGACGCCAACGCCCAACCCATCCGCCTCCCCGCCCCCCGGCGCCGGTTCGTGACGCCCACGGGGATCCTTATCGCCGGTCTCTTCTTCGCCGCCGCCGGATTCGCCGGAACGCTCTTTGGCGGCGGCGAGAAGAGGCTGGGACCCAAACCCCTCGCCCATGCCGCCGTCCGGATGGGACTAACGATCCTGTGCGGAGTAGCCGGCGCGTTTGCGGCAAGCCGAGCCTTACCGGTGGACCGGATTGTCGTCGCGGCCGCAGTCATGGCCTCGCTCGCAGCCGCGGTCTATGCGGGTGCGGCCAGCCGCCCGGCCTCATTCTACGCCGTGTTGGTTCCGCTGCTTGTGGTCGGGCTCTCCGCGATGCTCGACTCTGCCTGGATGCCGCTCATCTCGGGGGTCGTTGCAGCGATCCCGTTCGGCATCTCCGCGCTGCTCTTTCCGCGCCCTTCCTCGGTTCCCGATGCTCTCTTCTGCGCGCTCGCCGGCGCGACGCTTGGCCTCGGGCCGGCCTTCTTCGTACTCTTCGGCGCCAGCCTCGTCAGCGTCGGCGTCGCCGCTTGGAAACGCCGCCCCGCGTCGACGGTGCGCTTCGCTCCCTATGTCGCCGCGTTCACGCTCGTTGCCCTTCTAGGAAACTTGTCGCTCGCAATCTGATATCAGTGCGCTTCAACGCCCGGACACGCCTAGAAGCGGTCTGCGCCTACGCTGCTAGCCACGCATTACGCAATCTCCGCTTGGGGTGCTTCGTTGCCGGGCGCGGAACTAGCGAGCAGTACAGGCACCGAAGCCTGGGCCGGCCGACGCATGAAGAGCGGAATGCGCTTCATGTGCCGCTCCATCGCCTCCGTGAAGTCTCGCGGCAACAGCTCGAAGTCATTGAGGTAAGGCCACGCGGCCGCGATGCGGTCTACCATATCGTGTGCTGCGCTTAGGACGATGCCGCGTGGCAGACCGGCTCGGCGGGCAAATCGTTCGAAAAGGTCGTCCGAAATTTGCTCCCATTCTTTGGTGCGCGCGATCGTGAGAGCGAGTTTGTCATCCGGAATGTAAACGATCGTTGAAAGGTAGTCATACGCGGGTGTGAGCCCAGGCGTCTTTCCGTCCCGATATAGAACGCTCCAGTTCTTCAGGTGCATATCGGCATTGCCTATGCCGATTGAGAACACCAACCTCCGCACGAACTCTTTTGCCTGTTCGTCGCCCATCGTTCGCCAGATACCGCTCAACATATTCGCGTAGCTTACATTATCGTATTTATTCGCTGGATACTGGTTGAATATCTGGGCGAAATCTTCCGTGTGAATGCGGCTGTCGCCATCGCGATCAAATCGCTTGATGTACATCGCCTTGCCGAGATCCTTCCGAATCTCAGGCGGCAAGTTCGCCACGTCAGCCGCGTCGACGAGGCCGATTTCAGGCACGTCGATGCCGACGTGCCGCGCGAAGGTGAGCATCGTAAACTCGTTCTCAGGAACGAGAGCATATGTCGCAGAGGGCATTTTAACGATCCACTTCCCACCCTTGCCCTGTGCTGGAATCGTGAGCCCGCCGGCGGCTTCACGTATCGCGCTGAACTTCAATTGCACGCCCGCCAGTGAGAACCTGAGAGCGCTCGGATCGTTTTGCATACCCTGCGCATTGATGTCATCACCACCGCGCGGCGGTGGTTCGATCCCGCTTGAATGTCGCGCAACGACGGCGCCGGGCAGATCTTCTCCGAGCAGCCACAAAAGCGGGAAGTCGCGCGCGGGATTCACGCGCGCGCGCGCGGCCAGATACTGACGAAGATGACCTTCGGGCAAGAGGTTCGCGAAAAATGGAAGTGTCCGCACCTGCGGTGGACGCGTCGGTGCGGATAGCTCTCCTCCGGCATTCAAGAAACCTAAACTGAGGATCGGCCGCCCGGTATCGGCGACATACGCCGGATCAAAAACGAAAACGTTGTGGTCGCTCGTGAGGTTCGTGATCGTGCCGATACGGCGATCGCCGAGAAAAATCTCGAGGGCATGCTGCATTTAATCGGGCTCCGCGGAAAAAAGCGGCTTCTCTTCTGGGCTCGGCCCTCGACCGGCCAGGGCGTTGACCGTGTCGGTGAGTTCGCGCGGAACCAGCATGACCTCAAGCGAGAGCGCTCGCGCAAGGTCTTGCAGGGTGCGCAAGCGCGGATCGGTCTTGCCGTGCTCAATCTTGGAATAATTCGTCTGCAGCACGCCGCTGCGCTCGGCGACATCCTGTTGAGTGAACCCTAAAGCCCGCCGGCGAGAACGGAGAGCTTTAGATATACTTTCATCTTGCACATAGAGATTATAGCAAAAGCCATCTATGTCGGCTAGGCCTTCTAGGATTTACTACATCATAAGGAGTTCACCGAGTCGTCGCATGCGCGGCGCTCGTACGATTCGGCTCAAATCGGCGACCATGTTGGCGGTCTGACGGATTCCGACGTCCCCAAGCGGGCGATTTTTCGATGTGACGCGTATGAAAACGCCTTCTCCAACGCCAGGGCCGTCAGTGGCCGGCGAGTTCCGGCGCGAAAACGATTCGTTCGGATGCCGGTGTCGGGCGCCGTAGCGGGGCGCTCGCAAAGCGGATGAGCGCTGCAGCGATGGCCGCGATCGCGAGCCACGATGGAAGTCGCGCCATGTCGAAAATCTGCCGGTCCACCCGGCCCAAGAGCCTGATGTTGATCGCCCAGTTGACCTCCGCAAGGTCGTGCGGATGAACGACGGGCAACGTGACGCCGGTAAACGGCGCGGCGTTGAGCAGCGCGAGATTGAAAGCGAGCACGGCGCCGGCAGCCGTGACGGCGGCGAACGTCGCACTGCGCATCGAGCCCCCGAGCAGATGTCGGCTCAAGATCAAAGTAGCGCTCGCGGCGAGCGGAACGAAGATCAGGCCCAGCATCGGAAATTGATCCCACGGAATCGCGAGCAGCACGATCGCGGTGCCGACCGCCTGGCGCATTTGACCTCGCGTCCGCGCGAACACCAAGAGCGCTGCGGGAAGCGCGGTCGGCATCTGGATGACATGGATGAAGGCGCCGCCAACGAGCACCAGCGCCGCCGGGACCGCAACGATCAGTCCGTCATGCCGATTGCGCAGCGAAAGCTGTCGCGCCAAGGTGAGGCCGAGTAGAAGCATCGCGACATACGACGTACTGCCGAGCGCAAGCGCGAGGTGATCGGGCACGCCGAGCGAGTGGAGCAGCGCCGTCAGGCTGAGCTGACGGGTACTCTCGACCTCCGAGAGCGCGTGAGCGGGCAGGACGTCGTGCAGATATTCAACGGTGGTGCCGATTCCAACGAGAGCAACCGAAGTCAGCGCCAAAAAGGCGGCGAGGCCGCATAGCACCGGACGGGCCCGCTTTGAACATAAGAACAGCGCAAGGAACGCGGCTAGACCGACGTGCGGCTGAATCAGCGCTGCACAAACGGCGATGGCGGCCTTTTTATCGCATCCATGCTGCAACAGCATCGTTGCGAGCGCAACAGCGGCCACGGCGAGCGGTGCGATTTCACCCAGATACACGGCACTGTAGCCTTCGATCGGAGCGAAAACGGCAAAGAGCGTGGCGCGCGGGATATTGCTTGCGCGATGCATTGCCTCAACGGTGATCCCGAGCGCGAGCAGCAGCAACAGCGACCACACGCCGGCGGCGGCGGCGTATGGGAGATGCGACAGCGGGACGAAGAGCGCGAGCGCATACGGCGGCAGTGGGGCGGGCAGACTGAGGTGCTCGGCTCCCGCTTGAAAGCCGGCGGGCTTGGGCGATCGCTCGCACGTGCCGATCGGTTCCGCGCGGTACGGATCGTGGTGTGTCGCGATGGTGTCGCCCGCGCAATAGAACGCGTTGAAGTCGCGGAAGAGTCCCGTCGGCCGCGTGACGGGCGCAAACACCGCCACGATGGCTAAGAATAGTAGCACTGCCGCGAGGTGTCGAGCGGACGGCGTCATCAGATGATCGATGTGGCGTCGGCGAGCGCGTGAAATGTGGCCGTGATCGCGATCGAACGCGTGCGCACGGCGAGAAATCCGAGCGCATAGCCGAAGACGCTCTGCACGGTGATCATAAAGGCGATCGCGACCAGCACGTTTCCGCCCGCGCTGCGGATGTCGGCTCCGTAGTGCCACGCGCCGAAGACGAGCGCCTGACCGAGCAGCGCCCACTCGAGACGCACGAATGTGCGCAGCCGGCTGAGCAGCGCCCCGCGAAACAGGAACTCTTCACTAAAGCCGTTTTGGAAGATATTACGGACGATGAGTCCGAGCGTGTTCTGCACGCGCGTCTTACCCGTCAACGAATCGATGACCACGTACAGCAGCGCGAGCCCGATCCAAGCGACGGCAACGCGACTCGAACCCTTGCCCCAAGCCGCCAAGCCGAGAACTCGCGCCGGCACACCGAGCGCGTGCAAGGTCAAAAAGACGAGCACGACTTCGATCGTAAACGCGGCGGCGCCGAAGTGAACGAGCGACTGCGGCGACCAAAGACTCGAACCCGTCACGCTTGGATTCATGCGTGTCTGCAGCCAACCGCTGGCGAGGACGGCAACGAAACAAACGGCTAGGCCCGCGAAATGCGCGCGCGTCAGCGGTCGCTGCAGGGCCGAAGGCTGTGGGCCCGGGTGATAGGCCTTCGTTGCCGGTATCGTGAGAAAATACGTGACCGCCGAAAGCGTGCCGAACGTGATCGCGTAGCGCAGCGTTAGGGCCGCTGCGTCGGCATAACCGTTGACGACGAGAAACAAAAACGAGATGAGATACAAGCCGATGAAGGCGCCGAAAGCGCCGATCCCTAGGCGTTCGCGTCGGTTTGCAAGGCGCGTCGGCCCGGAATCGACAGGCGCGGGAACCGTCGCTTGCGACGGTTCCGTAACCGGTGTTTGCACCAAATTTGTATCGGTTGTAGGACGACTTTTCTTTGGGTTTCGGTAGGCGCTTAGTGGCCGGGCGTCGTGGGCGGCGATCCCGGGACATACGTCTGCGCGCGGCGGCGTACCGGACGAAGCTGGCCGGCGGTGTTCGCGACCGCGCGTCGGCTCGTGACGACCGTCGGCGTCAGCACGAACACGACGTCGGTATCGCTGCGCTGATAACCCGTCGAGCGAAAGAGTGCGCCGAGGATCGGGATGTCGCCGAGCAGCGGAATCTTCAAAACGTTTTTCTGCTCCACACGGCGCAGAAGACCGCCCATCACGATGCTTTCGCCGTCTTGGGTCGTCACGTCCGTTTGGATGCGGCTCGTTTTAAGCGCCGGTACTAAAAAGCCGTTGACGTTGATGCCGTCGGCGAAGTCGAGATCGGAAACTTCGGGGGTGATGTCGTTGTCGACGCTTCCGTCGGCCGTGATCGTCGGCGTTACTTTGAGCTTCACGCCATATTCCTTGTAATCGATCGAGATCGTGCCGAGGCCGTTGGAAACCGGAATCGGAATCTCGCCGCCCACCAGAAACGTCGCTTCTTTTCCGGGCTTCGTCATCAGATTCGGCGATGAAAGCCGGCGCGCATGACCCTGTGAAACCAAGAGGTCGAGCGTCGGCGCCAGCAGGCTGACGCGGGCGAAGGAACCGACGGTGAGCGCCTTCCCATGCAACCCGCTCTGCAGTGGATTATCAACGGCAACGAACGCCGGCGCTGGTAGGATCGTGTATGGCGGGATCGCCAGCCCATCGCCCGAGACGCCGCCCGGCTGAGCCGATTGCAACCGCAAGCCGAGTTGCGATTGTGCGATCTTGTCGACTTCGAGCACGTCGACTTTGACATCGACTTGACTTGTCGCATCCATCGCGAGGCGATCGATGATTTTGCCGTCCGCTTTGAGATAGGCGCCGGCGAGTCCGTTGACTTTATCGACGACATCCTGCTCTTGCTGGCGGTCACGGACGCGCCCGCTGACGATCACGTTGCCGTCGGCATCGAGATCGACGCGTAGGTTCTTGGCATCGGGAATCGCCGCGATCTGATCTTGCAGATCGCCTAGCGGCTTGTCGACGGTGACCGCGTTGATGACGGCGATCTTTTCGTCTTCCGACGCCTTGTTGTCGCTCGTTTTGAACTTCATGCCGCTGAAGCGTTTGGTGACCGCGTCGACGCGGTCGAAATCCGCAAGGTCCGGCACTTTCCCGCTGACGACTACGGTCAGCCCACCGAAGGTAGCAACTCGAACGTCGGGGATGTCGATTGCGGTGCGCAGCACCGTGACCAATTCATCGAGCCCGTTATCGGTAACCGTCAACTCGTATGATTCACGCGTGCCTCCGTCCCAGACGAAAATGGTGGTTTCCCCGGGGCTCTTCGCATTGACGACCAGTTGTGTCTTATCGAGTGGCACGACGCCCGCGACGCGCGCATCTCCGACTGCCACGCGGCGGATGTCGTGGCCGCGCACGATGATCGAATGACCCGCTGCAGTGGACAGCAGCCGCCCTTGATCGGCGCCTGCGGCGGTGGGAAGCTCGGTCGCCAAAAGGATGGCGGCCAGCAGGCTCGTCGCCACGCGAGCGGTTGCGTTCCTAATATTCGGGGCGTGCCCGATCGAATACTTAGACATTACACCACATATCGGAAGGAACTGTGATGCGCATGAGGCCGCAACGTCAAAAAGGTGCGATGAACCGACTCACCCAGAATGCCGCGATCACATCGATCGCGGCCTTGTCGGTTTTAGCGAGCTCGGGAGGAGCATCCGCCGACGATGCGGTTTCACTCGCGCGAGTGGCTCGGCAGCTGGGCTTTCACTACTCGTATTTACCGTTCGAGAATGCCGTGTCGCTTGCGCGGCCGGGCATCGTCGTGATCGTCCGGCCGGGCGAGCCGTTCTTTTCTGCCAACGAGCGGCGCGAACCGGTGTTTGGTATGGTGCCTGAGTATCGTCAGAACGACGTGTACGTGTCGCGCGCGTTCATCAGCGAGATCCGCGGACTCGGCCAGCCGTTCCCCTCCGTCTCGAATGCCCGGGTCGTCGTACAGCGCGGACCGGTCGACCAAGGGCGCGTCTTTGAACTGCACGTCTTGCAGGTGCCGAACGCCCCCACGATCACGGTCAGCGGCAGCGCGACGCCCGGTTCGCGCATCGAACTGGTCCTGCGAGCCGCGCTTTCGGCAAGTGTGCCGGTCGTCGTGCTCGATCGCGTGACCGCGTTTGCCGACTCGTCCGGGTCGTTTGCGACCGTCGTATCGATCGCTCCGGACCACTGGTATGCGTCGCGCTTCATCGTCGAAGCCTCGGGTGCAGGCGACGCTGCGCCGACGGTTGCGACAATTGATTTCAAGGAGCAGAACGCCGCAGCGCATACGAAAGCCGACATCCTGGACGACAAGCCCTAACAAGCTCGCTTTACGGCCAAAACGTCAACTCCGTGCGGCCCTCCATACTGGCGCCAAGGAGCCGTTCAAGAAACTCTTCGAAGTTACGTGCGAGCCGGCAGCTCGGGTCGAACGTGAGGCCGGGCGCGTCGACCATCGAGAGCACGATGGAGGGTCGGAACCGTCGGGCGAAAGCATGATTTCATCGCCGCTCATTCCGCTCCCAATCCCTGATATGTTCTTAGCGGGACGTGTCGAAGGCTCGTCCCAACGGGTCGGCCACATCCAGCGTCCCTAGGGCTTCGAGCTCGTGCGGTAGATCGATGACCGACCCATGCTCCGCTATCCCAGGAG
>JAABUJ010000596.1_pt1 | contig 67585 bp, 65 predicted proteins | sample 5559131 | NCBI WGS metagenome assembly JAABUJ01 (sample SAMN10711875, study PRJNA513366) | rock metagenome | isolation source: Antarctica rocks | place: Antarctica: Victoria Land, Mt New Zealand nord | collected 2016-01-07 | reverse complement strand
CCCCCCCGCGCGACCAGGGCAGCTGGCTGGCGCCGCGCACAGGCGCCAGCTCAGACCGCGTTGATGTAAAAGCTCTTCATGTAAGAGCTCAGGTTCTCCTTCTTCTCGAGCTCCGCTGCGGCGCGCTCCTGCATGGGCCCGGACACGTAGTCGTTGATCAGGTGGTGGCGCTGCTTGTGTTGCCGCTGCACCATCTGCGCGTCCCGCACGCTCGTCACGTATGGTGCGGTGTGAGAGCTCGACACGCGCCTCGGCAGCTGGCTGGCAGTGGGACGCGGCACTGTGCAGAGAACGAGTACACGGCGTGGGGCCCGCACATCCAGCTCCTCCTTGCCCTTGAAGATGAGGAGGTCGATCGCCTGCGTCGCGCACGCAGCTGCTGTGAGGATGCGAAGCGCCGGGAGTCGGCCAGGGCATGCGCCAGCCCCGGCGGCGCGCACCCGCGGGTCTCGCACAAAGCCATTCTCCCTGAACCGCCGCTCTACCACCTTTTGCAGCTCGCGCACGGTGGTCAGCTCGTCCAGCTTGAACTTTGAGATGACCCAGGGCAGCGTGCGGCACACCTGCGAGCGGTGCCAGGCAGTGGGCAGACACGACGTGCCCATGCGCTGCCGGAACGCAAGCACGCGGCACAACAGCACCACATGTCAAGCGCAGGAGGGCGGCACGCCTCCCGGAAAAAGTCCTTTGTCTTGTGCTCAATATCCCTGCCCAGCTCCTCCCGTGGCGGTGTCGCTATGCGGCTAATCTCCACGCGTGCTGCGGCGCTCAGGCGCACCCGTGCTGCGGCGCTCAGGCGCACCATCTCCCAAGCTGCGGCCTGACAGCGGACCGATACCCAGCGCTGAGCTGGTAGTCCTTTGCCTCAAGCAGTACTTCTGCAACCAGGCTCCTTTTCTTGTGCTCCAGCGCACTAATTAGGCTCCAGGCACCGAACACGAACCGAGGCTGTCAGGCAGCGCTTTAATTTGGTGTGCAACCTTGTCACAGGCTCGCCTTGAGACAGGACCGAGCATTGGCCTTGTGTCTGGAGACCTCCCTCCTGCCGCCTCTGACCACCTCCACATCAAGGTATGCTCCCAGTGGTCCTTCTGTTGCCCTTAACACTGCATCAGGCTGCATCACTGAGTAGCGGTGCACCAGCAAGTGCAGCTGGGTACGATGTTGCCTGCGAGGTGCATCCACACATGCACCGCAGACTGAAGCAAGCTAGCTCGCAACTTGGCAGGCACCTGCAGAGAAACAAGTTTTGGCGCCTGTCCAGGCCAGGGTGGCTCGGTGGGCGGGCTCATGGCGCGCGATGGGTCCGCAGCTGGTCCATCATTTTCCAAACCCACTCTGTTTGACACGCCCATCAGCATGTATGGCGCCAGGGTGAGCACTGCCGGGCTGTTACGCCTCTGGCAGCACTTTCGCGAAAATGCGCACTCAAGACTCCTCTGTGCGCAAATTGTTTGATGATAGTGGTGCGGGACTTGCAGTGCCGCTTTGTCATTTACAAGAAGGGGCTGGAGAGCGAAGTTGATATTAAGAACGCCAAGGAGAACCTGACTATGGAGACGTTCGTGGCGTTCAACCCCCTCGCCAAAGTGCCGTTCTTGGTGCTGCCCAACGGCACTGTTCTGCCCGAGAGCGAGGTGCGGAGCGCACCCGCCAGCCCGCACACGTGCAGTGTGACTCGCGGAGCGTATTGGGTACGCTCCGAGTGGAGGGCGTCTGCAAGAGGCAAGCCTGCTTGCGTTCGCTCTTGCGACCAAGCACGCACATGGAGGAGCAGCGCCTGCCTTGCGCCGCAACAGTCAGCCCTCCGCCAGAGCCCGGCGGTGGCAACGGCCACGAGCCCGGCGGCGGCGGCAGGTCATCACGATGTACCTGGTGGCAAAGTTTAGAGGGCATGGGCCTGACCTGCTGCCGGCGTCACCAGAGCTCGCCGCGCGCGCGCTGCTCATCTCCCGCATCCACGACCTGTACATTGCGCCTGTCCAGGTGCGCTCGTGGCCGCACCTCTGCCCCACGCGCGGCCAGGCTTGCCGGAGCGGAGCCCCCTCAGCGCGCAGCTGGTGAGCGTCATGCCGCTGCGCAGGGCTGCATGTACAAGAAGATGGACGTGGGCGAGCGCGCGGCCAAGCTGGCAGAGCTCGCGCGCCAGCTCGGCATCCTGGAGGCGGTGGCGGACGGGCCGCTGCTGGTGGAGGGCGCGGGCGGGCCCACGACCGCCGACGCTGCGCTGTTCCCCACGCTGTGCTTCTGCAAGTCGGTGCGCATCCAGCGCGCGCAGTGCTGCAGCGCAGGGGTGGTGCTGGCGCGTGCTCCTGTGGCGGTCATGGTGCCGCGCGCCTGTTGTGCCGGCCACTTGTCAGGATGTGCTCTGCCTCCAGCGCCTTGCTGGGGAACCAGATGGGGCCGCTTGCTGACCCACAATGCTGACCGCACAGGCTGTGCATGCACGCCTCTGCCAGACTGGGTTGCCTTGTCCCATCAGCCGCCGCGCATGCAGATTCTGCCAACAGTCTTCGGCTGGGAGGACATCTTCAAGAGCCGGCCAAAGCTGGGCGCGTACTTTGCTGCCATGCAGGCCGATGAGGCGGGCGCGCGGGTGCGCGCCCGCGCGCGCGCGCCTTCCGTTGCGCGTGCCTGAGCTGCGCTCGAGAGCCTGCCCACACTGCATGCAGGGGACAGACAAAACCATGTGGACTTGGGTCAGGGCCGAAGGAATAGGCGTGGGTCGCCCGCTCCTGTAGCAGTGCCGTCCCAGTGGCCCAGGGGACGTGAATGCCAAGGAACGCTTGGCAGCAAAGCGGACAGGGTTTTGAATGACCCTACCCTACACCATCCCGTGAGTCGACGGCGGGCGCGGCAGGTCATCGGGGAGGTGGAGGGGGCGCTGCAGAACTGGCACACGACCGGCAGGTTCAAGGACATGGGCATCCTCTGAGCAGGCGTGCCCGCATGCTGCTGCCTGCTGTGCTGCGTGCTGGCGAGCAGGCGCATGAGCGACCAGGGCTGCAGCGCTGCGCAGGTGGCGGACCGGGACTACCGATGGACATACTGACAGTGCAGGGCGTGTCGGCTGTATTTATGTTGTACCATACCTGTCCTGTAACATGTTGCACCACTCTGCAAAACTCGCACGTATGCTTACCGGCGACAAGTGGATGCATGTGCATGCAAAGGTCGTGCCTGAAAGGAAACAGCCTAGATAGGCTCGTTCCTCACAAACACAAGACCTGTCGAGCGGCAAATCGCCAGACCAGCAGGCAAGCAAGTTTTGCCTATCTCACAGCTTGCTCTGGTCTTGGACTGGGGAATCGAAGGCGCTCCCCTGCTGCCGCTTCTTGGCACCTTTGCTGATAAAGCATGGTATGCTCACGGTGGCCCGGCTGCTGCCCATTGCGTTGCATTGCGCAGTAAGTAGACTGCAGTGAACAAAAGCATGCAGCCACACTCGCATTGGCATATGCAACCGCAAACCGCATGCAGCGCAAACTGAAGCGAGCTCCCTCCGGCAGCTGCGCAGGCCCTTCCACAGCGCAACCGCAGGCGTGTGTCCCGGCAAGACGCGCCAGGCAGGGAGGCTCATGGCCCGCGCCGGCCCCGCCGACGCCCCGTCCTTCAGCAAGAGCACCCTCTTTGACATACCCATCAGCAACCACGGCGCCCGGGTGAGCGCCGGCGGGCTGGTCACGCCTCCATCATCGCTTGCAAGAGTGCCGTAATGATCCTCGCTAAAAGGAACAGCTGCAGTTTGCGAGCTGTTCGGCAAGTCGACGAGGCCACGGTGCGTGACGTGCAGTGCCGCTTCATCATCTACAAGAAGGGGCTGGAGGGCGACTTCGACATCAAGTCGCCCAAGGAGCTGGGCGGCCTGACGTCCGAGAGCTACAAGGCGCTCAACCCGCTCGCCAAGATGCCGCTGCTGGTGCTGCCCGGCGGCACCGCGCTGCCCGAGAGCGAGGTGCGCGCGCGCCGGCCGGCCCACCGGCGCGCCGTTCGCCGGGCAGCGCGGCCCTATAGCGACGAGGCGGCAGCGGCGGAGCGACTCTGCTTGCGCCCACTCCGGCAACAGCGCGCGCGCCTCTCCGGGAGCGCCGCGCCTGCCTTGCGGCGCGACGGGCCCCCCCGCCGACGCCCATAGCGACGCGCCAGGTCATCGCGCAGTACCTGGTGGCCAAGTACAAGGGCCGCGGGCCCGACATGCTGCCGGCCGAGCCGGAGCTCGCCGCACGCGTGTGGCTCATCTCCCGCATCCATGACGTCTACATCTCTGCCGTCCAGGCGCGCGGTCGCGGCCCGGCCGAAAGCGCTTTAGCGAAGCACTTGCGGTGCTGGCAGTGAGCTCGCAGGCGTGCATGCGCCCTCACCTTTGTGTTGCAGCCGCCGCATGTCTCACTGCTTCAGGCTGGTGCCTTGTGTGTGCTTGCATGCCTGTGCCATTTGGTTGGGGTGTGAGGCGTGGACACGGCTGCAAGTCTCTCAGCGGCATGCTACGGCCACAGCCAGCAGCGCAGATTTCTTCGGGCACAGCGCGGCCGCACCCGTGGTCGCGCCCCGCTCTAACACGCATCCATGCATGGACAGCTCAGCCCTGTGAGGGCGGCCGGCGGGTGCCGGCGGCTGGCGGGCGTGCCCACAAGCGCATGCTCCCGGGCAGGGCTGCATGTACAAGAAGATGGATGCGGGCGAGCGCGCGGCCAAGCTGGCGGAGCTCGCGCGCCAGCTCGGCATCCTGGAGGCGCTGGCGGACGGGCCGCTGCTCGTGGAGGGCGCGGGCGGGCCCACGACCGCCGACGCCGCGATCTTCCCCACGCTGTGCTTCTGCCGGTCGGTGCGCGCCAGCGCGCGTGTGCGTGCGCGCCGCCGCGGCGCCTGGGAGCCTGTCGACGCGGCAGTGAAAGCAGCGGCCCGCGGCGCCGGCCGCGCGCTTTGTGTCGGCCGCGCAAGTGCGTGATGCCCCGGACCCTGCCTGCACGCTGCAGTGTGCAGTGCGGCTGTTCGCAGTCCTCCCGTGCTGACGACGAGCGCCTGATGGCGTGGGCGCGCTTCGTGCGCGCAGATGCTGGAGCCCATCTTCGGCTGGGAGGACATCTTCAAGAGCCGGCCGAAGCTGGGCGCCTACTTCGCAGCCATGCAGGCCGACGAGGCGGGCGCGCGGGTGCGCGCCCGAGCACGCGCCCTGGCTGTCACGCGTAGGCTGCCGGAAGCGCGTGCGTGCGATAGTCAGATGAACTGGTGTTGTGGCCAGGCAGAGGAGGCATGTGCACGGGGCGGCCTGCGGCTGGAGCCGCGAGTCCCAGTCCTGCGGCCCTGGCGATACGCAGGCCCGCGCTTGGCGGCGCTGCGGATGCGGCGCCGCTCGCGCGACTGGCAGCGGGTGCAGCAGGCCGGGCGCACGGGCGCCTCTTACCGGCGACGGGCGCGCAGGTCATCAAGGAGGTGGATGACGCGCTGCAGGGCTGGCACACGGGTGGCCGCTTCAAGGATCAGGGCATCCTCGAGCAGGCGCGCCCACCCGCTGGCGCACCTGCCACATGGTGCGCTCGGCGCCGGGCGCAGGCGCGCGGGGCCGTAACATTCCGCGGCGGTGCTGCGCAGGTCGAGAGCAAGGACCACCGCTGGGCGTATTGAGGGCGCGGGCTGCGGGGCGATGCAGCCGCGCAGGCGCCGGCCGGGCTTACCGCGCAGGCGCCGGCCGGGCGCGCCTGCCCAGCGACGTGCGCGCGGCGCGCGCAGCGCCAAGGGCCTGGTGGGCGACTGCAGGCCGGCCGGCACGGGCTTCTCCGCGGCGTTGCCTCCCCGCGAGCACGCTCGCATAGCCAGTGTGTGGGTGGGCCCAGGCGCGGTGGGGGATAAAGGCTGCCGCCAGCACGCGCCTCTCGCGACTCAGATCGCAGGACTCCTGTAGGATGGCGGGCCGTGAGTGACCGATGCTGCGTACGCAGGAGCGTTACACAGGCGCATCAAGACCGCCTGGCCCAGCTCGCAGCAAACACTCACAGAAGCTCAAAGAATGCTCGCTCAAAGCCAGGGGTGCCAACACACTGCCCTGCCTTCCGCACTCGCTTTACAGCGTTGGGAGCGGCAGCCAGGTCCGCCAGAGCCAGATTGCAGCCCTGCATGCCTTCACGAGCGCAAAACGCGGTCTGCTCGAGGCGCGCGCGGCGCGGCGCAAAGCACGTTCACCCCCTGCAGAAGTTTGCTGCTGGCATACCCAATAAAATTAGCTAGACCCTCCGCCGCCTGCCGCCCCGCGGCAGGCGCCGTCCTCCCCGACTCCCTCTCTCTCTCCACTCAGTGCGCACCATTGATGCACGAGCCCTGACGCACTCGCAAACAACACAGACCCTGGCGGAGCCGTATGTAAAACGCCTGGTGCGCTCGCTTGCCCTGGCGCGCGCGCCGGAGCAGGCGAGCGCCCCGCCCGCAGCTAGACACGCGCGGGCGACGCAGGCAAGCTAAGGCAGGTGCGGCAGAGTCCTGGTAAGCGGAGCGGACAGCGCGCGGGCGGCCCGGCACGCTGCGACGTGCGAGGCCCAAACAGCCCTCGGCAGCGCCGCCGGACCAAAGAAAAGAACGGGGGGGCACGGAAACACAGGCGCGCACAGAGGCACACTGTCGCCGGCAGCGGCGCGGGCGCGCGCCCGCTGCGCGAGGCTGCCCCGGCTACCTGCCGTGCGCCGTGGATGTCCCGGTGGTGCTCTTGCTGGCCACGGCGGCTGCGGTCGTGCCGTCTGTGCTGGCCCCCGCCGCGGCGCCAGAGGCGGCGGCGGAGGCCAGGCTGCCGCTTGCGGACGTGCCGCCGCCGGCGCCGCCGACCAGCGTGCCGGCCTGCGTGGCAGGGGACAGCAGCGAGGGCGCGGGTGTCGCCTGCGGGGCCAGCGAGGCCGCCGACACCGGCGAGGCCGTCGCCGGCGTCGCCGGCGGCGGCGGCGGCGCGGGCGCGTCCAGCGAGCCTGAGTTGTCGGTCGCCGGCGGCAGCGTGGGCGTCGCGCTGAACAGGCCGGGCGTGAAGGTGGCCGGCGTGCCCGGCGTACTGTACGCGGACGCGCCCAGCAGGCCGGCGCCCAGCGCGCCGGGCGTGAGCGGCGCAACGGTCGCCTGGGCGGCCGACGCGGAGCAGATGCACACCGTGCTGCACGCGCCCGAGTTTATGTAGATGTGCCCGCCGCCGAAGCAGCGCTCGGAGCACTGCGAGTCGGTGATGCAGGCGCTGCCGGACGAGCGGGCGGCCTGCAGCAGCAGGCGGGCCGGTACGCGCGCCTGCGGGGGCAGGGCTACCCCGGGATTAGTAACAGCAAGCCTAAGTGCAGCATGCCCCATGGTCAGACAGACGGGCGCGGGCGAGCTGGCGCCTGCACGCGGGCCGGCGTTAACACTGCAAAAATAGGGCGACCGCGGACGGCCGGGGCGCGTGCCTCTGCGCACACGCCGAGCCCGGCCAGGAGCGCGGCCGCCAGCAGCGCCCAGACGCGTACGCAGTCATGCTGCGTGCGCCCGCCACTATGCCGCATGCCTGCATGGAGCAGGATTCGTCAGCAACGGCGAAGTTGCGAAGTGCACCAGTCGACTACATGCACCCCCGCCCCAGGCCTCCTGCAGTCTCCGACACTGTGTCCTCACTCCAGGCACAGCCTGTGCGGCAAGCCTGGCCGCCGCAGCGTGCGTGGGGACCCGGACAAAGTCCGGTGAAGAGCCAGGAAGTGTGGAAGAGGCCGCACCCCGCCCGGCGGGGCGACTCGCATAACCTCCACCAGCCACCAGAGCTCCACACACGCCCTGGCTCGCCTCTACGCTCGTCGGTGCGGGCGCCTGTGGCGGGCAACGGTGCCGAGCTGGCAGCGGCGTCGAACCCAACGCCGCTGTTCCGCCAGGCACGTCGGCAGTAAGCGATCGAACAACCCGACCGCTGAACGGCTGCGCAGAAAAAAAAAACCGGCCGCGCAATGTGCTGACTAGAAGCTGACCGGTTTAGGTTATGCATTAGGGCAATTTAAAATTCGGATTGTGACGCTAAAAGCTGGCGCGCGCTCTGCTTCCGCCATTGGCTCCTGGATTACAGGAGTTGCTAGGACACCTAGCAGGTCACGAACCGAACGAGTACACGTACCAATCAGCACGCGCCACACCCGGGAGCGACCAGGGCCCACACAGGTGCAAGGTCGGGGCGGGCACGCGCGCGCGCCCTGCTACAGCCCCGTCTCACTGACCTGCGGCGCGTGCGCGGACAACTGGTCAGCGCGAGCGTGCACGTGCGGTAGTGAGGGGAGGCTGCGTCGAGGCGTGCTGACACACCTATGTCAGCTCGGCACCTGCAGGCAAGGAGTGCAGGCTTGCGCACCGCCACTCACCAAGACGGGGCCAGCTGGGTGCTAGGACTAGGGTATTCTCTATATCACATACCCTACCACACCAACGCTGACCCTAACCCATATCCTATACCCGTGAGCCGGGCGCGCCTGCAATCGCGGCAGAAGCAGCTCGTCCGCGCCGGCGCCGCGCTCGGCGCCCGCGCCCGGATCGAGGCGCGCCTCCAGGCCAGCGCCGCCGGCGGCGCCCGCCGCCTCGGCCTCCAGCGCCGCCAGGCCCGTGCTGCGGCCGTCCCGGTACTCGCGGCTGCCGCCGCCGACCAGGAACGCGGCGTCGCGCTCGGCGGCGGCCGCGGCGCCGCCGTCCGGCAGCAGCCGCGCGCCGGTTGCGAACGCGTTGTCCGTCAGGCCAACCTGCGGCAGCACCTGCGCGCCCGCCGGCGGCCCCATGCGCGTCAGTAGCCGCGCGTGCTTGCCCTGCGCCCAGCGACGCCGCCCAGGCGCCCAGGCGAGCGGCACTCCCACTGGCAGCCTGCTGCCGCGCCCCGGACGCGCTCGGGGCTGGAGACAACTGCAAGTGGCGGCCGCCGTGCGCGCCCGCTGAGGCTCGCGGGCTGCACGCAGGCCCGCACGCAACCCCGCGCGGCGGCTCTACGCATCGCGCCCGCCGGGAGGGCGGGCGCGCACCGCGACGGGCGCCTGCGTGGCGGCGATCACGAGCGTGAGCCCGGCGATGCAGCCGCACACGATGGCCACGCGCCCGCACTGCCGCGGCAGCCAGGCCTCGCCGCCGCCCGGCCGGTCGCCGCCGCCGCCGCGCCGCGACGGCGACAGCCAGCGTGCCAGGCCGCCGCCGTCCAGCACGTCGCGCAGCGCCAGCGACTTGAAGCACGCCTCGAAGGTCTCAAAGCCCTGCGGCGGGCCGGCGCCTGCGGTCACACAAGCGAAGGCCGCGCCTGCGGTCGGCGCTGCGGGCCTTGCGGGTCGTGTGGGCGACCGAGGATATGAGCTCTGTATGACAGGGTCAGGACTGGCATGTGCGTCATGTCATGGGTCATGGGTCATGCAACCACCGTGCAGGTCATGGGCGGAGGCGCGCAGCGCCCCACGCACGCACATAGCAAAATATAAAACGGGGATGGAGGCTGCTGGGTGTAAGTGCGGGTGGCGCGACGGGCACCGCGGGGGGGGGGGGGGCCGCGGGAGGCGCGCGCCGCCATGTTGGCCTGCGAGTACATGTACACCGACAGCATGACGGCGGCCGCGCCGACGATGAACCAGGGCGACGGGTACTGCCCGAACAGCGGCGCCGCGCCGATGACCGTCAGGATGACCGACAGCGCGTTGGCAAAGTTCTTCAGGATGTTGTCGGCGTACTTGACGACCATGCCCACGATCAGGCCGCCAAACACCTGCGCGGCGCGGCCGCCGCCCCCTCGCTGGCGCGGCGCCGCGGCCTGCCCGAGCCAGCACTGGCGCCAGGTGCTCTTGTCCAGTGACGCAACCTTCGCACCGGATCGGGCTGTGTGTTGCGCGTCCCTCTGGAGGCGGCCAGTCACTGCCGTATGCATACCAGCGCGTGCTGCCATGCGCAGCTGGTCACCGGTGCACAGGCGCCGGGGGGCCACCTGCAAGCCGACAACCGCCCATGCCAGCCAGTCGAAGCCCTGCAGCAGTCCGCCCTCGAACACGGCCCTGCCGCGCGCGCAGTGTGTCTGGAGGCCGGCCTGCCAAGCAGGGCGCGGCGCAGGAGCGCCTTCCTCGCAGCGCACGCCCTTCCAGCGCCGCGCGCAGCGAGCACGCGGCTGTCCTTGAGGCCGGGCGCCAAGGTATCCCGTGCTGCGGCGCTGCGCGCGTGGCTGACAGAGGCGCGCCGCCACCACATGCGCGTGCATTTTGGTGCAGGTCGGGGCGCGCAAGCGGTGCGCCGCAGTGCCCCGCGCGGCCTGGCCCTCGCTGACACATGCATCAGAGGAGCGGCGTGCTCCCTCTCTGCTCGCTGACGTCTCAGACGACAAGGCCGCCGCACAAGCATCTGTTTCATTCTTGTCACAGCGCGCGTGGCCGGCGCGCCTGCCGTCGCGCATGTAGGTGTAAGCCACCGCCAGCGGCACGCCGTAGATGGAGAGCTGCAGGTTGCGGATCCACAGCGACTGCCCGTGCCGCCCCTTCACATATTTCTCAAAGTACACGCCTGCGCGCGCCCGCGGCGCCGCGGTGACGCGCGTGCGCCTCGCCCCGCGCGCGCCCGCCGTCCTTTGCGAGGCGGGCTGCTCTGCAGCGCCCAGCGGCGGGGGCCGGGCCCGGCAACGAGCGCGCGGCTTCACAGCACAACCCTGGTGTGACGTGCCCGAGCATCCCAGCGTGACTTGGACGCCCCAAGCGGCAGGCGGCGGCAAGGCCGCAGCGCCAAGGGCCGCACGTGCCGCACAGGGAGCGGCGGCGGGCCCTCCGCGAGGCGCGCGCGCACCCGCATACGCGGACGACAGCCCGGCCAGCGAGGACGCGGCCAGGCCGAGCGCCAGGTCGCTCTGCCCGGCCGCGGCGGCCGCGCCGCCGCCGGCGCCGGGCGGCGCGCTGCCGTTGAGCGTGACGAAGACCACGCCGACCGCCAGCACGGGCAGGCTGGCCCACTGCAGCGGCGCGAGCCGCTGCCCAAGCAGCCAGACGGCAAAGAGTGCGGTCGGCATGATCTTGAACGACTGCGAGCAGATCTGGAAGGTGACCGCGTCCAGGTAGGAGGCGGCCACGATGACCAGCACCTGCTGCATCACGAACAGCCCGGCCGGCACCAGCATCGGCGGCGAGCGGCCCAAAATCTCGGCCGCCTGGTGCGCCGCCTCCGCGCAGAGCCCCAGGCCGCGCTCGCCCGCCGTGCGCACGCACACTTGCGCCTGCGCGGCGCGGCCGCGCGTCGGCGGCGCGCCGCATGCGCTGCTGCCCGCCGCAGCGCGGCGCAGGGCGCGCATGCGTCGCGTCGGCTGTGCACGCAGCACCTTCCCTGAGGTGCACGACAGGTGTGCAAGCACATGTCGCGAGCGCCCCGCGCCAGCGACTGCTTCGCTTGTTCGCACAGCTGCAGCCCTTTTGGAGATGGCGCCAGCACCGGCGCGCAGGGCCTGGCGACAGGGACAACAGAGTGAACTGCGCCCACAGCCGCGCTGTCCTGGGAGTGTCAGCCGATCGCCCGGCTTCCGGCAGGGCCCGGCGCCCGCCCGGCGCGGGGGCGCGCCTGTGCGGCCACGCACACGCCCAGCTTTATGACCTCGGTCCAGATGACCGCCACGGACGCCAGGTACTGCGGCCCGGGCCGCGTCCTGCGGGGCGCGCCGCGCTCAGAGCGCGCGGTGCGCGCGCGCGCACAAAGCCTAGGGCCCCCTCCCCGCCCAGGGGGGAGGGGTGGGGCAGTGAGGGGGAAGGATTGCAGCACTGCCTACTGCAGCACTGCGCACGCATCATGCAGCCCTGCCGGACACTCAACAGGCTGCAGCCCGCCCGCTGCCCCGCCTCTGCCAAGGCTTCGGTGCATGCAGGGGCGATCGGTTCACAGCTCGTTTGTCAGCGAAAGCTCGTCGCACCGCAGTCCTGCACTCAAACAAGCTGAAGCCGATGGGACAGCTCCCACAGCTCAGCCCTCCTGGCGCGCACGGGAGCAGCGGCGCACAGGGGCCCTGGGGGGCAGCACCGCGACCAAAGCAGGGCAGGGCGGGGCGCGGGCGGGGCGCGCGCCGCGACACGCGCAGCGTCAGCGACAGCGCGGTGCCCTGGAACACCAGCAGCGCCATGCTCAGCAGCGCGAGGCGCCCGTCGCGGCTGCGCACGAAGCGCAGCGCGCGCTGCGTGGGCGACGCGGCCGGCGCCGGCATCGTGCGCGGCAGCAGCTGCCCGGCCTCCGCGTCCTGCAGCTGCGCGCGCGCCGGTGTAGGGTAGGGTAACAGAGTAGAGCGCAGGCTCGGCCCCAGGCCGCCCGGCCGCCGCGGCCGCCGCCCGACCCGCGCCGCAGTGCTTCTGCCTGGCGGGCGGCAGACGCGGACAGCTGCGCAGGCGGTCGGGGGGAGGGGGCCGTGCCGGGGCGCGCGCCTGCGGCGCGGGCGACCACGCGCGGCGGGGCGTACAGGTGGGGGTGCACACCTGCAGCGCGGGCGAGCGTGTGCGACGGGGTCCGCATGCCGCTGACGCGTGTGCCCCCTCACGTTCACATGTTTTGCCACAGCTTGTGCTTCTTGCGCAGCGCAGGTACCCGAGAGAAAAGCTTCCCCACCATGGAGTGTTGGGGAAGGGGTTGATGTATGGGTAGGCAGCCCACAAGCGGAGACCAGCCAGCGCATACTCGTCACGCCCAGCGCTGGCAGCGAAAGGGGGCCTGCCGGGGGACCCTGACGACACCCCAGGCTGCAGGGCCGCGCGAGCCGGCCAGACACGCTAGGGCAGGAGACAGGGCGGCGTGCGCAAAGGCGAGCAGGGCGGCCGGGGCGCCGCGCCTGCATCTCGCCCTTGGCGTTGCCCTTGACGCCAAAGCCGGCCTCGGCGCTCAGCAGGTGCGCGCCGCCGTTCGCGCTGTCGGCGCGGCCCAGCGGCGACGCGCGCTCGCTCGCGCTGTCGTCCAGCGCGTCCTGGCGGTCCACGCGCACGTGCGTGGCCGCCGGGCGCGCGTTCAGGTTGCGCTCGTGCAGCACCGCGCCGTGCTCCAGCGAGCCGGAGACCGACAGCGACATCGCGGCGCGGCCCGGCCGCCAGGCGCCGGGCGCCGCCTCAGCCGGAGACCTCCTCGGCGTGCAGGCCCCCGACAGCCCCGGGCTGAGGCTGAGGCCCCCTTCACGCGCGGGCCGGCCTCAGCGGCACCCCGCGCCGCAGCGCGTTGCGCCGGCCGCTCGCATGCGCGGCCCGGCTGCGCACTGGCGCGCGGCGCCGACCGGCTATGGGGTCCCGCGTGCCCCGGCGCGCTCGCCTGCCAACCCAAGGCGCGGACGGGACGTGAACACAGCGGAGCAACTCGGCAGCTGTGTGCAAAGCGCCTGGTTTATTTGTGTAAACCCAGCGCCAGTGCCGCAGCCTGCAGACAGGGCGCCTAGCGCATGCGTCCCGCAGACCTGCTTGAGCAGCACTAACAGTATGCGAAGTATGCACAAACCCACCAACAACTGGCGGCGTATTCCCAACAAGGCGCTACAGTGTCCAGGCCACCTCAATCTTGAGGAAGACGCAAAAACCCCGCGGGGGGGTGATGTAACGAGGGCAGGAGCCCTGAGTGTTTTTGGATCTGTGAAAGCCAGCTGAAACGAAAAGGCGAGTGCGGCACGGCACGCTGCAGCGTGCGCCGCGCGGCCGCCGGCGGTCGGCCATGGACTGGGAGCTCAGCAAGGAGAACTTCCAGCCGCTGAAGCAGGGCCGGGCCCCGGCCCAGCTGAAGCTCCAGGCAGCGCCGGCCGGCCTGTCCGGGGATCAGGAGGAGCAGCGCAGGTGGGGGCACTGGGGACGCAGCCGCGCGGGGGCGCTCATGCCTGTGGCCGCCTGCTGACACTCTGCCCCGCGCCGCAGGCGCTTCTGGCAGGAGATCGCGGACTACAGCGGCCCCGACCCGCTGGAAGCATGGCTCAGGCGCGCCCGGCGCAGCGCCGGTGCCCGGCAGCGCAGTGCAGCGGCCTGCCTCGCGGCTGCACGCGCCGCATGCGCGCGGCGCGCAGGTTTATCAAGTGGACGCAGGACGCGTTCAGGGCGGGCGGCAGCAAGGCGGAGCTGCTGCCGCTGCTCGAGCGCTGCACGCGCGAGCTGCAGGGCGTGGAGCGCTACCGCGACGACGCGCGCTACTTACGCGTCTGGATCCAATACGTGCGCCGGGCCGTCAGGCCGCCCGCGGCCGCCGCGCTGCAGTCCCCGCAGCGGCACTCAGTGGCACCGCGCGCGCAGGCGGACTGCCTGCCGGAGCCGCGTGACGTCTTCGCGTACCTCAAGGCGCGCGCCCCTCACAACGGCCCGCGCCCTGCGGCAGCGCGGACGCCCACCCGCAGCGGCCTGTTTCGTATCTTGGTCGGTCGAAGCTTTCAGTGGGCGTGCGCTGACGCGGTTGGCGCGGCCTGCAGGAGCATGGCGTCGGGCAGGGCTTTGCGCTGTACTACATCGCGCACGCGGCCTACCTGGAGCTGCGCGGCAGCTACGCGCGCGCGGACGCGACGCTGCAGGAGGGCGTCAGCAGGCGCGCCGCTCCCGCGCAGCCGCCGAGCTTCTGTCCTTCACCTTGCGCCCCGCTCTGCGCACGGTCCTGCGTCGCTTGTCACAGCAGGCTGGTCCAACAGTACGCAGCAGACAGAAACGCAGCGCGCAGAGCAGACACCCAGCGTAGTAAGTGATCCAGGTGTTCATGCGGTTCAAAGGGCTACGACGGAGGATATAAGGGACGTGCTGCGGGGGCCGCAGGCTGGCGCACCCCGTGGAGCGCATGCGGAGCAAGTTCCAGGAGTTCCAGCAGCGCATGGTGCGGGCGCGCTTCCCGCACACCGCGCGCTGGCCCCGTGCACGCCTCGCAGAGCAGGCGGGCACACCAGGCAGCCCCACCTCACGTGCGACCCCACCTGGCTCGTCCACACCATCGCGCCCCGCCCAGAAGCCTCGGCAGTGCCGCTGTCGTCGGCGGGGCCTCCGCCTGTGACGTCCATGCAGGCTTGCCCCCTGAGCAAGCGCCTGAGCAAGCGCCTGCGCGGGGCTCGGGGTCCGGGCTGGCCCCGCGCTCGCGCCTGGTGGAGCCGTCGCGCCCGCACGGCGCGGTGCCTCACCCGCGGCCCTGCGCGCAGGCGCGGCGCCTGCAGCGCAAGGCGGCCGAGGGCGCCGACCTGGGCGCGGACGCCGCGCCGGACGCGCCGCCGGCGCGCGCCGCGCTGCAGATGCTGCAGGCGCCGCGCGGCCGCCGGCGCGCCGCCGGCGCGCCCGTCGGCCCGGCCGGCGCGGCGCAGCGGCCCAAGCGCAAGGCCGAGCCGGGCGGCGGCGGCGGCGGCAGCAAGGAGAACGAGAGCGGTGCACCCCCAGCCCCCGACGCTCCCCAGCAGGCGTGCCCAGCGGGGCTGGCTTGTCCCCAAACGCATGTTGGGGCAAGGCCCCAGCGCAAGGCCCAGCCGGGCGCCCCGCACCTGGCAAGGAAGACGAGGGCGCGGCACAGCCTGGTGTTGGCGGGCGCATGGCGAGACCCAGCTGATTAAACGTGCTGGCTGGAAGTGGCATCGCAGCATGGGCATCGCTCAGCTGCACTCTGCTGCACTCTGCTGGACAGCGCGCTGCCTGGCCTGTCTACTCGACAGGCGCGCCCAGCGCTCGGGCTCACTCTGCGGCGGGGGGCCGGCCAGCCGCGATGCATCCCACAGGCGCGCGCGGTGAGCGCGCTGGCCGAGGCGCGACTGTGACGACAGCCTCCGGCACACCTGCATGCAGAGCCGGAGACCTGTGCTGACATCAGGTTGCGCGCGGCCAAAGCGGGGTGGCCGCAACTGCTAACAGCACCCCGCTGTGCCTGCATGTAGGGCTGGAGATCTACATTGATGACGAGTTCCGGCCGGCTGGCGCGCCGCCGGCGGAGTGGGCCGCCGCGCCGGACGCGCGCGGCGGCGGCGGCGGCTCGCCCGGCTGGGCGCACCTGGGCACGTTCGAGCAGACGCGCAAGGAGAATGTGCTGCAGCCCGCGCCCTGGTTTGGTGCGCGCGTGCAGAAGCACCGGGGCTCCCCGCGCTCGCCTCCGTGCACGGGCAGTCCCGTGGCAGCCTACCCTGCTTTAGTGGCAGCGTCGCCGTGAAGCTATACGGACGGCCACCACATTCAGCTCCACGCTGCATGCGTACGGCAGATTGCGCTGATGCGCGCGCCGCGCGCGCCAGGCACCAAGCTAAAGCAGAAGGCCGCGCTGGCCGTTGCGCCGGCGCCGCCGCTGGAGGTGCTGGAGGATGCCGATCTGGCGGCCGTGTCGCCGACGCTGCCGCCGCCGGCCGCGCCGCCGGGCGCGCTGCGCCGGCGCCTGGACGCCGGCGCTCTCGAGGAGGACCTGCAGCACGACCCGCTGCGCCTGCACAAGGTGGGCGGCCAGGGTGTGTGGTAGGGTGTGCTCGCAGGGCCGCGCCGCTCGTCGGCCTGCGCATGTGGCGGGCCCGGGTGGCACAGACGGTGCAGGCTGCTGCCTCGGAGGCGGGCCTGCTTGGTCTTATGATACGGGGGCTGCTGGCGCCGCGCTGCACACGGCGCTAGGCCTGCTCTGCTCTGCGCCGGGCGGGCAGGCCGGCCTGCCGCCTGCCTGCAAACCCATGCCCCGCTACCGAATGCATCACGAGGCATCTGGGACCCGGCATAGTCCGTGCCACAGCCCGAGGGCACCGTCTGATCCAGCACCCGCCCAAAACAGGCGCCACGAGCTGTGTGGCACCCTGCCTGCGCATGGCCGACAAGCCAACCCGCGCGCAGGCGCCCAAAGTGGCGGACAGTCGCGCGCGGGCGCTGGCGCCGCCCGCGGGCTCGCCGGCGCCGCCGGCGGCCAAGCGCAAGCGGGAGGAGGTGCTGGCCTGGGACGCGCGCCTGCTGGCCGGCGCCGACGGCGCGGAGCTGTGCTTTGAGGAGGTGCGCGGCGCCTAGCTGCCCGTACCCTGATGCCATATATCATGGGTGCGAGCATGTGCGCGCCTCGGCGCCGCCCGGTGGGGGCGCCTGGGCTGGTCGGGGCCATGCACGCTGATACTGGCAGGGGTGACCAGCTCGCGGGACCTGTAGCCCGCAGCTACCATGGCATGGGGCACTGCTGATAGCGCACTGCACGGCGCGCGCGCCCGCCCCTCGGGGCCCTCACGCGCAGCAGAGCGCTTCACGGCGCGGCGCCTGGCGCGGCGCCCGCTCGGCGACGCGCCAGTCGGCCGTCCGCGCGCAGGCGCGCGGGCGCGCGTGGCTGGCGGCGCGCGCGGCGTCGGCGCGCATGCCGCTCGCCGTCGCAGCCAGGGCCGAAGACATGGAGTGCAGCCCCGCTGCTGCGGCGCCAGGCGCGCCGCCGCCAGCGGACGCGCGCAGCATGCGCAGCCCGGCGGGGTCCGGCCGGGAGGGCGAGGGCGCAGGGTCGGCCGGCCTCATCGGCGTCGTCACGGAGGCCGCCGTGCGGCTGCGGCGCGCGCAGAGTGGCCTGGTGGCGGCCGCCGAGGGCCGCGACGCGGTGCGCCTGGGCGCGTCTGGATCTTCCGGGGCGAGCGGCGGTGCCGAGGGCGGCGCCAATGCCGCGGCGCTGCTGCGCGCGCTGTCGTCCGGCTCTGCCACGCCCACCTCGCGGCCCACCTCGGCTGCCGGCGCCGCCGGCTCCGGCCATGGACCCTGCCCCGACCCCGACAGCGCCGAGCGCGGCGCCGCGGCGCGGCCCGCCTCCGCCCGGCAGGCCGCCGCCGGTGGCGACGTAGGGGCGCCCCGCGGAGGCGCCCCGGCAGCCGCGGCCTTCGCCGCGGGTGTTCAGGGAGCGGGTGAGGGCGGGCCGGAAGCAGCCGGGGCGCGCACGGCGCTGGCGGGCGCACGGCCGCCGCCGCCGCCGGGCGACGTCACGCTCGAAACGCGCGACGCCTTCGACACCATCAACGCCATGTTCTGCGGAGCGCTGCCCGGCGAGGCGCCCTGGCAGGCGGGCGAGCGCTGGGTGCCCGCCGCGCCGCCGGACACGGGCCGGCTGCCGCGCGCGGCGCTGGAGCGCACCGTGACAGTGTCCACGCGCGCGGCCCTCAACGCGCTCAGCGGCATGTTCGCCGGCGCGCTGCCGCACGAGGCGCCGCGCGGCCGGCCGGCCGAGCGGGGCCGGGCGGGGGAGGCAGAGACGGAGGCAGCGCTGCTGCCCGGCCGCGCCGCGAGCCCCGAGCCCGCCGCGCGCCAGCGCACGCTGGTCGTCTACGAGGACACGCAGTTTGGCGCTGGCGCGGGCGACGGCGGCGGCGATGGCGGGAGCGGGGCGCCGTCGCCGATGGACTCGCCGCGGCCGGGGACAGGCGGGCGCTACGGGGCGGGCGGAGCGCTCGGCGGCGGCGGCGGTGGCGCAGCGCTGGACATATACGAGGACACACAGTTTGGCCTGGACGCAGGCGCCGGGCGCGTGGGCGCACTACGCCCGCCGGCCGCGCCGCCCTCGCCGGCGCTGGCCGTTTACGAGGACACGCAGTTTGTGGGCGGCGCCGGCTTTGGGTTGCCGGCCCGCGGCGCGCCCGCCGCCGGCGCCTCGCCCCCGGGCTGCCCTGGTCACGATGCGACGCAGTTCATGAGCGAAAATGTGCCGCCGCCGCCGCCGGCCGCCGCCGCCTGCCCGCGCCGCGCGCTGTTCGGCGAGGTGCGCCAGCCGGGCGGCGCCGGCGCCCCCGCCGCAGGCCTCCAGAGCCCGGACACGGGCGGGCGGGAGGCCTGGGCGCTGCCCTCGGCCGGGCCTGCGGCCGCGGCGGCGGACGCCCGTGCGGCGGCCGGCCAGGACGCGCTGGATGACCAGGAGAACCGGCCGCACCGGGCGGGCCCGGCCGTGGCGCCCGCGCGGGCGGGCGCGGCCGCGGCGCCGGGGCTGCTGCGCGACATCCGCGGCGATGCCGCCGCTGCGATGGGCATCGCGCTAGCCGCCGACGAGCTTGTGGAGTCGCCGCTGCGCCTCCTACGCCTGGCGCGCGCTGCCGCCCTGCCGCCTCCCGGCCTGCACATGCAGTGCCGTCTTCATGCTTGCACAAATTATTTAAAGTGAGGGCTTGCAGGCCTGTGCCTGTCCTTGCATGGCTGCTTGGTTGGGGCCCGCGCCCGGCGCGCGCAGCCGCTGCTGTGCGGCCCACATCGCATGCTGGCCTCGCATGGCCGAGCACGGCCTCCCGACAGAGCTCGCCCTCCAGGGCGCCCTCGCTGGTGGGCCGCTGTCGCCCAGCGCCCAGCATGGCCTCTGCCAACGCCCATCGGCGCGCGGCAGGCCGGCAGCGACGCGCAGGACGACTTCCGGGTCTACTGCCCGGCCGCGGGCTCCCTGCAGGCGCCGCCCTCGAGCGCCGCGGCTGGCGGCGAGCGCGGGCCCGTGCTCGAAGCCTGCGACCCGGCGCTGCAGGCCGAGCTGGCGCAGCAGGTAGGGCTGCCCGCGCCACTGTCCAGCCTCCCCTGCCCTGGCCGGCATTTCCCAGCGCTTTGCCCAAGGTGCTGCGGCAGGCGTATTAACACGGTTTCCGTGTGTGCAGGGGTGCCTGTAGCGGGGGACGGCGGGCGCGACAGCTAGCTGGGAGACTTGAAGTTGCATTCTGGCCCAATGCCTGCCTTAGGGGTTATAGATCAAACAGGAGTGCCCGATGAACTATGCGACGTCGCATGGTGCTGTAAATGATGCTGGCCGGCCCCCGATGAAGTGTCCCAGCCTGAAACCTCACTGCGCCAACCATCCCGCCTGCGCACGGCCCGCTTGCGCGACCACTCGCGCTCTCGCACACCCGCAGCGCGCGTCCACAGGCTCCGCGCCCAAAGCGGCGGGGTGCGCGCCCCCCGACCAGTCGAGGCCTGGCGGATGGCTCGGGCGTGCTCAGGCGCTCCTGTTAGGTTTCTGGGGCTGCTGTCCACCAAGCTATATAGGCGGATGCCTCGTCGTTTTGCGCAAGCATGCACTTGCGGTCCCCGCCTGCCCCACAGAGCCTGGGAGGCTGGTGCACGCCCTGAGCTGCGCCGGTGTTTGACCGCGCAAAGGTCAAGATCCCATCCTAGACAGATAAAGCGCGCACTGCGCGCTCTGCTTGTAGCCTGCTCAAGCTAGGCCAGCAGCTGGAACGGCACTGGGCTTGAGAAGGGGGTCCGGCTTGGTGCGGGACGGGGGTGGTGGTGCATGAGCATGCTACAACATATTGCCCATCACCCTTGCTTACATGGCAACGGAGGATGGCTGTTCCGTGGACTGGGAGCCTGTGAGAGAGCGGGCTGCAGTGCACGCCGGTCTGGCATACATGCAGACATCCGCATGAACCACCTTTGCGGTCACGCAGGCGGAAGCCCGGGGCAGTCTTGTCAAAGGCTGTAAAAGGCGTAGCGGCAGCCTCGGTAGCTCCGACCCTCATGGTGCGCACGGGAGTTCACTCTGGCCTCTGCGTGACACGTGCTTGATGTAGCATGCATCCAGCGCGTCCGGACAACAAGCGCTGCCTGTGGGGCGCGCAGCAAATGCAGGAGATCGAGGACTCCGGCACGCAGATCTCGACCACGCCAGAGTGGAAGGCGCTCGAGGACCATGTCACCGAGATCGAGCGCACGTGAGCCTGCGCGGTATCCCGGCCTCTGGCCTGGCGTGCGGGGGCTGCAGCGCGGGGCTGACAGCCGCGCCCGCGCGCCTGTGCAGGCACCTGCGCGACCTGCTGCGCGACAGCGCGCGCAGCGACCTCTTATTCCATGAGCACAACAAGGTCCTGGCGGACTTCTCGCGGCAGCGGATCACCTCGCAGACGCTCGACGTGCGCGCTGCGTGGCCCCGCTGTGACTGCCGCGTGCTCACCGTACCCTCGCGAGCAGCCTGTGTCAAGGGGGACACCGACGCTCGGCGCCCTGCCGCAGCTGCTGTACAAGCTCGCGAAGCGCGCGAAGCTGAAGGAGAAGATCGAGGCGATGTTCAACGGCGAGCACATCAACGTGACGGAGGACCGCGCGGTGCTGCACGTTGCCCTGCGCGCGCCCCGCGACGCGGTGCGCCGCTGGCGGCTGCACACGCCCCCCACCTCCTGATACTGGAGAGCTGGAGTACTGTGGAGTAGGCACTGAGGGTGCACTCGCTGCTAGTGGTGGATTTGCAGGCGCAGCGCCAGACACGCGCTTGCCCTGGGCGTGGCGGCGCCGGCCCGGGCTGATGCGGGGCGCGGCAGAGCAGGGCTGAAGGCACCGGCTTTGCGTGCTGCCAGGTGATCGAGGATGACGGGCGCAACGTGGTGCCGGACGTCTGGGCGGTGCTGGACAAAATCAAGGCCTTCTCTGACAAGGCGCGCCTGGTCCCCCCCTGGTCAGGCCGACACGTCAGGCAGACAAGTCGTCCGTATGTGGCCCGGCTTGAGCACTCTGCACAGTCTGCATGCCGTCACTGCTCTCTGCGCTCTGTGCCACGGCGACAGCGGGGAAGAGTGCGCCAGGCCAGGCAGCTGTGCGCGCCTTGGACCCAGCGCCGCGCCGCCCGGGCAGGTGCGCTCGGGCGAGTGGAAGGGCGCGACCGGCGAGACGCTGACGGACGTCGTCGCGATCGGCATCGGCGGCTCGTTCCTGGGCCCGCTGTTTGTGCACACCGCGCTGCGGACCGACCTGGGCTCGGCGGAGCAGGCGCGGCCGCCTGCCGGCCCCGGACGCGCGCACGCGCGCCGGCCAGCTGCCTGACCGCTGCGAGCAACCGCGTCGTGCGCTCCGCAGCCGCGGCTGCAGCCCCCCGGCCGCCTGCTTCCGCCGGAGTGCAGCGCGGGGTCGCACGGGCGGGGCATCGTGCACCCTTCCCTTGGCGTGACTGCGTCGCGCCGCAGACTGCGGCAGGGGCAGCAGTCCAGCGGCTGCTTAGGGGCTGGCGCGTGCTCGGCCTTTGCGCCGCCCGGGGCAGCCCGCCTTGCTGGCGGGCCCCGCGCGGTCGCTGGCGGGCCCCGCGCGGCCGCGCGCTGCGCCGGGCGTGCGGCGAGCTCGTCGCGCGCCGAGCGCCCGGGCCGCTGCGCACAGGCCAAGGGCCGCCAGCTGCGCTTCCTGGCCAACGTGGACCCGGTGGATGTGGCGCGTGCGCTCAACGGTCTGCGCCAAGAGACGACGCTGGTGGTGGTCGTCTCCAAGACGTTCACCACGGCCGAGACCATGCTGAACGCGCGCACCGTGCGGTGCGCCGGCCCAGCGCGCGCGCGGCGCGGCGCGGCGTGGCGCGCCTGCAGCTTTACGGGGCCTGCCGTGTTGGGACGCGCCGCTGGCAGCGCCCGTGCCCGCGGCGCGCGCGGCGGCGGGCCGCGGCCGGGCGCGCCTGCCGCCGCGAGCTCAGCACTGCCCTGCTTGATGCTGGGGTTGCGGTAGGGGCGATGGCCGCGCGCGCCGCGCGCGCAGGACGTGGCTGACGTCCAGCCTGGGCGCGGCGGCGGTGGCCAAGCACATGGTCGCCGTCTCCACCAACCTGAAGCTGGTCAAGGAGTTTGGCATCGACCCGGCCAACGCGTTTGCGTTCTGGGACTGGGTCGGCGGGCGCTACTCGGTGTGCAGCGCTGTCGGCATGCTGCCGCTCGCGCTGCAGTACGGCTTTGAGACCGCCGAGAAGTTCCTGGAGGGTGCGTGCGCGCTCTTGCCTGGGGCGGCCTGCTTGGCCTCGGCGGTCGGTCTGTTAAGCGCGCCTGCACTTCTGTTCTGCGTCGCCTGGTGCCAGGTGTTGAACGGGACAGCCAATTCGCTCGGTCAGCCAGTGGCGTGGGTAGCCAGCATCAATAAAGCAGGCGGCAAGCTATCTGTGCAACCCGATGTAGGGCAGTGGCAATGACAAGCGCCCAGCGTGGCCTGCCTGGGTCGTGTTCGCGTCGCGATGGGGTGTGGAAGTTCCATCACGGGTAGCCGGCATCAGTGGTACCTGATGCACGCTGGCTGGCAGTGATGGAACTTCTACACCCGAACGTGACGCAAAAACGTCCCAGGCAGCCCACGCTTGGCGCTTGTTTCTGTTATTGTCACTGCCCTAATCGGGTTGCTCGAAAAGCTTGCCGCCGCCTTTCGGCTCGAATGCTGCGGCCGCGTTAGGCTTCCTGCTGCGCGCGCCTCGGCGGGGCGGCCGCGCGGCAGCCCTGCGCGGCGCGGCGCGACCGGCGCGCGCGCGCGCGCAGGCGCGCACGACGTGGACACGCACTTCCGGCAGGCGCCCTTCGCGGACAACATCCCGGTGCTGCTGGGCCTGACAGGCGTGTGGAACACCACATTCCTGGGCTACTCCTCGCTCGCCATCCTGCCGTACACGCAGGCGCTGTCCAAGCTCGCGCCGCACATCCAGCAGGCGCGCGCCCGCGCGGCCGCCTGCCCGCTGCACGCGCATGCGCAGCGCGGCGCGGGGATGCGCCCTCTCACCTGGGATACTAACGCAGGGCGCGTGCAGAGGCTGACGCGCGGCAGCCGGCGCCGCGCCAGGTGTCCATGGAGAGCAACGGCAAGGGCGTGGCCACGGACGGCTCGCGGCTGCCGTTCAAGGCGGGCGAGATCGACTTTGGCGAGCCGGGCACGAACGGGCAGCACAGCTTCTACCAGCTCATCCACCAGGGCCGCGTGGTGCCGTGCGAGTTCATCGGCCTGGTGAAGAGCCAGCAGAGCGTGTACCTCAAGGCGCGCCCCCGGCCGCGCGCATGCGCGCGCCCGGCCCGCCCGCGCTCGGCGCCGCGCGAGCTGCGCGCCCGACAGCCGAGAGGAGGCCAGCGCGACGGAGCCGCCTGACGTGTCCTCCTGGTGTACAGCCGGATGTCAGCTGCGCCAGGTGTCGGTTGACAAGAGGGGTTGGCGCGCAGCGGTAGGTCACAGATGGTAGGGTTTGGGTAGGTCGCACGCCCCCGTCGACGGGCGGCTGGCTGCGCGCGGGGCGCAGGGCGAGGTGGTGTCCAACCACGACGAGCTCATGTGCAACTTCTTCGCGCAAGCCGACGCGCTGGCGACCGGCAAGACGCCCGTGGAGCTGCGCGCGGAGAACGTGCCCGACTCGCTCATCCCGCACAAGACGTTCACCGGCAACCGGCCGTCCACCTCGCTGCTGCTGCCCGAGCTGACCGCGTTCACGACGGGCCAGATCCTGTCGCTGTACGAGAACCGCATCGCGGTGCAGGCGCGCCTCCCCTCCCCGTCCGCGGCGACGGCAGCCTGGCCGCCGATGGAATGCGTGGGCCGCCGGTGGCGCACCAGCGTTTGCAGCGGGTGCAGAGTTTGGTGACGCGTCGTTTGGAGCAGCTTGTGAGCCTCGGCCCTTCTGTATGGCCACGCGGCGGCACTGACTACTCGGCGCTCGGCCCATCGTGCTGTTTGCACCAGCGGTGGCCTGCCGCGCGTCCGGCTCGGGCCGCCCTGCACCTGGCTGGGGCAGGCGCCTCGGACGGCGTCAGCCGCTGTGCTCGGGCACTTCCGCAGGCGCCGCGGGGCGCCGAGCGTGCGGCAGATGAAGCCCTGCGCGGGCGGCGCAGGGCTTCATCTGGGGCATCAACTCGTTCGACCAGTGGGGCGTGGAGCTGGGCAAGGTGCTGGCGAGCAAGGTGCGCGCGGAGGTGCACGCCTGCCGCACCAAGAGCCGCAACGTGCTGCCCTCGGACGGCTTCAACGCGTCCACCACGCGCCTGCTCAACCGGTGCGCCGCGCGCCGCGGCCGGTCGCCACGGCCGGCGGGCCGCATCGATTCCTGCCGCTGTGGCTGTTGCTCGGGCTGCGCGCTGTGCTTGGCTGTTTGCTTTTGCGCGCAGACCCGCCACAGACGCCGCCGGGAGAGCATGCATGCCCGCCATGTCTGCTAGCGCGCCGCAGCGGCATGTGCCTGGTCATGCAGTGCAGTGCATAGCTCAGGCCTGGCGCTGTCTGCGCAGGTACCTGGAGGGCAAGGCGCGGCTGCTGTACCCGGAGCCAGAGGACGTGTTCCCGTGCGACTTGATAGACTCGGACACCTGCCGCCCGCCCTCGTCGTACGTGTGAGGCTGAGGAGGCAGTGAGGTCGCCCGAGCCGGCCAGGGGGCCGCATGCGGCAAATGGTTTGTGCAGCGAGCGGAGACGCAGCCTGTTTGTGCAGGACCTTTTCAGAGTAGGCAACTGCCACTGCCCTAGCGCGGGCCCGCCATTGCCCGCCATTGCTGTGTTTGGCAGGGTGGTCATGAAATGCCACACCAGGTCGTGTGCTAACGTTCACTGAGACATGCTCAGGTCTGTGAAAGGCAACAGTACTAGCCAACTAGAGGCCTTGCCAAGACCCTATTAGGGCTGTATGAGCAGAAGCGCGGGATTTTTGCTCGGGAGACCGACGCCTGCCTCCCGACGTCGCGCGCTTCGAACCAAGGAGTAGACAGCCTGTCAAAAGTGACCAGCGTTGCTGCCGAGATCTGCCCGAGGTCGAAGTACTTTGATCGTCGCTGGCTTTGGAGGGCAGCTGCGCCTTCTGGGACTCTTGCAGCTGTGACCAACCCCCTTGGCAGCGACCAGGTGTGCACTCGTTTGCGACGGCATGTAACATGTACCAGGAGCAGCGCTCGCTGGCAGGAAGAGGGACAATTGTGCGCTGCCACGCACTTGCCGCCACGCACTTGCCGGCCACACGCGAGCGCTTGAGCTCTGTGCCCCGGCCGCTGTAGTTTACATAGTAATTGCATGGTCAGGACCTGGTTGCAAGCAGAGAGCGGCGCAGCTCGGGCAGTCACTTGACACGACCTGTGCAGCTGCGCGCGCCTCTGATTGCCTGCTAGCTGCTTGTATGTGGGTGTCATGTGCCCCATGCCAAGGAGTAAATCTGCATGCACACCTGTGCGCACGTGAGGAAGGACACTGCCCCACAGCCCCGCTTCTGTGCGGTGCAGGTGTCACAGAGGAGGTCTGCAGGTTAGTGGGAGTTGTGCGTGGGAGCCTGGGCTGCGGCGCAGCGCTGGCGCGCCAGCGCGGCGCTGAGCGAGGTGCACGCGCCGCGCCGCGCAGCCGCAGCATGGCTGCATAATGTCCGACATCACAGACGAGAGGGGGACCTACGGCGCCGGCCCCGCGCGGAGGCGCAGCGGCACCCGCAGCGGCACGCGCAGCGCCGCCGCCAAGTCTCCCACCGTCGCGACTCCCGCCGGCGCCACTGGTCCGCCGGTCGCACGTGGCGCCTAGGCTCGGGCAACACTCAGCCTCGCCTGCTGTCTGCCCGCCTGTTGAACGTGCACGGCACGCTGCACTCACAGGCGCCGCGCTGGGCTCAGCCGGACAGCCTCGCGCTGCGCAGGCAGCTGCCGCTACGACAGCTCGCTCGGCCTGCTCACCAAGAAGTTTGTGGCGCTGGTGGAGGGCGCGCCCGACGGCGTGCTGGACCTGAACAAGGCGGCCGAGGCGCTAAACGTGCGGCGCCCCGCCTGCTGTCTGATGCGCGCGTTTAGTGATGCTGTGCCGCATGCTCTGCGCACGCTCCTGTCATACGCCGTACCCGCATGCAGGTGTCATGGCGCCTTGCTGGTACAGTGCCTGAGGCCAGAGGTCCAGGCTCGGCCGCAGTCCTGGTACGGGGGGCCGACGCGGGCGGGCGGGCGGCCTGCGCGCGTGGCAGGTCCAGAAGCGGCGCATCTACGACATCACCAACGTGCTGGAGGGCATCGGCCTGATCGAGAAGAAGTCGAAGAACCATGTGCAGTGGCGGCCGGCCGCGGGCGCCGCCGGCGAGGACGACGGCGGCGAGCACGCGCCGCTGGAGGCGGAGGTGTCGCAGATGCAGGTGGCCGCTGCCCCCAGGCTTGCGTAGCCCGACAGATTGACGCCCGTCAGGCTCCGGTGCCGGCATCTGTCTATTGCGACTGGGATGCACAGCAAGCGGACCTGGCGCCAGGACCAGTTTGTTGCGATGCTGGGATGCACAGCAACCGGGCAAGTGCTCACAAGAGGCTTGGATGGCGCTGCACAGCCTGCACTCCAGAAGCTGTGTCTGCAGTGCTCACAGCCCCTACTGAGCACCTGGTGCCTGGGCGCAGCCGTGCTTTGAGCAGATTGGGGCAGCTGCGGCCGGGCACAGGCAAGGCGCCGTGATGCCCGCCGCCCGCGGCGCAGGACGACTCGGCGATGCTGGAGCAGCACATCGCGCGCGTGCGCGCCAGCATCGCGGCCATGACCGACAGCCCGGCCAACAAGGAGCGCCTGTTCGTGACCAACGAGGACATCCTGGGCCTGCCCAGCGTGGCCGGCGACAACGTGTTCGCCGTCACCGCGCCGCAGGGCACCAGCCTGGTCGTGCCCGACCCCGACGCCAACCTGGGCGCCAGCGGGGAGCGCCACTACCAGTGCGCGGGCCCCTGCCGGCTGCCTGATCAGGCGGGGCGGCAATCCTTCAAACGCATCACCGGGTGATGCATCCAGGGCCGGAGGGTGAGCGCGGGACGGGCGCCCCCTGTGCCAGAGTGCCGCCCTGCCACCCCCCTTGAACACAATTCTACTTGAACACAATTCTACAGAGAGCTCTGCCTGCATTCTACAGAGAGCTCTGCCTGAATCATGCATGAGCTCTGCCGTGAGATGCTCTTGTTAAGGCCGACAAGCTGTGCGGCGCCCTGGCACGCTGTGCGGCGCCGAGCCGCGCGCGGCGCCCCCGCGCAGGGCCAAGCTCTCCAGCGACACCGACGCGATCGAGATCTTCCTGGTCACGCCGCAGACGCCCCAGGGCGCGGCCGGCGGCGCGGCGCCGCCCGACGCCGCGGGCAAGGCGCGCGAGCGGGAGGCCGGCGGCGCGGGCGCCGCCGCCGCCGCGCCCGCGCGCACGCCGCCGCCGCTGCTCAAGCACGAAGGCAGGCCGCGCTTCCCGGCCGGTGAGCGCCGGGCTGCGCGCGCCGCAGGGCGGCAGCCTGGTCTGGGCAGCGGGCGTGGCTGCAGTGCGCGCAGTTATGCGAGGCAGCCGAGAGCTCTGCGGCTGCTCTCCATGCAGCCGTCCATGCCGGGAGCAGCCTGTCAAGAGTGCTGAGCAGGCTGAGCATCAGGCTCTGTGCAGCTGTTTGTGAGGCAACATGCATGACAGGCCGAGCGGCCTCGCTGGACCGCCAGCTCGGCATGCCGAGTGTATGCTGAGGCGCTGCGCGCACAACGCGCAGCTCATGCTACACGCTGCACATGCAGCACATGCACCGAGGAGCGCCACGCGCGGCAGGCGTTGCGGCCGGCGTCGCGCAGGGCATCATGGCGGCCCCGGGTGCGCAGGCGGGCGGCCTGGGCGGCCTGCACTCCGCGGTCGCAGGCCTGGCCAGCCTGGCGGGCGCGGCGGGCACGCCCGCGCAGCTGCACGCGGGCGACCTGGACCCCAGCGCCTGCTGGTGCGCCCCGAGCAGGCCCTTGCATTGGCGGACGGTCTTGCTGGTGGGGGGTTACATGTTAGGGTAGGGTAGGGTACGGTAGGGAGGGTCTTGCGGGCGCGCTGCAGCGCGCCCGGCTGCGCATGCAGGGCGGCGTCGACAGCGCCGAGTGGCGGCGTGGGAGCGCGCTGCGCGGGGCATGCAGGCAGCTCACACGCATATGCCTGGCACAGCTGCATGCTGTTACTGAACCACTGGGACTGGTGTCGCGCCCTTGTGGCAAGGCAATGCGCAAGCATGTGCTGCGAACGTGGGGTCGGACGTGCCTGCGCTTCTACCCCTGCGTCACGTGCACCTGGTGCTGTGGAGCCGCATGCTTTGCTTGTCCTGTGCCAGCAGCTGTGCCAGCAGCTGCAAGTATAGCCTTGCTGCCTGCTGCTGGGATGTTGTCAAAGCCTGGCAGGTGCGCAAGCGGCCGCACTGTGCGTCACTGGGCTGCTCCTCTTGCGTGGCACTGGACAGACGCCTGGCGGCGTGTCGCGCTGGAACAGTGCGTGGGTCATTATTGCCAGGCTGTTTGCGCGCCTGACCGGACACGCCTGTTGCCGCCGCGCCGCAGGTACGATTCAGACATGCCGACCGCGCTCGGCGTGTCCGACATCTTCGCCGATGTGCCCGGCCACGGGATGTAGCGCGGCCACGAGCCGCGGCCCGCCGGTGAGCCGCAGACTGCGCCATGGCGCGCCGCGCTTTGCTGGAGCTCATGCTGGGCCGCAGCTGCGGGCGCAGACACCCAGCTTTGCAGCTTGGCTGCATTGCTGCTGGTTGCTCCTCCACCGCGGCGGCCTGCTGGCTGCGCCGGTCTGTTGTATGAAGTCTGTGAGACGACCTCAACAGTGTTGCTGAGAGCGCGCCGCTGGCCACCAGGCAGTGCCCGGCAGTGCTGTTCACTCTGCCAAGCACAGTGCGCCCCGCACAGAGTGCAGGCCCCCATGGCGACGCGGGCGACGGCCTGTGCACGCACCCGAGGCGGCCTGTGCATGCCCCGGCTGCTACAGCCTTGCTGCTTTCACTTTGTTTTCCTTGCTATGTCCCCCGTCAGTGCCAGTGCACTGACAACGTCACTTTCCGAGCAGCAGGCCTCAGTGTTTTGGTTCTTACTTTGCTGGTTGTCAACTTGCGGTCGCCCTGCTATATGGAGCACTCTGCTCCTGCCGTGTGCCTGCATGGGAAGTCCCAACTTGACATGCGCTGCAAAGGCATATTGCACGTGCCGCACAAGCGTATGTAAGCCAGATGCAGCATAGCGTGTTTGAAACTGGTTCAACGTGTGGTCAGAGCTCACACTGTGTATTGCGTGGCTCACACGAACTTGACACGTGACAGCCCTGTCGGTGTACCAGCCCCGACTGAGAACTTCAGCTCACGCATGCATGTCTGCCGCACAGCGCCGCCTACAGGCTGTGACTGCGCAGCTGCACTGTCTGCTGCACAAGGTGGGGACGCAGCAGTGCTGGAAGTCTGGCCCACCGGCCAGGAAAAGGAAAAAAAACAAGGCTTTGCGTGTTTCGTCATGGTCCCACCAGCTGTTGGAAAAACATACACAGATCAGCTACCGCCTGGTGCAAAATATAGCATCCCATAATGGAAGGGAAGGGTAGGGTCGACACCTGTGAAGCGCTTTGGCAGGCCTTGCGGCCCGTGCGGAGAAAATATACAGCAGCAGGCAACAGCAGGCTTCCAGATCGAGTAGAGTTGCCGCCATGATGGGGATCCAGAACTTGCTGTGCGTGCTCTTTGCTGCCCTGCTCTTCACGCTGGCGCCGGTGCAGGGCCAGTGGTGGGGGTGCGCTCCCGCTCCTCTGCCCGCTGAGCAACAGGGAGCGATGCCGGCCCTCCCGCCCGAGGGCCTGGCGTGACCATGAAGCCGCCTGCATGCGGGCCCGGCTGCCTCTGCGGTCATCGGAACATTACGGCTGCTCCGTGGGTCTTTTGCCGCGGCCTTGGAGAGAGCTTTAACGAGCTGCTATGCTGGCTTCGGCCCGAGCGGCGAGAGTTGTGGGCCACTGCTGCCAGTTGCGGCACGGCGGCCAGTCTCGCACTTTCGGAGCTGACGGAGTGTGAAGTGTGCTTGGCAGTGCTCGGAGGCTGTCATGGGTCGCTTAGGCAAGGGAGGCCTCATCCCATGGCTGGGTGCCCATGCCCGGCATGGGCTCTTGCGCATGCGCGTCGTGTGTATGTTGATTGCTTCCGGTAGACGTCTGTATCGCAGTCGCGAGGTGGATGTTGCTACGTTTGTGGTCTGCGGATCAGGCCAGGTGGCGCAAGCGCCTTACTCAATCCCGAAAGTGTGTGCGGGCGCGTTGCCGCGCAGAGCGTGTACAAGAGGGTGGTTGTTGAGGAGGCGTGCGATCCGTATCTCCGCAGCGTGCTGGGAAATCAAGCCAGGTGTTGGCTGACAACAGCTGTGCGGGGTTGCGCGCAGAGGCTGGGGCGGCTACCGCGGGTATGTCCAACGTAGCAGCCGCCCGCCTTCCCCGGCTGTGTGCTCAGTCTTGTTGTGTCCTGCGGCACGTGGTGCAGTGTCTTCGTGTTGCTGCCGGACTGCGTGGTGCGGTGTGTGGTCAGTTTTTGGCCTGGGCCTAAAGTGAACGCGCGGCGCCAGGCACGGCCACGGCCACTACGGCCACGGCCACGGCCACTACGGGTGCGCACGCTGGTCTGTTGGAGCGCGCAACTGAGCGTTCTGGGCGTGCCGAGAACTGCTCCTAGAGGTTTAGCAAGGTCAAAGCTAGACAGTGCTGGGAGGCGAGCATCGCTTTTGACACTGCACACTGTTTGTGCCACTAGTCGCGGCTGCCCAGTAATCCAATGGAATGGATCTACAGCCTGCGCACGACGCGACACTGACCGAAGTAAGGGCTCACCTGAAGTAGAGACTGGGGGTAATTGCAGGCATGGTCATGGCCATGGGCATTACTATGGCCGCCACCTGTTGCAGCATGGGCATGGGCACGGGCACGGGTGCTGGCCTGTGTTGGCTGCTTTTGCATGCTGGTGCCCGTCTTGATTGTGGTGTCTTCTACTTGGGGTGAAAGACATTGTACACTGTATGTCATGCAGCCTGCCAGCGTCATGCGTGGTTGAGGCTGGTCAGTAGGCCTATCTGACCTCACCCTTGCTATGTCGTGCAGGCACGGCCACGGCCGCGGCTATGGCCACGGCCACGGCCACGGCCACGGTCACGGCCACTACGGCCGCAAGATGCTGCAGCACTACGGCCACGGGTGGGCGCCCTGTGCTGGTGGCTCGCCCCTTGCCTGTCGTGCAGTTGCACCTGTGAAGACCTTGTGTAGGCCTGCAGATTGCCCACCTGCCTTTTTATGTCTACAGCAAGTTTGCCATATTGTCTAATGTAATACAAGTGTTGGTCGGATTCTGCTTGACCTGGGCTCTGCGCGGCTGCGCAGGCACGGCCACGGCCATGGCGGCGGCCACGGCGGCGGCCGCGGCTACGGCCATGGCCACGGCCACGGCCACGGCCACGGCCACGGTTTCTTCTTTGGTTAAGGCATGGGAGGTCGAAGCTCGGGAGGCACTGAAGGCGAAGGAGACGCACGCGAGCTCGCTCTATGCTAGGAAGCGAAGGCGGCCAGCTTTTGGCAACGCATTGTACCTACCAAGATTAGCGAAGTTGTTGTGCTCACGTAGTAATGCTGCTGCCAGAGCCAATGCCCGCACAAAGCACTCGAGAGTGAGTGGGTAACGAAGCAGAGGCCCTGGAACCTGAACGGTACATATGCGGTTCCAGGTTGCTTCTGGCGTAGAGTTTTGGGAGCTTGCGCACTTATGCTGTAGCACTTTCTTTACTGTGTTTTAGCGCACTGCGTGGTGATGGTACGCCTCAATACTGAGGCGAGTGAAAGACCGTGCATGTAAAAGCGTAGGCTCTTTCATGAACTGGCAGCCGCTCCGCTCACTTCGCTACAAGCCTGCCTGTGGCAGTGCTCGTGACTGGTGTGTGCGTATGCTGGCACATCTGCATCATGGTGGCCATGCTGGGCAGTCTAGGCAGGCAAGAATGCGGGCTGAAGCAAAAATGCTTTGATGGGGTTAATTGTCTGTGTACGTGCTGGGAATGGCGTACAACACTGCGCACTGCGCAGTGCTGTGTTTACATCCTGCAGTTGTAACTATGTGAATGCACTCTATGTGTAACGTCATATGTTGCAACGCCAGATGCAACATGGCGTCACTGCTGGACTCTGCATACGCTAGCTGGCCAACCTCTCCAACTTTGCATGTACCGATTACATGACAGCTTGGCGCACAGTTGTGCGGGCACACATGGTGATGCATGCGCAAAAGGCATATGGCAGGTTGGAAAGTTGATCCAGAGCACAACAACATGAAGCAACCATACTGTTACAAGTTCGCCGGCTGCCTAAAACCATGTCAGTAATGACAAGACGCCAACAGTATAACAGGAGGACCACACACTGAACACATTGCCAAATGCAGCTAGAGAAGCACATATGCTTTTGCCCAACTCTTTTACACCATCTCATACCATTCCAGCGTCCTCAAAACATGCACTGCATCAGACTGGTGTACTGTTCCAGCGAGAGGCGGACGCAAGCCCGCGCTGCCTTCTCGCTCGAAGCACCCAGGCCTGGTGCTGCCAGCGCATGCGGCAACACATGCCACACTGCAGCACAAACAGGCCATCCATGTCTGCGCACTGCGCCCGCAATCGCACACGGCACCAGAGCCAAAAACCACACAGGGGCCGACAAGCGGCGGCCGCCTAGGATGCATACGACGACGAGTAGCCGCTCGAGCGTACGCAGCCGCTCGGGTGCCTGTTGTACCGATGAAAGTGGTGGTACCGGTGGTACCCGTACTCGCGATAGCACGGCACGCCCAGGCCCGCCACCCATGTGTGCATGAGCCTGGCGCATCACAGCAGCCGATCAGTTCCGCACCGGGACACACGAGCGCCGCCGCCCCCCACCCCTACAGGGCAGGCCGCAGCAGATGGCGGCATGCACATGCGCTGAGAAGGCCGACCCAAAGCAACAGAGCACGCAGCAGGGCACCGTACCTAGCGTAAAGCACCGCTCTGCAAGGAACAGCCAGCAGCACGCAGGCGCACTGGCCAGACGCCACAGCCTGGGACGGGGCATGCGGCAGCGCGCGCGCGCGCCGGGCCCGGGCGCGCGCACCCCATCACGCCCAGGCGCTTGGACGTGCCGTCGTACGCCGACTCGAGCCGCACGCGCGTGCCGGGCACGACCTTGTAGGGCGTGGCCAGCGTGTCGTCGGTCATGGCCACGACGTAGCCGGCCTCGTTGCCAGGCTCGCCTGCGCGCAGCCGGACGCCTGTCAGCATGTCTGTGGCTGGTGTCCTGCAGGGCATGGCAGGCATGCTGCTGATCGAGATCCCAACGAATCCCGCCTAGCCGCTGCGCGCAGCGGCGCCCACATCAGCATGTTGTGGCAGTCAGGTCTGCGCGGCGCCATAGCCTCGGCCAATGTTGTCTGTGACATGGGCACGTCAAACGCCACGCAGCCACGAACATCCCGGCTCTGGGGTGGACATTCCCCAGGGCGTAGGTATGCCGAGCCAGGCAAATGGCAGCCACCCCTTCTTACGCACATCGTCAGTGCCTGTGCATGCACTCGGCTGCGGTGCACGCTGTCGCAGAAGAGCGCACCCTCTTTCTTGCCGTACACAGGGCACGACTGGCAGATCTTCTCGTTGGTCTCCGCGTTGAACAGCGTGATGCAGCGCGCGCCGATGTGCTGGTGCCCGACGCAGCGCACGATCTCAAACTCCTCCTGCTGCGGGCAGTCGGCATCGACGATCGTCTCGTACACCTGCCACGCACCCACAGCGTCCAGTCAGTACCAGGCTTGATAGGGTTAGGGTACATACTTGCCCCTGCTCTGCAGCCGCAGTTGCTATACTTTGCAAGATTAATTGGTGCGTTATGCGCGCACTACCATTCCCTGCATGCAGCGCTCCTGTGAGCATTTTGAGGACAGGAACCATTTGTTAGACTGGGTGCGTGAACACAAGGCCGGACGCAGACACTGCTACATCACGCTCCTTCGCCTTCTTCATTCACGCGTACCTTCACATGGGTGGCGTTCGAGGTGTCTGTAATTTGGTACTCGATGCCGTCGGAGTCGCCGGTGATGTCATACCACATGAGGTCAATGGGCTTGACGCGCGGCTTGTCCTTTTCCGTCATCATCCTGCGCAGCCGTGGCAGCGTTGCAGTCAGCAGCACGCCCACAGCGTCCCTCGTTACTTGCAACCTTCTGCTGCCTGGCAGCGCCTTGCAGGCATAGGCGCCACAGACAGGCACCATAAAGCGCATTCGTCAAGTAAGGACCCCCAGCACACCAGGGCAGCTGGCGCGCTCGGCATGTGCACCGTGCTGCGTGGCCGTGCGCCAGACACAACGGGTCATTCTCAGCGGCGAGCGGGGCAGCGCAGCACCTGTACGTGACGTTGTACTCGAAGCGGTACGCGCGCGGCGGCCCAGGCGTCTGCGTCTTGCACGTGCGGCAGCATGCAAAGCCGCCCTTGTCCGGGTCGTCGTCGCATGGGCCTGGCGTGACCGTGCAACTGCGTCAAGGCCAGCTGGCACCCTGCTGAATATACACATGCCCCCTTCCCACATGGCTCTCATGTCCCAGGTTCAGGTTCGGAATAACGACCGGGGTCTGGATAAGAATCACGTCTGGTTCTTGCCAAACACCAACGAACACTGACATGTGCTTCTACACTAACATTGACGGTCAATATGTGTGCTGCTGCTGGAGTGATAGTGGCGCAGTGCAGATGTTAAAATCTATTTAATAGCACACCGCACAAAGCTGCTCCATCCACTGCTCCCACCGCTCTACGCAACATCGAGGTGGCCATCATCACATACACAGCTCAAAACAACACCAAAGGAGGGCCTGGCTGAGCGCGCGAGGCGCACATTGCAGGCAGCGATTGATGTCCTCCGGCGCAACGCCCGCCGTGCTGATCAGGTAGATGTTGAACATGCGCGCCTTGGCGCTCAGCAGCGTCTCGGTCTCCGCGATCAGCGCGTACGGCCACTTCAGCTGCGGCCCCAGCAGCCACACAGCTGAGACTGGCTGGCACGTGCTGTTGAGAGACAGAGTCTGCTTGGCACCGTGCACAATGGCAAGACCCAGAAGAAGGCACAGTAGCACTTTGAAAGACCCGGGCTGCACCGGCTCGCGCTTCATGCGCCCACGCATCTCGGCGCCGCTCTCAATCAGCATGGTCGTTGCTCCGACGTAGTGGTGCATGTACACCTGCAGGCCGTCCCTTGCGTCTCAGCATACGCGCGCTCATGGAGCGCAGACAAACAGAGCTTGAACCGAACCAATAGAGGACATTGTATGGACAGTGTGTTGTGTATACCCTGCAGGCACGTCAGGCTGCGCGCGCGTGCACAACTGCATATGTCGGACCCTTTCATTGTATTTGAGCCAAGCCTCCCGCCGCGCTCGCACCGTACACCAGCCACTGCAAGCTGCAAGCGACAAGCAGACCTTCCTGCGGCAGTAGCCTCACCTCAGAGAGAGGCACCGGCCGCCCAGCCGCGTTTATCAGCTGCGAGGTCTGGTTGACCACCACTGCCAGCCCGTTGTGCAGGTAGGGCGACGCGAGCAGTGTCATTGCGTTCTTAATCTGCGCACGCGACGCAAACACGTCAGCCAGCGTGCTTGTGAGCACGCTTGTCAGCGCATATAGTGCACCGCATATGTGCAGAAAGCAGGGGTCTTTACTGCCTGCACGCATGTGTCCAACGCTCGGCCGCACACACGTCTCAGCCACCTGGCGAGCCGAGCTGTGGCGCACAGTGTACAAGCTCCGATAGCCCCAGTGTGCCACTCAGCCAGGGACCCTGCGAGGCGCCGCGCCTGTCCAGGCTTGAGCAGCTCCTCCGGCCCCACACACCTGACGTCATAGAACTCGCCGCGCTGCACGGGCGGGAAGCACGTGCCATAGCCTGCACGCGCCCGCTCGGTCAGTCGCCAGCCAGCTGCGAGCGGCAGCTCTGACAACGGTTGCACAGCGTGACCGGCCGCAGCGCAGAAAACAGAGGTGGCCACGCATGCATGCATACAGGCGCCCGCCGCGCGCCGCCGTACCTAGGAACGGGTAGCGTATGTCTGCTGGGTACAGCTGCGCGCCGCCGCACCACCGGATCAGCGCGCGCCGCACATGCCCAGGGCAGGAAGGGCGCTGTAGCTGCGCGGCAGTTTGCGGTCACCAGGCAATACAGGCCGCCAGGGGGGGCGTGCGCACCCCCGTCGGCACAGGATTTGCTGCCAGGTCGGCCTCGTTGCTGCCCTGTGCTATCATGTGGCCCTTGGCCGGGCCATAGGCGGCATGGTTTTCAGCAATCCAGGCGCACAGCAGCGCACACGTCAGGCCCACCCCGCGCCACATCGTGCTGTCACTTGCTCCTCTCGCTAGCTCGCAGTGTCCCTGCTTGCCTGACTGGCCGTGATGTTGGGTCGCCAGCTGGAGCCGGCACGAGAGCCACATTCCTGTAGGGCGGAGTGTGACTAATCGTCATTGCATACTATGCAATGCTATGATATATATCATGGCTATTATAGCCATGCACATGGCAAAGAAAGTTGCACAGCCTCTCCCGAGACATGCGCGATAAGCGGACGTGATGTGCTGCCCCGCCCACATGCTTGGTTTGCAGTGCGACGCGGTGAACACGCTGTTAAGGTTTGCAAAGCAGCCCAGTACATAAAAAGTCGACCCAGCAGCACGCTCTTCGCGGGCGGTACAGCAGCTGGTCAGCATGGACGACGTGGACAGCACGAGCATGCTCCTCGCGTTCTTTACAGAACAACAGAACGGCGCGTCTAGACAATGGGGGCATGAGCTGCCTTCCAGCTTCCAGCGCCCCGCCACAGTCGACCACGGAACCCCAGGACCGCGAGCGTGCGGCGACCGCAGCAGACCTTCCAGCCACACTCGCAGACCTGGCTCGACAACGCCAGCACCCCGTGACACGCTCGAGAAGGAGCGCAATGCGCGCTCCGCGCACGAGGTGGTCCACCAGCCCCGGGTCTGATCAGGTACAACTTGGGATGCCTGGCACGGGCCGGCGCCGCGCCCGCCGCTCACTTGGCGACCGCCGGCGCGACGCCGTGCGTGTCCAAGTATTTCAGCAGCGCCGCCTTGCCGATCGCGCCCTCCTTGTGGCTGCCCTCGACCATCTTGCCTTCCCTGAACAGGATGATGGTCGGCAGCCCGTACACCTGCCGCCGCCCAGCGCGAGACTTTAACAATGCATGTACTCACTGGAGCCGTTCACCTGACAACAGCAAGACCTGACAACATACAGATACGAACCTCAGAGGCGCAGGATGGTGGTGGCTGCTCTGTGGTCTGCAGGCCGCCAAAAGAACACGGCACTAATGCACTCACTGCCAGAAAGGGTGTACATCGGCTGAACACAACGCATTCCATGCAAGCGTCCGCTCCTCACGCACCGCCCGCCTCGCCTTGCCAGGATGTGACACGCTGTGACTACCAGCGCAGCTCCCCAGCCCCCGGGCGACCTGCAGGGCGCCGCCTGGCCGCACCTTGTACTTCTCCACCAGGTTGGGGCAGGGGTCCGCCTCTATCTTCACCACCTTCAGCGCGTCGCCAAAGTCCTGCCGCGCAACCAAGCAGTTGCCGCAGGCTCAGACAAGCGATGGCAGGCAGGACACAGGGAAGTGGGCGACTCCAAAGTCCTGCCGCGCAACCAGATACTTGCCGCGAGCTCAGAGGGTGGCGCCTGGCAGGACGCCGGGCAGTGAGCATCACTGCAGCTACAAGGTGGCGCCTGGCAGGACGCCGGGCAGTGAGCATCACTACAGCTATAAGTCGCGCAGGCCGGCGCAGCACCTGCTCCACCGCGCTCAGCAGCGGCGCGATGAGCTTGCACGGCCCGCACCACGTCGCCCAGAAGTCCACCAGCACCGGGCGGTCTGCCTGCGCCCGGAACGCGCCCCGGCTGACACCGCAGCTGGAACCTGCTTGTCTGCGACTGGCGCGGCAAAGGCTCAGCACCACAGGACAGCTTGGCAGACTTGCCGCTCGGTGTGTTGCCCTGCCTGCGGGAGTGTGGGTGCAAGCAGCGCAGCGGGACAGGTGCAGAGGATAGACGCGGTTCAGGCGCCCACCTGCAGCACCTCCGCCTCAAAGGTGCCCTCGTCTACGTCCATCAAGGCGGCAGTCTTCTGCGACGCAGACGCTCGACACCGGCGCCGGCTCTGCGCGCTGCCTGCGAGCGCCGCGCCGCGGAACGCCCGCGCATCCAGGCGCCTCAGCGCGGCATGGCTGTGTGCTGACCTACTCCAGGGGGCGGAGCCACGGGCGGGCGCGGCGGGCAGCAGGGCAAGCACGCCCTGCTGGCACCGCACGCTGTTGGGCCCCATGCTGGATAGCAAGTAGCACGTGAGCTTGAAGTGACACTAGGGAACTCACACCACAAGTCGATGAGTGCAGAGCTGTGAGGCCGCTGACGCAGAAGTGGGCAAGACAGGGCAAGGCAGCCCTACCCTGCCAATTCTGCTTGGCCAAGAAAGCCATGTATGGAACCGCAGGCTTGTGCTTATCGAACGCTTCTGGGGCACCTGCTGCAGTCCAGCCAAAGCTCGTTTGACTTTGCAATGCTTGCGTGCAGTGGCGCATCCTCGCCGGCCTGGCCGCGGGCTGGTGCGAGCGTTCCGCAGCGCTGCACCTGCCGGTCACGCACCAGGCTAGGATGGCGTGTATGTGCCAGCAAAGACAACAAGGAGGGCGACAGGGGCATGGACTGGGACGGCGCATGGGAGCGTTTCAAATCTACTGCTGCGAAAGGCGCGCAGAGCTTGTTTATTCCACTGTGCTGCCCTTCTGTCTGCTGTAGCTGACCTCTTGTGCAAGCAACCAGGGATCCCCGAGACAGAGAGCAGAAAGGCGCCCAAATTTGCGAGCCCACGCCGCCCAACTAGCCTGCAGGAGAGGTACCGCCTGTGGTGTCGGCACTGTGCTGTGCTTTGTATGCTATCAGCACGCACCTCGCGCTTGACACAGGCTCTCAAGCTGTGTGCGCGTGCGTGCAGCATACGTAAGCAGGAAGACCTGGTCTTGGACTTTTGGAGCTCTGAGAACGCATTCAAGGTGAGCGCCTGCCATGTGCGTATGGTGCTGCCTGTTTGCGTGCTGTGTAGCCAGCAAGACATGGCTAGCACGCGGGCAGGTGGGAGGCGTGGTAATAGCGGTATTCCTGGCTTTCATAGTAGTGACAGCGCTGCGGTCTTCGTGAGACACTGCAGGCGTGAGCAGAGTGTGTACAAGGAAAGCAAGTTGCGACTGTATTGCAGGTGCTCGCGCAGCAGTGTGCTGTCCTTCCCCCACTTGTACACTGGTGCGCTAGTGCAAGTAGCGCGGCTGTAAAGCAGGCCACGTTGTTCTTGCAGCACAGCAAAGTGTCTGAGCACAAGTCTGCTCCGAAATCACTTGCAAGCATGCACCATACGCCAAGCAAGGCTACCTCAAGCCACCAGTAAGCAGTCTGCTACCCTGCAGTGTGCCCACCCTCAGGCCTGCGCAGCGAGCGCTGCTTCATGCTTCCAGCGCAGTGCTGATGCTGTGGTCATCTTGCTTTTGCACAGCGACGCCTTGCTGCTTACAAGCACCGCGGCTGCAGTGACCCTGATTGCAAGTATTTGAAGCATCTGCGCCAAAGGCACCTGGGCCAGTGTCACTGGCCGTGAGTGCAGTGATACATTCTTCTAAAGCTGCTGGCCGACCGGCGCCTGCCCCATCCTCCAGCCAGAGAGCATGCAGAGTGCACTCAGCCTGGTCACCAGCAGTGTTGCGTGTTGGCAGCCCACTGCTTGTTTGGCGCGCCCGACAACAGCTGCACGTTATTGCGCTCAAACGGCAGGCAGCACGGGCCTCAACACAGCACCAACGCCGAGCTCTGGCTGCATCTGCACCTCTGCCACTTGCCCAGTGAGCCCAGCAACAGCTGCACTGCTCGTGCTGCATCAACTATGACGGATTGCACCCATGCAGTGGCCTCCAAGCAGGGACTAGCACTGTCATGCATTCCTGCAGGCATTCAGGATCATGCCACGTACTGACTGGCACTGTAGACTCGACCAAGCTCTGCCCCAAGCGCGTCACGGCCTTTGCTGGCCGCCCGGCCGGCCCGCCAGCAGCTGCATCACCTTCTCATATACCAAAAAGGTAATGGCAGACTGCGGCATGACGCGCAGCACGTTCGGCAGCAGGCCGCGGTAGAGACCCAGCGGGCCCTCGCGCCGCAGCGTCACGCGCAGCGCGTGCCAGCCGCTGTTGTACATCGCGCCACGCGCCGCGTCCTGCCGCTGCTGGATGCGCGCGCGGATGACCTGCGCGCGGGGTAGGCGCACGCCTTAAGCATCGTTTGCGCGACCAAGCACGCACTCCCTCGACAGCTGCAATACGGGCTGTCCGCTGCTGCAAGGCCACAGCCGCGCAGCTTCTTACAACTAGTGCAAGCAAGCACGGCAAGGCTTCACTCACAAGCGTCCAAACCACCACAATGTGGCAGTTGTAGCAGCCCGAGAACTGCCGCAGGGCGCACAGGGGAGCACTCGGCAGCAGCACGTGCCGACGAGAGCGGGCTGGCGCCAGACGCGACACACACGAGCGCTGCCGCAGGGTGCGCATGCGCGCAGAACCAGCGCGCCTGGGAGGGGTAGGTCGCGATGGACGCGGCCAGTTTGGACACGGCGCCAATGGCGGTGATCTCTGCGGAGGAGGGCGGCGCGCGCGACGCGCCCGCGGCGGGCCGCGTAGCGCGCTCCTTCAGGTCCTCGTACACCATGAACTGGATGGCGCCATGCGACACCTGCCGCAGGGTCGGCGCCCACGTCAGAGTCTGCCACGGCTGCGTACGGCGCGAGCGCGCGCCGCGCGGTGCCCTCGCCGGGGCTCTGTTAGGTCCTCGGTCACCATGACTGGGTGTTACCCATGTGCGAGGGCACTCTGTTGCGCTCTCTGATGCACGAGCCAGATGATGTCGCCCTGCAGATCTCACGCCGCTAAAGCTGGACGGACTCTGACTTAAGGCATGCTGACAGCAGCCAATGCAAGAGCGGACCTCAAGCCAGCTCAGAGTCTCCCCCGTGGTTGCCCCCCGCAGAGTCTCCCTGTGCATGCATGCAGCATAGACATGCATGAAGGGCACCATGACCAGACAGATGCAAGTGGCCGGGCGCTGCACCAGCAGGAGCGACGGCCAGATGCCACGATAGAAGCCCTGCAGGCCCTCTTCGCGAGCGATCTCCCGCGCCGCATGCACCACGCCGCGGTAGCGCCGCGCAGCCGCAGGCGCGGCCATGCCCGGCCGCGCGAGCCAGCCGGCGCTGCGCTGCAGCTGCAGCCGCGTCTTGATGACCCACACCGGGTTGGTCAGCAGGCACACCTGCGGACGCACCCGGCACCTCACACTGTGCGGTGATGCGTCAGCTGCCACCGCTCAGTCCATGCGTGTAGCATGGGTTGGCCCCAGGAGCACTTTCCTACGTGATTGACAGCTGACAACCCGTTTATTCGCACACTGCACGGCTTGCCTGTCACAGGCCAGCGTAGCAGGATACAAAGCGCCAAGCCCCTGGTCCCTGCTGCTGAAATTGATGCTGCATGGAGGCATACTCGATGAGAGAGTGCTGGCTGTATGCAACCTGTCACTCGAGCAAAGGCTACAATAGCACGCTCTGCTGGTAAGCGCCAGGCGACTCACCAGACAGCCTGCCTCTGCAGCAGAGAGCAGGTGCAGCTGCGGCGGCAGGTATGCCACCTTGCGCCGCCTCTGCCAACGGCGCTTTGCGCTGTTGTATGCCATAAAATAGATGCCCCATGACAAGCCTGCAGACCAGTGCAGACCAGAGTCAGCTTGGCAAGAGGCAGTTTAAGCGACAACAGAATCAGCGTGCTTCAAACCACCTGCTTTCACGCCCAGGCACACCTGCGCCGAGCAGCGCCGGGGACAGGCCAGCATACAGTGCTTGCCAGCCCTCCTCCCGCACGATGGTCCGCAAGGCATCTCGCGTGCCTTGGTACAGGGGCAGAACGCCGTGCAGGCCATCTTGCACTGTAAGCGCACTGGCCCGTTTTCAACAGAGCTCCGAGCCACGTGTGCGAACAGCGAAGACGTGTATGTGCGGACCTTGCAAGCGTGTTTTGACAACGTCGAGCGGCTGCAGTGCTAGCACTGACGTCAGGCCTGCAGTGCACCCCGCGACTCCATGCTTCCTGCCGCAACATGCCTCCTGCGCTTGGTCCAACTGGCGCCGAGCAGTGCTGCCAGGCGAAGCACGACTGACTATGAGCATAGCTGCGGGGGATAGCGCACCATCTCTGCTCATCTGCGCTCGCCATATAGCACTATGGCCGCCGCCTTGCAGTCTGGTGCAGACACTGCATGTTCGCACCGTTGCCAGCACTGTGGGTCACAGGTCTGTGCCTTCAGATACGGCACCGCCACTGATGCACTCTGAAGGGCCCTGAATGAGCGCAACAGGCGGCCGGGCTGCGCTTCAAGCCTGCAGTTTTAACCTCAGGACCTCTCACAAGGTGGCTGCTTGGACTGTGGACTTGGGAGGCAGAGGCCTACTTGCCGTGTGCGTCCCAGACGTTTTTTTTGAGAGGCGCTTCGCATGGGGCAATAATTTCATGCTGTTCATGCTGTTTGCTGTTCATGTTTCTCAGTGCCTGATCTCAGCATGTCTTGTATAGAGCCTTTCATTAAGCCTGCCACTACATTCCTACATGACACACAACAGCCCGAAGATTGACAGTCAGCTGGATGCATACAAGTCAGCATGACCTGGACCCCATAATGGCACATCACGCATGCGCAGTTGGTGATGCATGCGCCACATAGAGTATCCAAGCAAGCATGCCTCTGCTAGGCACGCGACTCGGGTTCACAAGCAGTGGACATAGGATAGATGCTCAGCTGGCCGCTTTCCCTGCCAACAAGCAAGCGCGGCGGGCACACACATAGCGCTAGGCTCAGCACTGCATCACCGAGTACAGGTGGCGACGAGCGTAATAATGCCGCCTGCACGCGCACAGCCTGACATGGAAAAGGACGGCTGCCACCGAGCAGGTTTGAATGTCTGGATTGACCAGTCTGTACGCATAAGTATTTGGTTTATGTACATGCACTGTACATGCACTGCTGGGCATAGCATGCCATCTAAACTTCCAAGCACGCCACAGGCCAACCCTGTAGGCCTTCAGCACTTAATGTGAGTGCTGCAGGCTACAAGGCCGAAACATGCACAGGAAAGCAAGAAAGCTGCCACGCTCATCGGGTGCACAAGCAGTGGCGCGCTCCAGATGCGGTAGCACCTGACCCGGGTCCCAGACGTGCACGCTGCCGTCCTGCGCTGCCGCTGCCGCCAGCCCTCCCGCCACCTCCAAGTGAGTAACTCCCTGTGCGGCGGCGGGCATGGCTGGTGCATTTTTGCGGTGTGCGGGCAGGCAAAGGACGCAGTGCAGGTGACATGCCTTGGAGCAGGGCGGGCGACATGCAGCTGCAAACCTCGCGGGTGACACGGCCGTGCAGGTGGGTGCTCCACTTATGCAGCAGAGCCTGCCCCGACCCCACGCCTGACGCTGGTGGGGCGGGCGCGCGCCTGCAGCGGGAGCGCCCTGCAGGCACGCAGGCTCGGCAGCACGACCGCTGCCACAAAGCCGGCGCCGCTCGAGCACACAGCGTCGCCTGCCTCTGGAGCCGCCACAGCGTCCTCAGGCAGCTCGGCCGGCGCTGAAGTGCTTAGCGGCAGCCGCGGGAGCGCGCGCGCGAGCAGCAGCTCGGGCAGTGCGGCGGCGGCGCGGCACGGCCCTGGGCGCGGCAGGTCCAGGGGTGCGGCGCGCACGTGCGCAAACCCAAAGCGCGCATCCTGGCGTGCCGCGAGCAGCTCGGCCCTGCCGCAGCGTCACAGGTCAGAACAAGTAAAAGGTCACAACACGAAAGGAGTGCATGTCACAAAACGAAAGGGAGTGTGTTGCAAGAAAGACAGGTCTGAGCTCTAGGTACCAGTGTAGCTGCTCCTTGTCACCAGCACCAGGCCAAGGATGCTATAGCTGGCGTGCCCGCCTTTCAAGCTTCGCTCCATGAACCAGATAGTGTGCATGGCCTTGCAATGCACTGTAAGGAGTGGTGTGACATAGTGCATGAAAAGCAAGGTGAAGTAGCGCCACGCCCGCCCGGCGCCCAACGACAGACGCACGCTGCTGCGGCGCACCGCTCCAGGTCCCACAGCGTGACCGCGCCGGTGGACGAGCAGCCGAGCAGGCGGCCGGCGCCGCCCGCCGCCAGCGCGACCAGGTCCGGGAAGGGCTCGCCGCGGAAGCGCGCGGCCGGCAGGCCCCCCGCGGCCTCCACCCGCGCCCAGTCCGAGCGCGCACGCCAGCAGCGCACCGCACCGCCCGCGCCTGGCGCCGCCGGCGGCAGGGTTATCATCCTCAGCCGACCTGCTTTCAGGCCAGCAGCGCCACGCCGTATCTTTGGCCCTTCTCCAGCATCACTGCACGCCTGGTCCGGCGTCTTGCTGTCCAGATCACTGCATTAGACCTGCCTGAATCATGGCCGCCAGCGCCGCGTGGGTCTCCAGCAGGAGGCAGCGGGGATGCAGACTCGCATCATGCACGGCCGTCGAGCGCGCCAGCGCGCTCCCAGGCGCGCCAGGCACAGAGCACCGCCCTGCTTGAGGGACCAGGGCCGGCGGCCGGGCGCACCGCCGGCGAACACGCGGCCGTCGGGCGTGGCCAGCAGGCACAGCGTGCGGCCCGCGCCCTCCAGCGGCGCGCTGTCAGCCGGGCCCGGGCCGGCGCCGGGGCGGAAGTGCAGCGCCGTGCCGGCCGGGGCGCCCGCCTGGGCCTCGAACATGCCCGACAGGAGCAGCACGGCGCGCCCGCCCCTGTGCCACACCCGCCGCGTCAGGGCGTGTAATGGCCCGCTGGCGGCCTGCCTGCTCCGCCCCGGGACGGGGGCGCAAGCACTGGCGCGCATGCCTGGCGGTCTGTGTTGAGGTACGTGTCAGTGAGCAGCAGCTAAGGAGCAAGGACCGTCCTCCTTGGAGAGGGGAGTCTGCGCGTGTCTGCCTTGCCAGGCACGCGGGGCCTTGCATGCAAGGAGCCCGGCGGGACTGGCCGCCCACCCTGCGGACACCAGCTGTATGCCGGCGGCCTCGTCGAGCGCCAGATCAGGCGCCCAGCCCGCCCACAGCCGGACGTCCACCGCGCCCAACCGCGCCGGCCACGCGCCAGCAGCGCCCCCGGTAACCCCCCCGGCCTCGGCAGGGCTCCCATGCGCGGGCTCCGGCCAGAGGCGCCAGACCTCGATGCTGCGCTCGCGCCCGCATGCGCTGCCCAGGCAGACCGCCACCAGCCTGCGCGCCCGCCTCGAGCCATGTCAGCTCCTGAGCGTGCGCATGTACCTTGTTCGCAATCAGGTCGCCAGACAGTGTTGCAGTAGTGGTTGAAGCGCTGCATCGCAGCCCAGGACTGGCGAGAACAGGCCACCACACCACGCTGCAATCAATCAGTCTGTAGGCGCTCGCCATAACAACTAACGGGGGGCGCAGGCGTGCACACCCGCCAGAGAGGCACGGCACGACAGCGCGTACAGGCCGGTCGAAGCGCATGCCGAGCGCCCCATCGGCCGCCGCCGAGCACGCCGCGCCCGCGCAGGGCTGCGCGCTGCTCAGCTGACCTGCAGGACCGGGCGGCTCAAGCGCCGCATGCGGAGGTAATTGATGTACCTCGCTGACCATGCACATGCCACCGCAGACGGGCATGCCGTCGGCGGACCCGGCATCGGGCACGGAGAGCGGCGCAGCCGGCGCGGCCAATGGAGGGCTGCTTGAGGCTGACGCGGCCCGTGCGCGCGCGCCATGCAGCGGCCCGCGCGGCTCCGCCTCTGTCGGGGGCGAGACTCCTGCGTGCACAGCGCCGCGGCGGCCAGCTGCCGCAGCCGGCGCCTCTCTGCTGCTCCTGGGTGCGGCGTCGCCCGGCGCGTGTGCTAGCACGGCGGCGGCGGCAGCGCCGCCACCCGCGCCTCGCCCAGAGCTGGGTCGATCGGGACCCAAAGCCTCGCCGCGGCTCATGCTGCGGGTCTGGCGCGCGGCCGTGCTGGCGCCCCGCGACGCCCCAGCGCCTGCCGCGGGATCGCCGCCCCCGAGGCTGAGCCGGCGGTCGCGATGCGGCGCGTGCTCTAGGACAGCGCCGCGCGGGGCGGGGCCGGCGCGCCCCTGCTGGGAGCGCGCTTGCTGCGGCGGCTGGCTGGCCGCGGGCGTGTCGGGCACCGCCTCGATGACGTCCTCAGCAGAGGCCGGCAGCTGCGATGCGAAGCCGGCAGCGCATAACGCGGCACCTGGCATGCACGTGTCCGGCACGCAGGCCGGCGCCGCAGGCGCCGGCGCCCGCCGCTCGGGGCTCGCCTCTGCGTTGCGCTCGCCCGCGGCCCCCGGCCCTGCAGCGGCCGTGGGCGAGGCCAGGAGCGCGCCAGCGCGGGCGGAGCCGGCGCTGGGCGAAGCTGCTGCGGCAGCCCCCGGCGCGGCGGCGCGCGAACGCAGACCTGGGCGGCCACTGTCGCCGCTCGCCTGCCTTAGCGCCTCGGCTGGCGGGTCTGGCTGTCCCCCGAACGTCCCACCTTGAGGGTCTGGGCTGGCGGCCGGTGGAGGGCCCAGCGAGAGCGCTGGGCCCACGGAGATGGACATGGCAGCCGCCGCGCCGCAGCCAGGGTCGCACTCTGCACACTGCGAGCGCACCGCGGGCGGCCCTCCCGCGAGCTCACCCACCCGCCCAGGCTCCCCGCTGCGCTCTGCGCGAGCGCCCCGGCCCTCCTGCTCAGCGTGCCCCGCTGCCACGGCGCCCCTGGTGGCACGCGCACGCTTGGGGCTGGTGCGCGCGCCCTCAGCCCCCTCGCGTGGCGTGCTGGCGGGTGACGCCGCATGCTGGCCCGCGCCGTCAGCGCCCTGCGCCAGCGCGGCCCGATCGCGCTTGCGGCGCCAGGGCGGCCGCTCGACACTGGCGCCAGGCTGCTCGTCCTGGGCTGCCCCGCCCGCTGCGCCTCTGACCGCCGCGCGAGTTGCGCGCGCCTGGCTCGGCGCCGTGTCGTCAGGCTCCGCGCCTGCTGGTCGCAGGCGGCGCGGGAAGCGCAGCCCGTTGTCATCCGCGCACGCGGTGGCCGCGTCCTCATCCTCGTGCGCGTGCGCGCTGCCGGCCGCGGGCGGCGAGAGCCCCTCGTCGCTGGCACTGCTGGACGCAGCGACCAGCGTGCGCTGACCGGCATCGGCTCGGCACGGCGCGCGGCCGCTGCCAGCGCGCCGCCAGCCATCGTTGAGCAGCGGCCGCAGCTGCAGCCGCGGCTGCCCCTGCGGCTTGGCCTGGCGCCGCGGCCTGGCGGCGCCGCGGCGGCCGGCCGGGCGCGCGCTCGCGCTGCGCCAGCGCGTGGCCGTCGGGACGTTTGAGGTCGGCGCCTCAGCCCGCGTCTGCGGCGCGCGTCCGGCGCCGCCCGACGCCAGGCCCGGCGCGCGCAGGCGCGCCGCGGCGGGCGTCGTATACTCTGATGCGCCGGCCGGCCTTGGGCTGGGCGGCCAGGCCGGGACCTGCGCAGCCGGCTGCGCAGCCGCCCCGGCGGCCGGCTGAGCTGGAGCGCGCGCCTCCAAGCCCTCCTTGGCGCCTGCCCTAGCGGCCGCTGCCACCGCGGCCACTGCCGGTCCTGCTCCCAGAGGTTCGCAAGCGGCAGACGGAACGCCTGCACCGGTGCTGTGCTCCACGAGCGCGCCGGCCTGTGCAGCTGCGCTGACGCCATTGCGCCGCGAGCGCTTTGGCAGCGGCGTGAACCCCAGCGCGCGCGGCTTCGCCACGGAGGCCGTGCGCGCGCAGGATGGCCGGCTGTTGCGCTCGCGCAGCTGCGCCGTCGCGTCTGCTGCTGCGAGCGGCTGCGCGTGTGCCGCGCTGCTGTAGCCCGCGCTCTGCAAGCTCAGCTCCAGGCGCGCTTGCTGCACCTGCACACACAGGCGGGTGGTGAGGGCTGAGCTGATGCGCCAAGCGAGGATACTGTCTGCTGTGAAGGATGCATGCCTTCAGGAGGTTCAGCGCCGCGTGCAGCTTGGCCTGCAGCGTGTCCCTGGAGTCTGCGTCGCCGGGCTGCAGGAAAGGCAGGTCTTGCCGCCACGCCTCCTCCTCATCCTCCTCCTCGTCCATAGCCGGTGCACGTCCCTGACGTGCTCCAGCTGTGGCGCTGGAGGCACCTGAGCTGCCACAAGGTTACATGCGCTTGCCCTCAGACATCAAGCGATGGTGGACGTACGAAGCTCTGCGTGGAGCAGTTGAGCGCCTCGGCCAGTGTGATTGCGCGCGCTGCCATCTGTGCCGGCAGGGCCGGCAGTGCTGAGCGTGCTCCGCTGGATGTATATAACAACATGGCTTAAAACAAATTCCAATCTATTAATATTGTGGGCAGTACGACCACCAGCGCTGCTCGCGAGCAGCTCCACCCCCACTTACCAGCATAGTCTCAAGCAGGCAACCTCGTACAGCCAGAGTCTGCTTTTACACAACCTTGTAGAGCCAGGCTCTGCTTGTAGAGCCAGGCTTTGCCACAGTGCAAGCGGGCGGGAAGTGAACCGCTGTGCGAACGGGCAAGGCTGCCCCAGAGAGGCTCGGTGGTGTGCTCGAGACCACAGGTGGGGCATGGCTGCACCCGAGCCAGAGCGGCAGGCGCGCAAGCAGGTGCCACGGCCCATCGTCGGCGAGGCGCTGGTGGACAAGGCAAGTTACAACATCTGGCACCACAAGCCCAATGACCGCCGCAAGGCCGAGCCCAAGAAGGCTGCCGCGCACCGCTGCTGCCCCGCGCGCGACTCCGGCCGCACGCGCGGCTCCGAGAGCGGCGCGTCCTTCTGCTGCATCGACTTTGCGCGCGGCGTGTGCGCCGCGGGCCCCGGCTGCAACTACCTGCACCGCGTGCCCACCGCAGCGGTGCGGCGCCCCCCGCCGTGCAGCCCGAAGGCACGTGCCGCACCCGCGGGCTTGTCGTTCGGGGCAGTCCTGCGCGCCGGCTGAGCACGCCGCCCGTGACCCGCACAGGACGAGGCGCGCGCGGCCACCGACCTGTCAGTGGACGTGTTTGGGCGGGGCAAGGTGGCGGAGGCGCGCGACAACAGCCTGGGCGCGGGGTCCTTTGAGCGCGACTGCCGCACGCTGTATGTCAACTACAGCGGCGTCGTGAGTCACATGCGGACCGGCCTGCAGGCACGCCGCGTCTGCAAGGGCGTTAGGTGGGCTGGTTTTGACAAGCTTCTCAGGACAGTGGCGTGCCGGGCGCCGCAGGCGAAGCAGCTGCTGGAGCCGGAGTTCGCCGAGTGGGGCGCGCTGGCGCGCGTGCACATGGCGCACAACAAGCGGCTGGCGTTCGTGACCTACGCGCAGCGCAGCAGGCGCGCCGCACGCCTCGGCCTCGTGCTCGCGCCGACCCAGCGCCGCGGACCATGTCGCCGAGCGACCCTCGCGCCTCGCGCGCAGCGCCGAGTTTGCCAAGGAGGCGATGGCGCAGCAGCGCGTGCCGGGCGGCGATCTGGAGGGCTTCCTGGACGTGCGCTGGGCCAACGAGGACCCCAACCCGCGCGCGCAGGCGCGCGAGAAGCGCCGGCACGCCGACACATACGGCCAGGCGCGCCGCGCCCGGCCGCCCTGCCGCTTGCGTGGCAGGCCCACGGCATGTGACCTGGCAGCCCCATGGCGTGACAAAGTGCGGCGAGGCGACGACTGGCATCTGTGCATGCGTGCGACGCGCCAGTACCACACCATCTTGCCGACTGGCGCTCAGCTAGGCCTCCTGCATGGCATGTGCACAGCTGCAGCAACTGCCTAGAGGCTGTTCTGGACCAACCGGCTGCCGCGGAGATCATGATCGTCCAAGCATCCAACTTTTCAAGCGTCGCAGCGCGCATGGACGCGCAGCCTGCATTCCTGCTCAGAAGCTTGTCATGCGAGCCACACTGCGCCTGCGCCTGTGGGGCGCAGGCGGTGGCGCGCGCGGTAGACGAGCTGCCCGAAGCCGCCAAGCGCGCGCGGCTGATGGAGCTGCACGTCCAGGCCAGCGCGGCGCGCGGCAGCGCCTCTGCGCCATACTATCCAGGTGCGGCCGCCCGCCGCGGCCACAGCGCAGCGCCAGAGCTCACTGGTGCACCGTGGTGACGGCCGGAGGCGCGCCTCCTGCTAGTGCTGCCATCAGCGCGCAGCATGCGGGCCAGCTGTGACGACAGCGACAGCGCGGCCTGCGCCGCTTGTGTCCCTGAATCCTCAGCTGCGCCCGTCTGGAGCTGATGCGGGAGAGTGGTGCCGGCCGCAGACACCAGCGCGCAGTACGCCTCGCAACCCATCTGTGATGACGGTGGAGCCGGGCCACAGCCAGGCGGGCGCTGCCAGCCCGGGGCCGGCCATGCTGGCGCGCACGGCGCGGACGCTATGGTTCAAGCATACCACGCAGCGCCGCCCTGGACCTGGCCAGAGCCCTGGCCTGGGGCGCATGCGTATGACCAACTTGCAGCTGCAGGCCATGACATGCGGCCTGGCTTCGCCCCCTGGCCAGCACCAGGCTGGGCCCATGGGGCTGGCGACGCCACGGCCCCAGCTGGCCCGGCAACGGCCCATGAGGGCAGCGCCGCTGCAGGGGAAGGCGACCCCCCCGTGCCCGGCGTGAGTGGGACAGCAGAAGCAGGGGCGGCGCAGGCCGGAGGGGGCATGGCAGCGGACGGGGACGCCCTCTGCTTACTGAGCGGGTATGCATCTGAAAGCGATGACGGCGGATGAGGAACTGGCCGGCGCACAGCGTCACACCTGCCTATGATAACCCTCACACCTCACCTTGAGTGAATGCTACCTTGTACTATCACGAACTGCTAGGAGTTTCACATTGTGCATCGCACTGTCACGACCGCTGTCACGACCGACGCCACCAGGCTGCTGCCCAGCAGGCAAAGAATGATGACGGTCAAAACAATTTATACATGCACCACGCTCACAGCTACGGACCTCTGCAGCACACACACGTGCAGGACACGTCTTTATTTGTACTACCTATAGAGCACACCAGCCTGAGCGCACCAACCTGCGCAAGACTGCAATACAAAAGTACACACGGCAGCAGCGGGTTGCCACACCGAGTCGCCTGAGCAGCGGCAAGCTGTTTTACCTCACCAGGTAGCTCTCACCCGTGTGCGAGACCTTGGGCCTATCCGGCTTGGGCGGCCTGGGCTGCTCCGTGTCTCTGGCTCGGCGCTCCTCCTCCTCCTGCTCAAGCCGCCGCTCCATCTCTGCAAAGGGGTCTGCGGGAGCCTGCGGCGGCGCCCGGCCCTCCCACGCGGCCATCGCGCGCTCATACTCGTGCAGCTCCCGCCAGTACACGTTCCACACGCACTCCACGCACGAGTTCTGCGACGCGCAAGCGCCTGTGAGCCTGTGAGGCGGTGTGCCTAGCGCACACGCGTCCCAAGTGGCAGAGCAATGCTGCGCACCGTGCAGACACACACTGGTGCAAGTCGCTTGTCTCGCGGGTGCGAGCGCACCTGGCAGCAGTCCTCAGGTCCAGGCTCGGCGGGCTTGACAGGCGCTGCGCCCTCCTGCACTTGCACTGCTTGTGAGGAGTGCTTTACGCGCCCCGGAACAAAGCGTGTGCGGAGGGACGGAGAGCACAGCGCGCCCACGGCCCTCCTGACAAGCATCTACGAGCAGCTCTGCAAGGCCGCGGCGCTGCGTCCTGAGCTGGTCAGGCGGAAAGGCTGTTATCAAGGAAGCAAGGCCTCGGGCAGTCCTTGCATGTGGGGTGTATTACCATGTGTGCAAGCTGGTCCCAGGACCTCTGTAGTTGGTGGTCAGGGCCTCCAGTTACAGCACTGCTTCGCTCCCATGCCGCAGCCGCTCATGCTATACTGCAGGCGCCGCACTTGCATGCAGCAGCCTTGCCGTCCTCATCCGCTAGCCTCATCAAACACACAGGGGCCGTGGCTGTCGCAGAAAGAAACAACAGCTATTCAGCCCTTGTACACATGTGGCACGCCACAACAACACCTGTGGGCCAGACAGGCAAGGCAAAGGATGCGCGGTTGTACAAAGCATCTGCAGGCATATCAGCAAGAGCGCGCACGTCACTGTGCGGCAGGGGGGGGACGTGGTCAGTCTGTGTCAGGTCCGTCAGTGTCTCACATACATGGCAGGTGAAGATGCGCGCGCTTGCACCGCATCGGGCCCGCTGCTCCCACAGCAGGCGCGGCTTGGCCTCCCCTCGCGGCACACAGCCACGCCTGGCTGTGTCAGCAGGCGCTCGAGCAGCGGCGGCTGCTCCTGAAACAGCCGGTCAGCCGGCAGGCTGCCAAGCCGTCCAAGCAGGCGACGCCCGCACGGCGGCGGCGCCGCGTCGTTCGTCACATCGTCCAGTTTGCCAGGCAGTCCGCCATGCGGTGCGTCTGCTGAATGTACAGCAGCATGGGCGTGTAGTCGTTTGCATCGCCCTGGTCGCCGCATGCATCAGCTGTGAGCACTGTCTAAATGTGAGCACTCACAACATAGAACTGCAGCACACACATCAGGCTGACCAAAGCCGCTCGAGAGCTGTGGTCCGGCAGGCGCAGCAGCATCTTCGCGCTCTTAATAGACCATGCGCGCGCCGCAGCCACCCATGGACCGGGCCGGCCGCCACGCAGGCAAGGACAGAGCCACTGCCGGTCATGCCGGTCATGCGAGGGCACGGCAGCCAGGAAGCACTGCTCGGGGCCGCAGCTCATGCGCGGCGGGCACCCCCAGCGCGCACCTGCCCCATGTGGCCGACTGCCTCGACCTCCCAGTGCCCCGTCCTGTGCCGCACGCCTTCGTGTCAGCCCCACGTCGCGCGCGCTCGCACGGCCGCTGCTCAGCTGATCGACCACCGGCTCGACCCCATGTACGCCCCCGGCATCACAGACAGCCGCAGACAAGCCAAGCAATCCTGAGGCTGCCAAACAGCCCAGCCTCACCTCAGCTACCTGACATACAACATGCAACAAGGCATGAGGGTGGCGCACCCAGGCACGAAGCGGGAAAGTCCAGGATGGGCGAGGCTGCATGGCACGTAACACCTACCTCACGCTACCCCCAAACATGAAGCCCTACCCCCGGACATGAGGCCGTACCCCCCAACATGAGGCTGTCAGGGACCGGGCGCCGCGCCTGGGCCCGCTGGCCTGTCGGAACACGCGGCACATGACCACGCTCGAGCAGCGCTCGCGCTCCTCATGCGCCTGCTCCTCCAGCTGGTACTCGCACAGGCACTCGCCGCTGAACGCGTCCTTCAAGCGCACCGCCGGCCGCAGGATCTCCTGCGCGCGCGGGCAGACTTGGCCGCCCGCTGCGTCGCCATGTAAGGGCACATCCTTGCACCACGCTTGTGACACGAGGTGCGCAGGCGCGCGAGCGCACACCCCGCAGCACCGCAGCCTGGATGCAGGCTCGCAGGAGGGTCAGACGGCTGCGCCCCGGGCGGCGCGCGCCTTCAAGCGCCCGCAGTAGGACGACATCGTGATGAACAGCTCCACAACCGCCGGCGACAGCAGCGCCAGGTTGACTAGGATGGAGTGCGTGCCCTCGCAGTGCGTCGTGCGCAGCATGTCGCCGCTGTGGGACACCGCGCCTGCGCGCGGTGCGCGTCGCCCGCTGCTTGCCCGCGCGAGGGCCCGCACTGACGTGCGAAGCGCCCAAGCTGCATCCTGCTACCCATGCCAATACCTACAGATGACTTCACTTCGCTTCACTGCGGCGCTGCTGCACCTTGCCTACACCCTGCTCAGCATGCAGGGTCTGCAGGCAGCCCCGAGCCAGCCGGCCGCGCTGGTGGCGGCCGCTGCAACACATCCGCAGCGCAGCGCGGCGGCCGCAGGCTGGGCGGGCGCGCACCGGGTGCGCCGACCTTGCTGCTGGACATGCGGCGGTCAAAGTCAATGACCTCCAGGAACTCCCGGTCGCGGCCAAACAGCAGGCACGAGGCGTCCAGGTACCTGCGCGCGCGTCGCCGTGAGAGCGCCGGCGGCGGGAGGCCCCCTTTGGGCGGGCGCCAGTACGGCGGCGCTCGTCCACACACACCGGCACCCCGCTTGCGCCCAGGTCCTGCACCGCAAAAGCACCCATCCCTGGTTGCAAGCCCTCCGCAGCGCGACAGCTTTAGGCAAGCAACGCTAGCGCACAGCCGGTCGCAGAGCGCTCTCTGGGCAGGCGGGGGTCGCAGACGCGCACGGACGGGGCGCCCAGCTGCAGCCGGCCAGCCTCCCGGCAGCGTGGGGGCGGCGCACGCCGGCCCGACAAGGGGCTGCCAAGGGGGCCAGGGCGCGGAGCGCGCTGCGGCTCACGGCGGAGCGCCGGTGCGGAGCGGCGGGCGCGCCGCGCCGACGGGACGGCGCGCCCGGCGCCATGTGGGCGCCCGGCGCCGCGCGGGCGCCCGGATCTGGGCGCGCACCGCGTGCTGTCTATGCCGTGGCTGGTGCCCCAAGACCACGACTCCTGCAGCTCCACGCGCTCGGTGCGCGCGGGCGCGGCGTACGTGTCCCCCTTGTTGAGCAGGATCCGGGCCAGGCCCGCGGTCAGCGAGTCGATGTCCATCTCCATGTCGGACGACTGCGTGTGGTCCTCGGACGCGCCCTGCCGCGGCAGCGCAGGCGCCCGCCCTCGAGCGTGCTCACTTGTGTTGCCATGTTCATGCACGGCAGCGGCACAGAGCACAGCTGGGCGGGCAGCTGGGCGCGCGTCAGGCACGCGGTGCGCCGCAACGACCAGGTGCTGTATTCATGCAGTGCCAATCTGACCGTGCTGCGCGTGCATGTGCGCACCATCCTGGAGGGCAGGCAGAGCCCGCTGCCGGCCAGGCCGCAGCCGTGCAGGGGTGCTCTGGCCTGCACGAGGGCGCGTAAAGCGAGCGTGACAAGGCTGCAGGATGCACCCCAGTGCTGGCCTCCGTGCAGCTGGGGCGCAACGCTGGCTCTCTCACCAGGTGCACAGACTTGAGCGGGCTGGCAAAGCAGGGCACAAAGTGGACGTTGCGAGGCAGTTGCTACCGCGCGGTACATGTCGAGGGCGCAGGCCCCAGCAGGTCCAGGGTTGCATACGGCGCCTGACTTGCAAATGCTCCAAGACGCTTTGTCTGGGCTTCCTCTTTCGTGCCTGGCCCGGTGCGCGGCAAGGATGAGAGTTGTACACGCATCCAAGGTTACCTGCACATTGAAAGCACGCTTCGACCGGCGTAGCAAACTAAAGCAGTGCGCTTCCTGAAGCTGTAGCGCAGAATGGAGGAAAGCTTTGACTGGCTGGGCGGGCTGAGGGCACTGCAGAGGCGCTGCCCAGAGCTCAACGAGGATGTATATGTTGTTGCTGCGCTGGCGGAGGTCTGTTCCCGAACAGAGGGCCTGCGTTTGCCAAGGGCAGCATCTGGGACAAGCTTGTGCACTATATTGCCTCAGGGCCTTGGCACGGCATGTGTTGAAAAACCAGAAGCAAAGTTACAGTGTTAGCACTTGTCCAGAGTTGCCAGCTATGGCCTTCAGTGAACAGTGCGTGGAGGTGTACGCCTTGCTCTCCATTGAAACAGCTAGTGTGAAGTGGCCATTACAAAACACACTTCATGGTCTCATGTGCAGAACATGTTTTTGGTCACGCGTAGCTCGCTTTTTACATTCACTCTTGAAGACCCGCTGCCTAGACTGCTGGCTTGCAGGCTGACACAGCTCAGCCGAGCTGCCTGGTGGCAGCATGCGAGCCTCCCTCCCTCTGTGAGCTGCAGGCTTCGCACCGCCGCAGCCCGTAACAGCCGCCGACGCGCGTGCGTGCGCGCAGGCGCCGCCCAGCCTGCAGCGCGCGGCGGAGGCGGCGCAGGCGGCGCTGCTGCGCCCGAGCGCGACGGCCGCCGCGGCCGGCCTGTTCCGCCCGGTGCTGCTGCCGCTGGCGGCCGCGCTGGTGGACGCGCGCCTGGCGGGCGCGGGCGCGGGCGCGGGGCCCGCCGCCGCCGCGTCGCACGCGGCGGTGGCCGTCGCGCTGGTCACGCTGGCGGAGCTGGCGCCGCACCTGGTCGGGCGCGCTGGCCCTACCCGCCCTGCCAGGGTTTTGAGATAGGCCTGGCATGCCCCGACCTCGCCACAGCGCCTGCACAGTGTAGCGCATACCACTGCGGGCTGTGCCACGCTCTCGGCCGCAGCGCCGCAAAAGTTTTCAAAGTGCCGCGGGCACCGCACTGCTCGTAAGCCCAGCACGAACTCCGACGACCGCGCAGGCTGCTGCTGCGCTACCTGCAGCACGCCGTGCCGCGCTTCGACAGCCTGCTGGGCAGGCCGCCGCACTCGCCGTCTGGGGCGACCAGCCCCAGGCCGCGCCCCGGCGCCGGCCCCGCTGCCGGCGCGGACGGCGTGTCGCAGCTGCAGCTGGCGCGCGCGGCGCTGCGCGCGCTGCGGCGCTGCCGGCCGTCGCGGCGGCTGTGGCAGCCGGCGCCCTTCTACGGCCTGCTGCGCGCTGCGGACCCGCACGTGCGCTGGGCGGGCGCGGAGTGCGTCGCGCTGCTGGCCGGCCTGGTGCGCCTCCGCCGGTCCTGGGCGCCGCTTGGGCCCGCTGCCCTCAGGGGAGCACAGAGGTATGCTGCGTGTCACGTGAGCTGCGCTGGAAGCGAGGGGGAGCGCGCTGTGACCGCGGCTGCGATCGGCATGCATGCCGTGGCTTGCCTGTCAGCGGCGAAGCGCAGCCGTGCGAGGGTGCTGCAACTGCTGTGCGTTGAGTGTCTGCACAGCTTCTACAGCGCAGCGTCGCACTGCCGCAGCAGCGCACGCGCACTTGCGTGTGCACGCAGCAGTGCGGCGTCCTTGCGCAGTGCACAGAACATACACACAGCCAATTGCTTGCTTGGTTGAGCGGCTTGTGCGCTCCACACTCCTGCGCGTGCTCACTTACATGGAGCTTCATGTGGCCGCAGGCACCCCAGTGCCTGCAGCCACAGGCACAGTGTGATGCTGTCGCTCGCACCTGGCGCCGCAGGGTGTGCTGCTGGTGCTGACGGGGCCGCGCCACGCGCGCAGAGCGACGAGGGCCGGCAGCGGCTGCGAGCCCAGGTGCTCTGCCCCGAAGACGCGCTGGCGGCCGCGCTGAGCTGGCGCGACGACTGCGCGGGCCTCGCGGTGGAGGCAGCCGCGGCCTGGATGCCGCCGCCGCCGCACTTTGGCCCGTGCACGCGCCGCGCGCCGGGGCGCGCGCGCGGCGGCGGCGGCGGCGCCGCGCTCGCGCAGCCGGGGCGCCGCCTGGCCGGCGTGGAGGTGACGGATGCCGCGCCTGAGACCCTGCAGGGTCCCCCAGGCCCGTCTGCGCGCGGGCTCGCGGAGGGCATGGACGTCGACGGCGGCAACGGCGCCGAGTGCGAGGGGCGGGCGCCCGCGCTGCGGGGCCGCCTGGCCGCCGCGACGGGCCACACGGACGTGTGCGGCATTGCGCTGCCGTGCGGGCCGGGCGGCGGCGGCGGCGGCGGCGGCGGCGGCAGCCTGGTGCGCACGCCGACCGCGGAGCGCAACCTGGAGGCGGCCGCGCTGGCGCTGTGCCAGCAGCGGCCGCTGCTGCTGGAGGGGCCACCTGGTGCGCTGCCGGTCGCCTGATACGGGCCCGCCGCCGCGTGCGCGCCACATTAGATACGGCTTGCTGTGGCAGCATGTCCGCCTCCCATGGTTGCATGGTCCCACTTCCCAAACGGTTGCACAGTTGCGATGTGCCTGACGCTGCTCAGCGAGGCATGCAGAGATAGCCGCCACGCCAGGCGTCAGTGCCCATCCAACACCAGGCGCTGCGTAAACTCTGCACCCTAAAGGCCCTTCTTGCAGAATTTGGTGTTTGGCCGCGCGCGCGCTGCCCGCCACGACGCCCGAGCCGGTGCCGGCGCGCGCGCAGGCAGCGGCAAGTCCGCGCTCGCGGCCGAGCTAGCGCGCCTGACCGGCAACGCGGCCGGCCTCATCCGCGTGCACGTGGACGACCAAATGGATGCTAAGGCGCTGCTCGGCGCATACGTCTGCACCGCCGTGCCCGGCGAGTTCGCGTGGCAGCCGGGGCCGCTCACGCAGGCGCGCCGCCGCGCTCCCTCGCTGCCGGCCGGCGCAGGTGTGACTGCTGTGCAGGGCCCGGGGCGCGCACGAGAGTGCGCGGGTGCACGTCGTTGCGGGTGCGCCATCGTTGCAGGGTGCAGCATGGTTCATATGCAGATATTCTGGTTGTAGCAGGCAACCAATGCGCAAAGCGGGCAATGTCTGGTGGCTATGATGCACCATGTTAGTGGTATTGCTGAGTGCGCAATGATACGACAACGTGAAACTCTGAGCCACCATACTGCCTGCGCCGCGCCCCGCGCAGAGGCTGCCGGTCATGTTGATGAGAGTCGCAGTAGGTGCCATGGTGCATGCTTGAAGCACAGCGTGTGTGCTGATGCTCAAGGGCTATACGGTAGGGTGCTTAGGGTAGGGTGCGCATTATGCTTGTGTGCGTACAGGCAGCACGAGGCCTTGCCAGCACAGCCGGGGTGTGTGAGTGTGCAGGCGTACGGGCGTCCAGCCACTAGCTCTGCTGCTGTGCCGTCTCATGGCTCCCGGAGGCAGGAGTCCGTTCGCTCGCTGCAAAAGCTGCATTGTCTGAAGGACGTGCCCTCGCGCCTGCCGCCTGCAGGCCGTGGCGGGCGGGCGCTGGCTGCTGATCGAGGACGTAGACCTGGCGCCTGCGGACGTGCTCGCGGTGCTGGCGCCGCTGGCGGACATGCGCCGCCTGGCGCTGCCGCAGCGCGCGCAGGTCGTCGAGGCCGCGCAGGGCTTCCAGCTGCTCGCGTCGGTCACCACCGCGCCCGGCGCGCGCCCGGCGCGGCGCAGGGGGCGATGCGGAATTCCTTCTGGCATATGGGGTAGCTGTCAGGTTAGGGTAGGGTATATGTGCCACAGCTCACTGCGCCCGTCCTGTCGCCTCTCTCCGCCTCAATCTTTGAGAAGCGCTCTTTACAGCAGGCTCCGCCACGACGTGGTCCGCATCGGCGCGCCGGGCAGCGGCGTGACATGCACATGCGCCAGCGCCACACAGGCATATACTGTCAAGGCCAGACAGCGCATGTACATGGCCTGGCGATGGCGTGCTTGTGCTGGCAGCTGGCAGAAGGGCTTGTGAGCTTTGGCACATCGGGGTTGTTAGGGAAGCGACAAGCCTATCCTACCCTACCTCCACATTGCCAACTTTGCACTGGCGCCAGGCGGCGGCGCGGCGGGCACGTACGGCAGCGCGGCGGCCGCGCGCGACGCGCTGGGCGGGCGCTGGGCGGCGGTGGCCGTTGCGCCGCCGCCGCCGCCCGAGCAGCTGGCCATCCTGGCGGCGCGCTTCCCCGCGCTGCGCCCGCTGCTGCCGGCCGGCCTGGCCACGCTGCGCCTGTGCCGCCTGGCCAACGGGCAGGCCGGCGCGGAGCCCGACCTGGCGGGCCGGCACCCCTCTGTCGTGCGCGGCAGCGCGGGCGGTGCGGGGGGCGCGGCGGGCGGGCAGCCAGCGGCCGGGGCTGCTCAGGGGGACGGCAAGGGCGCGGGGGCGCCCGGGGACGACCTGCCGGCCTGGGAGGGTGCGGTGGCGGCCGCCGCGCACGCGGGCGGCGTGCGCGCGGGCGAGCCGGGCCTGCACGTCGGCCGCCACTTCTCGCTGCGCGACCTGGTCAAGTGGTGCCGCCGCCTGCAGGCGCGCGCCGCGCCCGCGGCCTGCCGTCCGCTGAGGAGCACCTTGCATGCTCTGGGCAATCAGGGGAGGCCAGAGAGGCAGGTGCATCGCGGTATTGTCTGCTGACCTTGATACTGCTCAGGCGTGGTCCCGGCGTCACATTCAGGCCTTCCCATCGCTGACCTGTGCGCATTCAGGATATCACAAATGCAACCGGACTGTCCCCCTGCATTGTCACAGTAAGCATGTCCGCACAAGACAAGGCGTTCCGCGCACAGGACCTGCACGGCGCGCTGCTGGCGCGCCTGCAGCCGCGCGCGCCGGCCGGCGGCCCTGACGACGTGGCGCGCCTGCCGGTCGCGCTGCGCGAGGCCGCCTGGCTGGAGGCCGCCGACTGCTTCGCCGGCATGCTGCCCGGCGCAGAGGCGCGCCGCCCGCCAAAACGTGCCTGTATCACGCAGGCGCTGGGCCGATCAGGCCGGTGCTGTCGGCCGGATGTGCGGTGCATGCCGCCCGGTGTCTGGTTTCTATGATGACATCATTGTTGGTTTGATTAGAATTCCTTTTCTGGCGTGAGCATCTGGCACGGGACCGCGAAAGGATGCATGCAACGCAAGCTGCAACCCATTTAAGCTGAAGCTGAGGGCGGCGTGCGGGCGGGGCAGGCGCGCGGCGCGCTGCTGGGCGCGCTGGCGGCGCTGTGGGCGCTGCCGCAGGACCGCGCGGAGTGGCTGGCGAAGCTGCACAAGCCCGAGCTGCGCGCGGGGACGGGCGAGGTGGCTATCGGGCGCGCTGTGCTGCCGGTGGTCGCGGAGGGCGGCACGCAGGCGCGCCCACTGGGGATGCGCTGATGCGTCCTTTGTGTCGGGCTGCTTTTGCGTGGCGCGTGTGTAGACATTTTTGCTGTCAGCGCTCGAGGGGAAACCTGTCTTTTTCGGCGCATGCTGCCGCGCATGCCGCCGTGATTGCGTAATTGCTAGTCGCGCAGGCTGCGCCGCAGCCTGGTCGGTGCTGGCCGCGGCTTGTGATCCCAGCCGCAATTGGGTGGCCGGCCGCGGCAGGCGCCCGGCGGCAGCTTCGCGCGCACGGGGCACGCCATGCGCGCGATGGAGGCCGTGGCGGCCGCAGCCGCGCAGCGCGAGCCCGTGCTGCTGGTCGGCGATACCGGCAGCGGCAAAACGACGCTGGTGCAGCAGATCGCGCGGCAGGTGCGCGCGCGCGCCGCTGCTGCAGGCGCACATGCGCCTGCGGCCAGGCCCGCTTCGCGGGCGGGCGCGCCGGCCCAGAGTTATGCTCGTGCCGCGACACAGCATGCTGGGCAACGTTGCGTTGCGCGGCTCAGGTCGCCTACAAGGACAGACATATTGCCATGAACAGCGCACTGTGGACATAATCGGCCCATCGTGGGGCCGGTTGTGAGGCGCGCTGTCGAATGAAGCGCGCGCGCGCGCGCAGGTGGGCGCGCCGCTCGTGGTGCTCAACCTGAGCCAGCAGACCGACTCCAGCGACCTGCTGGGCGGCTTCCGGCCGGTGCAGCCGCGCGACGCGCTGCTGCCGCTGCTGGCGCGCCTGCAGGCGCGCCGCACGGCAGCGCCCCGCTGACGTCCTAGCCCGCCTGTGCCCGAATGGACCTAGGGCTGTCCGCATTTGATCATGCGCTGCTTCATGTTCATGTTTTCCTGCTTGGTGCTTGGTGGACCGCAACGAGTGAGCAGAAGGCAGCCTGGACGGGCAGAGTTGGCGTAGGGTCTGGGTATGTTAGGGTCTGGCTATGGGCTAGGGCCTACTTGCTCCGGGAGTCGCTAATGCTGCGGCCGCGCGCGCGCAGGCGCTGGTGCCGCGCACGTGGCTGCGCGGCCGCAACGAGGAGTTCCTGGGCCGCGCGGCCAAGTACGCGCAGCGCCGCAAGTGGGCCGCGCTGCTCGGCGCCTGCCGCACCGCCCTGGCCAAGGTGCGTGCAGGGGCGGCAGTAGCGCGGGGCAGGGTAGGGTTGATTGAGTGGCTCTTTGCTGGTGCACGCCTGCGGCGCTGCCCTGGCCAGGGCGCGCGTGACCGCAGGTGCTCATCTTGCTCGCATGGCTGCCAGGAGCGCTGCTGAGAGTGCTTTGCTGTCGTGGCACTGCATTGAGATCTGTCCTAACAGGTGTCGAATTGCATGTCCTGTCATGGCTGATGACCGTCAAGTGACTGTGAGGTGTGAGTCGACCCCCTGAGCATCACGCATGACGCTCGCCGACTCCATTGCTCTACACACTCAGCACCCTCGAGGCCTGCGCTCGTGTTGTGTGCATGCTGGTTGGGATGCAGAGCCCTGCGTGCACAGGTTGAGGCAGTGGATGCCGAGGCTGCACCGGCTGGCGCGGGCGCGGACGACGCGGAGGCGGAGGCGCAGGAGCGCGCCCGGAAGCGGCCGCGGCTGTCCCAGGAGCTGCGGTGCGGGGGCGGGCCACGCACCCTAGCTGTCATCCCCGCTGTCTGCCATGCTACACACCACTGCCATGGTGCGGCCAGGTGCAGCCAGGTGCGGCCGATGTACATCCTTGCTCCTTTGCCTCTGGGACAGCAGTTTGGCGAAGTTTCTGGGGCAGGAGTGTGGCCGAAAGGCGGCCATGCAGGCAGCGCATAGTGTTGACACATGAGCATTCTGCAGCGGAAAACTTGGTGTCACGGTGCTTTTAGGCCAAGGCCCGGCGGCCATACGGTAACGCGCGCCGCGCGGCCGCAGGGACGACTGGCGGCGCTTCGCCGGTGAGCTGGCCGCGGCGGAGCGCGCCGCGGCGGTGGCTGAGGGCGGCTTCGCGTTCGCGTTCGCGGAGGGCGCGCTCGTGCGCGCGCTGCGCAGCGGCGCCTGGCTGCTGCTGGACGAGGTCAACCTGGCGCCGCCGGAGGTGGGCGCCCCGGCGCCCCGGGCCCGCCGCGCGGGCACTGTGCGCCGCCCCCGTTGCTGGATCTTGTGCCACGAAGCATGCGCTTGTGTGCATTTGCCGGCGGGCGCCTGCTGTCTCATCAGCGGGTGACTGGTCGGGGCAAGACGTCGCAGCAGAGTGAGAACGTGAGACCGAGCGCGCTGTGAGGAAAAAAAAGAATTAAAGAAGAAGAGCTGGGCGTGTGCGGTCGTGGGTGACGGATGAGCAAGGGTGCCGCCCTGATGCGGCAGCCCTGCGGCAGGCCCTGGAGCGCATCGCGGGGCTGCTGGAGGACGATGCCAGCAGCGTCACGCTGTCCGAGCGCGGCGATTCGGCCGCCGTCGCGCGCCACCCGGCGTTCCGCCTGTTCGCCGCCATGAACCCTGCGACCGACGCCGGTGCGCCGCCCCGCGCTCAGCGAGCCCCGCTGCTGACGCCGGTGCGTCGCTCCGGGTCGCATGCATCCCACGGCCGAGGCCGGTGCGCCGCTCCAGGTCCCACGTCGCCGTAGCAGCGTCTTCCAAACACTGCCTGCTCGGCACCTGGTCTGTGGGGGAGGGATGGCAGGGGCGCATGCTGGCGACAGCGTCGCGCGCTGAGGATGCATGTGAGGGCGCACGCTGTCTGTCATGCGCGGCCGCCGGCGGCCAACAGCCGGCACCGACCCGACCAGCCGCAGAAACGAGCGGGGAGGGCTGGCAGCATGACGGGAACATGCCGCTCCAGCACACAAACTGTCGCCGCCGCCGCCGCGTCCCGCGCGCAAGCTGGCGCCGCTGCTGCGCGCGCCGCGCGATTGAACAGCTCACCAGAGCAGGCCGCGCATCTGCTTCAGCGACGCTGCGGGACGCGCGCGCGCAGGCAAGCGTGAGCTGCCGGCGCCGCTGCGCAACCGCATGACCGAGGTCTGGGTCGCCGAGCCGGCCGCGCGCGAGGACCTGCGCGCGCTCGTGGCCGCCTACCTGGCCGGCGCCGCGCCCGCGCCGCCCGTGGACGCCGTGGTCGACTTCTACCTGGCCGCGCGCGCCGAGGCGGTGCGCGGCCGGGCCTGGCCGCCCTGTCGTGGACCCCGCGCGCGCTGAGGCCACGCGCGGCCAGATCGTATCATTCCTGTCGTTGATACATGCGAAGGTTAAGGCCGTTCGCCAGGTTGATCAGGGGAAGGCGTGCGGCCGCCCGACATGGCCAGCTCGCGCTCAGAGCCAGGCCTACAGTGGCGACTGGGCTGGTGCGGTAGAGCCCCTCCCGCTGTCGGTGTGGTGCAGGAAAAGAGGCGTGCAGCGCATTTTCCAGCTGCATGCAGCGGCACCCTGCCATCAGGGGCACGCGTCCCTGCAATGTGCAGTCGCCTGGGCGCTGCATGGACAGCCAGCCCTGTCGGGCCGCGGCGGCCGGCAGCCAGCGCTCGACCGGCGGTGCGGGCGCAGACCAGACTTCCGAGCGCTCGATGCACGCTGTCCACTGCTCTGCCAGACCCCCGTCAGGCCTGCACCAGGGCCGCGCTCGCTGCACGCTCGGGCCGCAAGGCTCGTCTCCGCGCCGCGCAGGCCGCCAGCCTGCAGGACGGCGGCGGCCGGCGGCCGGCGTACAACCTGCGCACGCTGTGCCGCGCGCTGGAGTACGCGCGCGCCGCGCTGCCCACATATGGCCTGCAGCGCGCGCTGTATGACGGCGCCGCCATGGCCTTCCTGACGCAGCTGGCGCCCGCGTCCGCGCCCGTGCTCGAGCGCCTGCTGCGCGCGCACCTGCTGGGCGGCGCGCGCAGCCTCAAGGCGCGCGCCCGCGCGCCCTGTCGGGCTGCCGCCAGCACCCCACCCCATCAGATCCCCGTCCTTTGAGCCGAATGTGGTCAGCTGCGGGCCCTCGCTGCTGCCAGCCTGCTCTGCGCACGCGCGCTGGGCGGCGTGCAAGGCACCGGGCCGGGTGCTTGGCGCCCCAGCGCCACAGCGCTTGGCAGGCCCGGCCTCCGTCACGCAGGCGCCTGTGAGAGGGTTCTGCTGTACCAATGTGCATGGCAGAGTGGGCAATGGATTGGCAGTCCGCACGGGCAGCCCTGTGCGGCGGGTGCGCCATCCTGCATCCTCTGGCGATCAAGCTCTACCTCAGGCTGGCTCACCAGCGACGGCACCCTAATCCAACCCTTGTCCTGCCCCCGTTCCGCATTGTCTGCGCGCCGTTGCGACCGCGCTGTGGGCGCGCCAGGCGATGCAGCGCGTCCCGACGCGGCCGCCGGGCGGCGCGCATGTGCTGTTCGAGCACTTCTGGGTGGAGGCCGGGCCGCTGCCCGTGCCGGACAGCGCCGAGGGCGGGCCGCCGGGCTTTGTGATCACGCCCAGCGTGGCGGCGCACCTGCGCAACCTGGCGCGCGCCGCGCTCATCCGGCGCTACCCCATCCTGCTGCAGGCACGCGCGCGGCCCGAGGGCCTGCATGTGCGTGGTATTGCACATGTCCTTACTGGCTCACGCCCCACCCTCAGTCACTCACCGCATGTCCTCGTGAACGCCCTGCAAGCGTGGATGGTCGTTAGGCGCCCGAGCCGTTGAGTGAGGCCGACGGCGCTGCGCGCGCCAGGGCCCCACATCCAGCGGCAAGACGTCGCTCGTGGCGCACCTGGCGGCGTGCACGGGGCACCGCTTCGTGCGCATCAACAACCATGAGCAGACTGACCTGCAGGAGTACCTCGGCAGCTACGTCGCCGACGAGCAGGTGGGGCTGCGCCGCGGCGCCCGCCCTGCGCCCTACCCCAACCCTAAACGCAGCAGTACGTCGCCGACGAGCAGGCGGAGCCGCGCCGCGGCACTGGCCCTGCGCGCGCAGCCGGCCATGCCCCGGCGGAGCATGCTTGGGATTGCGCTCGTGTGTACCGGACAGGCTGAGGCTGGGTGCTGTCATGGGGGTGGGCGGCGCCGCGCAGAGCACAACTGAAACAATTTTTGGCAAGCAAGTCATCCAGTCTGTTCTAACAGTGTTGAAATTGCACTGGTTGTAATCTCCACCACCTGCTGATGGCGACGTCAGTCCCAACAAACCAACCCCAGAAATGTCAGATGCTAGGGATTTCAGCCATTCTTGGCGCGCGGCGTGGGCAGGGCCGGCTGGTGTTCCGGGAGGGCGCGCTGGTGACCGCCGTGCGCGAGGGCCACTGGGTGGTGCTGGATGAGCTCAACCTGGCGCCCAGCGAGGTGCTGGAGGCGCTCAACAGGCGCGCGCTTGGCCCGCGCGCGCGCCCCCCTAGTCATGCATGCGCGGTGCGTTTGCTGTCACAGCGCTAGGAAAGCACTGCCTGATCCTGCCAACCGTCTATTGACTGGCCGGCCTTGGTGCTGTTTGAGAGTTCTGGCGGCACTTTGATGTACACAGAAGGACGCGCCGTCTGTTCTGGCAGCAGCGGAGCCTGGCGTGTGGAGCACAGTGCACAGTCAGTATACCTGCTGGCATTGCTGCTGGCTCCCCGCCCCCTCACCTGCCTCCCCTCCGCCCGCGGCAGGCTGCTGGACGACAACCGCGAGCTGTACGTGCCGGAGCTGCAGGAGACCGTGCGGCCGCACCCGCACTTTATGCTCTTCGCGACGCAGAACCCGGCGGGCGCGTACGGCGGCCGCAAGGCGCGCCCTCTGGCTCAGGGTATATGTTTAGGGGCCCAAGTACCGTCGCATCAGCGCTGTGCATGCAGCCTGCAGGGCGGTCCTCGCGCTTGCTTGCTCATGTAACGGCGGCTCCGCCGGCTGCATAGCACCTCTGCTACCTCTGCCAGCACCTCTGCCAGCACCTCTGCTGCACCCCAGCTACATCCATGGCAGGCGCAGCAGTCTGGGCCTGGTGAGCAAGCTGGGGGCGGAAGCTGCTTGCGAGCGGCACCGGGGGCGCCCGCGATACTTTCCATGAATGCAAGCTGACTGGTGCCGCGCCTGAGGACCCCAGGAGGGGCACAATGCTCCGCAACGACCGTGTGCATGCCGCACGCTCCGTGCGCAAGGCAGCTGGCTGGCAAGAGCCTCACTGGGACACTGCACAAGTCTCTGGCCGTGCAGCAGCCGCGCACAATGGCACTGGCGCTGTGCATGATGGCCGTGCGCGACGCCCTGCGCGGCCGCAGGTGCTGTCGCGCGCGTTCCGCTCGCGCTTCCTGGAGCTGCACGTCGGCGACATCCCGGACGGCGAGCTGGCGACCATCCTGGAGGGCCGCTGCGCGCTCGCCCCCTCATACGCGGCCAAGCTCGTGGCGGTCATGCGCGCGCTGCAGCGCCGCCGCCAGGCGCGCGCCCTCCGCGCCTCCCTGCCCGCCGCCGCTGTGCCGCGGATGTTGCAGGGGTGGCAGAGCCACAGGGTTGCTGGGCCAGTCAGGCAGGGCAATGCTGCTAAGCTGCCCACAAGAAAAAGAGGAAAGGGGAAGAAAATGGTTTGCGCCGGCGGCGCAGGGCAGCAATGTGTTTGCAGGCAAGCACGGCTTCATCACGCCGCGCGACCTGTTCAAGTGGGCCGCGCGCGGCGCGGTGGGCTACCAGGAGCTGGCTGAGAGCGGCTTCCTGCTGCTGGGCGAGCGCCTGCGGCAGCCCGCCGAGCGCGCGGAGGTGCAGCAGGTCATTGAGGCCACGCTCAATGTCAAGGTG